>Ga0209992_10004873_pt1 | contig 10260 bp, 11 predicted proteins | sample 2SBtaG_2_FD_182564 | JGI IMG/M metagenome (GOLD analysis project Ga0209992, IMG submission 182564) | Deep subsurface microbial communities from Kolumbo volcano to uncover new lineages of life (NeLLi) - 2SBTROV12_ACTIVE470 metaG (SPAdes)... | ecosystem: Environmental > Aquatic > Marine >... | reverse complement strand
GACATCATCGATCCGGCACACACCCGCCGACTCATCTGTCAGTTCGTCGAACAGGCTCAGCCCATCCTGCAATCTCAGCTCGGACCGGCCCCGCTCCCCTACCTTCCCTGAAACACCTCATGTGACATGGGCGGCCGCGATCTCCGACCAATGGCAACCGGCCGCCGATCAAGGAATGGTCGGCGAATTCCCGCGATCACGCCTGCCGGACGGGGCGCCCGGTATCTACGGACAAAGGTGTTACCGAGCGGTTCCGCGGAACCGCCCCAAGTTCGGGTGCTTTTCCGAGCGGTATCCTCACGATGCGGGCGGGGGAAGCCCGGAAATCTCGACACTGAAGCCGGTCGAACCAGTCCCAGTGTCGACGAAAACACGTCACCGGCAAATCGCCCGATCTGTCGACAGCCAGGCCGCCCCAGGCGGTCTCGGTGTCGAAATTTGCGCCATCATGCTGTCGGACCGGACACACCCTCCACACGGGAGCCGGCATTGGCTTCTGTGGCCGAAAGGGTTCGCTGAGCGAGCACTATCGACCAAGTTTCGGCTCATTGCACCGCACCACAATGCCGGCGGGCGCGCTGATGCCGGCGGCTCGTGACCCGATCGGCACGTCGGAACCTGCATGATGGCGGTGAAGCCTGATTTGAAGAGCATCCTGGGCGACCTCTCTCGTGTGCCAGCTTGGGACAGGGGTTGCCGCAGTGGCCATTGCTGAGGTTGAGTGGAACTTGTGGTGATGAGCACGCGACGTTGAGGGGACCAGGTGCGGTGGGCAAGGACTAGTGGCTTGGCTGCGACTGCAGTGGCCGTCGCGTTCGCGTTGGTCGTGTGCCGGCTGGCCAGGGTGACGGTGCGGCACCGTCGGGAACGGACGCTGTCGATCCGATGTCCCCGCCGATCGACCGGGACTCCCGTGATCCGTGGGTTCTCGACCCTCATGACCTGTTTCGCAAACCGGACGGGACTCTGTGGATGATCGAAGCCTGCCACGATGTGGCCTTCGGCGATGACGAGGGGAACCAGCTTCCACTCGCAGAGTGCTGGGTCGGTCACGTTCGGGTCATTCCGACGGAGGATGCGGTCGTCGATCTCCCCGATGAGGGCGGCTGGAGCCTCAAGGACGGCACCCCGGGCGAGCTGCTCCACCCCGTCAGGATGCTCGGCTACTGGGTGGAGGATGACCCCCGTTTCTTCAGCGCGATCGAGATCGGCCCGTCACGCGAGCAATGTCTGGACCCGCCATACCTTCCCTGTCAGAGCGCCATCGACCGATCGAACACACCGGAAGCCGTCGAGTACCAGTACGGAAGCGGGGTGATCTGCCAGCAGTTTCTGATTCGGCGCGTTCGGAACGAATGGTTCCTCGCGGCCGCCCTGTCGAGGGACGACGTGGTGGGCCTCCAGTACGAAGGGATGATCCTCGAAACGACCGACGTCGAAGGGTTGCTGTTCGACGACATGACGCAGCTCCCCCACTACTGCCCACCAGACCCCAACCCCCAACATCCCAAGCTCGCGCCGACCGCCTCGGTAAACGTCGGAACGCTGATCGTGCGCCGAACAGGCACCACAGCCAACGGCGAGGGCATCTTCACAGTGGCCACCAACGACATCACCGGACCCCCGACGATCAGCGTAAGCGATCTCTCCATGGCAAACGTCGTCAGCCGCTACCCGGTAGACGGGGCTGACCTGGTCCAAGGTGAACCACTCTTGTCCGTTCTCGAGCCACCGGTTCCCGAGTTCCTGACCTTGGCTCGGGGTCGAGTGGTCGAGATCGACGGCCCGTGCGTGACATTCGAGGCGCGGGAGTGGGCCGAGTACGGCAACCGGTTCGTGATCGTGTTCCCCCACGGCACCCATCGGCTCCCCAGCGGAGAAGTCGTCGTCAACGGAGTCGCAGTGGACCCTGCGCGGCCCTGGCTGATCGGTGGTGGACCGGCACAGGTCCGCGAAGCCGCCGTGAATTGGGCTGGGGAAGAGGCCCTCGCCGGATGCCCAACCGATGGCCTGTATTGGCTCGCCGGCGACGTGGAGCGTCTCTGCACAGATCCAGAGCAAGCCGAACTGCTGCGCTGCTAACCGCACGGAACCGCAAGGACGGCACCCACGACGGCCGGCCTGAACCGGCCGAGATCGGCACCAATGCGGCGCGGGCTAGGAGTCGGGTTCGACGCGACGCCGATCCGCGCGACGGCCGTACAGCATCCAGCAGATCACGATCACGCCGAACACCGCCGCTCCCCAAAGCGTGCCGAACAGCGCGGCTGTCACGACGATCAAGAGCAGCAAGACCCCGTCGAAGGCCAGGTGCCACACACAGCCCTTCACGTCTCGCTCGTCGTGAGCGACATCCTTCTGGCGAGGCCAGAAAATCTCAGACCAGTCCACCATCCTGTCAAGCTACCGACGGCCCGGTGCCCCCACTAGCGAACGGCGGTCCGAGCGCGACGAGCCGCTCCAGCAATACGCATTCAGTGTTGGCGCTCAGGCCCAAGAGGTGTTTCTCTCCCCCATGCTCGGCACGGTCCCAGCGCTCGCAGCAGCAGTCGCTCGCGCCGCGATGTATGCCGGCACCGAACCCTCGACCTCGGCCAGGCGCTTCGGGTCGCCGCGCCGTCACTCGACGCTATGACGACTCTGGGACCCAGTCGGTGATCGCTTCGATCGGCACGGCACCCTGATCGCGGACGACTCGCGCGCCGAGTGGTTCGTCGAGCTCGACGGTCAGCGGTGTGGGCGGGTTCGATGGGCAGGTGGCCGAGCCAACGGGTTGGATCACGACGACGACATCAACCGTCGATGAGCTCTCCTCCACATGGACCTCGAGGCGGTTCTCTGCGGTCCTTCCCGACGCGCAGTCCTGCTCATGGGTGTACAGGTCCAGCACCCGGTGGCCGGGCTCAGCACGAGAGCGCCAAAACACCGGGTCGGTCCTGCCGTGGGTCGACAGCCGTCGCAGGTGCATGCAATCGCCGACGGAGTTGTAGAAGCGCCAATCGTCGTCCGTGCGCTGGAATTGGACGATGCCCACCGTGCTGCCTCGCAGCACCAGGTAGCGGGAGAAGCCGTCGTCGGTGCCGGCGTATCGAAACTCCGCCGGCGAGGAATCTCCGGCAGCCGGCAACGTGGTGTTCATCGCCGACCACGCCGCAAGCGCCTCCGCGACTCCAGCGGGCGGCTCCTCCCCGATCTGACCGTCGAGGGCTGCGTGCGGGAACTCGATCCCGATGCAGGTCACGGACTCGGTCAGCAGTCGCTCCCCGATGGTGTCGGCAGCCGGACCCGTATCGCCTGTCACGAGCGGGCCCTCGGAATCGCCGCACCCTGCGATCAGCATTCCCACCAACGCCCACCCGGCCACCGACCTCATGAGCACACGCTACGCCCGCCGCATCGCGCCGCCGTGCACGCCGGACGTGTGAGCCCGGCGCGCCGAGAGGATCAAACCCGAGCCCTCAGGGGTGCGCTCGCCACACCTACCCTGGCCGGCGTGTCGTTTCTGATGTCGGCGTACGTCGACCCAGCCGAGGAAGGTGTGGGCTACCCCTACACGCTTCCCGCGGTGGCGGGATTGGCTGACATCGAGTTCGCGCCAGTGACGGTTCTGGTCGGCGACAACGGGACCGGAAAGTCGACGATCGTGGAAGCCCTCGCTGTGGCGGCAGGCTTCAACCCCGAGGGGGGAAGCCGCAACCTCCAATTCGAGACCTTCGCGACGCACAGCGAGCTCGCCGAGTCACTGGTGTTGCGTTGGGCCAAGCGCCCGCGTTGGGGCTGGTTTCTCCGCGCTGAGACCTTCTATGGCATGGCCAGTCACATACATCGCGACAATGATCCCGTCTCGGGAGTCAGAGCTCTCTTCCCCGACCTCCACAACCGGTCCCACGGCGAGTCCTTCCTCACCCTGGTCGAGAGCCGGATGAGTTCCGAAGGCTTGTACTTCCTGGACGAGCCCGAATCCGCGCTGTCATTTCACGGCCAACTCAAACTGCTTCATGTCATGCACCTGAGCTGCGCCGAGGGAGCGCAGTTCGTTGTCGCGACCCACTCACCGATGCTCATGGCCTACCCAGGGGCCAAGATCTACGAGTTTGACGCTGACGGGGTCGCGAGTGTCGCCTATGACGACATCGAAGCGGTGGAGCTCTGGCGGAACTTTCTGACCGCGCCGGACCGCTTCTTCCACCACCTGTTTGGCTCGTAGCGCCCCACCCGACGCTGGAGCCTCGCTGCCAGCGCGGGGTGCAAAGATGCAGCCATGGCGACCGTCTTCACGATGATCATCAACGGCGACATCCCGGGCACCTTCGTGTGGCGTGATAAGCGATGCGTGGCCTTCATGTCGATCAACCCACTGGCGCCCGGACACACGCTGGTGGTGCCCATCGACGAGGTCGACCACTGGCTCGACGCAGACGCCGACCTCCAGGGCCACCTGTTCGAGGTGTCGCGTCAGATCGGCGAGGCTCAGGACCGGGCGTTCTCCCCCGAACGGGTCGGGCTGATGATCGCGGGTTTCGAGGTTCCGCACCTTCACGTTCACGTGATCCCGACGAGGTCCATGGCCGACATGGATTTCGCCAACGCCGCCGCGAGCGTCGATCCGGCCGACCTCCGATCCGCAGCGGACGCGATCATCGCCGAGCTGCGCGCTGCCGGAGCGAGCGGCGTCGTCGACTGACCCTGCGGCACACCGGGAGGGGCACCGAAGAACCTGCGGGGACCCGGAGTCCGAATTTCTCTCGGCGACCGATCGGCGTAGCCTGCGCGCATGGCCCGCGTCACGGCGTCGCGTCTCGACGGCCCGACCGGCTGGCTCGCCGCAGCTGCCGGTTGCCTGCTCAACGCGTGGACGTTCGGCGTCTTCTATTCCTTCGGCACCGCCGTCGGCCAGATGGGCGAGGAGTTCGGGGCGGGCCTGTCCTCGTTCGGTCGGGTTTTCGGAATCACCACCTTCTGGTTCTTCAGCCTCGGCCTCTTCTCCGGACCATTGGCCGACCGATTCGGCGCTCGACCGCTGATCCTCGTCGGCGCAGGTTTCATCGGTACCGGCCTCCTCCTCACCGCGCAGGCCGGCAGCCTCACCGTGGCGTACGTCACCTACGGCATCGGCGTCGGGACCGGGATCGGCTGTTACCTCGTTCCGCTCACCGCCGCGGTCAGCGGATGGTTCGACAAGAAGCGTCCGACGGCGCTCGGGCTGGCGACGGCGGGAATCGGTCTCGGAACGCTGCTGCTGGTTCCCGTCGGGGAATGGCTGATCCGGACCCAGGGCTGGCGAGATGCCTTCACCCTGATGGGTATCGGTAGCGCGATCGTGTACACCCTCGCCGGGCTGGCCATCGCTCGCCCGCCCGGCACGCAGCAGGCCTCGGGATCCAACGATCGCCAGCACCTCGTGTCGGTGATGCGCCAACGTTCGTACTGGCGCCTGTACGGGTCGGGCCTGGTGATGTCGCTCGCACTCTTCGGGCCGTTCATCTTCCTCGTGACCTATGCCAAGCAGAACGGCATCTCGGGCCAGGCCGGAGCCTGGCTGATCAGCATTCTCGGCGTCGGCAGCGTGCTGGGGCGGCTCGGAATCGGTCCGATCGCATCGCGCCACGGGGTGATGCCGCTCGTCGTGGCATCGTTCGCCGTGCAGCCGGTCGCCTACGTCATCTGGTTGGTGGCCGGCTCTTCCTACCTGCTCCTCGCCGTGTTCGCCGCGCTTCTCGGCGTCGGCTACGGCGGCTACGTGGCGCTCAGCCCGACGGCGGCAGCGGAGATCTACGGCTTGCAGGGCCTCGGGCGCGTGCTCGGCGTGCTCTACACGTCAGCAGGTATCGGCGCGCTGTTCGGCCCGGAAACCCTCGGGCTGATCATCGAGCGGGCCGGGTTCGACACCGCCATCGTGTTGTCGATCGGCCTGTCCGGATTGGCGACGTCGATCGCGCTCCCACTGTGGCTCGGAGAGACCGAGCGACCGACGCACCCGGTCAGCTCTCCTGCCCCACTCGTGTTCGGCCTGGAGCTCGATCTCCGCCGAAACGCTCAGGCCTCATCGCCCGAGCCGGTGCTCGCCGGCGGCTCGTAAGGCTCGATCAGCTCTTCGCCCCGGTTGCGCACATTGCCCACCTTCGGGTCCACCGGGTGGGCGGTGAGCAGCGCCTCATCAGCGGGGATCAGCAGTTCCTTCAGCGCGTCGACGTCGTCGTTGTCGGGATCGAGCCACTCGTCCCACGCCGAGGGCGGAAGCAGGACCGGCATCCTGTCGTGGATGTCCGACATGAAGTCGTTGGCGCTGGTGGTCACGATGGTCGCCGAGTGCAGCGCTTCGTCCCAGTCCTTGTCCGGGCCGCGCCACCGCTCCCACAGACCGGCGATCGCGAGCGGCTCACCGTCGCCACGATGGATGAACATCGGCTGCTTGCGCGGCTTGCCCTTGTCGTCCTTGCCGACGACCTTCCACTCGTAGAACCCGGTCGCCGGAATGATGCAACGGCGGCGCTTGAACGACGCCCGGTAGGCGTTCTTGGACTCCACCGTTTCCGCCCGAGCGTTGATCATCCGGTTGCCGACCTTCTGCTCCTTGGCCCACATCGGCACGAGCCCCCAGTGGAAGGTCTCGAGGCGACGCTCCGGCTCGGAGGTCGTGTCTCCCGCGGCGGCTGCGTCGGTGGTGGACGCTCCGACCAACGCATAGATGTCGGTCGTCGGTGCGACGTTGTAGTTCTCGGGCAGCAGGGCCTCTGGGGCCGACGCTCCGAAGTACTTCGCCATCTCGTCGGGGGGCGATGCCGACACGAACCGACCGCACATGGTGGTCAGGCTAGCGGCGGCGCGGTGCGAGCCTGGATGAGGGGGTCGACCAGCTGGCTGAGGCCGGCGAGCGCACCGAAGACCCGCTCGGTCATCTCCTCCTCGTCGACGCGTTCGAGGAGGAGCATCCCGTAGAACATCGCCGAGACCGCCCAGCTGGCTTCCTTGGCCGGGACGACGCCCTCGAACGGCGTGCCCTCGGCGACCCGGTCGACGGCGTCGGCCACATCGTCCATCACCGGCTGAAGAAGGTCGCGGAGCCGAGAGGTGAACTCCGCATCCTCGCCGGCAGCCGCGATGAGCTGAGTGGTGAGGCCGAGGCTGCAGCGCATCTCCTCGCTCGCGCGGAGCTCGAGTGCCGCACCGACGAGCTCGCCCAGGGTTTCCACCTGAGCCAGCCGTTCTCGATTGGCGAGTAGCTGGGCGTGGGTCGACCTCTCGACCGTCGCGATGAGCAGTTCGTCGACCGATCCGAAGTGGTAGAAGACCAGCGCCTGGTTGAAGCTGCCCTCTGCGGCGATCGCCCTGGCAGTGGCGCCGACCAGACCATCGCGCAGAAGGACGACCTCTGCCGCGTCGAGGATCCGCGTCTTGGTCTCCCCCGATGAGCCGCTGCCGCGAGAACGCACCATCAGCTCGACCGTACCGTCGGCGCACCCTCATCCACCGCGCATTGATCGCAGACCCTGCGAGACCTCAAGACGGCGCTCAGTCCGGTCCGACGGGCGCCTGCGTGGTGAATCAAGCGCCGGATCGAACGCGCAGCCATTCCGTCCCCCGCTGTCCACCTCCAGTTCAACAGTGCCCAGAGCACAGTTCGGATCGCCTCGTCGCCGACCCAGACCCGCCCATCGGATGCGACCAGCAAGATGTCATCCCCATACCCGGGTACCGACCGCAGCCACTGGGTAGCCGCCGGGTCGGCGCTGTCGACGAAGCGGAGAGGAAGGCGGGCCGGCCGGGCTGCCACCCAGTTGCGACAGGAGATGCAGAACGCGCACGACCCGTCGTAGACGAGGGTGAGCCCGGTCGCCGGCTCCAGCAATTCTCCCACCGGACGATCGCCCGTCACGGGAGCTCCGGCCCGCCGAGCACGTACTGCGGCGCCGTCGGCATGGCGTGGCGCGCCTCGGCAGTGCGCCGGAACTTCCAGATAACGATCAGGTTCACGAAATGAATCACACCCAGGCTGAGCAGCAGAACACCGAGGCGGTTGGTGAGCGTCGCAGCGACCTCTGCGGTGGAGCCGGCCTCAACACCGCGCACGATCACCAGGGCATAGCCGAGGTTGAGCATGTAGAACCCGGTCACCAGCAGATGGTTGATCGAGTCCGCGAGCTCTTCGCGATCGGGAAAGACATCGCGTAGGAAGCTCGTTCCGTGGCGATGCAGCGTGCGTGCGAGCCAGATGGTGAGCACCACTGACACCGCTGCGTAGACGATGTGGACGGTCACTGTTCCAGTGATTTCGGACATGGCAGTCAGCTCCTTTGCTCCGCTACGTTGAGCGGTTGCTCAAACCAATATGTGCGGTCAGCACGGAACTGTCAAGCGTTTGCTCAAATCAATCAGTCCGAAGCGGCTCCGGTACCCTCCACGCCGTGCGCATCTCCGTCCCCGCCAGCTCCGCCAACCTCGGGCCAGGATTCGATGCACTGGCGCTGGCCGTCGAGCTCCGGTTCCACCTCGACGTGGGTGAACCGCGCTCGGACGACTCAGTGCCCCTCCCCGACAGGCACCCCGCATCGGAGGCCTACCGTCAGGCCGGCGGCGAAGGTCAGCTGTTTGCCGAGACCAAGATCCCGCCGGGGAAAGGCCTCGGGTTCTCGGGTGCCGCACGGGTCGCGGGTGCCGCTGCCGCCTCGCTCGCGCGGTCGGGCGCCGTGCACCATGCAGAGCTGCTCGAGGCTGTGTCGGCCGCGGAGGGCCACGCGGACAACGCCGCCGCCTCGGTCTATGGCGGCTTTGCCGTCGCTGCGGGCGGCCGGTCGATTCGGATCGCCCCTCCCCCTCTGTGCTTCGTTGCGTGGATCCCCGACGCGGAGACCTCAACGTCGTCGTCACGCTCACGCCTGCCGGAGCAGGTGAGCCTGGCGGACGCGGTCCACAACGTCGGTCACGCGTCGCTGCTGGTCGCCGCCCTCGCAACGCGCGACTACGACGCGCTCCGGGTGGCGTGCGAGGACCGGCTCCACCAGAGCGCTCGCCTCGCAGAACAACCCGAGAGTGGCGCGGCAATCGCGGCCGCACTCGCGGCGGGTGCCCATGCCGCGTGGCTGAGCGGCAGCGGTCCCACGGTGGGAGCCCTCACCGATCCCAGCGAGGCCGTCGACTTGGCTTCAGAGCTACCCGACGGTGGCCACACCAAGGTTCTCGAACTCGCGACCTTCGGCATCCAGGCGGGCTGATCGCGACGTTCGGGATCGCCCGACGTCAGTTGGCCGGACGGCCGACTCCCCCAGGTTCACGACGCATCGGCGCCTCGTTGTCGACGACGCGACCGAGCGCGCTCATCTTCGCGGTGAAGCCCGGGGAGTCCCGTTTTGCTGTGGCACGCCAGCGGCGCACGCTTTCGACCCAACCGCCCATGCGCGGCACGCTAGCCACAGTCATGGGGCGATGACACCCTGCGTCACGCGATCGCAATGCTCGCCAGATCACTCGCTGGCTGCGCTGCGTCCTCGGCCCAGGGGGCCTGCGGCCCTGCTCGCCAGATCACTCGCTGGCTGCGCGTGCGGCCGCCACGAGTTCCTGGATCTCGACCTCGACATCGTCGATCAGATGCCACAGGTCCGGCAGCAGCTCGCGGCATCCCACCAAACCGAGGTCCAGCTTGTCCTCGTAGCTCTGCACGGTGATGTTGAGGCCCTGGCCTTCGGCGATCGTGGAGACCGGGTAGTAGTGCAGCAGCTTCGACGAGCCCATGTAGAGCGACTCACGGGGCCCCGGCACGTTGGAGATCACGAGGTTCGACACCTGGCGCATCTGGTCGGCCATGCGCATCCTGCTCATCAGCCGAGCCGATTCGGCAAACAGCGCTGGAGGGGTGAATTGGGCGAAGTCGACCATCGACTCCGCGGGCACCAGGTCGAAGGATCCCTTCGCCGACTGCATCGCTTCGTGCGAGAACCGCACGCGCTCAGCGGAGTCCTCGATGTGGGTGGGCAACTGGCTGAAGACGCTGGACACCCGGTTGGTCCACATGTCCTCTTCGTCACCGGTCCGAATCGACACTGGCACCGCAGCCACCAGGGGCTGATCGGTCAGGCTCTCGTGGCGATCGAGGTAACGGCGGAGAGCACCCGCACAGACCGCCATCACGATGTCGTTGATGGTGATCCGGTCGCTGACAGTGATCCGGTCGTTCACAGTGATGCGTTCGTCGAGGACAACCGAGAAGTGGTTCTTGATGGCCTTGATCTCGCCCAGATCGAAGGACTTGTAGGCGAAGCGACG
>Ga0209992_10004870_pt1 | contig 10262 bp, 7 predicted proteins | sample 2SBtaG_2_FD_182564 | JGI IMG/M metagenome (GOLD analysis project Ga0209992, IMG submission 182564) | Deep subsurface microbial communities from Kolumbo volcano to uncover new lineages of life (NeLLi) - 2SBTROV12_ACTIVE470 metaG (SPAdes)... | ecosystem: Environmental > Aquatic > Marine > Volcanic... | reverse complement strand
GATCGAACATGGCATATTCAAGGTTTGCATAAAAATTGAAATCAGGTGCCTGATAATGCGCTTCGGCGCGAAGCGCCTTATCTTCGAAGCCGCTTATTCCCGAAAATGCTCCACTCAATTGGTTGTTACCAAACCAGTCGCCAACTTGAGGGCGACCGCTGTAGAATTGCTTATAGTCGAGTGATACTTGCCACAGCCAGTTTTCATAACCGCTGCCAATACCAATATATTGCGACAGAACATCGAAATTACCGAGCCCCTCACTTCCGCTTCGACTGCGAGTATTAATACCGTAGACTGCACTTAGGCCATCTTTAGTTTGTGCTGTAACTTCCCGCGCATCCCGATTTTGATAGGCTAGCCAAAACTGTTTTCTGGGCCAGGCGTTACGTGTGGTGCGTTCTTGCAATATGCTTTTTACCGCACTGTATCTCAGCGACAATCGGTTCAGTGTGGCTTCGTCGTCTTGATTAATTGTAACCAATTCATTGGCAATTACCGCATCGGTTGGCGTCTTCGCGAGCACTCGCTCGAACGCCGCGGTGGCGGTTGTGGTGTCTTGTATCTCTTTAGCAGCCCACCCAATTAGTGCTTGCTCATCTACACTTAACGGTCTCAAACGGGCGAGTGCTTCGCCTGACTCAATACTTTGCTTGTAGCGCCGTGTATCGTAAAACTGAGCCTGTCGGCTAGCCAGACCATCAGCACAGCGTCGAATGAAAACCTCAGTATTGACACTACATGCTAGGTCGAACGCGCTTTGCTTGGCCGTGTCGCTGCTTTGCGCGCTAAGTGACAAATACCTGCCTTCATTACCGTTCACCAAACTAAATAGCGCGTCGGCAAAGTCGTAATTTTTCAAGTCGTATTGTTGCCATGCCGCGCCCTGCAGCACTTCTTTCACGTAGCCGCTGTTATCAGATTTGAGAAATTGCTCCAGCGTTGTCGTATCACGCAAAGACAATGCCTGCTGTAGCTTAATACCAGTGACACTGTTAAGGCCTTGTTGAGCGGATTGTTTATCGATATCACGAACTGCCGATTGTTGGGCCTGAGAGAACTGCTGCGTTGCCATTTCTAACATGCCTTTATCAATGGCGGTCCACCCCATAAGCAAGTAAAAATCAGTTCGCTTAATTTGATTGCTCAATGCAATAAGCGTTTCTACTTTTTGCTTCGACGTATTTGCTCTGGCTTTCGGCGTTAACTGAGCAAATTGTTCGAGCGGGAGGGCTTTAGAAGCGGGCTTATCTGGCTGCTTTTTTAAAGCCTGAAGCGATTCTCTTGGCGCTGAAACTACAGGCTTGATAGTACCTTTTAAGCGGCCGTTTATTCTGTTTAGTTCGGTTTCGACTTCTTGTGGCACCTGCCACGTAGGGTAACGAGCTTTTAAGCGCGTAAACTCTTCATTGGCTTGCTGAATCTGTCGCTCATTAATATGGTACCAAAGCCCTGTTAAATCCGGCTGATCTTGTTGTGCAGGTAATATACCCAGATCTTTTTCTTTGTACGTTGTTTTAGCTTGTCCGTATGCCTGCACCGACACAAGTGACGTGGCCAAAGCGCCTAGTGCCAGATACAAAGAGGTGCGAGTAAACCGAGTTTTCACGATGCGTTATCCAAAACTGCTAGCATAGAAAGCAGCGTTAAACTTGCCGAGTAATAATCCATGTTTCGATTTATCTCAGGCCACTCTGGCCTTTGCTTTTCTTCTGATTTCATCAAGCTGTTTACCGCAATCTGCACTGAACGCATTCCCTTAGACATTTCGTACTCAGCTGTTTCCTCGTTTAACAGGTTGATGGTAGCTGGCGTAGGCGTTATCGCCCACCATGCATAGTAGGGAGAAAGTAGCTTCTCAGTTAACCTAGCGTTTTGGCGAAAACGTGGGGACCATGCAAGCTGAAGCGGTATACGGATCGCATTAAAACCAAACTCAGGCGATATCACATTATCTAAACTTAACGCACCAATCTTACTGTTATCGGACTCAGTACTATTAGGGGTGAAACGCACCCAATCACTGGGCAATTGGTAGGTAGAAAACTGCATATTCGACAGCAAGATCAAGCCCGACTCGAACAGGCTTTCCCAACGTGACGGAGTATCCGACAGCGAAGACAGGTCAGTTATGGCGGGAAAAACCCAATAGGACAGATTTAGCTGAAGGCTGCTATTTCCTGTTTGGTCAGATGCAAATCCGTATTCCCCAGGCAAGAGCACTACACTGTTATTATTCACCACCAGAAGTTTCTGCTCTACAGCACGTACAATATTCCTGGCGTCCTCCTCATACTTACCAACGCCCCACTTTTCACTTGCACGCAATAATGCCCACGCAATAAGAATCTCACCATCAGAGGCATTATTAGGGTCATCGATACAAGAAGATGAATTATCCACACAAGGTCGGTAGCGCCAGCTAAATAGCCCGTCTTCGCGCATGAGCGTACGTTGGGTCCAGTGCCATAATGCATCAAAGGTGTCTTTGTCGTTGGCGGCGACGGCAAAGAGCATACCGTATCCTTGCCCTTCGCTGTGAGACACATCATCATTTCCTGTGTCTACCACGCGCCCGCCGTCAACAAACAATGCCTTATACGCTATATACTGAGACTTGAATTCGCTATCTTCCTTGGTAGAGCACGACGCCAACAGGAACAAAAAACCTATCACTAGCGTCGCTTTTGTAGCGTAATGCAGCTTTACCATGAGTCTTGCACTTGTTTATTTCTGCGTTTAAGCAACAGGTAAATAAGTAGGCTTACAACAAATACAACCAATATAAAGCCTATTAACCAATACCACGGGTTGTTAGACAGCCATAGTCGTAAATGCAGCCAGCTGTCGTCGGCTTCACCCACTTCATATTTATCGCTTACCTGCATGATGAGTGATGGCGAAAGACCATCTTTCCATGCGAAGAAATCCCCTGCCATCTGCCCCCACATCGACAAACTAACCAGATCCTCGACTCTAGCTTGAAGAAGTTCCGGCGTCTGCGCTGCAACAATGAACAAGGTATCGGTTTGTGATGAAACAGGGTGTGCCTGTGCAGTAAGTACTGCTTGCTCACCTAAGTCACTTTCTTGAACGGTATGACCGTCTATGCGCATTTCTTTGAAAGACTGATCGTCAGTCAGGTTTCTTACGCGATTGTACAGATTGTTCTGTAACCGATAAGACCAGCGTTTCGTTGCCTCAATGGCCGTACTGAATTCAGACTGCTCAATATTCGTTAAGCTTTCAGGGGTACCTAGAACAATCACAGAACCTTCGGTTGTAATGTCGTTTCCAGTTGCTATTTTCACGTTCAATAAAGGCACTTGGGCTACTTGCGCTAATTTCGCTGAAAGAGTTAACGCTGTATCTAAATAGTCATCTGACGGAATAGCAATGGTTGACGATGGTGCTGACTTAAAGCGCGCAAACGGGTAAGCCGTTTCTGAAAGCAAGACGAGATTAGGTTGAACTGCCACGTTTCCTGCATCAGGTAGCTTTATTGCCGAAGAATCATCAAGCTGGAACACGAGGTGGGAACCAGGAATATCATCACAAGGCACACCTGCTAACGGCGCTCTCATGGTTACCGCAAAGTCTAAATTATTCGTCCCGCCTTTGAAGAACCGTGCAGGTATTCTTAGCTGATAGTCTCGGTAGGATTGTCCGTTAATATTATTAAGAGACAAACCGTGTACAAGTTCGTCATTCACGCTTACATTCATAACCGAACCTGGCCCAAAACCTGCGCCATATCCAAAGTCTAAGAGCAAGCTCACGCTCGCGTTTTCAGGTACATAAAAATCTGCAGGCAATCTGAATGACACCCGTTTGGTGAAGTTCCCCTCATCCCTAAACTGAGTGGTCGCCACACCAAAGTCTTGGAATGTGTAGTGATTGTCTGGGTTCAGAATGCGATGACGCTGCAGCGTTTCCGCCTGCATTTGTGACTGTGAAAGTACGGTAACTTGTGAAATAGGGTTAATCGCATCGTCCATTACCGCCAAGGCTTTCGCTGCCTCAAGTACTTCATCTTGCGTAGTACCGCTGACAATAAGGCGGTAACTAGCCGGTACAATAACGTTGCTGTCCTTAACAAACGCAGGTGTGCGCTGTGCTTTTAGAAACGCGCCATCAATGTCGTTAATCACTTCGTCAGATAATACCGGTGATAACGCGTCGACTGTACCAACTAGAATATGAACAGGCTGTTTTTGCTTGGCTTTGAGATACCATGCAGCACGCTCGTAGCGAGCAACATTTTGGTCGTTCCAAAAACTATTTTCTGTGTCTTCTAGCTGGGGCAAAACGTAACCATCATCAAAGCTGTCATGCTCGATAATAAGCGGCTGATATTGATTCCTAAGAGACAGTGCTTGAGCAACAATGGGAAGTGTCTGATATTTAATTTGATCATCAGCTTCTCGCGCCGTGTAAAGCTGAACGTTTCGCTGTCCGCCAATTCCTGGATTAAAGAATCCGCTCAGCTCATCTAACGTGAAGCGCTTTTCATTCACCGACGTCGCAATTTTTAGCGTTGAGTTGTATGCATTAATTTCGCTCCACAATTCAGGCGCACTGCCGTCAACACATTGCTCGGCATAGTGCTGACTTACCGCTAGTGTCAGAGAGTTAAACCCGGCTCGCCACAATGAAGTAGGGATCGCAATTTCAGATACAAGAGAAGGTCTGTCTGGGTCGAACGCAATCTGTCCAATGGTCGCATTATTGAATCTCACATACAGCTGAGAACGTTTTTTGATTAACGCCTGCGAGCTGACCACTTCTAATGTAAGTAGCGCGCTGTCCACATCAGTTACTGAACTAAGGGGAATTGGAATATCAATGGAGGCAGATTTTCCCTGCAAGCGCACAGTACTTTCACCGCCAAAAAAGTCGGTTAATCGATACGTGTCAGTTTGCGCCGCTAGGGTAAAAGGCATGCACAAACATACGATGAACATAAGGTATTTTTTTATCATTGATTTTCCTTTGCCGGTTTAGCAAGCAAACCTAATTTCCCGGCGAACTTCCCCATTAATACAAGCATATGCAATAAAACAGGCTTTAACCCAACTTTCAACACATGTTTTGCGCCGAACCAGTATGAGATAGCCCTTGTTCTTCTTCGTTGAAACGACATCCAGCGCAGACTATCACACAGTGAATAGGCGACGACTTCGTTTTCTTGTTCTTCGGTTTGAGGCATAAAGCGTACTCGAAGAATTTTTGACCTATTGTCGTAATGCAGAACGCTAATTGGCAAATGAACGTTCTTATTCAGTGCGTGACTCCACGATGTGAGCGTGGCATTTTCAGGTACTAACGCTCCCTCACCTTTCAAGCGTAACCGAGCTCCACCTAGCGAAAGATCGACCAAATCTCCAACCCAAGCTTCATCACTTGTAGTCTTAATAACGACACTGTTCGTAGCTGGTAGGCGTGCCTGACTACGCACCTGTTTCCGCTCTAATAACACACTAAGAACAGACAACAATAGAATCAAATTAAATACATTCCACAACATGACCACCACAGTAAGTTCGCGTGTAAGAGGCTCTGTTATGAACTTATAGACACCGCTCCCTAATGCGAATGTGATTACCAATATTAGCCAGTAAAACACGCTCGATAGTGGCGATACAAAGGTTCTGTCAAGACTCTCTCCTTTTGGTGTTACAACAAATGAAGGTGCCCGCGGCTTTAAGAAAACCTTGATTAATGCGTTTAGCGTAAATGCGCACTGTAGTATTTCATATAACTCTGACACTAAGGGCCATCGGGTTCGCCCAAAGAGCATGGTGGATATCATGTATGTGGCAATAACGTGAGGCAGGGTGAAGGCAAAAGTTTCCAGCATCGATGCATGGTAAACCTGAAGCCCAAAGACCAAATACGCCAGTGGCATAAGCAAAAAGATGATGCGAGCAAACGGGAACAGCCAAAACATGATTGAACTCATGTAGCCCACTCGCTGATACCATTTTAGTCCTTGCGCTTTAAAAGGCTTTTTGAGTAGTAAAATTTGCGTCATGCCTTGTGCCCAGCGCATACGCTGCTGAATAAACGCATCAAACGTTTCTGGCGCAAGGCCGCTTACCATAGGTCTGTCCACATATACAGACTCGTAGCCCATTTTGTGAAGATCTAACGCGGTTTCTGCATCTTCAGTGATAGAGTGGCCGGAAATGCCCCCCACCAAATCGAGGTGCTTTCTTCTCATCAATGCGGCTGATCCACAGAAGAAGGAACTCCCCCAGTAGTCTAAGCCTTTCTGTATAGTGCCGTAAAACATGTCGTTTTCTGAAGGCATGCGAGTAAACGCAGAGAAGTAGTTACGCTCAACAGGATCTGGGTTAGCCATAAAATGAGGGGTTTGAACGAGAAAGACCTTCTCGTTTTTAAGCATCCACGGCACGGTTCTATCAAGAAAATCCGAAGTAGGAACATGGTCAGCATCCAAGATAACAATCAAATCACCCGTGGTATTTTGTATTGCACTGTTCACATTACCCGCCTTGGCAAACTCATTTTTTGCTCGAGTGTGGTAGGTAATGTCTAAACGTTTGCACAGTGCTTGCAAATCTTGTCGCCGCTGTTTTGCAGTGGCCGCTGACACAGGGTTTTCAGCGTTAATTTTCTGGTCGGTTCCGCCATCGTCAAGCAAATGAATACGAAGCTTTTCTTTAGGGTAATCGAGCATTTTTGCAGCGCGGATAGTAACTTCTAATATCCCTTCATCTTCGTTATAACTCGGGATCATGACGTCTACGCTGGGCAGAGTTGATTTATCTACCCCTTCCAGGGACAAAAGCGGTCGACTGAGCGGAAACGCGTTAACGATCGCCCCTAACACTGAAGTGATCCCCGCATAAATTTCAGCGCCAAATAATAGCCAGACGGCAATCATTGAAAGAAAATCTGAGTAGGTTAGCGTGTAAATACCACGCCACAGCAAATACCTGACGCTAAGCGCAATGGCTAGCACCAGAGCTAAAATGCGAAATAAATGCTGGTATTTTTGCGTGTGTCGCGCTTCTTTGCTGCACAAGGATATTGCAATGAGGATAACGATTGAAGAGAGAAGCTGGCCCAATGCATCCATGGGTGCCAGCAGTAGCACCCCAAGAATAAAGGATGCTACTAACAGAACAATAATGAACTGAGAGGTGTAGTGTTGTCTACGAGTTTGCGAATAGTCCAAGTTTGCGATCCAATACGTGTATTTGCGTTACACTTGCATAGTTCGCCCTGTTAATTAACGTAATTTTACCGTCCGACATTTCAATCTCGTGATTACTTTTATAAAACAAACGAGAAATGTCATCTCTCTGCTTTTTATTGCTTTTAGACGCTAACAACCACGCCGGATACGTTGCCATTCCAAATGCAGCTACAACAATAAGGCCATAGAACAATACTGGCGACATTGTTGGCGCTATGTACAGGGAAAATAAAAACATAGCCATACTTGCAACGGTAAATATACCAGTAATTTTGCGAAAACGTATAACTTTCATAAGTTTATTTTCTGCATCAAGCAGCATCGAAAGACGCTTCTTCCACAGCTGCTCTGTCTCTAAACTCGTGCGTTCTTCAACCAGTTGAGGTTTTTTAAAAGCAGGATTGGTATTTTTAAACTGTTGAGCAAGCGCAAACACGTTTACCGCAGCGCCTTCATTAATAGCGCTCTGAAACGATTGTTCAAGCGTAGGTGATTGGTCAAATTGTTGTGAGTTATCTACTAATTTCACTGCGCACACTCCCCTCATTACTACACACTGAGTCTACTTCCGTACATTCAGAGGAAAAATTGCTGAAACCATACTTACTGATTAATAACGATACGCTTACATACGCAAATTGATATTGAACTTTAGCTCATTGAACTTTGGTATAAGTCATGTAGGGCAAGGCCTACAAGGGTGTGAAGACTATATGAAAAGCCATATAGCAGGTAACGTAAGTCGCAGAAAAGCAGCCCGACTAAACGGGATTAACGTGGGCAAATTAGACTAATTGATAAGGTGAGTTTTATTGCTAAAGCGTTAGGGCTTGCGCAGCTTACTTAAAATACTGATCAAGTTACTTACATTAAATACCGTTCCAAAAATACTGCCCACGGAAATGGCATATAACAGCCCCAAAGTTTCAGCAACAAGAAAAACCTTTCTAATAGTGTGCGTATTGCGGATAACCAAAGATCCCACTGTAAAAATAAGTGAAGACGCATAGGCAATGAAGATTATCCAGCTGTGCTCTAGCACAAACCACTCATAAGCGAGGAAGCCTAGATTCACCGCAACAAAGAAAAATAAAATGGCATTGCTTCTATGTTTAATGGCAATAAAGTTACGAACGCTGGCAAGCAGTGTTCCAATGCCTGCGGCCATGGCATCTAGCATAAAAAAATGCATGCTAAGTGCACTTAAGGCAAACGCAGAAATAAGCAAATACTTGTCTACGTTAGTTTGGCGATACCCAATAAAATTTAAAACAACGGCTATTGCGCCAAAGCCTTCTGCAACTATGTTCATTAATATAAGCTCATTAAAATTTAAGGTAGAAAGGCTGACAAAGGGCTTTGTATTCACTGGTATATTCGCCCTTTTGATCCCTAATTATCAGCTCATTTTTGATTGCATTTTTCGCTATTAAGCTCGGCCATTCCCGATGTGCAGTAACGTTTTTAAGATTATCACTTGCGCCCTCCATTACTTTTTTAAAGTGGAACGCGCAAAGATAAGGCGATTTGTTAGATGTATGCTTTACATAAAGAATATCTGCCAGCGATAGGCCATAACCTTCAGCCGTTTCGATAACCGAGGCTTCCATCGACGCTGGGTACACACAGTACATTTGCCCTTGTTCTATTAACAACTTGCTGCTTGCACTAAAAAGTTCATCTGGGCCCAATGCAGACGTTTGCCTTGCCACGGAGCGAGATTGGCTTTGCTTGCTGTACGCATTTGAAAGTGTAGCTGGCGTGTTAAAGTAAGGTGGATTAGAAATCACTAGGTCATACAAGTGGGGGGAGGTGTAGCCAGTTACATCACAGCAGTAAATAAACAGCTGTTTGGCCCATTTTGCATTTTTAAAGTTGGTAGCGGCCTGCGCTGCGGCTTGCTCATCTATTTCTATCGCGTCAATTCTGGCTGCGCCATTATCGAACGAGCTGATGTCAATTGAACTGCTTTGAACATTCTGCTCTTCACCGTTCGGATTGCAAAAGTGCGCTGCTTTTTGGGCCATCATCAACGCTAAAATGCCACTGCCGGTGCCGATATCCAAGATGCGTGGGGCATGGCTGAGGTTTGCGCGAAACTGTGCCCAACTTCCTAAAATCAGACTGTCGGTATTCACTTTCATCGCGCATTTGTCCTGTGCTACGGTGAATTGTTTACAGCGGAACATAAGGAAGTCGTATTACCTAGTGCGTTAAAAGGCGCGCATTCTATATCAAGTCGGGTTGTGCTTCACGTTAAGGTTGTGACATTTACTGTGAGCGCTTATTTCCAGCGCTGCAGCGACATCATATTTCTGGCAACGTCAACGGCATGAACGGGTCGGTATTTCTTTAACGGGCCTTTCATTATGCTTTGCCATATGGGCGCCGTTTTCTGCGCTATATCTTCTAGCGTCCGCGACTCGTCGCGATTGCCTAACAATAACGAAGGGCGTACGGCAGAGGCATGGGGTAACTGAGGCATTCGCATAATCGCGTTTTCTAGCTCGCCTTTTACTCGTAAATAAAAGTTACTGCTTTTAGCATCAGCGCCTACCGATGATATCCATACAAAACTGTCCGCGCGCTGAGCTCGGGTCAGCTGTGCGGCAACATGAACATATTCAAAATCAACGCGGCGAAACGCTTGTTTCGATCCCGCCTTTTTAAGCGTGGTGCCCAGACAACAGTACACATGATTTACGCTAAAGTAGCCTTGATAGTCCTGTAGATTGTCGAAGTCGATAACCACGGGCTTTAGGCGATTGTGAGGGTCGTTAAACATACTGGAGGAGAGCGGTTTTCTGACTAAGCAGGTTACCTCATTGTACCGTCTATCCTGTAACAGCATATTTACAAGCGTTCGTCCCACTAAACCTGTCGCTCCTAGCACCATTGCGGATTTCATATGTCGCACCTTGTATCATAAATTGATATAACTACAATCAAACCTTCGACAGTCAAATATGCAGATAAAAATGAAAAAAGCCCTTTTAATTGGAGCCGCTATGCTCTCTACTGCTTTAAACGCTGAAAC
>Ga0209992_10004864_pt1 | contig 10275 bp, 2 predicted proteins | sample 2SBtaG_2_FD_182564 | JGI IMG/M metagenome (GOLD analysis project Ga0209992, IMG submission 182564) | Deep subsurface microbial communities from Kolumbo volcano to uncover new lineages of life (NeLLi) - 2SBTROV12_ACTIVE470 metaG (SPAdes)... | ecosystem: Environmental > Aquatic > Marine > Volcanic... | reverse complement strand
TTGGTGTGTAACATACCGTACCAAGATGCGCGAATCCTGAATCGTGCTTTGGATCTACGAAAATAGTGTGCGCTCCCATTTCTTGCACACCTTGTAGTATCTTCCCTGTGAATACAGATTTACCACTACGGGTTATACCAAGAACAACAGCGTGTCGCTTCTTGAACGATTCAACGAAAGTACCCTTTAGAGCCGCCACAGTTATTATACTGCCATAACTGTGACTTCAATGTTTTCGTGCTGTTTACTTTTCGCCAAAGGCATCTTTCATGAAGTCTTTGAAGAATTTACAACTTCCATTATGGTGCCTACGGTTAAACTGTGTCTTATCCATAAGCGGTGTAGAAAATGCACCACTTATGAGTATTACTCAAACTCGTCCTCAAATGGGTCGTTTTCCATCTGTTCTCCGTGTCTCCATCCGGGGTTTTTCCTATCTTTGGGGCTTTGTTCTTTTACACGCTTCCAAATTTTCTTAATCCTTGGATGCCATGGAACTCTCTCGCCTTTCTTGGCACGAGCTTTTTTCCTTGCTTGTGTACGAATAACTTCTTTTCCTGATTCAGTTCTTAACAAAGACCTAATGACTTCCACAGGTAAACAAAGTCTAGGAGAACCATCCGGTGTTTGTGTTCCTTCTGCCCCACACTTTTCTTTGTAATCTATTTCTCCCTTGTTGTTTACTTTAATGGAGCGCCAATCTTCTGTGGTCCATGAATATGATTGATAGCCGGGAGCCATTGGATTCATCTTTGTGTTAGTCACAGCCATGACTCCTTCCAAGTTGAATCTCTTCTTGAAGTCGTTAAACGATTCTCTGAGACTTGGTTTGCCCCATAGAATCCATCTTGACAACGCACCTGCTGTCATTGGGTCATTCCAATCTTCTCCCATCTTACCATGTCGAGCAAGATAATTCTTCATTCTGTCCTTATCTTTGTGTTGAGTATAATCGCTCATTCCGCGCGCGCCGAAGTGAACTGTTTTTGTTTTTCCATCTGGTTTAGTAAAGACAGCCATTAGTTTCTTTTCGTCGTTGGTGCTTTCTTCAATTCTCACTGAAATTTTTTTTTGTGGATTAGATTTTGCTGACCGTTCTTGCCAATCGTAAGAAACAGAATCCTCAGTTATTGGCCCACCTGCTGCCCAAGTGAAGCAGGATCTAGCAGAATGGCATTTGAAATTGTGCATCCAACACATTCCCAATTGTCCGTCATCTTGTACAGATCCTGGCATACACTCTAACATTCTTGGTGATATGTCAAATGCAACACAATTAGCGCACTTTGATTCTTTGGCAACTTCTGGTGTTGTTTTCCAATGTTCTGCTGCTTTGACCCAGTAGTCTTCATCTGCCAAATTAAGCGGGCCGTATTGAATATAGTCTGCTTGTATCGCAGAATTTCTATTTCGTGTGTTCATTTCTAAATCTTGAGTGACTAATGGGCATTCATTTTTCCCAGGATTTGATCTAGCATCATTAAATTCAACAAAATCCTCAGGAATAGTAAATCTCAGTCCATCTCCACCTGACCCAAGAAAATATCCCTCATTTAGAGCAATTTGGAACAAGTGCTCTGGTGTAAGTGGTTTTGTGTGTGGTATACGAGTGACTTGATTAGTAAAGTGAATAGGTAGGGCCTTTTTATTTTCATCAAAGTCAGCAGATTTGTCATCCTCTTCTGGTTTGTAGGAATCATCGGTTATCCACTTAGCATTAGGGATCTCATCTGTTCCGTATTTTTGATGGATCCAGCCTTTCTGCTCGTTCCACCAAGCCCTACCATCAAAGTTTTCTCCGCCTTCTGTCATGGCCTTGTATGCTTGGGCTCGTAGCCAGTCGAAATCGAATGCGTAATTTACCCTACCCGCTGATTGACTTGGGTGTATTGCTCCTCTTTTCCTTTTCTTTTTTGATCCAGACTTACTAACTTTCATTTCAGGAACATAAGCGGGTAATGGGTCTGTACTTCTTGATTTTGCTCTTCCTTGGAAATCGGTTGGTTTTCCATCTAATGCTACCTTTTCCCCACGCATCTTAATGCGACCTTTTGCCATGATAGTTGCTGTGGGTTCTCTAATCTGTAACGGATCTGTGCTAAGAAACACAGGGCCTTCGATTATCACCTTGTCTGTAAAGATAAATTTTCCAGTGTATTCAATTATGTGCCGTACACTACCATCTTCCGATTTGGCGGCAGCGACATTAAACTCATGTAATGGGCCTCTAGTATGTTGTCTCTGTAATTTCATCGGGTCTCCAATTTTGGCATTCCACTTACCATCTATTATTTCCAACAAGGCACCATCGTAAACATTGTACGCATCTAATTTCTCTCCACTGTCTTGATCGATGAAGTAAGGTGTACCTGTTATCTCGCTTCTAGACCTTGGTACGACACCCAAGTTTGGATTCTTTCTAACTCGTAAGTAATGCTGCCCACCAGAAGGAACATAAATAGAACCAGATGGATCAGTAAAAGGATTCTTTCTTGGTATCTCTGAGTAAATCTCTTCTATTGCAGCGGCAGGCTGATCCACATCATATTCAATTACATTATCGACATCAATTGGTTCTTCAATAGAACTTGAAACTCGTTCTGCTTCTTGCGGTGAGACTTCTTGCATTAGAAACTTCTTTATCGCAGCCGCTTCGTTAGTTGGTTGTAAAAAGTAAGTCTTTACGTGGGGCACTGACCCCATAAGAAATGGTAAATCTTCTAATCCAATATCCACAAGCATTAATCCGTCACTAGCGAAGTCTTTCTGGCTTAATCCGATTTTAGATCCATCAAGATCACTAGTTATTACAAGTATATCGCCATTAGAAGCCATCTTATCGAATACCTCGTCAGTAACTTCTACTAAACTAGGACGCTTTTGGTACTCCTTTAGTGGCTTAGTTGTGTATTTTGTGATAACAATACCATCTAATCTTTTAACAAGAGAATCAATTACTTTGTCTTTTGTTGCTTGAATGGGCCCCATGATTGCGACTAAGTTTCCGTGATTGGGATTCCTAATTGGTTCAATGCTACCGATACGGATATCGTCTGTAGGTATATCGAAACCTTTTGTGTTTAACTTCTCAATAAGTGTTCTGAATGCATTGATTACTGTTTGCTCAGGTTCCTCTGGCATACTGTAACCCTTTCCAGGAATCATTATTTGCACGTTCCCCGTACCAATTGAGATCTTCATAGTCACTGCAGTTTCGTCTATTGGGATGGAAATAATGTATTGGTTCTTACCGCTTAAAATATTGGTTCCTTCTTTTTGAAAGTCCTCAGACAAGATCTCTGCAATCAAATCTGGATTTTCAAATATCCTTGTAGGTAGGAATGCGGCATATTCTCTTCTTCTAATTCCTATAGGGGGATTGATTCCAGTAGTTACTGTAACTAAACCGTCTTTTGGATGATGGATTGGAACTGGTATTTGTTCTGCTTTTAATTTCTGGTTTTCCTTACCTAGAGAGTCAGCGACAGCCTTAGCCATCTTTTCTCTTTGTGTAACCATAATGTCATATTTTGCTCTTTCTTTGTCTCTTTTACCGGCTTTGACCTCTTGCATAGCAACAACGCTTTCCATCGAAAAGTGAGCCAGTGGTAGAATAAAGTAATGATCGTCTACGGATTTTGCGAGTTCTCCGTAAGGCATCGAAGTGAGCGAGTCAAGCATCATTATGTCTTCTCTCAAGACTTCATCTTCTATTTCCATATAGTCCAGTATGTCTACTATTCTGGACAGTCCATCCTTACCATCTGTTATCTTCTTATCTCTTACATTAATATCATAACTAAGGCATAATATGCCTAGTATATCATCATAGGAATAGTTAGTACCTCTATAGGGGGAATAAAGGAAATGGTCTAATCTTCGCATATCACCGGGAAGTAATCCCATGTATCCTGTCCCGCCCATGTTTTTATTCATAGAGAAATAGCGTGAGTGCCAATACGCATAGGACTCGTGGGGTTTGTCTTTTGACCCAAACTCTGGCCATGAATACTTTCCAGTCTTAATATCATTGAGACCTTTTGCAATGTATTCATCACCTAGATGCAAGTCACCGCCAGTTGGCTTATCTGGATTCTTTCTCACACGATAATAGCACTTGTACTTGATTTTAACATACTTCGCATATTTCTTATTTAACCACTTTACTACTTCCCTTGTCACCATTTCGCAGTAATAAAGGTCGTCTTCGTGTGAATTGCTTGGATGCTTTTCATCTAATCGCTTACCAATATTTTCAATCTGATTATCTAGTTCATCGATGAACTTATCCTCTTTGATTCTAACGTAATCATTTTTCTTATTGTGCTTTGGTGTCACATAGAAATAGTCCATTCTATCGGCCATTACCGTATAGAAGTGGCGTATATTACGTGGCTTGTGACTCATGTCTATGTAGAGCAGGTAGTCATCTGCCGAACTCATTGTCGGCTCATCTTTTGCTGGATGTGTATGATAGAACATATCCGCATTCTCTGGCGATTTAGTAATTTTAATCTGCGGTGCGACAAGTGACGCTCTTCGATAATACAAATTCTTACCGTCAGTATAGCCGTAATTCTCTCCTCGCTTTGAGACAAAAGAAAATAACTTTGATCTGAATTTAGGACCGTTAAATCCCCTATATGGTTCAATCTTGAAATAGGATCCTGGCTCAGTCATAACCATCTCGCTGTATTCTTTATTAAAATCCTGTAGCGCAGTAAGTTTTACTTTCTTACCTGGGTTGGTTTTACTTAGAGAAACTAAATCTAAATAGCCTGTCAATATCGTACCATTTCGTGTTGGTTTAGTCTGATAGTCATGATTCTCTACAACATACTCTTTCTCATTGAATGTAATCATGTTGGTCGAAAAGAAATCTCTTAGTACGTTATTCAGATCTCCACGTCTAATTCCGGTTGGTAGTGTTAGTTTGTAGCCGAAAGTACCATCTTTGAGTCTGTTCTCTGAATCGAGGATTGTCACACCACTTACAACATCTCCCTTGTTTGGGAGATTCAATTGCTCAGCAATCTCACTCGACTTCAAAGTCGTCATCATCTGGTTCAAACTCAATCTCCTCCTCGTCTTCTTCTATCTTTGTAAATAAGTCGCCAATAGTACTTTCTAACAGATCTCCTTCTATTTCCCCACTAAAAGTTTCATTAACTATTCGCAGTTCATCTTCCGTCAATGTTTGTTCGGCCCGGTACATTGCCAATAGTCTTTCCTTTTCCAACATTGGAACTAGATGCGTTGAGAACTCTCCAAGGCTTCTTCTTTCCCAACTTTCTTTAGGCTCTAATTCTGCTTCCCACTTTGAATGTGCTTCAATATAACGCCCAACATATTCGGCCCATGCTTGTTCCTTTATTGGTGGGTTCTTCAAACCGACGGCTCTTGTTGCGTCTCCGAAGTGCTTGAACATCTCCCCGCCTTGGAGTACTTTCCTTAGGTTATTATTATCTTTATCAAAAGCCTCCTTATATTGTTGACTTAGTCCACTACTGCGATAGGTTTCTGTGTCTTTTTGCTCTGGATCCCCTGGCTCTCCAGGAATGTAGCCAAACATGTCTCCAAGTACCTTTGCGTCTTGTATTGCTTGTTGCCTATTAGATAAGCGATGAGAATCTATCTGTTCTTTGTAAGATTTAATCTCGTCTGTACCACTTGCGACATTAACCGCGTCCGCACCCTGACCGTATGGGTCATCTACTGCAGTCTGATAACTTGGTGGTAATCCTGTTATTCGGTAGTAAGTTGTTGGGCCACTAGTTATCTTTGAGTTCTTATCTATGAAGACCTTATACCCATCTTCTCCCTTCTCCCAGCGCTTGTACGCACCATCTAATTCCCCAGGAACTTTTACTGTACCATCTATTAGTGGCGGCGAAACTTTTCTTCCGTGATACGATTGAACAGGGACTACACCGTACTTAGTTACCACATTTCTTGGTTCTCCTCCTTCTGGTATAGGTTCCATATCAATGTAAACGTCTGTCCATGAATCTAAATTAGTTGGTACACCATGGAATGCAGGATTCTTTTTTACTTTCTCCATGTGCAGAACATCAAACTTAAATCCAGGCACTGTAGCATCTTTGACTACCTCTTTAGGTGGATATGTGGAAACTACTGTATCCATTAAGTCAAGTAGGGTTTCTTCTACTGGCCCATTATAAGAGTCATCTGCTAGGTACTTATCGTGTTCCTTTCTAATCTCTTCGTTTTCGATATCACAATGTATCCAATAAAACTTGCCCGCAGATATAATTAGATGCCACTTGATGCCGTACTCTGCGCACATCTTTGTTGCATTGATTATGTCAACTCCTCTTAATTTGAAAGGAACGGTTAGAGATCTGAAAGTTATCGGGCAATAAAAGAAGTCATCGTTATTTCCTAGAATAACCCAGTCATCTGCATCGTTGTAATAAATTCGTTTTTTATCTACGTAACCAATTAATGACTCATCTTTAGCCAGTCTTGCAATCTTGTTAAATGCCTTTTCAGACATCTTCCATGGGGCTTTTTCATCTAATTCCTCGCCAAGTGGTTTATCAAAAGTGAAATACATATCATCTTTCTTGATCGGGTTCGGTAGTGCTTGCACGATTGAGAAACCGCTTTTAGGTGCGGTTCCTTGTATTTTAATCAAATTATCTTGTTTGAAAGTAATATCCGGTTCTCGTCGCGCATCGAGATCCTCTCTAATTTTTACAACTTTAGCACCATTGATTTTGGTAATGTACTGCTCTATTCCCAACGCTCTGTAAACAGAACCCCTATTGCTTTGTGGGAGGAAGTGGAAAGGTAATGCATTAGTCATCCTCGCGCCTACATCATCGTAAGTAACATCGACAACAACACTTGGTTCTACTATTTCGATTAGTTCTGAGAAATCATCATCTCTAACGGCTGTAGGGACCCTATTTGAGTAATTTTCCCCGTAAACTAGTTCTTTTAGTTTAATTCGATCTTCCTTCTTTAATGCAATTTGTGCCTTAGCAGCAATCGAATATATCGGGCCTCGGTTTCGATCTTTCTTCATCAAACCTACGAAGACCGTACCTAGTTCTGGTGAGTCTTGTTCAAAGAGTCTAGTTGTCTTAGAAACACCTAGTATAGTCATAGCGATAGTCTTCTTTGAAGAGATGAGATATTTTTCTTCCCCAATAATTACTACGCGATTGCCTCTTCTGAGATTCCTAACAGACTGATACCATTTCTTTACCTTATTTCCCATTGGTTCGGTGAAGAACTTATTTGGCCCAGAAAGAAGCCGACTTCCGCCAATCTTCGATACTTCTTCAAGCATTATTTGGTTAGGAACTGGGTCGTAGTTATATGAGGCAATCTTATTCACAACAAACCTAAGGGATCTAAAATCATCTGGATCGATTCCTTCCTTTCTAACAATTATGCCCTGTATTTCTGCCTCATCTAATTCGACCCCAGCATAATCATAACTAACTAATTGACCAGTTAGAGTTAACTCTCGAATGTTAGAAGCCTGACAAAACCGTTCCAAGTCTCTAGAAATATAGTCATCATAGATCACAAATCCTGTTTTCGTAATTAACGCAGACATAGATTGTTCTACACTGACTGTTTTCTTTCCTCCAACTATTCTGGTCTTTTCTGCTGACAGAGATGTGCCTCCGAATTTAAGCCCGCCTTTATCGTCGAACTTTAGAACAGCATCTATCCCTCTTGCTTTAGCATAGATATACGCCTCCTTCTCATCTGCTACTTTCTTAGCAATATCATTTAACTCTACTACTATACTGTTAGTAGTATCATCTATATTAGATAATAATTCACTATCTGCGTGCTGCCCTTCTAGTCTAATGCAAGGTGGAGATGCTTCTAAATCGTCTTCTGACTCATAATCCTGTCCTATCTTTACAATATCAAAGAAAGAAGAAACTACGCTAGCATATAGGTCAAAGTGCTGCAAAACATTCTCTGGGTGTGCGTGTAGAACGGGGTCGAATGTAAGTATGTCATCTATTGGCACGGGAACTGCGGCGAGTCCTGTGTGTCTCTTTGTAGAGTCTGGGCCGATTGGGTAATGTAGGCTGAAAAACATTCTAGTAGATTCTGGGATTCTATCAAAATGTACCATTTCTTTATCAATTGCCTGTTGTCGATCAAACGCTCCTAGCCCGAACACTAATTGTGTAATATAATCCTGCACGTCTCTTTTGTCTCCCAATGGTAATTCTTGGTTCTGTCCGAACCATACTTGGAAGTTATTTCCAGTGAACATTATTATGTATGGGTGTCCTTGTTGTTCAAGTTTAAGTGCAACTTGCTTTGTAACATTACGCACTTCTTCTTTTGGTAATTTAGCAGGATTGTCTATATCGATTATTCCCATCTTTAAATCTCGATTAGTTGTACTTGGTGCCCAAATCATTCCTCTAATCCCAGCATCTTTGCCACCGGGAAACTTAGTCTCCCTGTATGTTTTTCCTGCCATGAAATCCTGTAAATCTTCTTCTGAGTTAAGCGCAACTGGATTATCGAATTCATCCTTTCTTCTAGGTTCTAGTGGGCCAGTTGCTTGACTAAATCTAATCATTCCGATGGGGTGATGCATTGTTTTGCGTAGCATGAACGGTAATACTTTCTCATTATACTGCTGTATTCTGCTTCTTATTTTGTTAGCACGAGTCTGCGCTTTTGCTTTCAGAGGATGCACTTCTTTGTCGCTTTCTGACATCTCTTCCCACTTTTTCGTATCAACTCCTTCGTCATAAGCCATCATACGAGCGTACTGAGCAACCGTTCTTGGTTCAGCATCCCAATTGAATACGTTTGATTCTTGAGAAACAGAACCGTAAGCATCTCTAACTTTTTGCATTAGCATAGGTTTTAGTTCTTTTAATGCCTCTTTTGTCGATTTATCCTCCATATCGTAGGGTTTCTCCCCTGTTTCTGGGTCCTCTGTGTTTGCACATAGGATTGCGGTTCCCATAAAGTAAAAGGAATAGTTTCTTGTCAGGAACTGATCAAGGAAGAAGTCAACATCATCTTCCGTAGGAAGTTCCTTTTCGACTGTGAGGAGTTCAGTGTATTTGTTGAACTCTCGGAAAAGTAATGCGTTGTCACTAATTTTCATCACCCCATATAGACAGTTCGTCTATGGGCCCTTGCCCCCAATAGTAGTCCATAACTTTGCTCCTATAATGGTAAAGACTAGGTCCTAAATATGATAATTTTGGTGGTTTCCATCCGGGTCTGGCTTTCGCGCCCTTTGGTGGCCTTTTCTCTCTTTCAAGGTAAGGCACTATTGTTCTGAACTTTCTCCTTCTTTCACCTTTACCTTGCATCTCCCAAATTCTGCCGTCATGTTGTTCTAAAGTTCCTGCTTTCATTCCGGCTTTAACAACGGCTCCAGCCGAAGCCTTCTCGACAGTGTAGTACAATGTATTATTCGTACCTGGAACCGCCCTCTCATACGTCATATTAGACTCGTCTTTGGGATCGAAAGTTATTCCCTTCAAGTTATGCTTGGCTGCTAGAAGAACCATTCCTTTTGCCACAGTTATTGCCTCTTTGTGATTCTCTACATACAATGTGAACATTTTACCATATTGTGTATCTCCTGGAGTTCTCCATCCTTGATTTCCTTTTGATCCTCCACATTTGTAATGTATCTTATTCCTATTCAAGAAAGTTGATACTATGTTTCTTGTTCTTTCCATGTAGTCAGAAGGATCCAATGCTATGTGAAACTTATACTGAACAATTTCTCCATCATCCATCTTGACTCTCAACTGACCGTCACCCGATCTGTGTTCTGTATCTTTATACATCCACATCTTGTCAAAAACCCCTTTTGGATTATCTGCTGGATTTCCTTCTTCTTCAAACTCCTCTACGTCATCTAGTTCGGGAATTACTGGGTTAATTTCCTCCCAATTCGCATCTAATTGGTCTACTTCTATTTCTGGCGGAGCAGGAATTTCTTCAATTAGTTCCTCTTCAGGTTCTTCCGGCATTGGTAATGCACGTTGGTTTCCTTCTAATTGTTGATCGGCTTGAACATCAAAGGCCTGATCGAACAAGTCGTCTGAATCTACTTCTACGAAGTCAGCATCTTGAATCTCTTCCTCATCAGGCTGGTCTCCTGCTGCAGCCTGTTGGAATCCACTAACAATCCCTTCTGCAATATTATCTGCCAAACCAGATAATGGACCTGGTGTCTCTTGGCTCTCTTCCTCAACTTCTTCCTCAACTTCTTCCTCTACGGGTATTTTCTTTTTG
>Ga0209992_10004862_pt1 | contig 10277 bp, 18 predicted proteins | sample 2SBtaG_2_FD_182564 | JGI IMG/M metagenome (GOLD analysis project Ga0209992, IMG submission 182564) | Deep subsurface microbial communities from Kolumbo volcano to uncover new lineages of life (NeLLi) - 2SBTROV12_ACTIVE470 metaG (SPAdes)... | ecosystem: Environmental > Aquatic > Marine >... | reverse complement strand
ATATTGCAACTGATACTAATACAATAAAAAGGATAGCTTTAAGTACATTCTGATGAATAATTTAACAGATGAAAATTTTTATCTGTTTGCGGCAAAATATTATGATAACCCTCAATGTACCGAGACTGAGGAATTTGATGACGACTTGAAAAGAATACGATACTTGAAAAGATTATTTCGTAAGTATAAGCAAACGGGTGAGTTGAAAGATAGATTAATTTTAAACCATTTTGTGGTGTTATATAATGTTTTTGATCCGGTTGCGGCTACAAGAATGTTGTGTTTGAAATTACATGATGAATTAAATATGGTAAAGCCGTTTCTTATGTTGTTAGGATATTGGCCGGAAAGAATTGAAGGAATAAACGGACGAACAATACTAGATAGTGATGTACCTTTAGATTTAAAGATCATCAACGTTTTAAGGGAAGCACACGGTAATGGTAGCTAAAGTAGCCGATCTTGTTTTAATTTATAGTTTTCTTAAAAGGTTAACTACGCCTTTTGATAAGACGGAAGCATATAAATTAGGCATAATTGATAAAGACGGCAAGCGTATTAAGAGCAAAGAAGTTAAAACAACTGAAGAACAAAATGCTTATGGTTATTTTGATCGTTTAGTTTTTAATATTAAAAAGCTACTAGAAAGACTGCCTGGTGGTAAAAATAGACTTGCCTCCTATGCCGCGGCGTTATTTCTTATTAAAGAATCAACATCTTCTGAGGAAACCCCATATACTCAAGAAGAGTTGTTAGAACATATACAAGGTAATATGAAAGAATTAAAGGGTGCCAAAATGAAAGAATATAACGAACTCTTTGAAGACGCTCCCGCAAATGCAACGGGAACCTCTGTAGCAGGCACAGGAGATGATAGTTCAGTTGTGCCTGTAGCGAGAACTGATAAAAAGAAGAAGAAAAAACAAGTTCTTATTGATCGTGATGGCCGTAAAGCAGAGATGCGTAAGTATATTAAATCATATATGGAAAGGCGCACGAAGCGCGAACAAATCAAACACCGTAATGAATTAAGGAAACGAATGGGATTATAATGGTTAAAGTATATGCGATGTTAATTATATTAGGGCTTCTTGGTGGTGTTGGTTATGGTGGGTATTCATACTATAAAGACACACAAGAGCGCATAGCTACACTAACTGCAAACAACGCTAAGTTAGAGACGGCAGCCAAGTTACAAGAAGAAACAATCAACACAATGATTGATGACCGTGAACACATGCAGGAATTAAATAAAGGTCTACAGAAGAAACTCCGAACCGCAGAAAGTTATGGAGATCAATTACGCAACACTCTACGGAAACACAATTTAACCCACACGGCGAATAAACGCCCGAAATATATAGAAAGAAAGATGCAAAATGCGACTAATAGATTATGGGATTGTCTTGCTGATATCACTGACCCTGATAACAACGGGGTGCAGTCGAAAGATCGAACCAAAAGTAGTAACTGTCACAAAGGTACTAAAACAAGAAGTTCCGATAGTAGCAAGACCGCGCCAAGTCCAGCTAAATGATGTAAAAATCTATGTAGTTTCCAAAGTGAACTATGCTGATTTTATTAAAGACTATGAAAAGAAGAATGGTGCTGATTCATATATTGCCATATCAGTCAAAGACTATGAAAATCTTGCACTTAACTTTGCTGAACTAAGGCGCTATATAGAACAACAGAAACAGATTATTGTTTACTATGAACAAGCGGTAACACCTGAGGAGAAAAAGTAAATGGGTAAGTTTAATAATAAAATATCAGCGGAATTTAATCCCCCTCGTAAGTGGGTTTTAGAGAGAGCGTTAAGTTATAAGAATGATGACATTGATATGAGCGCATTAGAGAAGGTTGGCGTTAAGTGTCCAGCTAATCGTATCACATGTAAGAAGAATTTTGTGACTGATTTAGCTTCTGTTCCTAGAATGTGTTGGGCATTTATTGCGCCTTGGGATGTAGCAAGAGCGGCAATCATACACGATCTATTGTATAAACGTATACGTCAATATCGTGCAGAGAACGAAGATGAAAAAGATTTAAACATTAATAGAATTATCAATGCATACAATGATGCAAAAAAAGTAGCAGACAAAGTATTTCTAGCCGCTATGTTAGACGCACAACCCTCTGTTGCTAAATGGAAAATATATTCTGCTTATTATGCAGTTGTATTATTTGGTCGTTGGTCCATTATACCTAGAAAGGAAGATTTATTATGACAAGCAAATTACCGAAAGATTTCTTTACTTGGTTGTTTAGAACACTTAATATTAAAATTAAAAAAAATGATGGTAGATGAATGGGGCACAAACTATTGTAAAAACTGTGGTCATGCGTCCCACTGTGGAATAAAACTTATGCGAGATGAATACAACTGGAAAAAAGAATTATTAGGGCAAATTGAAGTCTGTAGTTATTGTCGTTGTGTATCATGTGAAGAAAAAACACAAGATCCATCCTGGCCAGGACCAGGAGTATAAGGAGACACCAAATGGTTGGAGTAGATTGTAACAACGAATTATGTGCTAACCCCGCTTGCACATGTGATCCTTGTGAGTGTACTTTAGAAAATCCATGTAAGTGTTGTAATGAACAAAAATCATCTTAAAGAACAGGGCTTATCTTATTGCCAGCATTTAAAAGGTGCGTGGAAAGAAGCAATTAAATGTGGCATCACCGCTGATATATTATTTTTGCATGGTATGTTCCCTTGGTTTTTTGATAAATATTTCACAAATTATATAAACAAAGCGCATAAGAAATATAGTAAAGCGGAGTAGCATATGTGGTTATGGTTAGTATCTAACATAGCAGGTAGTCTATTAGGGGCTGCCACTACTGAATGGTTTAAAGATACGAAAGCAGGAAAGTGGTGTTTTGATAAATATCTTGACATTGCTTATTGGGCTAGCGAGAAATATGGAATTGATATTCTAGATAAAGAAGAGATTTCTTGGACAAAGAAATATCCCGGCGTTAACAGTAAGATTATGAAGCTTGAAAGCAGAATACTAGCATTAGAAAATAAACAAAAAGAAAAAGACGATGCCTGATTCAGTACCAGTTAACAACTTAGAAGTTTTCAAGTTGATGGAAGAACGTAGAATAGAATCTCAAAAAAACTATGAGCTTCTTCATGAGAGAATATCAAACATGAAAGACGAAATTAACACAGACATCAAAAATTCACACAAAATCATCATGGAAGAAATTAAAGAACTTCGTGGTGAACAAAGGCGCCATGCTGAAGAAATGTCTAATAGACTAACTAATCTAGAGAAATGGAAGTGGACGATTGTAGGTGGAGCAGTTGTTATAGGCTTCTTTTTATCTGGTGGAATCGAAGCTATTAGTCGATTTATGTCTTGACAGGATAATCTTTATACGCTATACTCTGTTTTATGAGTAATTACGTCGATACAAAATACCTAAACTTGTTATCAATACACTTGGCTCAATTCAAGCGCAAGGACGATAACCTATATAATTTCAGATGCCCCTACTGTGGTGACAGTCAAAAAAGCACCACTAAAGCTAGGGGTTATGTATTTCTGCATACAGGAGACTACTTTTATAAGTGTCATAACTGTAGCTATGGTACAAGTCTGAAGAAGCTTATACAAGATGTTGATAAAGAACTTTATGATCAATATCTCATGGAAAGATTTTCAATCAATCAGCGAAAACCAACTGCTAAGTCTGGTGTAACTATACGCAAACCTCCTAAGTATGTCAAGAGCGAATTTAAAACTCTCAAGAAAATATCACAATTAAAGTACGATCATTATGCTAGGGTATATGTTGACAATAGACTTATACCAAAAAACAAGCATCATAAATTATTCTTTGCTCCAAAGTTTTATGAGTGGGTCAACACTGTTATACCAAACAAGTTTGATGTTCAGTATGACGAACCGCGATTGGTGTTACCGTTTCTGGACGAGAACAAAACGCTGATAGGATTTCAAGGAAGGGCACTAAAAAAATCTAATACTAAATACATCACAATCATGGTAGACGAGTCTAAACCAAAAGTGTTTGGTCTAGATGAAGTCAACAAAAATAATAAAATATATGTGGTAGAAGGACCGATAGATTCTCTTTTTCTGAATAACTCTATTGCTATGGCTGGTGCGGATTTGTCTTCGTTACAATTACCAAAACCTGTTATTGTATATGACAACGAGCCACGCAATAAAGAGATAATACGACGCATGGAAAAAGTTATACAGAGCGGATCAGAGTTGGTTGTCTGGCCTGACTACATAGAAGACAAAGATATTAATGATATGATAATCTCTGGTTATGATACGCATGATATTATGAGTATTCTTAAAGACCGCACTTATTCTGGTCTAAGTGCATCAGCGAAATTGAGCGAGTGGAGAAAAATATAATGCAAGTCAAATTGATCAGTTATTCACAGGCTCCCGATATCGGGAACGACGACCTACAACAGCTTATTGCATTTTGTGCGAGAGTTTCTAATCCTGCTAATCAACACAATACTGAAACTAGCGACAAATTAATCAAGTATCTTATCAAGAACAAACACTGGTCACCCCTAGAGATGGTTAGCGTCTGTCTTCAAATTGAGACTACGCGAGATATAGCGAGACAGATGTTACGACACCGAAGCTTCAGCTTTCAGGAGTTTAGCCAACGCTATGCAGATCCAACAGAAGATTTAGAATTTGTAACAAGAGAGGCTAGACTACAAGATCCCAAGAACAGACAGAACAGCATAGAGTGTGATGATATTAGAATAAAAAGTACTTGGGAAGTTAGACAGCTAGAAGTCATTGACAGGGTACAAAAGGAGTATAGATGGGCTATAGAAAACGGCATTGCCAAAGAGCAAGCAAGGGCAATACTGCCAGAGGGATTGACTTTGAGCCGTTTATACATGAATGGAACGTTAAGATCCTGGGTTCACTATATAGACTTACGTTCCGCTAACGGCACTCAGAAAGAACATGCTGATATCGCTAAAGAGTGCGCGGAAGTGATAGTTGATATATTTCCAATAATGAACGAACTGTAATACATTTCCCCAATAAACAAACTTTAATCAGGAGCAATAAAAAAATGCAAAGTAATCATCTACCTACTCAATATCAAGAGTATATACATTTAAGTCGATATAGTAGATGGTTGCCTGATAAGAAACGTAGAGAGACTTGGCCTGAGACTGTTGGTCGATATTTTGACTTCTTTACAGAACACTTAAAAGAAGAATGTAATTACACTTTAAAAAGAAGTGAGCGGGACGAATTAGAAGAAGCAGTTTTAGATTTACGTGTGATGCCTTCTATGCGTTGCATGATGAGCGCAGGAGAAGCACTAAAGCGTGAGAACATAGCTGGCTATAATTGTTCTTATATTGCGATTGATACTCCGAGGTCTTTTGATGAAATTCTTTATATTCTCATGAACGGCACTGGCGTTGGCTTTAGTGTTGAGCGTCAATACGTATCACAACTTCCTCCTATAGAAGAAGAGTTTCATCCAACTGAAACGACAATTGTAGTTCCTGACAGTAAGCTTGGTTGGGCTAAATCTCTTAAAGAACTTATACATCTATTATATGGTGGACAAATTCCACGATGGGATTTATCTAGAGTACGTCCCGCAGGCTCGCCTCTAAAAACTTTTGGTGGGCGGGCTTCAGGACCCGAACCCTTAGAATCTCTTTTTAACTTTGTAGTAAAAATATTTACTGGTGCGGCAGGCCGCAAACTATCTTCATTAGAGTGTCACGATATCGTATGTAAGATTGCTGAAGTTGTAGTAGTAGGCGGTGTACGAAGATCGGCACTTATATCTCTTTCAAATCTAAGCGACGACCGTATGCGTGTCGCTAAATCAGGACAATGGTGGGAAAATGACGGACAAAGAGCCCTTGCGAATAACTCAGCGTGTTATACAGAGAAGCCGGAGATCGGCATCTTCATGGACGAATGGAAAGCCCTCTACGACTCGAAGTCTGGAGAACGGGGAATCTTTAACCGTGAGTCTGCCAAGCAACAAGCTAGTCGTAACGGTCGAAGAGACACCGACTGGGAGTTTGGAACCAACCCATGTTCAGAAATCATCCTAAGAAATAAACAATTCTGTAATCTATCTGAAGTGGTTGTACGTGCTACTGATACTATCGAGTCTCTTAGGGATAAGGTGCGTTTAGCTTCTATTCTAGGAACGCTACAATCAACGCTTACTAATTTCAAATATCTAAGTAAGAACTGGAAAACAAACACCGAGGCAGAACGACTTCTCGGTGTTTCTCTTACTGGTATTATGGATAGTCCTATTACAAACGGTAAAGGATCAAGCAACGCCCCTCTATCAGACATACTAGAAGAACTTAAAAACATATCTATAGCAACGAATTTGGAGTGGGCTAAGAAGCTGAAGATACCACAATCTGTCGCTACAACGTGTGTTAAACCGTCAGGAACGGTCTCTCAGCTAGTTGATGCCGCTTCTGGTATTCACGCTCGACATAACCCATACTATATAAGAACAGTGCGGGCTGACAAGAAAGACCCCCTCGCAAAGATGATGATTGATACTGGATTCCCTTGTGAAGACGATTTAACGAAGCCTGAGCATACGTATGTGTTTTCTTTCCCTATGAAGACGGGAGATAATGCTGTATTTCGCAATGATATGACAGCAATAGAACAGCTAGAACTGTGGCTCACATATCAGAAGCATTGGTGTGAGCATAAGCCTTCAGTGACAATATCTGTTAAAGAAAGCGAATGGTTTGCTGTTGGGGCGTGGGTATACGAGAACTTTGATTATATGAGTGGTGTATCGTTTTTACCATATAGTGATCACAGCTATAAGCAAGCGCCGTATCAAGATTGTGATGAAAAGGCATATGGTGATATGATAAAAGAATTGCCTGATAATGTTGATTGGTCTTTGCTATCTAAGTATGAGAACACAGACATGACAGAAGGCGCACAAGAATTAGCTTGCGTATCGGGAGTGTGTGAAATTTAAAAATGCATTTATTGTCAACGCGAGATATGACGAAGGAAAGTATATTTAAAATATTTAATAGGGCTGCGGCTTTTCAGAATATACTATTACATTATAAAAGTCGGCCAGCACCGCCTGAACATCAAAAGATATTGGCTAATCTTTTTTATGAACCTTCTACGAGAACAAGTTCTAGTTTCTTTAGCGCAATGACTAGACTCGGTCATACTGTGTTGCCTATTAATGAAGTGAAATATTCAAGTGTTACAAAGGGAGAAACACTAGAGGATACAATTCGTACAATTTCTAAATATGTTGATGTAATAGCATTAAGACATCCAGATGAAGGGGCTGCCGTCAGAGCGGCTAAGGTGTCAGGTGTTCCTATCATTAATGCAGGAGATGGAACAGGAGAACATCCCACACAAACGCTATTAGATTTCTATACGATTTGGAAGAAATTTTATAGTCAAGGAATTGACATAGATAAACTCACCGTCACTCTTATGGGTGATTTAAAAAACGGAAGAACAATACACAGTTTATTGCACATATTAAAATTGTATAATATGAAAATACATCTAGTAAGTCCTCCAGACATGGAACTACCGTCTCCTATATTTGACGATATAGATAAGTCTGGTAATGATGAAGGTAATAGAATTATAGAAAGCACATCTTTAACAGATGATATATGTAAAGAAACGGATGTACTGTACGTTACTAGAGTACAGAAAGAAAGAGGTTCGGTTGGTAGTTATGAGTTGACGCATGAAAATGTTAGTTTATTTAAAGAAAATATGATGGTCATGCATCCACTACCTAGAAACGAAGAAATTCCAAAATGGTTCGACAATGACCGTAGAGCATTTTATTTTAAACAGATAGAAAACGGTCTATTCATTCGCATGGCAATATTAGAAGGAATATTAAATCATGATGCCTGATCATAAAATAGTTATTAGTGTTTATTATAAAGACCCTAACTATGATTCCAGAGCAGTAGTGTGTAAAGATATTGTAGAGGGTGGTCTTTTTATAGAGTATATTAACAAGACGGGAGATGTTATAAGGACAGAACCTTGCCCTTCTATGTCTATAGATCAAGTAGAATCTAAAGCAGAAGATTGGGCATTGTTATGTTAAAATCTGAAATGTTTGATTATAAAACTAATTCTAATGAATCTTGGGATATGTTTTTAGTACGTAAGATGCGTGAAAGGCGCGAAGAACGGGACAACAACAAAAAGGGAAAAAGTATGTTAGTAGATTTGACTATATACTTTGATAGTGGTCATACAGAACATATAGATAATATAGAGAAAGACGCAGTTGAGAAATTAGTAGAGTTTTATTCTAAACCAATACACGGAAAAGTTTCACGTATCGAAACGAAAGAACACAAACCTGTCACCATGGATTTAGACGGCTATTTTTCTCTTATGGAAGCAAACACAGGATAAAAGGAAAATGGCGTGGAATCAGATGACATAGTATATGAGTTAATTTGTGATAGTTGTGGAGAAGAGTATACTATATCAGTATATGATAATGGTACAGAAGAAATACCTATATTCTGTCCTTTCTGTGGGCAAGAAATAGACATGTCAGACTTTGATGAGGATGAAGATGATCTAGAAGATGACGACGAAGATCAATCATTATTTGACGATGAACACTGATTATGAAAATCCTTGGACATTCAATAATAAACCATTTAACACTGAAGACATAAAAAAGTATGAAGGATTCGTATATGTCATTATATCACAAATTACTAGTCGATTCTATATTGGACGAAAATACTTCTACAGTAGACGTAGGAAAAAGGGCGCAACGCGCCGCTCAAAGACGGAAAGCGATTGGAAAAGTTATTACGGCTCTAACAAGGTTTTGCAAGATGAAATCAAAGAGCATGGTAAAGAAAATTATAAAAGAGTAATTTTATCTTTACATACAACCAAAGGTGATGTAAACTATGAAGAAGTAAAACAACAGTTTCTTCAGAACGTTTTAGAAGACGATAAATATTACAATGACAACATTAATGGTAAGTGGTATCGCAAAGCGGACCATATAGTGAAGGGTAGATCATTAAATGAAGATTTCAGATTTTGAATATATCAAGAAATTTCCTTTTCAAATCTCAGACACAAATACAAATGAAGTCCGTTTACGTGAACTAGATTGGCTCATGCCTATGGTAGGCAATTGGGGACTTAATCTAGAGTTTGGTGTATTCTCTGGTGAAACAATCAATCATATGGCAAAGCTACGCTCTGATTTAGAGTTTACTGGCTTTGATAGTTTTGAAGGTCTGCCTGAAGATATGGACACAGGGGAGAAGATAGTTCCCGCAACAGCATTTGACCGAGGCGGAGAACCCCCTAAAGTAGAAGATAATGTAACATTAGTCAAGGGGTGGTTCGACAATACTATCCTTGATTGGGCAACTAAAGAATCAAAACAAATATCGTTTCTTAATTTAGATGCTGATATTTACTCTTCAACAAAAATCGTTTTAAACTGTATAAACTATATGATCGTTCCTGGTACTATTATTAGGTTCGATGAGTTGTCATGTTGGAGATATGTATTCAATGAAGCTAGTCCTAAGAATGTACAAAGAGTGTTTTATACAAACTGGAAGGCGCACGAATGGAAAGCAATGAATGAATGGCTTGAAGAATGTAATCGTAAAGTTATTCCTATCTGTAGAAACTGGCATCAATCCGCCACTGTGATGGTTACACAATGAATGAATTACCTGACCATCTTGGCGGTCACCTGAATAAGGTACATACAGATAGAGCAACGCTCATTTATATGTTAGAAAAGTACGGCATTAAATCTATGATTGATGTTGGTTGTGGACCAGGAGACATGGTCATGATAGCTAACGATAAAGGCATAGAAGCTGTAGGAATAGATGGAGACTTTACATTACAAGAGCGTTGGAAAAACTTAGAGATACCTGTTACCCTACACGATTTTACAAAAGGTAAACCTGAGATTATTCCTGATGTTGATCTAGGTTGGAGCGTAGAGTTTTTAGAACACGTTGAAGAAAAGTATATGGATAACTGGATGTGTCTCTTTGAGAAGTGTCAGTATATCGTATGCACAGCCGCGCCACCTGGACATGCTGGACATCATCATGTCAATTGCAGAACAAGAGAATATTGGATTGAAAAGTTTTATGATTATGGCTTTGATTACGATGACGAAGAAACTGAATATATAAGAGCGAACAGTGCAATGCGTAAACCTTTTAT
>Ga0209992_10004861_pt1 | contig 10280 bp, 5 predicted proteins | sample 2SBtaG_2_FD_182564 | JGI IMG/M metagenome (GOLD analysis project Ga0209992, IMG submission 182564) | Deep subsurface microbial communities from Kolumbo volcano to uncover new lineages of life (NeLLi) - 2SBTROV12_ACTIVE470 metaG (SPAdes)... | ecosystem: Environmental > Aquatic > Marine > Volcanic... | reverse complement strand
CTGACTCGAAAGTAAGCGTCTGTCTGGCATCATCGTTATAACCAGCATTAATCACCTTTATTTCAGAGCCAGTGTGTGATATAACACCACCTGCACCGCCAGCCCAACCAACCAAGTCTGTATCAAATCCACCATTCTCTACCAACTCATCACCAAGAGCAAAACCACCATTCTCTACCAACTCATCACCAAGTACCACACCACCGTCATATAAGGTATTATCAGCACCCTCAGTCATAGGCAACCAAGTACGGCAGTTAGCTACACTCAGTGCTGTTGAGTTATTAGCAATATCATTAGGTGTTGCTTGTACGTTAGCATAGTCATAAGCTACGTCATCAGCAGTCCAAGCCTTATCCCAGATTTGTACGTTTGACATTGAGCCGTTGAACATACCACCAGTGCCTAACCTATCCGCAGCTAGTTTAGCTATTGTAGATGAATCTAAGGCTAAGCTGCGAACAGCCGTTACTGTCGTGGGAGTTCCATTATCAACATAAGACTTAATCTCGGTATTATTGACTGTGAATATCACCCTATGCCAAGAGTTATCATTAGGTGTTGCCCCTAAGTTACTCCAAGAACCGTTATCATAGTAAGATAAGACGTTTGCTGTGTTACCATTCCAGGCGAATAGAAAGCGATTACTATTACTCGTGTTATTAGTATCATTAAAATCTAAAATATAACTATAAGGGGATGCTTGACTGCTCTTAACCCACAAAGCAAAAGTCATCTGATTGCCATCAATCGTTAGACCATCTAAGTCCACATAATCATTAACACCGTCAAAGGCTAGTGAACGACCAGTGTACATTACACCGTGGTTACTCTTCTGTGGTGATTTGTCTGTAGCGTCTGTTTTGTAGTTATGATAAAGTTGTAGACCTTTATAAGAAAGTCCACCTGTACTAGCACCCTGCCCCAAATTCAAGTCCACAACTTACTCCTTAATCCATTACTTCAACAACAGTAGCACCTGTAAACACAAGAGCAGTTACGCCCTTACGAATTACAGTAACACCAGACATAGTGCCAACAGTAGTGGCAGTATTGATTTTATAGTCTGATGGATACGCTACTCTTACTGCCAGTACGTTAGTTGTATCAAGTGAACCGCCTGCTGTTACAGATACGATTCTGTTTGGTGCAAAGCCTTGAATTGAAGCACCGTTTTGGTCATTTTGTAAAATACTCATTTGTTTCTCCTTATAAAATTTCTGTTAATATAATCTCGCAAGTAGCTCTTTCGTATCCAGCGGTATTTGAATCATTCCACGTTCTACCTGTCCACATAGTTCTGTTGCTATCACTATTAGCTCTTAATTTATAGGTAATTGCTCCTGCTGATGCTGGCGAATCTATTGTGGAAAATACTGCCATTTCTGGTGTTGAATCAAGATTCTCATTTGCGCACATCTTTCAATGGCAATGTAAGATCAACTTGCTCGTCAAACTGCTCTGACTTAATCGTGCTATTCTGCAGCTTCTCTTCTTGCTGCTGAACCATCATTGTTAATCTATCAAGATCACTGTTTAAGTTCTGCGCAGATAGATCACCGCCAGCTTGATAATCTGTAAACCTTCCGACTGGCATGTCACGATAAATCGTGATAATGTCGCCGTTACCTGGGTTAGACTGAAAAACTACTGTGCCGCCAGTTTCTGATCCTATGCCAGAAACTTCGTAATCTGTATTCTCTGACTTGAGAGTCGTGCCAACATAGACCTTTAGATCTGAGCCGTCAAGAATAAGAAATGGATATGTAAATGAAGATTGAGATGAAGTAACTTCGTACTGAACCCTTGATGAAACATCGTTGACAATTATTTCTGACATGTTATCCCCCTGCTGCGCCTAAATCTGGCGCTCTATTTGGTGTTGCTGAACCCGGTCTCCACCAGAAGTCTTGACCGTAGTCTTTTTGTTTTTTTCTAATCTGTTTTCTAAACTTCCTGTGTGCCTTTGGATCTGCTGCTTTTTGCAGTTGATCTAACAATGTTCTTTCGAAAATCATCCGCGTGTACCAAAGTGATCCGCCCGGTGTGTTTCGTCGCAAGAATTGTATCATATCTGCGCTAAGATTTGTATCTTTTCCTTGGATGGCTTGCTGCACATTTCCCAGTGTCAATTTAGGAAGATCTTGCAATGCAAATTGAGCCATCGGGCCTGCTGCAGTTTGTAAAAAACCACCACCAAAACGATTCACATCCTGGCCTAAGAAATCACCATAGATACCAGCGCCGCCGCCTTGTAAATATGCTTTTGCCCAGAATTTAGGATCTGCCATATCCCTTGGATCTTTACCTTGTGCAAGCTCCTTTGTTTGTAGTGCAAGCGCACCAAAGATCGTTGTTGATATGGTTAGATAGCTTAGATATTTAATCTTGTTATTAAGTCCAGCCTGCGTCGCGCCGCGATATAAGTGTGTTGCGATCACTGTCATAGGGAATGACTTAAACATCATGCCAGTACGTGCCAGCTCACCCATGATCGTTCCACGCTTCAATCCGCCGCCAGAAGCGATAGACCTAATTCTAGCGTCCGGTGTCGGCACTGCGAAGTCTGTCTCAGTCAACACCATTTCTTTAAACTTGGTTGCTAAGTTAATACGCTCACCTTCGCTTAGATCAGAGCGTTTCATAATCTCTTCTGCAGAGAAAAACTTAACCCCTTTGTGATCTAATAATTCAGTAGATCGTAGCATATCCCATTCTTTCGAGGTGATACCGTATGTATCAAAACCACGCTGTAGTTCTGGCGGCAATTCATCTAATCGCTTACCAACATTATCAGCAATAAACGATGAAAACTCCATACCAAAACCTTTGCGCCCTGCATCTGTCCATGGTGATAATAGTGAAGCCTTCATTACAAAGTCTGAGAATTTAGCGCTTGCGCCAGTACCAGTAACCTCGGTAAATCTATTAGCTGCCAAACCTCTTGCCTTCCAAGCATCAGCCATAAGACCAAGCTTAACTGCAAATAAACGATCATCAGCATTTGCCGGGTTCATTAAACCAATAGCACGTTTAAGTGATGCACCTGCTGGCATACCTAAATACTTTGATGACATACGCTGATAAGCAATATCAGAGATTGATGACAAGAATGCAGACCCTAGTTTTGCTGAAACTACATAATTACGCGCTGCAGTCATAAAGTCTGCAAAGCTAACTGATTCAGTTGCTTGTGCTTTACCAGAGACTACATTCCATACCGCGTCGAGTGCGCGTGTACCTTCGCCCGCACCCTTCTCTTTTACAACCAGGCCTTTTAAATACTGATAAGTAAATTCTGGGTTAGGCCCCATAACCTCTAGTTTGGCAATATCATTAGACATTGATTCTAGGTGATCAAGCAGCGTTGTATAAATATCTGTGTGTCCGTACTTGTCGTGATAATTTAACCAAGTGTCGCCATCTTTAAACACCAGCACTCGGTGATCTTGGCGCCTATTAGCTAGTTTCTTGCCGCCGTTTCTACCTGGGATCATATTAGCCAAGCCGTCTGTAGAAATGTCGTCATACATTTTCTGCATCATTAGACTAAACTCCATATCTGTCATCGGCTTCCCGGTATTGTTACGCATCTTTGAGCGATCAAGCATTGGTGTGATCTCCGCAATCCACTCATCTTTTGGCACTTTAGCAACCAGTTTTGGATCATGAAACTGTGGCATACCCCAGTCCTCACGTTTAGCAATTGCACCGCCAGCGCGATTGAAACGTTGTCTTGCGATTTCTGCAGTTTCTGCCCAGGCTTTTGCATGTGCTTTGGCGCCAGCTTCGCCAGTATTAGTACCAAATAATTCACGAACCATATTGCGCATGCCTTCGGTGTCTTGCATTAACCCCGCAGCTTTTGTACGGTATTGATTCATTGCATCTGCAAAATGAGCGTGCAATTGTCCGATCACCGCACTTGCTCGGTTATCTACATTTGAATAAGGTGCATTGCGATTAGTATCTTTAACCAACAAAGACATAACGCCGGCCTGCATGCCGTCTGGATGTGCGCTGGCATTCTGGATGGCTTCTTGCAGCTTAATAATCTTTAAGCCTTCTTGTCTTTTTCTAAGTGCAATCTCACCAGCTTTAGCTTTAAGCGCGGCTTCTTCTGCCATCTTTCGAGCAGCTTCCGGAGAGATGGATCCGTCTGCAGCAACTTCATCTGCTTGTGAATTTACACGATCAAACAAATCATCTTTAAGTTGATCTGCTATTGTTTGTCTAGTTAAACATTCAGTAAAACTGGCCATCTATTCCCCCATACATTTGAACATGTCATCAACAACTTTTGATTCATCGTCTAACTCTTGCATTACTTCACGAGCGGTTCTAAACTCAATTACCTCTTCGCCATCTACCAGTCGAATACCAGTTGGAATTTCCATATCGCCATGCTTCGCCAACAGATCATCGACCTGCTTTAGTTCATTTGCGTGTAATTCGTTAAGATAAGGATCATCCAGATCTAGTCCAGAGTCCTTGAGTTGGTCGTTTAGTTTAGGCTGCTTAGTTGGAGCGTCTGGGCCTGGGGAAGTTTCATTCTTTCTAAAAAAGTCTATAATATCATCTGGCTTGCTAAAACTTCTCTGAGATCCATTAACGTCCATCCACCAACCATCAGCATAGAAATCAAAATCTCCAGTTGATATTACTTTTCCATCTTTGGTTAAAACACTAATGTCTTTTTTTAGATCTTTTCCAAAAACAAAACCATCAGACTCAGCATCTATACGATCAATAGTAGTCGTATCGTCAAAGTGTCTCGCAACTTCCCCTGCTTCACCTCTAAAAACAAGTTCTTCTGTTTCGCCTTTTTTGGTGATAAACCAAGCATCTGGTGTTGACTCATACCATCCAGTCGCAATAACTCTTCCGTCTTTTATAACGACGTTAATATCTTTCTCTAAGTCCTTTCCAAAAACTACTCCGTTGGAGTCTGCTAAAACACGATCAGCGACAGGAGTTTCTTTATAGTGTTCAATAACTTCATCTGCTGTATGAAAGCTAGTTTGTCCTTTCTCGGCTTCATTACTCAGCCACCAAGAATCGGATCCTTGATCGAAATCACCATCAGCGATCACCTTTCCATTGCGTGTTACAAGGTTTGTGTTGAGAGTTGTATCTTTGCCAAAAACAAAGCCGTCCTTCTCAGCTAATACTAGATCTATTTTTGCTTGCGAGCTTTGCGCTCCTTCTCCAGCTCCTCGAAGGTTTGATCCTTGATCGCTTCCTGCCACTCTTCCGGTGTCACTTCTAGCGATTTTGTCGCTTTGTCCATCCAGTCGTCCTGGGAGTCCTTGCGATTCTCTGAGTTGTTTGTGGGTTGTGGTTGCTTCATTTAATTTACCTCTAGCTTGTGATATATTATACGCTTCTTTAGATACAATAGTTATCTTTCCCTTGCTTGCAGCTGCGATCTTCTCTGCTTTAATAGTGTTATCAAACAGCAAGGCTGAGTCAACTTTCTTAGCGTATGCTGGAAATGCTGCATTAAAGCCTTTATGCGCTTTGATAATCATCTTAGGTGGCACTAATCGACCGGAGCCATAATATCTAGTCAATGCCCTAACTAGTGCTTCTGACGGATCAATAGTAACGCCAACCATACGAACATCATAACCAGAGTCTTTAAGATCTTGGATGAGCTTTAAGGCTTTTTCTTGCTTGCCTAGAGTCTTATCAATGATCATATTTAGCTTTTTATCTGTTGCGGCCACTTGTAAAGCTTTAGCAACATCCGAGCTTTCACCATGAACAACCGAAGCTGCGCGATAATCTCCTTTTTTAGAGATCTCTTTATACTCATCTATATTTAATTTAACATCGTCTGGATCAATATGAACAAAGCCTTTTTTTGAAATAACTCCATCCTTTTGAAGCTTCTTCAATACTGTGCCTTTACCAGAGGCGCCACCACCTCCCATTAGCCAAACAATCGGCTTCTCGCCTTTGGCCGCTGTTACACCTTCTGCTAATTTACTATCAATGTATTTCTTGTGTTTCTTAGCTCTTGCTGGCTTATACTTGCCATTCTTGAGCTTGTATTTCTTTTGAGTGTCTTTTAATAAAACATGACCATCTTTAAGAGTATGCTTTAGATCTGGATAGCAAAAATTATCACAATCAATGTCTATCTTAGATCTATCAATCTCAACGATCGCATGGCGCTTCCCGTCTTTCTCAAGTATGCCAATTGAAAGTCCTGGCGCATCTTTTGGCTCAACTGCCAACGATTTAACACCTTTAGGCAGTGCGTCGATCTGCTCTCTAACTGTTAATGTAGGCTGCTCGTCTCCGGCTCTATGAACAGTAGCGCCATCATTAAGCTGCGATTCTCCGGCTCGTTTAAGCTCTGGAAGAATGTCTCTAGTTGCTTGTTGTATGCTTTCTCCATCTTTGACTCTTCGTGCTGCGTCGTTAATAGCGTCTGAGACTCCACCTTTTGCGTTAGCAAGGCTGGTAAGCGTAGCAAGGGTTTTTTCATCATCTGATAACCTTAATAAGTTAGCATCACGATCAAGCTTGTTTCCTGCACCAGCGATTCTGCTCTCTTGCTCTGCAAGGGTTTTAAACACACTCTTGTCTTTCTTGATCTGGCGCATTGCGCTGTCAATTACTTTAGCGCGTTCTTTAAACAATGACTCGGTGATCTCCATGCCACCAAATAGATCATGCGTCTCTGTCTTGGTAAACCCTGCAGCTTTCATGTCACTAACCATAATTCTCGCTTGGTTGGCGTTAGCTGGCTTGGATTTTGAAAGCGCTCTAATTACAGCTGACTGTTCATCTGCCTTTGAAATTAATTCGCCTACAATCGCACCATATTTAGCATCAATCTTTTCATCAATAACCAGTCTAAATGATTCATCGTCTAGTTTTGACAACCCTCTGGCGTCACGAACCAGCGCTGAGTTTGGTGGAAGATCATCACCTAAGTTGTTGCCAGATCTAATCACTTTGGCTGCATCTAATGCACTACCAGATCCTTCGGCAATGTTTTTAAATGCTGCAATATCTCTAACCGTCTCTGCTGAATAACCGTCAGCTTCACGCATAATAAAAGCATTAAGGCCAATATCTTGTGCGTCATCACCGATCAAACGTTTTGCTAATGCTAGTCTTTGGTGTCCATCAGCAATAAAACGTGCGCCGTCTGCACGCTCCCAGATAATAGAAGTGCCGGCTTTAATAGGATCCCAGTTTTTAACACCATCTAATCGATCGGTAACACCTAGATCGTCACCACGTGCTTTAAACTGGAAGGTTGCTGCATCAACCTTAACACCTTTAGGATCGACTGACTCAAGTCCAATCTTACCACCAGTGATCTTGTCTAATTCTGCTTGCTCTACAATCTTACCGCTGTCTAATGCTTCTTGTGCTTTTGCGTAGGCTTGGATGTGCGCGTCTTGATTGCCAACACCTTTTTCTTGTAAATTTACATAAGACTCAACAACATCAGCTTCGCCATTCTTGCCTGCAGCACGAAGTGAAGCGACGGCCTTGCGAGCTTCAAATACATCCACAACATAGGATCCACCGGCTCTAGTAACACCAGCAAAAGCACCGACAGTTAGAATGTTGATTGTTGCATCTTTTAATGAGTATGGCGAATGAATCTTATCTTTCCAAGACATAACGCTCGGCGTAATTAACATCTCAGCACCAGAAGCAATAGCGGCTTCTGTCTTGAAAGCTCTCCAAGCGTTTATTCCTTTTGAGGGGCCGGTGATTTTTCCAGTTCCAAACACCATAGAAGCAACCAATATTGGGTCATGGGCAAAACCCTCTATTCCACCGGTTAACAATCCTAGTTTACCCAGGCCAGAAGAGTTAGCTGAAACTTGTGACATTTTTTCGCGTGTTACTCTGGCCCTGTCTTGCGCATCCTTCATAATATCATCAATAGTTTTATATCCAGCTTCCGGATATTGAACTTGAAGGTTTAAAATTTTCTGGTGATTATCTTCTAAAAACTGCTTGTTGTACACAAACAAGCCAGCGTTACCGCGTTCTCCATATATGCCCAGATCTATCTTTTTTAGTTTGCCGTCGGCTGTCTTGTCTGGATTTAATTCTCTGAAAAGCTTAACCGCTTTGCTTACTTGTGGCCCAATCATTGTATTTTCAGAAGTAGAGATCATTTCCTGCTTCATGAAATCAGCCGTTACATCATGATTATCACTCCAACCGGTTTCTCCGGGAATAGAGCTAACGCCGTAGCGTTTGGCATGGTCTCTTAGGTTGTCATATCCAGAGTCAAAGATACTCATTTAATAACCCTTCCGTCTTTTGTTTTGATGTACCAAGCGCCGCCTTTGTCCGTTTTACCTTTGGATTTAAGATATTTTATTGCTTCGACTTCATTTTCAAAATGCTCTAACCCCAAAAACGATTGTTGGTCTTGGTCGTTTACTTTAACCTTTTCCTTGCTGTAATTATCTTGTAGTGTCGAACTTTTTTCTTCGACCGCCGAGTCTCCAACCACTGCCTTGTCTGCTACTGGCTCTGTTTGAACCTCCACTGGTGTTATAACAGCCTTGTTTTTGCCTTTGCCTTTAACGCCGTATTCAAACTCAAACGGCTCGCCTTGCTTGTTAAGCAAATAACCAGATCCAATGTTCACCAGGTATTTACCTTTGCCAACATTTACCAATATGCCAGATTGAATCTTTTCGATAGCTTCCTCAGAAGAGAAGGCTAATGTGCCACCCATCTGATCAATATCACCTGGACGCAAACCTTCAAGGAAGGTTTCAAATATGTCTGCAGTTACCCCGCGTGCTGGTGCTTGGATCTTGTAATGGTCATCGAAAAAGAAACCACTGCCGTCTGCTTCAATCTCTAATACGCCGCCAGTTACTTGCTCTAATGCTGTCTCTAATCTTTCGGAATCTAAAATACCATCGGTCGCACCAACGTCTGCAGACATTGCCGCATACACCGCTTTAGTTGTCTGAATAATCGATGCCTGCTGTTTAGGGTTTGCTACAAATACATCTGCTAAATAATTTGTGATTGTAGGCATCAAATCAGTATCACTTGGTAATATGCCTTTATTTAGTTTGATTTGCTCATTCCCCATGATTGCTAGTCGTGCAACCTCTGGTGCGCCATCAACAATCAAAGCTCCAGCATGTGCAAACAACGTGTGATTCTTTTTATCTAACTGTTTTAACACTTCAATAGATGATTCGCCAAAGCCAGTTGTTACTGCATTCAACATGCCTAGCTTTTCATCGGCTGTCATTTTGCTAAACTGTGCTGCAATCTGATCTGTCTCTGCTGCAGTTAGTGGTGAAATATCTTGTTTATAGTGTGCTTCTGCAAGGCTAATTCGTGCAAGTCTATTTGCCATTGACTGAGGATCAGCAAAGTTAATCGGGTCAACCTGCGGCACAATGCCCTGCTCAACGGCTAAAGATAATCCGTCTTTTGCTAGTTCTGTCACTGTGTGGTTGTGAACCTTTTCTAAACGTTCAATTAGTCGAACCGAAGCGCCAGTTTGATTTTTATTTTGTTTGTGTCTATTAATTGTTGCTTCTTGTTTTGCAGGTGACAGCATAACGAAACCAGAAACCACATTAGCATGAATTTGTGCTTCTTTAAGCTGCACTTCATACTTAGTGCCTTTAGCTTGATCAATTAAAGCTTCAAGGTTTGGTGGTTGAAATCCATTGTCTAGCGCTTCCTCTGCATCTTTAATTTCAGTGGCCAGGATCTTTTCCTTGGCAACAAGCTCTGCTTTGGTTATTGCGGCCTTTCGATTGATTTCGGCTTGTAGTGCATTAATTCTTGCTTGTACTTTTTGCACTACCGCGTCCTTAGTGCCTGGCAATAAATCTTTTGTCTTTTTCTTTTTAAATGCTTTTAGTTTTTCACGTGCCGCGGTTATATTGCCTGCATTAATATCAACGTCAAACGACCCAATAACAATTTGAGCGTCAATCTTTTCATCCAGCACCTCAAGTTGAGAAGCGACTTTAGATTGATCCAACACATTGTCATTAATGCCTTCCTGATAAATAGCAGACAGTTGCTCTCTTTTCTTTTGAAGCATTGCTAGATCGCCTTCTCTTGCAGCAACCAAAATATCTTCTTGCATGCCAGTGGCTGCAGTGGTGATTGTCGCTAGGTTTTTGTCCAGCTCTTTTTTATAAACGCTATCTTGAATACCAGATCTTGCTCTTGAAACATAGTCGTTAATCTCTTGTTCTGCATGTGGGCGCAGCATAGGATCAATTTCTTTTAATAAGCCTTTGCGCATG
>Ga0209992_10004859_pt1 | contig 10281 bp, 9 predicted proteins | sample 2SBtaG_2_FD_182564 | JGI IMG/M metagenome (GOLD analysis project Ga0209992, IMG submission 182564) | Deep subsurface microbial communities from Kolumbo volcano to uncover new lineages of life (NeLLi) - 2SBTROV12_ACTIVE470 metaG (SPAdes)... | ecosystem: Environmental > Aquatic > Marine > Volcanic... | reverse complement strand
TTGTCGGGTATTGAATCGGTTCCTAGCTCAAAACTACTATTAATGATTTCATGTTGAGCTTGAAAGTTAGTAGATAAGCAGATCAATGAAATAGAGATCATGATACTTCCAAAAGCTTCGTATAGTATTGTTCGTGTAGTTTTAGTATTCATTTTATTTAATTTTTTTCGTTTCACTTTACAAACGCAAATATAAATGACATAGTTGTTTAATATGAAACCTAATACCTTTATTATTATTGGATTCCTAAAATAGGAATTAAACTCCTTTTGTAGATAATAATTATTGGAATTTCAAGGCCCGTAAAATGGATTATAAAAACAATTTTTAGATTAATGTGATAATGAAAAAAAGTGGAAATAGTCTTATTGTTTGATCAATTCAGTCGTAAAATTAACCTTAACAATATTAGCAATACTTTCATCTTTTGGCATTCCGTATTGAGTTCTATCAAATGAGAATTCTCCTTTAAAGATGGCTATTTCTTGACCAGCTTTATTTTTGCCAGTACCTTCTAGATTAAATTGAATGTCAATGTATTTTTCCACTCCCAGCATGTTGAGTTTTCCTGTTGAAACATAATCAATGGAATCATTGAGTGGTAAATTAGCTATTGCATTAGTGGAAAATTTAATTTCTGTAAATTTTTCTGTATTAAAAAAGTCATCAGCAAGTAGGTGTTCATCCCTCATATTGTTTCCTGTATTAATAGATGCAGCATCTATTGATACTAATATTTGTGATTGTGTGAAATCTTCATGAGCATTTAATTGAATATTGAATTGGTTAAATTTTCCAATTGTCATTTCCTGTTCACTTTCTATAGTAAATGATATTTCAGATGAATTTGAATTTTCAATAGTATCTGATAGATATACACCATATAGGTCATCTAAAGAAACATTTTTATTTTCTACTGTAGACAATTTAGTGTTCAAATCAGCCTTTCCCCATAGTAATTTAATTCCCTGGTTGCCTATCCAAATACCTGCACCTAGTACTAATAAGTAAATAATTCCTTTAGTGATGATTTTCTTCATTGTGATTTATTTATTAGTAAAAATAAAATAATTATTAGAATAAGGCTTTGAAGATCAACTATGGGCAAACTTTTGGACTTCCATCTTTATCTTTCTCTTTTCCAAACCATAATGTAGCATATCCTCCGGAGATACCAATGCCTATAGAATTCCATTTATAGTCTTTCCAAGTACTTTTATTAAGAATTACATTGTTATGTGGTCTACTCGTTTGCCAGCTTACTAAAGAGCTGAGAGGGGTTGCTTTGTAATTACCTTCTCCACCGTGAGCACATTCAAATCCGATACCTTGATAGGATGTAAGCTCTTGTGGCTTGTTCCACATGCAATCATAGGTCTTGTAAACATGATCGTTATACCTGCAAGTGGACCATGCATGAGTGAGCTTTTTCATGTTGTATTCCATGTCTTCAGCATGTACTTGAGCTACATGGCACAAAGCTTTAGATAGAGGGATAGGAGGGAGCTTGTTCTTTTTTCTGTATGCATTTACTAATTCATATAATTCCATTGCTTCAGCTGATATGCAAAGCTGATCGGGTTTGTATTTTTTATACATAGAATTGTTCTGCCCATTTACATAGAAAAGATTCATTCCTAATAAAAATATGATAAGACCTTTCATTTAAATAAAGATATTAAAAACCTTTGGTTACTTTTTTCTTTTTCGTTTATTGCCTTTTTGCTGGTGATTCACTTTTTTAATATAAGCTCTATTAGAATATTTTTGATTCTTTTTATGATTTTGAGCATACAAATGATCGCTGCTTGAAGCACATTTAGAAGCTGAACATGATGACATGATAATTATCATGCTAAACATGATTGACATAAGAACTACTTTTTTCATAGCTGAAATTATTGGTTAAAGTAGTATTAGATCATAGGCATTGAAATGTTTTATTTATTGAATTCAGAATCAATAAAAAGATACATATACAATTAAATGGTTGGCTAGAGATTAAAAATTTGATAAGGGCGAGCTACATTAAATCCAGCGGTTTTTACCTTGTTGGATTCAGGACTATTCTCGTCTAATAATGGATTGGTATGGTTGAGGTGAATGAAGTAAATCTTGGATTTTTCTATTTTGCTGAAATCTTTGAAAAGTTCCATGGTTTCTATTACAAATGGGTGGGGGATCTGTGAAATATCTCTGTTATTGATCTCTTTTTCATTAAAGAAGGTGCCGTCAATAAAAGCATAATCTACTTTTTTAATTTCTTCAATGATGTTTTTGTTCCATTTACTCCATTTATCTATGTCTGGAATAAATAATGCACTTTTAAGAGGTCCTTTAATTCTATACCCTACAGTTTCTGAAAATTCATCTCTATGAGGAACTAAAAAAGGAGTAATCTTAAATTGATTTGATAGTCTTACCGCTTTATCTTTATTAATGTTTTTGAATTGTATGTTGTTCATTTTCATTAATTGACTCCAAGGACCATTCATCATAAGAAATCCTTTCATTCTTGTCATGGCATAAACTGGCACTCTATTAGAGCTCATGGCTTCTTTTCCCAAATACATCAATCCGATATAATGCCCAATGTGAGCATGGGTAATAAAAATTCCATCAGGTGTTTCCTTTTTGTTAAATGAACAATAGGATTTAAGCAGTTTCGTTTGTCTAGGAAAATCTGGGGTTGCTTCGATCATCCAGGACTTGTTTTCTATTGGATCTACTAATCCAAGAGATACGACCATGCGGTCTTTATCTGGGTTTTCAAATAATTTTTTACAGCATAATTTGTCGCAACCCATATGAGGGGACCCGCCATCCTGAACATTTCCTAGAATAACAATAGAGGGTGAATTAATCTTGTTATTTGAATTACTATTATTAAATCCAACTCCACAAGAAGAAAAAAGGAATATTGAAATTATAAAAATGTATTTATTGGTCATTTGATTGGAGTTTTAGGAATTTCCAACGTTCATTTAGATAGATGTATTCGCCTACATTTTCATTGTAATTATTGAATAATTTTCTAGAGTCTTTAATGAATATATTCATCTTTTCCATTTCTTCCTTCTTTTTGAAGTAAGTGCTATCGTTTTCGTATTTAGAGCAAGGTAATATTCGATAGTCATATTTATTTCCATTCAACGTTTTATGGACCCATGTGAGGATGTATCCTTTTTCTCTTATAACAACATCTTCTCCATTTTTGTTAAGCACTAATTTCACCATACATCCACCATCCTTTCTTCTATCTCTCTGATTGGAAACATAATTCCCTAATGAATAGGCAATGAAAGATTCATTATTAGCTTCACTTTTAGGTAGATAGATTATCTTTTGCAATACATGAGGATGAGACCCAATAATGATATCTACATTTTTGTTAAATAGAAATTCTGCAATATTTTTTTGATAGGTATTGGGCTGACTTTGGTATTCAGCTCCCCAATGGATAAAAACAATCAGTTTGTCCAGCATTTTAGTATGGGCGCTATCTATATCCTTAGCCATTAGGGCTGTGTCGATCATGTTTACAATTGTAGGAGCAGGATAGGGTAGGCCATTCGTTCCATAAGTGTAGTTTAGAATCCCTACTTTAATGTTGTTTTTCTCCAATAATAGTAAATTAAGGCTGTCTCTTTCCTTTTCATTTCTAAAGGTGCCTGTGTGTAATAAACCTAATTTTTCTGTGATGTCAATTGTTCTTATTATTCCATTTTTTCCTCTGTCACAGGAATGATTATTAGAAAGAACAAATGCATCTATTCCATTGTTTTTACATGCTTCACCTAGTGCGTCTGGAGAGCTGAATTGAGGATAGCCTTTAAATGGTTTACCAGCTAATGTTACTTCTAGGTTTGCAATGGTAAAATCGGCATCACTTATCTCGTCTTTTATGTATTTAAATACATTCTCATAAGAATAGGAATCTGTAGAATCTATATAGGCAGACTTAATTTGAGGACCATGTCCCATGATATCACCAATAAAAATAAGAGACATTTCGTCATTGAATTGCTGAGCAAAATTCTGAGTCCAAGGAATTAGAACAAATAAGCTATATATGAAAGTGAACATAGGTTTATATTTAAATGGTTTTTGAAAATGCATATTAATTTTAGTTTTTTCTATTGTAGAACCCATAGGTGATTTGTTTAATAAAGGTACTTGGGAAATTCTCTACATTTTTAAAACCTAGCTTTATATCTCTTCCATCGGAAGGAATGTATGCGGTTTTAAAGATATAATCCCAAATACTTAGAGATTGCCCAAAATTAATGCCGTTTTTTCTATCCTCTGGTAGTTCGTAGGAGTGATGCCATATGTGCATTTTTGGATTATTGATAATGTATTTTAAAGGTCCGTAAGTTAAACCAATATTGGAATGGTTGAGATGTCCTATTGCAATAGAGATGTAATAAACAATAAATGCATGTTGAGGGTCAAAATTCCCAATAATCATCATGACAATGAATTTTGTAGGCGTGTAAATTACATTTTCCATCCAATGCATTCTAAAATGAGCAGCAAAACCTAATTCTTCTACTGAATGATGTACTTTATGGAATCTCCATAAAAACTTGAATTTATGTAAAAGGATATGGGTAAACCATCCAATAAAATCGATCAAAACAAAAAATACGATGAGCTGTGTGATAGGGTGTAATTGAGAGGTGTCATAGATCACAAAATTATCGAGACCACCTACCATGTCTGAAAGTATTTTTTCGATCACACATGAAAAAGCAAAAAAGATAATGATTTTGAATAGGTAGTAGTTGAAGAACATGTAAAATGTGTCGAGCCAGAAATCCTTTCTAAAAACTCCCTGATTTTTTCTCCATGGAAAAACAATCTCAAGCCCCCAAACTATTAATGAAAGAAGTATTAACCACCAGAAGTAATTGATGTACCATGGAGATACATTAAAGGTAACTTCGTCAATAAAATAATTAAAGAAGTTTTTGAATTGATCAACAAAGAGCTGGTAATATGCTATTAGAGCTTCACTCATTTATTTGTGAGGTATTTGTTCCATGGCTCTTTCTGCAATTGCGGTAATGGTCAATGAAGGATTTACTCCTGGATTTGCTGAGATCATTGAACCGTCAATAATCAGCATGTTTTTATAATCAAATACATGGTTATTTTTATCAATTACACCTGTATTATTATCTTTTCCCATAACGGCACCACCCAGAATGTGAGCAGTTGAAGGAATTCCAGCCAATGGTTCTAGCGCAAAAACAGTGGCTTTTCCTTTAAGTATTTTGGAATACCCTATAGCCAGTTTTGCTGCATGGGGAATATAGGTTCTTGGTTTTTTTCCTTCAGAAATTCTAGATGAAAACACGCCTATGCTGTTTTTTTTGAACATTAATTTACTGTCTAGTGTTTGCATGAATAATAAGGTAGCCGTTCTTTTGGCCCAATCTTTTACAAAGTACAATTTAATATAGGTGATGGGCATTTTAAAGAATGCTACAAAGATCTTTCCAACATTTAAAAGTGGGTATTTACCTGTAACAAAGGGAAGGTGGGTGAATCTCCAAAATCCAGACCCCGATCCATATCTGCAAATTTCTAAATGACTGTTCTTGTCTGTATGTAAGATAGATCCAATGGCTATTCCCTTAGAAACTTCTTTTTCTTTATTTAAATTGGTAACACTGATCAGGCTTTCGTTATTGGTTCTAATATCTTGCCCCAATCTATCTGAAATATTTTGCAGAGAACCTTTTTTTAATTTTAGTAATAATTTAATTGTACCTAATACACCTCCAGAGAAAATAACTCCTTTGGTGGTGACTAACTCCTTCTTTTTAAAGATTCGGGTGCTTGATTTAAAATATACATTGTAACCATCAGAACCATTATTGTTGTTGATGGGTTTTACATCAAAAACTTCTTTTTCTGCTAAAATCTCTACACCAAGCTGTTGGGCGAGATAGAGATAATTTTTATCCAATGTATTTTTGGCGTTATGTCTGCAGCCAGTCATACAAGCCCCACAGAAATTACACCCTGTTCTGTCAGGCCCCTTTCCATTGAAATAAGGGTCTTTTACTTTTTTATTGGGGGTGCCAAAAAAAACGGCAACATTGGTGGCGTCAAATTCTTTTTCTCGACCCAATTGTTTGGCTAATTCCTTAAGTGCTTTGTCGCCATCAAAGAATTGAGGATTTTTGTTAGCTCCTAACATTTTCAATGCAGTTTGATAGTGAGGTTTTAATTCACTTTCCCAATCTTCTAGATTCTTCCAGCTCCCAGATGTAAAAAAAGGAGTTTTAGGCACTGGTAAAGTATTGGCGTAAACCAGAGAGCCACCGCCAACTCCAACACCTGAAATAACACTGATGTGTCTAAAAAAACTCATTTTCATGATACCATACCACTTGAGCTTAGGAGCCCAAAGCCATTTTCTGAGATTCCAATTGGTTTTTGGAAAGTCTTTTGCCTTATACCATTTACCTTTTTCAATGACTAATACTTTATATCCCTTTTCAGCCAACCTTAAAGCACTTACAGAGCCTCCAAATCCACTTCCAATGATCACATAATCGTAATTGTTCATATAACTATTTCTATGATAGGTAATATCAAACGTTGAATTTAATAAAATGTAAAATGCAAGGGGTTTTTGTTAAATCTAAATTTTATGTAGAGAAATGGGTTTTGAATGGGTAAGATGATAATTTTGCACCTTTATGGATGCTAGTCAGTTAAATTTTATTTTAGAAATCATTGCAGTAGTTACGGGTGTTGTGGGGGTTTGGTATGCTAAAAAGGAAAATATTTTAGTATATCCATATGGAATTGTAAGTGTATTGATTTGGGTTTATTTGTGCTGGGAGGGAGATCTGTTTGGGCAATCTATTGTTAACTTTTTTTACTTTGTAATGAATGTTTTTGGTTGGTATAATTGGTCTAGAAAAAAGGAAGATCAGAGCCATGCAGTAAGGATTACTAAAAATAGTGTTAGTCAAAATTTATACACCTTTATTTCTGTTTCTATACTTACTTTAGTTATTTACGTATTATTGTCTGATTATCAGAATATTAAATCTTTTAATATTGTTATTGGATTAGAATCATTGATTACTGCAATGAATTTTGTTTCTATGTGGCTGATGGCATGGAAAAAACTAGAGAATTGGCTGTTATGGATTGTTGCAGATATTATGTGTATTCCTTTGTTTTTTGAGAAAGCATATTACATTAGTGTTGTGCAGTTCATGGTATTTATTGTAATCGCTGTCTTAGGTTATATTGAATGGAAAAAGCAATTGGTTCGCTCATGAAAAAGATTGTAGTAACTGGTCCGGAATCTAGTGGTAAAACCACTTTGGTCAATACGATTGAAAAAAAAATTGGAATTACTGGCGTGCCTGAATTTGCTAGAATTTACATAGATCAATTAGAAAGACCTTATATTAAAGATGATTTGGTAGAGATAGCAAAAGGGCAACTCAAATTAGAAAAGAAATTCAATAATAAAAATGAAACTATTTTATTATGTGATACGGATTTACTCACTATTAAGATATGGAGTGAATACAAATTTGGTTGCTGTGATTCATCAATCAAAAATAAGCTGATGGCTAATTTGCCCGATTATTATGTGCTTACAAGCCCAGATATTCCATGGGAACCAGATCCACAAAGAGAGAATCCTTATGAGAGGGAGGAGCTATTTAAGATCTATCAAAAAGAAATTATAGCATTAAAAACACCTTTTATATTGGTGGATGGCAATCCAGCTCAAAGAATGGATCAGTTTTTAAAATTAATGAACGATATCCTATAAATTTTTATAATTTTGACCTTGTATTCTCAATGGGGTGCCTTACTGGCTGAGATGAAACCCAAGTTCTATAAAATTTATAGAATGAGACCTGAACCAGGTAATGCTGGCGTAGGAAAGTGAAATAACAAAATATGAATATGTGTTTTATTCCCCAATAGAGCATGCTTAATGAAAATGAAAATGAAAAAACTAATTGTTAGTCTTTTAATGATATTTCCATTGTTTTTAATTGCTCAAATTGAAAATGATTCGACAGGTAATGTTTTGATGAAAGCTTCATCAGTGAATGTAATGCAGACATTGGATGAATATGTGGTAAAAGCAACGAGAGTTGATAAGAAATCACCTGTTGCACATGAGAACATTAGAAAAGAGCAACTAGAAAAGATCAATCATGGAGTAGACCTTCCTATTTTATTGGATCAAGCTACTTCTGTTGTTACTACTTCTGATGCAGGTGCTGGTGTAGGGTATACAGGTATTCGGATCAGGGGGTCGGATGCTACAAGAGTAAATGTGACCATCAATGGTATTCCATTGAACGATGCAGAGTCTCAAGGAACATTCTGGGTGGATCTACCAGATCTTTCATCTTCTACCAATGATATTCAGATACAAAGAGGGATTGGTACTTCTACTAATGGAGCTGGTGCTTTTGGTGCCAGTATCAATTTAAATACTATGTCTTCTAGTACCAATAAACCTTATGCAGAAGTTTCAAATAGCTATGGTTCTTTCAACACCTTCAAGCATACCTTTAAGCTGGGTTCTGGGATGATCGATGGTAAATGGAACTTTGAAGGTAGGTTGTCTAAATTGACATCTGATGGTTATATAGATAGATCAACTTCAGACCTAAGCTCTTATTATGTGTCTGCAGGATATTTTGGAGAAAGATCGATGCTCAAAGCCATTGCATTTTCTGGACATGAACAGACCTTTCAAGCATGGTATGGAGTTCCTTTAAGCTATATGGACTCTGCAAGAACGTATAATCCATACACTTATGACAATGAAGTAGATAATTACAGACAAGATCATTATCAATTGCATTATACAACCAATTTGATCCGAGGTTTAAAGGTAAATGCTGCGTTACATTATACTAGAGGAATTGGTTATTATGAGCAATACAAGGGAATAGGTGAAAATGCAGGAATTAATTATTATTCTAAGGAGAGCTTAGCGGATTATGGATTGTCTCCTGTTATGGTTACCAACAATGGTGATACTTCTTACATTACAGAAACCGATCTAATTAGAAGAAGATGGTTGGACAATCATTTTTATGGAGCTATTTTTTCTGCAGAATATCAAACCAATAAATTAAAGCTTATTTTAGGAGGAGGTGCCAATCAATATTTAGGAAAACATTTTGGAGAGGTTATTTGGGCAGAGTATGCGAGTGATGGTGCAATAAGACATCCTTATTATGACAATGATGCTACTAAAAATGATTTGCATGTTTATGTAAAAGCAAATTACGATCTCAACGATAAGTTAAGGTTTTTTGCAGATTTTCAACAGCGTTTCATTCAGTATGATTTTTTGGGTTATGATTATCTTCCACATCCCAATATCCCAGATTCATTTGAACTTGCCAACATACAGCAATCCGCATCTTTAGCATTTTTTAATCCAAAGGCAGGTTTGAATTATCAGTTCAATAGAAAGCATGGTGTATATGGTTTTATTGGAGTTGGAAATAAAGAACCCAATAGAGATGATTATACTAATTCCACCCCTGAAAGTAGGCCGTTACATGAACAGATGACTGACATTGAAATGGGGTATAGATTCAAGGCTAATAATATGTTTGCTAATATAAACCTCTACAATATGGATTATAAAAATCAGCTAATCATTACAGGAGAATTAAATGATGTGGGTGCTGCTATTAGAACCAATGTTGAAGATAGCTATAGAAGAGGGATTGAGGTTTCATCTGGATATAGGGTCTTGAAAAATCTAGAGTTGAGATTCAATGCTACATTGAGCCAGAACAAAATCGCAGAATTTCATGAATTTAAAGATGACTGGGATACCTGGGGACAAATAGATTCTGTATTCACCAACACAGATATTGCTTTTTCCCCCAATATTATTTTTGGTAGTCAGCTTATTTATCAACCCATTAAATCCGATAAATATGGGAATGTAGAAATGGCTTATATTACTAAATATGTTGGTAATCAATACATTGATAATACTTCCAATCAGTATGCAATGCTCGATGGATATACAGTACATGATCTAAGGATCAATTATACTTTAAAGGATAAGTGTTTTAAAGAATTGATCATTAGTGGATGGGTAAGGAATTTGTTAAACGAAACTTATATATCTAATGCATGGATCTATAAATTCAGATCGGTTGGTTATGACCCCACTTCAGATGATCCTTACGCCAATGCAGAAGGGCAGGGAACAGGGATGTATAATTCTATTGGAGCCTTTCCTCAAGC
>Ga0209992_10004857_pt1 | contig 10284 bp, 10 predicted proteins | sample 2SBtaG_2_FD_182564 | JGI IMG/M metagenome (GOLD analysis project Ga0209992, IMG submission 182564) | Deep subsurface microbial communities from Kolumbo volcano to uncover new lineages of life (NeLLi) - 2SBTROV12_ACTIVE470 metaG (SPAdes)... | ecosystem: Environmental > Aquatic > Marine >... | reverse complement strand
GATAGATTAACCCCTTAAGTTTTGACACCTTTTTGTAATGTAATACTTATTTTATTTCTCATATCAAATTAACCTAAGTCTACTATCGCAGATGATATGTTTGGAACTGTTCGTTCCATAGTCATTGGTGTGCCGTCTGGAAGAATTACTTCCATTCTAAGAATATCCAGTGATTGTGGTCTTTCAGATTCTTCAAAGGCTATTGCAAACATTGCATGCTCACCCTGGTCTAGGATAAAATTGCTATTTCTATTTACGGTAAAGTAAAGTATAGCTTTGGTTTCAAGTGGAGTAGATGCATTTACAGGATTACTTGTGATATAACCTGCAGTTACTGCTGCTTGCATGGCACTAGCCAAAGTATCGTGAACCCCAGTCGATAATGCACCAGCATAGAGATTTCCATATTCAACGGTATCATCAAGATATCGAATAGCAGTATTTGATGGATTAAGATTAACAGACGCTCCTCCAGAAATGATTTTTACAGGAAATGCAGTTGCGTTAAGTTTACCTGCTGATACATGGCCTGACCCCAAAACTTTACCACCAATTTGTATCGCACCGGTAGCTTCGGAGGTACTTGAAATTATGGCTTGTTTTGTTTTTTGTGTAGTAGAGAATCCCATGTTAAGTACAACAAATGCTAAAGCTGCAGCAACGATTACGAAAGCAATCATAACTATTGCAGACTCTACACCGATGACTCCACGATGAGAATGTCGTGTTTCCTTTCGTTGTAATTTCAATATTTTTTTTTGAATTAACTATACGATAATTTCATGTTTGTATTGGATAAACGAACCATTTATTCAATCTAATACAATTGATTTGTGTTCCTAATGCTAAATTGAATGTAATTTAGTCACAAAATTACTAGTATGTAACAAATACATGTTCAAAACTGAGGGATGTGATAGATTAATACTTTAATTGACAAATTTTTTAAAAGTTGACTGTTGTATCCTTTGAATAATGTAGCAGGTAAGCTTACACAATCAAAACGATACATGAAAATGGTTTGCAGGATATAGCGTCAACTTTCAATGTATATACGCACAAAATAATACATTATATTCTGTTTGTCTAATTCAAACAGACTAGTGGTGATAATTGATCGCTAATTCAATAAAATTATGATGAAAATGCCAGGAAATCTATGTGCAGATTGTTTCCGAATGAAATGTGTTGATGAATGTGTATGTGACTGTCACGGTACAAGGTATCTCAGGGTAAAAGAGTAAACCTTGACACCATATGATTGTATCAAACAATCACACAGATAATTAAATGAAATAATTGATTTTTCATTTTATATTGCAATCAAATGTATGCTTAATTGATAAAATCAATCCTCTTTTTCAACGATATATTACTGAAAAAACATTGCCTGCATTTTCTAAATTAATGAATGAGGATTCACATCATACTTTGAATACTTATTCGTTTACAGATTGGAGGGAAAAAAATTCTGATTTAATGATGTCAGATATGGAATTTACATCTCTTTATCTAAATTCCAAAGGAGATATGCGTTTTGGATTGTTATTTTTAATTGATTATAAAAATTCTGGAAATATTGTAGAAAAATTAGTTGGTTCTGGAGATTTTTCTCAAGATTTAAAAAAATCTGCATTACTTGAAACTGGAAATATTTTAACGGGTTCATTTTTCAATGCAGTTTCTGATAAAACTGATTTTACATTAATGCCGTCCATCCCTCTTTATTCAGTAGAACCTTTTGCATTATTGGCAGAAATTTTAGAAATGAATTTTGCAGATACTGCTGAAGAAGCAATAATTAATGAAATTGATCTTGTGGGAAATGATACTGATGTTTTAATAAAATTAATTATTGCTTTGGATCCCGATGATGGTCAAAAATTAAGTTAAAAATATATTTTTTCAATAAAGAATTTAGAAATATTTTATCTAGCTTTGCGTTTGTATCCTTGTTTAATTTTACTATTTGTAATAGAAGATTTTTCATATTTTTTCCCTGATATTTCATTTGTAGATTTTATGGAGTCAGAATTATTCTCTATTTTGAAAACTTTGTTGATTTCATTTTCTTCTTCATTTTGAGAGTAAATTATGTTTGTTGATGAAGAATTAGGATTTTTTTTGCCTGTTTTTTTCTGTTTTCCTTCAATTGGATTTTTGTTTGACCATTGAATATTTTTTGAATCTTCTGATGATGATTTTTTAATATTATAATCACCTAATGATTTTCCCATAACTTTGGAAATACTATGTTCAATAATACTTTTTCAAAACTATGCCTGATATTTTTTAGTTAAAGTGATAATTTATTGTTAGAAAATAAATTCGTAAAACAATAAATGTCATTATATGATGATAGAATGATGGGTAGTCAAATACTGTTAGTAGATGATGATGATGATTTACTTGATACATTCAAAGAATCATTAACTCTACGTGGCTATGATATCATTACTGCTCATGATGGAAAAGAAGCTATAGTTCAGCATACCGAAAAAAATCCATGTATCACGTTTATGGATATTAAAATGCCAAAAATGGATGGCTATGAAACATTTTCTCAAATTAAAAAAGTATCCAATGATGCAAAAATTGTATTCGTTACAGGACATGAAACCGTTGAAAAAACAAAAATTGCCATAGATAACGGATTAGTAGGAATTCTTGAAAAACCAACTGTTATAGAAAAAATTATTGAATTAATCAAAGAAAACGATTGTTAGATAATTTCTGATCTGTAAACAATTTGAACAAAAATGTTAGTCAAAATTAGATTTACACAAAACTAGAGAAACATTATAACTAAGAAATCCATTCCGAAATTTGCTAAGGTGATTAAAAAATGGTGTCTGAAGAAGAAATAGAAAAAGTTTCAAAATTAATGAAAATAGATGTTGATGATCATAAAGAATACGTAGACAAAGTTCAAAGTATGATCAATTATTTTGATATTTTAGATTCAGCAGGAGTAGAGTCTGAAGAAATTTCAATGCAAGAAATTTCTATATCTACTCTACGTGAGGATAAACATATTCCGTTTAATGAAAAACTAATTGAGAAATTAAATAATTATAAAGGAACCTATGTTCGTGCCCCTAAGATGTCTTCATGAATCTAAAAATTTCTGCCTTAGACTATGTACACGAAGTACAAAATGGGAATATTTCTGCCGAAGATTTTATTGGAAAAACTCTTGAACAAATTAAAAATGTTGATGATAAACTTCATGCTTTTTTATCTGTTAATCAAGATGCATTAAATCAAGCAAGACAAATTGATAAAAAAATAAAATCTGGAGATAAAGTGGGTTCATGTTTTGGAATGCCCATATCAATTAAAGACAACATGTGTATTAAAGACAGCAAGACTACATGTGCCTCAAAAATGCTAGAGAATTTTGTAGCACCATATGATGCCACAGTTATTACAAAATTAAAACAGCAAGATGCGATATTTATTGGAAAAGTAAATCTTGATGAATTTGCAATGGGATTAACAACTGAATTCAGTGCTTACGGAGCTAGCAAAAATCCTTGGAACACAGATTTTGTTCCCGGTGGTTCTTCTGGTGGTAGTGCAGTTTCAGTTAGTGCATTTGAATGTTCTATGTCTTTAGGTTCTGATACGGGAGGTTCTGTGAGAAATCCTGCAAGTTTTTGCTCAGTTGTTGGGTACAAACCAACTTATGGTTTGATTAGCCGGTATGGATTGATTTCATATGCAAATAGTATTGAGCAGATTGGCCCTTTATCTAGAACTGTAAAAGATACAGCATTTATGCTAAACATGATTGCAGGGATAGATCCTAATGATAACACTACAATTGATAACAAAAATGAAGACTATCTTTCAGGTATAGATTCAGGAATTGAAGGTAAAAAAATAGGAATAATTAAAGAAATGGTTACAGAAGGTACTGATCCTGCAGTTTTATCAGCTACAAATGAAGCTATTGCAAAATTGGAAAGTTTGGGAGCAATTTGTGAGGAAATTTCTATTGATATGGTAAAATATTCTGTTGCTGCATATTATACAATTACTGCAACAGAAGCAGGAAGTAATCTAGCAAGATATGATAATTTAAGATATGGATATGATTTTCCACTTGAAGGTTATGAATTTAATTCATACATTTCAAAAGCAAGACGAAATTTTGGGCCAGAAGTTACACGAAGAATGATTATTGGTGGTTTTGTCCCATCTGCAGGTCATGCAGGAAAATATTTTCTTAAAGCAATGAAAGTAAAAAGTAAATTAACAAAAGAAATCAATGAAGCATTTAAAAAATATGATTTCTTGATTGCTCCAACTGTACCTATACTTCCATTCAAACTAGGTGAAAAGATTAATGATCCTGTTGCACTATTTTTAGTTGATATCAATACAGTTACTGCAAATCTTACAGGAAAACCTGCAATTTCTGTTCCATTTTCTGTTTCAAATGGATTGCCTATTGGAATTCAATTATTTGCAGATTCTAATAATGATAAATCATTATTGCAAGCAGCATATGCACTAGAACAAACCGTAAAATTACCAGAGGTTCCACTTTGACAAAAATTGGATTAGAGATTCATTGTCAATTGACAAATCTCAATAGTAAATTATTTTGTTCATGTAAAGCAAACTATAGAGAATTTCAAATAAATGAAAATATTTGTCCAATATGTATAGGATTACCTGGAAGTTTACCTCGATTAAATCAAGATGCAGTAAAAAAAGCAACCTTGATTGCAATGGCTCTTAATTGCAGCACTCCAAATAAAATTGCGTTTTTTAGAAAAAATTATTTTTATCCTGATTTACCTAAAAATTTTCAAATCACTCAACTAAACATCTACGGAGATACTAGTGTTGGGGGTTCAGGTTCAATCATGGTGGGAGACAAAAAAATTAACATTACTAGAATTCAATTAGAAGAGGATCCTGGGAGATTAATTTATGAGGGAAGTTCTGCCAAAAACCAAATTACATTAGTAGATTACAATCGTGCAGGCACCCCATTAGTAGAAATTGTGACTGAGCCTGATTTTGAGACTCCAAAACAAGTAAGAGAATTTTTGAACATTTTATCTGATTTACTAGAAAATTTAGGAGTGTCTGATCCTAGTTTAGAGGGAGCTATGAGGGCTGATGCAAATGTTTCAATTGAAGGTGGAAAAAAAGTTGAAGTTAAAAATATTGGTTCATTCCATGATTTAGAAAAAGCTGTGCATTTTGAAATTACAAGACAAAACAGTTTACATTCAAGAGAAATTGGAATTGTTCAAGAAACGCGTCATTGGGATGATAAAAGAAAAATAACAATTTCTTCACGTTCAAAAGAAGAAGAACTTGATTATCGATATTTTATAGAAGGAGATATTCCCTGGATTACAATTGATTCTGAAATTCAACAAAAATTACAAACAGAAATGCCTGAAAGTATTAGTTCTAAAAAAGAAAGATATGTTTCAAAATATAACATTCCTCCACAAGTTGCAGATGTGTTATCTTCGGATAAATTTTATTCAGATTTGTTTGATAAATCACATACTGAATCAAACGCTAAAGAAATTGCAAATATCATTACAACTGATTTGATGGGATTAGTTGACACTAGAGAAAAACGTGATGAATCAAAAATTACATCTACACATCTAAGGGATTTAGCTGATTCTATTCAATCTGAAAAAATTTCTCGAACATCTGCAAAAAATGCCTTACATCAAATTCTTAAAACAGGAAAAAGTGTGGCAGATGTAATATCTGAATTAGATCTTGGAGCTGTGTCTAACGAATCTGAACTTTCTGAAATAATTAAGGAGGTAATTGCCAGTGAACCTGAAGCAGTAGAACAAGCAAAATCAAACCCTCAAACAATTAATTATTTGGTTGGAAAAATTATGCAAAAAACAAAAGGAAAGGCTGATCCTAAACTCTCACTTGATTTGTTAAAAAAACAGATAGGGTGATTAAGAATGGAATTATCTTTAGAAGACATTGAATTTATCAAAATTCTTGCTAATTCTGATGCTACTATCCTTGAATCAGGCATGAATGATGCTACTAGAACTAGACTTGATGAACAAATTGGTGTCATTTTAAGGGCATATTATCATGAAAATACCATGAATACTAGTTCTGAAATGACTGAAAAATTAAAAAAATTTGGTATTACTGAAGATGATGGAAAAGCTGCAATTGCGTGTGCAAGACGTCTCGGAATTGATATTTCGTAAAAAATAAAATCTTTTTACTATAACCAAACTAATTAAAAATTAAATCTTGTCTGATTTTGAATTTATTCCAAGTGAAAAACAAATCCAAGAATCAAATATTTTTCAATTTATGCAAAAACACAATATCAAATCATTAAATGAATTATCTGATAAAGCAAATAATAATTTAGAATGGTTTTGGGAGTCAGTTGATAAAGATTTAGGGATTGTTTGGGATTCACCATATTCCAAAATTTTAGATAATTCTAAAGGAATAATGTGGTCAAAATGGTTTGTTAATGGTAAAACAAACATTTACAGTTCATCTGTTGAAAAATTTGCAAAGATTCATCCTTATAAAATTGCATATTATTTTGAATCCGAAGATGGAATAAAATCTAAAATATCTTATTCTGAATTAGATTCTAAAGTTTCAAAACTTGCTAATGGTTTAAAATCACTTGGAGTTAAGAAAGGTGATGTAATTGCAATTTATTTACCAATGATAGAAGATGCAATAGTTGCAATACTTGCTGCGTCAAAAATTGGAGCAGTTCAAACAGTAATTTTTTCAGGATATAGTTCTGAATCACTTCATATTAGATTATTAGATTCTAAAGCTAAAATTCTTTTTATTTCTGATGGATTTCATAGAAAAGGAAATCCTATTTCACAAAAACAAATAGCTCAAACTGCAATAACTAATACTAAAGTTGAAAAATTAATCATAATTCCATACAAAGGAGTGGATGAATATGTGGAATCAGAAAAAATAATTTTTTATAAAAATTTGATTTCCTCTCAAAACAATAATTGTGATACTGAAATTTTAGATTCTGAAGATCCACTTTTTATCTTGTATACATCTGGAACTACAGGCACACCCAAAGGTGTAGTTCATGCTCATGGAGGGTTTTCAGTATTTGCTGCACATCAATCTGCCTACCTAATTGATACACATGAAGAGGATATTCTATTTTGGCCTGCAGATATTGGATGGATTACAGGGTTAGTTTGGAATGTCTATGGTCTATTGTTGATGGGTGCTAGTGCTGTAATCTATGATGGTTCACTAGAATTCCCAAATTTTGATAGAATATGGGAGATGCTATCTAATTACAATGTAACAATTTTTGGAATTTCTCCAACTGCAGTTAGATTATTTAAAAAAAATAATGTTGAACCTTTAAAATTATTTTCATTAGATAAAATAAAAAATATTCCAACAACGGGCGAACCAATGGATAAAGAATCATGGTTTTGGTTATTTGAAAAAGTTGGTAAATGTAAAATTCCAATTATGAATCTTTCAGGAGGAACTGAAATTGGAGGAGCTATGTTGTCAGTGTTTCCTGGAATGAAATTAAAACCAACTACTGTTGGAATTCCTTGTCCGGGAATTCATTTGGATGTTGTTGATGATGATGGAAAATCAGTTAGAGAGAGAAAAGGATATCTTGTAATAAAATCATCATGGCCTGGAATGACAAGAGGATTATTAAACGATGATGAACGATATGTGAAAACATATTGGTCTAAATTTGAAAATGTGTGGTTTCATGGTGATTATGTTCTTGTAGATAAAGATGGGTTGTGGTACATGCATGGACGTGTAGATGATGTGATAAATATTTCAGGACATAGAATGAGTACAACCGAGATTGAACAAACAGTTTTATCATATCCTGAAATTTTTGATGCAGCATCAATTGCAATTCCTGATAAAATAACTGGAGAGGCAATTGTTGTTTTTGTAGTTTTAAAAAATAAACATCCAAATATTCATCAAGAAATTACTGGTCATTTATCTGAAAAAATTGGAAAAGTTGCAAAACCAAAATATGTTTACCAAATAACAAATTTACCAAAAACCAAAACTGGTAAAATTATGAGAAGATTGTTAAAATCAAAACTATTGGGAGAAAATTTAGGTGATATATCTTCACTTGAAAATCCAAACGTACTTGATGAGATTACCCCTTTAGAATGATTCAAAACCCTATAATATTGACTAGATTTGAGTCACTCAACGAAATATGAGTAATTTGTTCATTTTGATAAGACGGGTATTTTATTGAAAATTTTCAGTATAATTGATAATTGAAATTCATTATAGATCAGCAGGTAGAGGATATTGAGCTTCCAGAAAACCTCAAATTAAACACATTTTTGCAAGAATTTCATTCAGATTGCACACATCCTGAATGCTCATTTGGGTTTTATGGCTATGCCTTTGGACAGTCGCCCTTTCATGTTCCTGAATTAGTCCAAAAATCATTGATAAAAAATGTACACAAGGGAGAATATGCAGCAGTTCCAGGTGTAGAAGAACTTCGTGAAGCGATTTCAGAATATAACAAATACTATTTTCATATGGATGTTGATCCTGCTAGAATCTATGTTGGGCCTGGAACAAAAGAACTCATTTACAATTTATTAGAAATACTCCACGGAACTGTAATTTTACCTACTCCTGCATGGTTAGGATATCTTCCTCAAATTCGTTTTCTAAAAAAGAACTATCACATGTTACCTACTAGAGAAGATAAAAAAATCAATCCACAAGATTTAGAAAAATTATCTCTTAGATTACATGATAGACAAAAAATTCTAATCTTTAACAACCCTAATAATCCAACAGGACTTGTTTATAATAAAAAAGAATTAGAAGCAATTGCTGAAGTCTGTAGAGAACAAAACATCATAATAATTTCTGATGAAATTTATGCACAAACAACGTATGAATTTGAAAATTTTGTAAGTATGGGTAAAATATATCCTGAAGGCACATTCATTACTAATGGTTTATCAAAATCTCATGCAGCTGGTGGATATAGATTAGGTTATGTTGTTTTTCCACAACATGCACTTGATGTAAGAAGACAATTCAAAAAAATTCTTGCAACAGAATACACTGCAGTAACTACTCCAATCCAACTAGCTGCAATTTCTGGATTTCAAATTAGTAAAGAAATGGATGAATATTTTCAGATTACAAGAAAAATTCATCAAATAATGGGAGAATATGTTTATGAAAAATTACATGAGATACCTGGAGTTACTTCTACTAAACCTCAAGCTACATTTTACCTACTTGCTGATTTTAATCGATTCACACCCGAATTCAATGCATCAAAAATTTCAACATCTCAAAAATTCTCAGAAACCCTAATCCAACATCCATATCATACTGCAATAGTCGGAGGAGATAGTTTAGTTTTAGAGAGAACTGATTTTAGTGCCAGAATGGCTTTTGTAGATTATGATGGTAAGAAAGCATTTGATGCATTTCGTGATGATTTCCCAAAATCCCATTCAGATAGAGTAGAATTTGTAAAAACATATGCTCCTAGAGTTGTATCTGGACTTAAAATGATGGATACCTATTTTGATCATTTATTAAAAAATGCAGAATCCAAAATTGATTGTGATTTTTCTTCATTAACTGTAGTAAATTAAGTGAAATTTGTTATAGTGTATAACCCATTTATGATAAGATCCCCTAATACTAACTGAATTACAAATCCTGCAATTATTAATAACAGGTATGGGATTCCGGGTGTAATCCATGTATTTGGCTTTGTTGCAAAATTTTCATTTTCAGCATGATGCATTGAAAATGAGAATTTTTTTGATTTGCCTCTTTTTCTCTCAATTGAGAAACCATGTTTTGGTTGTTTTGCTTTATATCCGTAGACGCATGCAATTATTTTTCGAAATTGTGATTCATTAAATCCATCAAAAATGTTTTCATTTCTGATTATTGAAAATACATTTCTTAAAACATTGATAATTAACGGAATTATTATCAAAACTGCTGCATTAGATAATGTTGTCAATGGAGTAACAGTATTTTCAATAAATGTTGCTTGAGGTGCAATCAATGCAAGTGCAATTAATGCAAATGCATCAGCTCCTCCAAACAATCCAATTCTCCAAATAACAATTGCAACAGGTACGATTATCAATGCAAATAACATTGAATAAATTACATCCATGGGTTCTGGTTCAATAATTAATAATGTTAAACCAATTCCTCCAAAGATCACCCAAAGATAATCATGAACTTCTCTTTTCCAAA
>Ga0209992_10004856_pt1 | contig 10284 bp, 11 predicted proteins | sample 2SBtaG_2_FD_182564 | JGI IMG/M metagenome (GOLD analysis project Ga0209992, IMG submission 182564) | Deep subsurface microbial communities from Kolumbo volcano to uncover new lineages of life (NeLLi) - 2SBTROV12_ACTIVE470 metaG (SPAdes)... | ecosystem: Environmental > Aquatic > Marine >... | reverse complement strand
GTTGTACCGTTAGCACCTCTAGTTAATCCTGATAATGTACCACCACTATTTGATGTATATGTAATTAATTCATTATCTATAATAACTGTTCCTGATGATGCAAAAGATGTTGAACTAGCCATTGTTAAAGATGTTACTGATGTGTTAATGTCTGCAGATAATGTTGATGTAAACTGTCCTTGTTTTACACCACCCCATGATCCAAGACCCCAACCAGTAGATGCTGTTTCAACTGCAGGTCCTACAGGATAATAATGTTTAACTCTAATACCACCTGATGTTGATGCACCTGATCCTGCTTCATTAGAAGACATGGTTACAGTTAAAGTAGTATCAGTTGGTATTGATGCTACCATAAATTTAACATCATCAAAATCACCAGATCCAAAATTAGAATTAGTAATAGATGTAAAGTTATCACATAAAATAATATCACCTGCATTCATTCCGTGAGCAGAAGCAAAAGTAATGGTTACAGTTGCTGATCCATTAGTGGTAGAAAATGCGTTTGTTAAAGTTGTTGTAGATTTAATAGGATGTATGTCATAAAAAATACCACCAGAGTATGCATATAAAATTCTATTAGTTCCAAGAGCTGCATACTTAATACCTGATGCATTAACAAAATGATGAATAGCTGTGTTACGACCTGTTAATCAATAGAACCTAGTTGTGCCCAGCCACCTATTTTTTCTGGAGTGCCATATCTAAATCTAACATTGTCACCAGCAACCCATTGACCTTCACCACCTGTTGCCGTAACTTGTTTATTAAATCCTGGTGCAAATTGTACTTTTTGTAACATGTAACCTCATTATATTATATATTCCTTATTGGTGGAATACCTAACATCGGCCTTTTGTCGAACCTGTTCTTTTCAGCAAAAGGACCATTTACATGGTTATAATGAAGAAATACTTGAGCGCAAGTATTACCTTCTAAGGGTTCTCTCCAATGCTCTAATTCACATCCACTATATACTAACATATCTCCTACATCAAGTAAGACTTCTGTGCCTTTAGGAGCATTAGGTTTAACAATTGTTGTAGTTTCACTACCAGATAAAATACTGTCTTCTCCTGTTCCATCTATAAATATAGGCCATTTATCTCCACCTAAATGAATAGTAGTAGATATTTCACAGCTAGGTCTGTCTTTGTGTCTATGAAGTATGTCTCCTTTTTTATATATTCTAGCGTATGAATATGTAGGTATTAATTGTAATCCTGTTTCTTGTTGCATTTTTGGTAACACTTTCATTAACAATGTTTCCATAACCGGATCTGCATAATGTGAATAAGTATTTGGAATTTGTTTGTCTGCCCATGTTCCAAGTAAACCTGTGTCATAGGTAATATTATTTTGATACAAAAATTTAACTGCATCACGTTTAAGTAAAAAATAATTAAATATAAAATTAGCTAATTCATAACTAATTGCATTTTTAATTACTTGGTATTTATTAAAAGCCATCTTGTATAAAATTAAAACTTATTGATATTCTTATATCATTAGATATATTTTCTTCAACACTATGCCACAACCATGCAGGAAACATTATAATTCTACCTGGCACGGGTTCAATATTTACATCTCTCCACAAGTCTTTACCAGGATTACCTGGTTTTCTTATAGGCATATTATATTGTATGCCTGGTCTTGGATCATATATTTTAAGTCTACCGGATTTTGGTTGAGATTTTACATAATACACACCAGAAAATAATGCATTAGGGTGTATGTGAGATTGATTCATACCACCTGGTGGGTTTATGTTAGCCCACATATTACCTAATCTTGCATATCTATCTAAATGTTCATTTTTATATATTTCTTTTTGCATTCTCATTAACTCTGTAACTAATTGTTGATACTCTGGTTTGTTAGCCATATCTGTTGTTGAATGCCAACCTTTGTAATTTGTTTTTTCAACACCTTTATCTTGATTAGACCAATTAATAATATCTTGTGCTAATTGATTATTGTTTAATTGTACGTCTTTACCATATACAATTGTTGGAAAAAATTTTTCAATAATCATCTAAACGGTGTGCCTCCAAACCACATAACAAGTGATTGTCTAACACCACGTGTAACAGGTGCTACTCTATGATTTAAAAACGATGCAAAACAAATTGCATGACCTTGTTTAAGTTTTGCATATTTACCAGGAGCCATTAATTCTAAGTCTCCTCCTTCAAATTGATTTTCAGGAGATAGTAAAACTGTCATAGATATTTTTCGAACCGGTGGTTCGTGTTGCATGTTTACATCACTATCCATATGCCAGTCATAAAAACCACCTTTAGGGTATTCTGTAAACTGTGCATTTTCTGTTATTTGTATATTATCAAATCCAAAATGATTTCTATTTGCTTTTTGAATAAATACATTTACTTGATCATACATTTCTGGCATCTCTTTAAAAGGAATCCAACTAATGGTTGTTATTCTTTTTTTTGTATCTAATCCACCACCTGGTTTTCCCATACCAACTTGTGCTTTTTGTGGCGGTTGTCTTCTACCACATTCAATAATTTGTCTACATTGATCTGGCGTAAATAAAGGAGTAGTTGTTTCAACTATCCAACTTTTCCATTTAGGTTCTGTTATTATCATCCTGCACTCCTATTTTTAATAGGGTCATAATTTACATCCATATTACATGCTAGAGTTCTTCTAAAACCATTTCCATTAAAAGGATAAACACAATGTCTCATGTCATATGGAAATACATAAAAAGCTCTTTCTTTTAAAATGGGACCATAGTCTGAATTACAAAATTGTCCTGAAGAATTTCCTAGTATTTGTAATTGCCCATTCATTGGTTTTTCAGCTGCAGAATATTCAACACCCATGTCTTGTGGCAATTTTAAAATCATAACCGAAGATAAACCAGTAAATAAAGATCCTTGATGAATATGTATTGGATTGTATTCATGTTCTTTCATTTCATTTATCCATATAGAATTCATATGCATTTCATATTCTTTAATTCTATTCCAATCTAAATAATGTTTCATAACCATGTAAAACCATTGGCGTACATTATCTGGTAAAAAATTATGTGGATGCATTTTATTATTAGGTGGGCCATCAAAAAACAATGAATGTTCATTTTGAATCTTACCTACTAATTGTGGATTAGCTCTAGGTAATTCATGTTTTTTTGTTTCATAAATATGATTAATAGTATTATATACATCTAAAGGCACATCATAAATCAAAACAGATTGACCTAAAAATATACATTTATATTTAATATCAGAATCTAATGTGTTCATATTTATCCTTTATTCTTTGCGGTATCTTTTCAATGTAAGGGTTGTATTCTTTCTTAATTTCTTTTTTAATTTTATGCATATTGTTTCCAACTATGGTATCATCGTAAGGTATACCATTAATATTTATTTGTTGCAAGTTTGTAAAGTTGTGTTCAAAATAAGGTATGTTTAAAAATTTATATATTTGTTTAATTTCTTTTTGTGGTTGTGCAACTAAATCATTATACTTTACAAAATAACATATGTCAGGATAGTTATATGCATTTTTAATTGCTTCTAAATTTTTAGCTATTGCACCTTTTTTATTCATAATCATAGATAATTTTTCTTCATCATTTTTACAATTATATTTATTAGGAAACGCATCAGGGTTTTCTGTGTACCACCGCATATAAGAAGCTAACACGTCCATTAAATCTCTAAGTAATACTACACATTTAAAAGGGCGTTTATAATGTTTTTGCATTAATTGAAAATTATTTTTTGTCATTACAGGATTACGATCAATAATATATTCTTGTGACCAATCTTTGTAATAATTATCAAACACATTATTTAATACATTATCTAAAGATTTATGATCTGGATAATTTTGAAATACATCTGTTTTTTTTAATAAAAATACATCTTTCATTATCTCTAAAGTAATAGAGTTAGCAGTGCACACAACGTTTGGATTTTGATTTATAATAGATGCAAACAAAGTATTACCCGACCTTGGCATTGCAACTAAAAAAAATAATTTTTTATTCTGGTTTTGCCCCAAGTTCGTGTGTAAGTTTATCTTTCTTATCATATTCTAATTGACCCAATTCTTTCTTTATTCTTTCAATAGATTGTAATTGACCTAATACGTTAAACACTTCAGGTTGACTTGATCCTGATGTTAAAGTTTCAGCTTTATTTTTCATTGTTAAATGATAAGAATGTAATTGATGCGTGTTAACATCTTTGGTATCAAAAGAACCATCATCAAATTTCTTTTTAAATTTAGACCATAACTTTATTTCTCTCATTCTATCTCTTGCAACTAATTGCATAGATGCTTTACCATATGTTTTTTCATCTATGTCAATTTGTAATAATTCTCTTTTTAATGGGTCTTCTTCTTTGTCTAATTTTTCTTGTAATCTTTTTATCTTAACTTCAGCTCTTCTATAATCAAAAGATAAATTCATTAAGTTTTCTAAAAACACATTTTGTTCTCTAACACACTGCCAATATTTAGCAGCTTTAGTTGGATACTTTGCATCATTTAACACAGAAAACTGCATTTCAGTTTCTGTTCTAAACATTTGTTTTTTAGTCCAAGTATCTCTTAGTTCTTCTGTTAAACCTTTAAATATTTTAACCTCTTCTGGGTCTAATAAATTATTTAGGTTAGGTGCTTCTTTTTCTATAAGTTCTTTTATGTTTCTTTTATCTGTCATATAATCCTTTCATTATCTGTAATATAACTATTAATTAATCAAAGTCAATTGTTTTTGCTGTTGATGAAAGTACTTCATCAGTAAATTCTTCAGTGGCTGTTGACTTATCAACTCCTCCAGAAATTAAACCTGTAGCCGCTACATTAGAATTAGCAGCACTTCCTCTAGCTGTTGAAATATCAGGAGAAGTAGCCCAAACTGTTCCATTATATCTAAATGCACCATTACCATCTGCAATTATAAAATCCGTTTGTGTTCCAGATCCTGTCATACCGTTGTTTCCTACAGTAGGAGATATATTTGTCCAATTAGTTCCATCATATGTTTCAGATTTTGCACCAGGATTAAGAGAAGCATAGATAGCTGCTGTTTGAGAACCTCCTGCACTTTCGCTAATAGTTGAACTATTGTTTGCATTGTTTCCTGCTGTCCAAGATGAACCATCCCATTCTTCAGTTGTTACAGAGTTTGTAAAAGGTGAGGGTGGAAATCTACCATAAGCAGCAACTGCTGCTGTAGTAGTTCCAGCAAGTCCTGTATTATATCTAGCTGTTCCTAAAGATGGTTCTGCAGTCCAAGATGAACCATCATAACTTCTTGTAGCTCCACTTGCACCAGAATAAGGGTCTGTTCCTTTTCCACCAATAATAGTTGCAGTTTGTGTTCCACATCCACTACATTTATTTGATCTAACAGGTATACTTCCACCTGCAGTCCAAGAAGAACCATCATATTCAAATACATTATCTTCTGCTGCATTAGGTGGGCTTGCTGCAACTCCTTCTCCTCCTCCGCATAATGCTGCTGTTTGTATTCCTGAGCCAAATAATTCTTGTGCCCCACTAGGTAAAGCTCCACCACTAGACCATGCTCCAGCAGTTCTTGTAAATATTGATGTATTAAATTCTTCTGTGTGTGTAGTTTGTCCTGGTTGAGATCCCCCACCAAAAATAACCATATTGCTACTATCTCCACTTCCACCTGCTGCATTTCTTCCTGTAGTTAAAGTTGCAGGATTGGTAGAATGTGCGGATCCATCATATTCTTCTATTGCAGTAGATAACACTGTACTACTAATTTTACCACCAGCTGATACAGCGGCTGTTTGTGGACCTGCTGCAGCAACAATTTGTCTTGCAGTATTTACGTTTCCTTGTTCTGACCATGATGTGCCATCATATTCTTCAACTAATGCACTATTACCACCTGGGGTAGCTCCTGCTACACATAAGCCAGCTGTTTGTGTTCCACAACCAGAAAAATAACTTCTAGTTGTATTTAAATTATCTCCTTCTGTCCAAGATGTTCCGTTATATTCTTCAGAATTATTTACTTGACCAGGACCAGCTGTTCCTCCAGCTGCTAACGCTGCTGTTTGTGTTCCAGCTCTTGACATAAATTGTCTTGCTGTATTTAAATCTCCTGACTCAGTCCAAGAAGAACCATCATATTCTTCTGTATCACCTGCTTTAGTTGGCAATGGAGCTTTATTACCTCCAAAAATTAAACCAGCTGTTAATGTTCCACAACCTGCTAAATATCTTCTATCTGTATTTATTGCTGTACCTTCAGACCAACCATTACCATTATAATGTTCTGTATCATTAGGATTACCTCCAGCAGCAAACGCTGATGATCCAGTTGAAGTAGTAGTTCCCATTGCATTTCTACCAGTAGTCATTGGAGTGCCTGATGAAACAGCAGCAACAGCTATGTGTGATGCAACTTTTCCACTTGTAGAATTATAAAAAACTTCTCCTTCTTTCGCTCTATCATCTGATGTATTAGCAGATAAATATTTTATCTTTAAGCCTTTTAATCCTTGGTAAGTAGACATTTTAAATTCCTTTAGACGACTGTAACAAAACCTGGCTTTGCACCAATCCTTGCAACTTTTTCATCTGCTGATTCACCATCAACATTATCATTGTCCCAAGCTGTTCTATTAATATCATCAGATGCTTTAACTAAAGCTTGTGCTTCTGCTTTAGTTTTTTCAACTCCGTTTCTATCAGCTAACCAACATGCTCCTCTTTCGTTAGCTCCAATAGCCCAAACATCCACATAATTAGATCCATCGTGACCATTGTAACCTCTTAGAAAAAAATTTCTTCTATCTTCTGCAGTAAAAAATCCTTTTCCAGTGTTAGTTGCTACGCCATATATAAATAGTGCCATATTAATCCTCCTTTTTTATTTTATATATTAATATAATCATAAATCAACTATCTGTTATAGTTTTTAAATTTAATGATGTTGTATCTCCTGTAAATTCTTCAGTAGCTGCTAAATTTTTTGTGCTAGGAGGATTTTGACCACCGACAGCAAGGGCTGCTGTAGTAGTTCCCGTTCCTGATAAATGGGATCTACCTGTTGCCATATTTGGTCTTGTTGACCAACTAGACCCATCATAACCATATGTAATTACTGATCCCTGCCCTGGATTAAATCCACCAAAAATTAGTCCAGCTGAATTTGTTGGTCCTGCTGTTCCACCTGCATATATAGATGCAATTAAAGAACCTCCTGCTGTCCAACTTGATCCATTATATTCTTCGGTTGCTGTTTGAGCAGTTGATACATATCCTCCAGTTACTAAACCTGCTGTTTGAGATCCAAAACCTTGAAGATATCTTCTTGCAGTCGATAAGTCATCTTGTTCAGACCACGATGTTCCATCATATTCTTCAGTAAGACCAAAAGTTGTCTCTGGTGGAGAGCTATATCCTCCAACTCCTAAACCTGCTGTTTGTGTTCCAAAGCCAGCCATTTTTGCTCTAGCTGTGTTTAAATTATCCCCTTCTGTCCAAGAAGAATTGTCCCATTCTTCTGAGTTATTTAGTCCTGCATTAGGTGCCTGTTTTCCTCCAAACGCTAAAGCTGCTGTTTGTGATCCTGCTCCTCCATGCGATTGTCTTGCTGTATTTAAATCTCCAACTTCAGTCCAACTAGAACCATCATATGTTTCAGCTAGAGCATGATATGTTGGGTGTGATCCTCCTCCAAAAGCAATTGCTGCTGTTTGAGTTCCTCCTGTAGCCGTCCCTTCTCTTCCAGTGTTTAAATTTCCACCACTAGCCCAAGCTGCTGCTGTAACGGTCATAGCTGTTTGATTAAATTCTTCTGTTACATTAGTTAATGAACCTGAGTTTCCACCTGCTGCCATTCCCACAGATTGAGTTCCGCTTCCTGTTAATCCATATCTTGCAGTTCCCATATTACTTGATGCTGTCCAATTTGTTCCATCATATAATTCTGTAGTTGCAACATTACTTCCCGTGGTTCCTCCAGCTAAAATTGCAGCTGTTTGAAGTCCATATCCTGCCGATTGTTTTCTAGCAGTGTTACTAGCGTTTACTGCAGTCCATGAACTACCATTGTATTTTTCAGTGCTTGTTAAAAGACCTGGATTAGCATCTCCAGCAAAAGCTAAACCTGCAGTTTGTGTGCCTGCTCCCGATCCTAGTTGTCTTCCTGCATTCATATCTCCACCAGCTGTCCAACTAGAGCCATCGTATTCTTCTGTTTTTGCTTTTTGATCATTAGGTTCTCCACCAAAAGCAAGTCCTGCTGTTTGAGTTCCGCACGCTTGTGCTCTACCTCTACCAACATTTAAAGTTCCACCAGTTGTCCAACTAGTACCATTATATTCTTCTGAAGTAGTAGCTGTTCCATCACCCATTGTTGCTAAAGCTGCTGTTTGAGTTCCTAAACCTGCAAGAAGTTTTCTTGCATTAGACATGTCTCCAGATTCTGCCCAACCTGAACCATTGTATTCTTCTGTTAATGCAGATGCTGAGGGAGTGGCACCACCAAAAACAACACTTGCAGATTGTGGCGAGCCACCTCCTGCTGCAAGAAGTGCTCTAGCTGTATTCATAGCTCCACCACTAGACCATGCAGCACCAAGCACACCTACTTTGTATTCTTTATCTGTATCACTATAAAATATTTGACCTTCAGAGTCTGCAGTAGATAAATCAGATGTAAAAAATTTAACTTTTTTACCACGTAAATTTTTATAATCACTCATGATACATCCACCGATCTTGTTGTTGCTGCTGCTGTAAATTCTTCTGTATTATTTAAAAATGGTGGATGCCCACCAAAATATATTGCAGAAGTATTTCCAGATGCTGATGTTGTACCACCACCAAATCTTGCAGTTGCTAATGTTGGTGCAGCTGTCCAATTAGTGCCATCATATAATTCTGTGTTATTCATTCCTGAACCTGGACCAGTTGCTCCCCCCGCATATATAGCGTTTGTTTGAATTCCTCCAGAGCCAGCATCCCCTCTTGAAGTACCCATATTATTACCATTTGTCCAAGTAGAACCATTATATTCTTCTGTAACATTAGTTCCAGCAGAAGGTCCACCAGGTATACCGCCAAAGGCTAAAGTAGCTGTTTGTGTTCCTGCAGCACCTGGATCTCTTCTTGCTGTATTTAAATCACCACCTGCAGTCCAATTAGTGCCATCATATTCATATGTTTTATCAGTTCGTGCGTCTCCAGTGCTTACATCTCCACCAAATATTATTCCTGCAGTTAATGTTCCAGCCCCTCCAGCTTCAGGAATTCCTGCCACTGGTACATCAGTTACTTCTGTCCAAGATGATCCATCCCACTCTTCTACAAGATCTTGAGTTTGAGGGTTTGCTGGTGGTATTAAACCTCCTGCGCATACAGCTGCAGTTTGTGTTCCAAAGCCTGCAACATTTCTTCTTCCTGTATTTAAATCTCCAAGTTCTGTCCAACTACTTCCGTCATAAGATTCATTTGTTTGCATTGTATTATCTGGTCCAGTTTCTCCTGCAAAATAAAGTGAAGCATCTCTTGGTCCTGAAGAAGTACTACCAGCGTTTAGTCTTCCTGTATTTAAATTTCCACCGCTTGCCCATGCTGTAATAGCAGGTACAACTTTTATTGCTTTTGTTGAAGAGTTATACCAAATCTGTCCTTCTTTAATATTAGAAGGATCACTTGATACTGATTTAACGCTATAACCTTTTAGTTGTCTATATGTACTCATTCAGATCTCCTATTAATCATTCTTGAATAGCCAACCTTGAGTTGAGTCAACATAAACTAAAGTAAATGAAGCTCTTTCCGTTGATACTGTTAAATCCTCCGCTACTCCTTGAATTGGTTGTGAGTTTCTTCCGACTGTTAATGCATTTGAATCAAAAGTTCCAGCATAGTCAACAATAGACACTTCATCGCCTAAACTTGGTGAAGATGGTAGTGTAACTGTAAACGCTGATGATGTTGTGTTTGCAAATACACCTTGACCAGCTGATGCTGTAAAATTACTTGTTTTAATTGCTTGCCAAGACGTACCACCACCAATGTATGTTTTAACATCGGTCATTGCAACTTGGACCATTGTTCCGTTATCGTTAACAACAACTCTATCTGCGTCAACTAAAGTTGTACTTGTTGCTGATGTTCCACCATCAACTATATTTAGTTCTGCTGCTGTAGAATCTACAGCTGCTAATTTTGTTAAGTCTGCTTGTACTAATCCAGAAACACCATCTAATAAATTTAGTTCTGCTGCTGTTGAAC
>Ga0209992_10004853_pt1 | contig 10288 bp, 10 predicted proteins | sample 2SBtaG_2_FD_182564 | JGI IMG/M metagenome (GOLD analysis project Ga0209992, IMG submission 182564) | Deep subsurface microbial communities from Kolumbo volcano to uncover new lineages of life (NeLLi) - 2SBTROV12_ACTIVE470 metaG (SPAdes)... | ecosystem: Environmental > Aquatic > Marine >... | reverse complement strand
ATATCGGCAAGGAAATCTTTGTCTGCCTCGTTTAGCGTGCCCATAATGCCAAAGTCAACCCCAATATAGTTGCCATCGCTACCAACGAAGATATTGCCAGGATGCATATCAGCATGGAAAAAATTGTGTTTAAACACTTGAGTAAAAAAGATGATAACACCTTCTTCAGCTAATTTTTTGAGATCAACCCCATCGGCCTTGAGTTGTTCAATGTCGCCAACCGGCGTGCCATAAATTCTCTCGGTGGTGAGCACGTTTTTGCTACACAGATCCCAATGCACTTTTGGCACATAAAGCAGGTTTGAATTTTGAAAGTTGTCCCTCAGTTTAGAGGCGTTATTGGCCTCATTAAGCATATCTAACTCATTTAAGATAATGGTTTCAAACTCTGCGACAATTTCCAAAGGCCGTACTTTTTCACTGATTGGGTGTTTGCTAATTAGCCTAGCCAAAGCATACATAAGCGCAACATCACGTTTGATGATTTGATCAATATTAGGCCGTACCACTTTCACCACAACAGCTTCATCATTATGAGTAATGGCCGTATGTACTTGAGCAATAGAGGCTGAAGCAAGTGGCGCCTGATCAAATTGTTTGAATAAGTTCTGTGTACTATCACCCAGAGACTGCTCAATCATGTGCTTGGCCTTAGTCGAATCAAAGGCTGGGCAGCTGTCTTGTAATTTTGCCAGCTCATCGCCAATATCGTCTGGCAACAGGTCTCGCCTAGTAGAAAGTGTTTGTCCAAATTTAATAAAGATTGGCCCTAATTCTTCTAGTGCTAGGCGAATGCGTTCGCCTCGCGTGTATTGTTTGACTGGGAAATAATGCCAAGGAATTAAATATAAAAGCGGTTTAAAGCTTTTTAATAAAGGCGTAGATAAGACCAGGCTGTCTAAGCGGTAGCGCATTAGAACACGAGAAATGCCAACAAACCGTATTAAACTGCGCATTGTCTAAGACCTTTTGTTTTTAAACAGGGCGGATTCTAACGGCGCAACAAACAAAGTGGCCAGTTCGTTTTTGATTGCTTCTAGCGGGTTATCAGAGGCTTTAAATTTTTTAGCCAATTTTCCCACTTGATGAGCAACAACATCACCAGTGTATTTAGACAACACTTCTTCAAAATCAATATCGATTTGTTGAAGCAGATCAACCAGTAGTTGCGCTGTTTTAACATCACCATGAATGATGATTTTGTCTTGGCGGAGTAATTCGGTTAAGTCCTCCCCTTGAAACAACGCTAAGAAAACGTTAGATTTGAGTTTGATATCAACATCAGCGCCAGCGTTTGTGTCGGTGGTGACAAAGATGCGATTATTGGTGCAAACAAAGTTAACGTCAAGCGGCAAATCTTCTAGAGAGAAGTATAGCGTTTTGCCGTTGAGCGTGCCTAGGTCGGCCTTGCCTTGGTCAATCAGATAGTTTAAGGCTTGTTCAAGCACAAAATGTTGCATGGTTTTTTAAACCTTGATGCCCTTATGCAAGGCAACAATACCACCTGAAAGGTTGTGATATTCGCAGAAACCAAAGCCCGCATCGAGCACCATAGATTTTAGGGTTTCTTGGTCGGGGTGTTTGCGAATGGATTCGGCTAAATATTGGTAAGAGTCTTCATCATCAGCAATAATGCCACCCAGTTTTGGCATCACATTAAAGGAATAAAAATCGTAGAATTTTTTCAAAAGCTCAGAGTCAGTTTTGGAAAACTCTAATATTAGTAAACAGCCACCAGGCTTCAAGATGCGATGCATTTCGGCAAGCGCTTGATCTTTGTCGGTAACGTTTCTAAGGCCAAAAGCAATACTAACACAATCAAAGGTGTTGTCAGCAAAAGGTATTTTTTGTGCATTGAGTTGAACAAATTCCACGCCAAAAACACCGTTATTGATCAAGTTTTTTCTGCCTTCACCAAGCATGGCGGCGTTGATATCGCTTAAAATTACTTGGCCGCTATCGCCAACTTTTTTCCTAAATTCAATTGCTAAATCACCGGTGCCACCGGCAATATCTAACACTTTGTCGCCAGCTTTAACATTGCTTGATGCGATGGTGTAGCGTTTCCATAGACGGTGTGCACCGAACGAAAGTACGTCGTTCATCAGGTCGTATTTGCTAGCTACTGAATCAAAAACCCCTCTAACCAAGCCTTGCTTGTCATCAGCAGCAACATCTTTAAAGCCAAAGTGTGTGGTTTTTTCCATAAGATTTATTTTGCTGGGTATTCTCTAAAATCACTGCCCGTGTAGATTTGGGTTGGTCTGAAAATACGGTTGTGGTGTACTTGCTCTCTCCAATGTGCCAGCCAGCCTGCAGAACGTGCAACTGCAAAAATCGGTGTGAATTGGTCGGTCGGTAAGTGTAATATTTCTGCATACAAAATACCCGAATAAAAGTCAACGTTTGGATAAACGCCTTTGACAGATAACAATTCTTCACAAACACGCTCCACCTCTAATGCGGTTTCGAAGCGTTTAGACAGAACGACGCCTGTTTTGTTAACGTATTCTTCAATCATTTTTTGTAAAATAGTCGCGCGAGGATCTTTGACGCTGTATTCGCGATGACCCATGCCCCAGATTACTTGTTTATTTTTTAGGCGGTTTTCAATATAAGCGCGTGCATTTTTGGCCTCGCCAATCTCATCTAACATAGTAAGCACGTCTTCATTTGCGCCACCGTGTAGTGGTCCAGCCAATGTGCCAACTGCGGCTGACATTGCAGCAAATGGGTTGGTTAGCGTAGAAGCGGTTACCATAGCTGAAAAGGTCGAGGCATTAATCGTGTGTTCGGCATGCAAAATTAGACAGGCATCAAACAGTTTGACAATATCGTCACTTGGCTCTTTACCACAAAGCATGTGTAAGAAGTTTTGTGCATAACCCATTGAGGTGTCTGGCGGTACAGGGTCATAACCATTACGAACATTTTCCCACATAGAGACCAGTGTAGCCGTTGTGGATAGAATATGAATCAGTGCATTTTGTGTTACTGCAGAGTCTGGTGTTGCAGCTTTAGCTTCTGGATAGAAAGTTGCCATTGAAGCGATTGCCATTTGCAAAACATTCATTGGGTGGCCTGTTGGCGGCAAAGACCACATCATCGTGCGAATATTAGACTTGACACGATAGTGGTTTTGCAACAAACACCGAAACTCTTCAAGCTCTTGTTGGTTAGGTAGTTCGCCATGTAACAACAACATTGACGCCTCTTCGAAAGAAGAATTTTTAACCAAATCTTCAATAGAATAGCCTCGATAAGCCAAGATGCCATTTTCGCCATCAATTGAAGAGATAGAAGATTCTGTTGCTGGAACGCCAGCCAAACCGGGAACGTATTCAATCATAATTTATACCGAAAAAGAAGAGCCACAACCGCAAGTGGTTTTGGCATTAGGATTGTGAATAATAAAGCGTGAACCTTGTAAGTCTTCTAGGTAGTCAACGGTTGCACCAATCAAATATTGATAGCTCATCGGATCAACAACGAGACGCACACCATTTTTGTCAACAGTACTATCACCTTCTTTGTAATTTTCATCAAACGTGAACCCGTAAGAAAAACCAGAACAACCACCGCCAGTAATATAGACGCGCAGTTTTAGGTCTTCGTTTTTTTCTTCAATAATCAAATCAGCCACTTTTTTAGCAGCAGAGTCGCTAAAAACAATATCAGCTTCTTCTAAAGCTTGTGCTGTATCCATAATTTGTCTCCTTTAAGGCAGTAAGCCAATTTGCTCTAGACCTAGCCCTTCATCCATGCCAAACATGATATTCATGTTTTGTATTGCTTGCCCTGATGCGCCTTTAACTAAATTATCAATCACCGACATAATAACCAACTTGTTGCTATTTGGTATTTTCTGAACAGCAATTTGACAGAAGTTAGATGACTTAACACTACGTGTTTCAGGGCAACCTTCAGCGAGTATTTTAACAAATTGCTCATTAGAATAGGCTTGTGTAAAAAATGGCATTACATCGGTATTGGCATCGAGCAAATCAACATACAGTGTAATGTGCATGCCACGAATCATTGGCACCAAGTGAGGCACAAAGGTGAGACCAACTTCTTCACCAGCTATTTTTTCTAGTTCTTGTTTGATTTCAGGGTAGTGTCGATGACCACTCACACCATAGGCTTTCATGGTTTCGCTGGTTTCACACAATAACATGGCTTGGTTGGCGCCTCGCCCTGCACCACTTACGCCCGATTTGCAGTCAGCAACAATATTGGATAAATCGATTAATTTATTATCGATTAAAGGTTTAATAGCCAACTGTAATGCAGTTGGATAACAACCTGGGTTGGCAATGAGTTCGGCTTGTTTAATTTGTTCACGGTTATTTTCTGACAACCCGTATACCGCCTTAGACAATAATTCAGACTGGGTGTGCTCCATGCCGTACCACTTCGACCATTCGGTTGCATCAGTGATTCGAAAATCTGCACCAAGATCAATAACCTTAATGCCTTTTTTAATAAATTTTCCCGCACCTTCCATGGCAACCCCGTGAGGCGTGGCAAAGAAAACCACGTCACAATCATTTAACGAGTCATCGTCTGGCAGTGAAAAGCTCAAATCGGTCTGACCAAGTAATGATGGGAAAATACTATCAACTCGTTTGCCGTTAAGTGAACGAGAGCTAATGGCTACTACCTCCACCTCTTTGTGGTTGTGTAATAATCGTAATAGTTCAACACCGGTATAGCCTGTGCCACCAATAATGCCTGCTTTAATCATAATATATCCAATCTCTAGTGAGACTCTCCCAGCATTTTTTCAAGATAATGAATGTTGAATCCGCCTTCGCGAAAAGTCTCATCTTCCATAATACGAGCCTGTAGTGGAATGTTGGTTTTAATGCCGTCAATTACCATTTCGTCTAAGGCATTTTGCATTTTTATAATCGCACCAAGTCGTGTATCGGCAAAAGTAATTACTTTGCCAATCATTGAGTCATAATGCGGTGGCACCGTGTAACCATTGTAAACATGTGAGTCTACACGCACACCTAAACCACCAGCAACATGGTATTGGGTAATCTTGCCAGGTGACGGCATAAAGTTATTTGGATCTTCTGCATTGATACGGCACTCCACTGCATAGCCTTTAATCTCAACATCATCCTGCGTAAAGGATAACATTTGGCCATCAGCAATCATGATTTGCTCACGCACAATATCAACCCCAGTAATCATCTCAGTCACCGGGTGCTCTACTTGAACACGCGTGTTCATTTCAATGAAATAAAACTCATCATTCTCAAATAAAAATTCGAACGTGCCCGCACCTCGGTAATTAATGGCTTTACACGCCTTGGCACAAATGGTGCCAATTTTATTGCGTAGTTCTGGGGTAATACCTGGTGCAGGCGCTTCTTCTACTACTTTTTGGTGACGACGCTGCATTGAACAATCGCGCTCACCCAAGTGAACTGCATTGCCATGCTCATCAGCCAGCACTTGAATCTCAACATGTCGAGGCGTGGTGAGGAATTTCTCCATATAGACTTCTGCATTACCAAAAAAGCTTAAACCTTCAGACTTAGCAAGCTCAATTGAGCCAAGCAAGTCTTCTTCTTTTTCTACCACCTGCATGCCGCGGCCACCACCACCACCAGAAGCTTTAACAATAATAGGCAAGCCAATACTACGAGCAAGCTCCATGTTTTCAATAGCATTGTCACCTAGTCCACCATCAGAGCCTGGCACACAAGGCACACTAGATTTTTGCATGGCTTTAATGGCTGCGACTTTATCGCCCATCATGCGAATATTCTCAGCACGAGGGCCAATAAAAATAAAGCCGCTTTCTTCAACACGCTGTACAAAATCTGCACTTTCAGATAGGAACCCATAACCAGGATGGATGGCATCTGCGTGTGTCACTTCGGCCGCACTAATCAGCGCAGGAATATTTAAATAACTGTCTGTTGAAGGATGCGGACCAATACAAACGGCTTCATCTGCCAGACGTACGTGTTTTAAGTCTTTATCAGCTGTTGAATAAACCGCAACTGTTTTGATGCCGAGCTCTTTACAAGCACGCAAGATGCGCAGCGCAATTTCACCACGATTGGCAATTAAAACTTTTTGGATTTTATTCATTGAATTACAATCAAGGTTTGGCCAAACTCAACAGCATCACCGTCATTGCATAAAATTTCTGTCACTGTGCCTGATTGGTCGGCTTCAATTTGGTTCATGATTTTCATCGCCTCAACGATACAAATTGTATCGCCTTGATTAACATGCTGTCCAACTTTAACAAAAGCCTCAGAAGTTGGTGATGCCGCGCCATAATAAGTGCCGACCATTGGTGAGGTGATTGGGTGGCCATCAACACTTGGTGCTGATGCTTCGGTGGCTGTATCCGCCACTACTGGTGCTGCTGCAACGGGCGCCGCCGCAGCAGGCACAGCCATAGCAACGGGCGCTGCCGCTACAGGTGCATCGCCATAGCGCGAGATACGAACAGACTCCTCACCTTCAACAATTTCAATCTCTGCCATGCCAGACTGTTCTAACAGCTCCATTAATTTTTTTACTTTGCGAATATCCATCTACCTTCCCCTGTGTTTATGTTTGTATGTGTTTAATTGCTGCGTTCATTGCGAATTCGTAGCCTTGTGCGCCAAAGCCAGAAATCACCCCTTGTGCAATGTCTGAAAAATAGGACTTAGAGCGAAACTCCTCTCGTTTGTATACGTTTGAGAGGTGTATTTCTGTGAACGGTATATCAACCGATAGCACTGCATCGCGTAGTGCTACTGAAGTATGCGTGAACGCCGCAGGATTGATAATAATGTATTTAACGCCGTCTTTGTGTGCTTGATGAATGCGTTCAATTAGCCCAACTTCAGCGTTGTCCTGATGATGGCCAAGCGTTAGTCCGGCTTGTGTTGCCATTTCGGTGACGAGATTAACAATGTCGTCTAGAGTTTGTGCGCCATAATGGTCTGGCTCGCGCGTGCCTAGCATATTAAGGTTTGGGCCGTTGAGTAACAAGATATCCATTATTTACAACCAGAGCGTTAAATAAAGTTGATTTTACCACCAACATCACAGATGTTAGAAGGCTTTATCGGCACTTTAACTACAAAATCTTGTTTCTTTTTAAGCTTTATTGGGCCTTTTTAAGGTGTTCGAGATAACCTTGTGCGTTGATTTCACCGACAATGCGTTGGCCGCGTTTTTCAACGCCGTTGTTAAAAAACAAAATGGCGGGCGGGCCAATAATATTAAAGCGCGCCATTAAAGCCTTGTCAGTTTCATCGTTTGCAGTGACATCGGCTTTTAGAGCAATGGCGTTTTTCATGGCATCAACCACCTTGGTGTTTGAAAAAACAAAACGCTCTAACTCTTTACAAGAAATACACCAATCGGCATAAAAGTCTAGCATTACTATTTGATTCATCTTTTTGGATTTAGCAAGGATTCGATCTAAATCAGCATTGGATTTAATCTTTTCAAATTTGATGTGCACTTGTTCGCTTTGAGCAGAAGCGCCATAACCAGAGAGCGGCGCCAACATATCGCCACCACCACGAGCCACCAAACCCCAAAGCAAGATACCGTAGGCCAGTACTAACAAACCAAAGCCTTTGAAGATGCGTTGCCACGGCGTCGGTGTATTGGTGAGTGAGTTAAGTGCGCCCATTGCAATTGGCGAGAAACTAAATAGCGTAGCCCACAACGCCAACGACACAACGGGTGAAATAATACGGTCAAGTAGCCAAATAGCCACGGCCAACATCAAGATACCAAATACATACTTGATGTTGTCCATCCAGCCACCAGCTTTTGGTAGCTTACTGACACCTGCGCCTACTGCTAATAATGGCGCCCCCATGCCTAGACTCATGACAAATAGCGACAAACCACCCAGAACAGCATCACCCGTTTGGCCAATGTAGATCAGCGCACCTGCGAGTGGCGGCGCGACACATGGGCCAACGATCAGTGCAGACAAGAAACCCATAATGGCTACACCAATAAGGTGGCCACCTTCTTGCTTGTTGCTCATATTGGCAATTTTATTTTGTAAACCAGCCGGCAGCTGAATTTCGTAATACCCAAACATTGAAAACGCCAAAGCAACAAAAACCAGACTAAAGACAACTAATACCCAAGGGGTTTGGAATAACACCTGTAAATTTTCACCAAAATATCCGGCAAGCACGCCGGCAATTGAATAAGTTACACTCATGGCCAACACAAACACAATCGACATAATCAATGCTTTTCTGGTGGTAACATTTTTTTGGCCAACAATAATGCCAGATAAGATTGGAATCATTGGGAACACGCAAGGTGTTAGTGACAACAATAGACCAAAACCAAAAAAACTAGCAAGGATTAACAGAACGTTGTCTTGTTGCAACAATGCCGCGATTTTATCAGTTTCATTTAGACTAGCCTCTGGCGCCTTATTTGGAATAGTTGCCTGTGTATTTTCTGATGTAGACTCTGTTGCAATAGGGGCTGCGCCTTGGCCTTGTATAGGCAAAATGATGTCAGTGGTTTTTTCCATTGGCGGATAGCAAATACCGCCCAGCCAACAACCTTGGTATTTGGCGACAAAGGTAATCGGTGTTGATTGAATGTTTTTAAGTGGTATTTCGACATCTAGTTGGCCTTTGTGGATTTGAACTTTGCCAAACAAAGGATCGTCTTTCTCCTTGCCTTTAGGGAAAGTCACTTCACCAATTTCGGCACCTTTGACATCAATGAAAAATTTATTATGATATAAGTAATACTCTGGGTGGATTTTCCAGCTGGCCAGTAGTGTGTTGGCGTTTAAGGCAGTTACTGAAAAGGCAAATGCCTCGTCGCCAGGTAGTGGCTCATCAGAAATAGACCCTACCTTATCAACCACTGATTGCACGCCTACTTTGGCTTTAGAAAAAATATTAAGCGCATCATCAACTAAAGATGGCTTGTGAATACTGCTAATATCAAGTGCAACTGATTTGGTAATTGGTGGATAGCACACACCTAAATCTGCACAACCTTGGAAGGTGACATTTAATTGAACTGAGCGTGCATCGCCTTCAACAACCGGAATAGCAACAACAACGTTGTTTCGGTAAACACCTATTTTGCCAAAAAACTCATCGTTTTTAATTTTGGCCGGTGGAAATTTTGCCGTGCCTAATTGAGTAGAAAAATCCGATGCAATTTTTATTTTTTCTTTATAAAGATAGTAACCTTGGGCGATATCCCAGTTAAGCAGAATTTCATCATTAACAACTTTGGCTTTAAAGCTAAACGCTTCATCTGCCGGCAACAAGTCGTTTTGTGCGTGCGTGAACGTTGAAAATAACAGTAATAATAAAGGCAACAAAAAACGTTTCACCAGTCTCTCTCCGGATAATTAGAACATTTATTATAAGTTATAAAAGCTTCTAAGACAAACACCCGCATCTTTAAAACCAAAAAACCCTTGACTGCTCTCACACCCAAGGGTTTTTTGGTTTTAACGATTAACCTGTTTAGCCACTAAACAGGTTAAAAGATATTAGCCGATTTTTGCTTGAATCGCATCAATCACCGCTTGCGATGAAGTAGCATCTACGCTAAGCAATAGGTCTTCATTTTCATAGAAGCCAACCAATGGCGCAGTTTGATCGTTGTAAACGTTTAAACGGTTAGTGATTGCTTCTTCCGTTTCATCTTCACGCTGAACCGCAGGACCGCCACATTTGTCACACACACCGTCAACTTTAGTTGGGTTAGACTTGGTATTATAAATTGCACCACAATCTTCACAAGTACGACGTGTTGTCAATCGATCTAAGATTACATCTTTAGGCACATCAATTTCTACTGCAGCGTCTAGTTTTTCACCCATTTTTTCAAGTAGTGCTTTTAATGCTTCTGCTTGTGGAATAGTACGTGGGAAGCCGTCTAATAGGTAGCCGTTTTTACAGTCATCTTCTTGAAGACGCTCTTCCATGATGCCCATGATTAAATCGTCAGATACTAAATCACCAGCAGCCATTGCTGCTTGCGCTTGCTTGCCTAGCTCTGTGCCAGCCGCAACTGCGCCACGTAAGATATCACCTGTAGAGATTTGAACCGAACCGTCAATTTTAGTTAGTAATTTTGCAACAGTGCCTTTGCCGGCGCCTGGCGCACCTAAAAGAATTAATTTCATAATGTTTCCTTGGGAGTAGTTAATAAAAAATTTAGCCCCATATTTTTTAATTCATTGAGGTTAAAATTGAGCGAAAATTATATCATAGAGATATGATATTGACAATTTTTAATGAATTTTTAA
>Ga0209992_10004851_pt1 | contig 10292 bp, 14 predicted proteins | sample 2SBtaG_2_FD_182564 | JGI IMG/M metagenome (GOLD analysis project Ga0209992, IMG submission 182564) | Deep subsurface microbial communities from Kolumbo volcano to uncover new lineages of life (NeLLi) - 2SBTROV12_ACTIVE470 metaG (SPAdes)... | ecosystem: Environmental > Aquatic > Marine >... | reverse complement strand
TACATGTCCAATAACTTGATCAGTTAATACAATTCGGTAGTCTGTACCATTAACTTCAAATTCTTTTGAACTCATATCTTGTTTTTCAAATTCTTTTGTTTATAATGTTTTTCAGAGAATAAACAAATAATTGACAACGAGTTGGTTATACATTGTATAAATTTTGTGCCTAAATTTTCAATATTTTTTGTAATTTTTTTTGAAATCCATCAAACAGATTTTTCTAAATGTAATATTTTTTGAAAAAGGATCAACAATCACCATCAAGTAATAATAATGTTGTATCATTTCCTTGATATTATTATGATCCATTAATGCTAAGAGAAGTAATTTTCAAAAAGATTCGTAACGAATCATTCCATAATTCTATGATGTTATTGATTTGTAATGGATTGAAAAGGGTACTGACCTTATCTATTAGATTTGGTATTGTTACTCTATGTTATCACTTGATGAAATTTATGATAAGATAGAACAAGGGTTGTTGCATAAAGGTACAACCTATCTTTACACATTACAAGGTGAACCAAAAATAATTCAGTTAAATGAAATCATTGGAAAATTATCTGATATTAATCATCATTGGAAAACAAAAGAACATAGATTTGGTGAAGTATTGATGATCACAAAAATTTGTACTGATTGTTATTATGGTGAGATTGAGGTTTTTCCATCTATTGAGTATAGAAAGGTGAGTAAGGATTGAGTATAATTGTCGATAATTTACTTGCACCAATATTTGAAAGTTGTACACCGATTATCGAAATCCGAGATAGTATTAGAAAAGGTGAAGATAGGATAATGGTCAAAATAGATGAACGTGATCAAAGACGTACTGAATATGAAACCGAAAATCAAAATAGAATAGATGAATCATCACAAGAACAGTACAGGCAACCAAGATACACCAAGAATATAGAATCACTTTACTATCTTACAGTAGAAATTCAAGATAAAATCAATATGGTAAATGATCCACCAACACCTAGAAGAATTAGAGATATTCAAATGGTGAAAACAAAGATTGAAAGATTCTTTGAAAGTGAAATTGATAATTATGCAGATGAGTTAGTAGTGTATATCGAATCAATGGTTATTGATGAGGGTTTTGATGCATCAATTTTTCATGGTTATACTAGACTTGTAAAAATGATTAATGATTCACAAGGAATGAAAAAGAAACATTATCTATTATCCCTAATGAATAAAGTAAGGCAAGTCATTCCACCTGATATTTCAACAACACCTGTTCATGTCATTGAACCATCAATATCAAAATCATCAAATCCAAGTGATGCTTAATGGGTGATGATGTATTCCAACCGAAATCGGTCATATTACATGACGTTGATTTCATAACAAATCTTCAAACACACATGGGTGTAATCAATTTCAATACCTCGTATGATAATTTCATGCAGAGTGTAAAACTTAGTTATGATTTAACATATTTGGTTGATGAAGCAATCAAACAAGGAAATATCAAACTAAAAGATAGAGATGATTTAATTCCCAATGCAGAAGCACTTTACAAGTTAAGACGATTGTATGATGGTCAATGTTTTCTGACGGTTGAACATGGACAATGGGGTGCAAAACCTGAAACCGAATTATTTCACTATGATACATCAAAGATTGATTTCAATAATCCTAGTTTAGAAATTATACCAATCCCTGCACTTTCAAACATGACACCGATAGGGCAAATCAAGGAAGATACCCTACTTATTGAAATCCACGAGGCAATCGCTTGTAAATATGCATGGCAAGGATTATCGTATATCGATATTGTGCAAGATGGTTTGATGGTTCATTCATTTAGTGATGGACAGCAACCAAAAATTTCTGAATCACAAATGCAATCAACAACTGATTTGACAAGGTTAATTTCAAGAGATGTTTATTTTAGATTAATACACAAAGAAAAAAACAAGTACATCAGGTTATGGGCAATAATTTACAACAACTATTCAAAAATTATCGAGTTCTCAAAATCAGAAGATGATTTCTCTTTTACAAAACAACAATCAGGTGAAACACCTGTTGAATTGGGTAACGATTAGAAATGTCACAAACAGATTTTGAACCAAGATTCAAAGAAAAAGTATTAGTAAAATTCAGTTCTAAAGATTGGTTGGATTTTGAAGAGCCTAGTATATTATACTTCCAAGGTATGCGTGGTAGTGGAAAATCAGCGTTGGTATCTAAAACTATTGAGAGAATGAAAAATGAGGGGTTTCTAGTGATGCATATCTGGGCTTCAAAATCAATGGAAAATTTGTACTGGACAATTAATAAAAATTGTAAAATAAATTATTCAAAATTAAGAATTATTGTTAATGCGTTTTATGATAATACACATCAAGGAAATCATAGGGCAAGATGTGCATCAAAGGGTTTGTTTGGTGATGAATACAAACGATTCTTTCAAACTGCAATAGATAGTGATTTAATTGAAAAGTCAATTAATGATAAATTCAGAGTTACAGATGAGGGTATCAAACTACACAAAAACGAATTACTACATTGTAATTGCTCAAAGCAACATTGCATCATGTTAGCAGTTCCCGATTATGTTGATTTTGATGAGGATAAACTACACAGATTCAATGGAAATTATTTTAGAGATATGAAGCATTATTCAGAGTATTTTTCTGATATTACTACTGAAAACAAGAAATTACTTGAAGATGGGAAATTATTGATTCCTGAACAATTTCGACCTAAAGCATTGATCAAGGTCAGACAATTCACCACACCAACAAGTTCAGATAGAAGAAAGAAATTTCGTGATGAGTTCACACAAATCATTCTTGATGCTAGACAGCAATCACGAGTATTGGTAATGAATCCAAGTTTGTTTGAGGGTGAGGTTGATAGTTTTACTACTGTTGCAGAAATTTTCAAAATGTTACCGTATCTAAAAACACGTTCAGGTCATTTCAAACCATTGACAGTTCGAGATGTTGGAAAACCTAGACAGTATTGGTCAAAGAAACAAAAATCATGGCACAAGTTTGTAGTTGTAGTTAATGAGGTTAGGTCGATAGCACCATCAAGTAGTCTTCATGGTGATAAATCTGCATCTGCCAGTAAAAAGGCAATTTTTAGTGTAGTGCCAGAATTTAGACATATAGGGTGGTTGATCTGCGATTACCAAGACAATGATGATTTGTACTCGGGAATAAAAAAACAGGGAAATTTGACGGTAATCCGTAGAGGTTCAAGAAATATTTTGGGTGAAAATTTTTCATGGTTGTTTAGTAAAGTAGAGTATGATAGAATTGGTTTAGCAAGACGTGTATCAAAGAAACTAAAACATATTGAAAAAATTGAACAGTTGAGAGCATACGAATCAAAACACCCTGATTTATACAAATATCTGAATCAAAGACGACCATACGTTGATGAACTGTTAGATCATCAAGCATACGTTACATGGCATAATCAAGAGATTAAACTAATCAAAACAGAACTACCAAACTTTCATCATAAACAAAGTACAGAAGATTTCCTAGTTGATTCAAAATTAACATGGACTATTAACATGGATAAGAAAACAATAGATAAAGCAATACTATCTAAGAAAGAACAAAAGATAGCATCACAAAACAAAAAGAAAATCAAAGAGGACATTATGATTAGAATTGTACAAATGCGTGATGTTGAAAAGAAATCATGGGATAATATCAAAGAAGAATTAGTTGCACTACAAGATACAGGGGTTATTCCACAAATGGAATTTGAAAACAAAACCCCTGTTTATTTCAGTAATTGGTATGGTTCGTACAAGAAAACATTAGCCTAAAATGGTGATTTTTAGTGAATACAGGCATACATTCTCGTGAAAATACGTGATTTTTAGTGAAAAATGGGGTGAAATCCATGCCTAAAATGATTCATTTTTTCATAATTCATTTTAATTTACTAAGAGAATGCACATGAACCCGTGAATGAAAACCATGAGTGAGGTTTTGAGATTTTCTACTTAAGATTAAGTAAAAAACAATAATTATCAATCAGGTGTAGCGTGTCGCACCTATGAGGTCTTTAGCAGTTAGTTGATCAATATTTGTAATAGAATTAATGTTATGGGTTTGTAATTAAATTACAACCAATCGCTACAACACTAACACCTAATCGTTTCTTTTGTGTAGCACTTAGCACATCAAGAACTGTTTGATACTCTGATTCAATGATTGATTCACCTACCATCATCTTATGAAGAATCTGTTTTGTTTTGTTTTGTTGCCAGTTATTATCAGGGATTGAATCAATTAGTGATTGATCAATACTATCTCGAATTGTTTGATCAATATTGCATAGTTTTACAACTTCTACAACACTTTGATTAATTGTTGATTGGTTTTGAAAATATGCTGATGCAAACGCCATCACTATGATAAATCCAATGATTATTGCTACAATGATATAGATTATGTTTCCTAGTGTATCTAATGCATCAGATAAGGGATTATTCAATATTATTTCATTTTTCTAATAGTTGATAACGTTTGAGCATTTTTTGATTAGTTTTTGATTAATTATCATAATTCATCATACCTTGATGATTTAAAATTGAATTATAATCATTCTTTATCAGAAAAACTGCTAGGCATAAAATAAGACATTTTCAGTCAAATCAGTCAAGTTAGTTACGCTAAAACAGATACCCCTTATTTTTTGTATTGTTGTTTTAGGGGGGGTATTATTTGGCTTGACTGATTTAACTGATTTAACTGAAATTTACAAAACTCAGGCGTGGATAAATCCCATATTTTTGATAAATCCTAATATTGAAAATTATTTACAGGTACAGAATTTAATATAATTTTCACATTTTGAACATGCGTTCAAAGTGTCATATTCAACGATTTTATGGTCACCATGTTCTTGCTGAATCTGTTCTTTTGTTTGTGGTGTACTAATCCATTGTGAATTACATTCAGTGCATTGGAATGTCTTTACATTATGATTTCTAAGATTTAGTAATTCTTTTAAGAATACTTCACCTTTCTTTCCATTATTTTGATCAAAATCCAAAATGAATCGAGTTATCGCAACACCTTTCTTTGTTACAGAAAATCCACTTCTTTGAGATTTTATTAGATTTTCATTTTTTAGACAATATATCAATGGGTTTGCTTGTTTATCTCTAGATAATGAAAATTCTTCCATTAAATCATCACGGTTGAAGTTCTTTTGATTGGGAATCCAATTCAGAATATCCATAATCATTTCATCATCTTTTTTTTGGATTTTTACACTAATAGTATTGAATATTTCATATATTACATCTAAATCAATATCACCATGTTTTGTTTGATTAGATAAGTCACCTAACCCTGCATTACTATATTCAGTATCAATAAATTTAGATGCATATTCAACATGCTCTTTCTTTACTATTACAGTTCTCAAATCATCACTAAATGAACATGTAAGATATGCCAAACTAGCAGATATTTTTGCAAGTTTTTGTTTTTGATCATTAGAAATCAATGGTATTTCATCAAAACTAAATGTTGTTTCTAATTTTGTTGCTTGTGTCAATATCTCATCAACTGTATCTTTTGAAAATTCCACCATAGAATTTTGTGACCAAGTTAATTTAACAAGTTCAGAGAGGTTTTCTAGTAAAGGTTCATGTTTCCAATTAGTCGTATCTATATTTCTCTCATTTGATGAAACATTATTTGGTACAAAACATGCCAAATCAATTCTTGCAATACTTTGTATCTGAAATGAGTTTCGTAGTGAATTAATTGGATATAGAAATGAATCCATTGTAACGGTATCTGAATTACCATTATCATCAATAGGGTTTTGAATTTTTATCTGTCTAGTTCTTGCATAGGCTTCTGCTTTTGATGCTTTAGTGATTTCAATTCTACCATTTCTTTCTGCTTCTGCTAATTTATCAAGTTCATCTTTTCTAAGTTTATGTGAACCATCTATTGCTAATAATTTTCTATCTTGTAATGGTAAAACACCAAAATCTGTAAACCATTCACCACCTTTTGCTTGAACTGATGCACCTGCAAGACCTGCAACTGTTGCCATCTCACCACTAACTATCTGACCTTGTTTTAGTAGTACAATCAGTTTACGAATTGTTTCACTTTTTCCAGTTGTGGAATCACCCACAATCACACTCTTTAACCATGCAGGGATTTGTGAACCACCAAAATTGATGTATAATGGACTAAAAAATGTCAGTAAACCAATAATGGTGATATTTTCTCTTTTTATGATTTTTGAGAATTTTTCAAATTCTGATGAATACCATTTCATTATTTCATCAGGGGTTTTATCTTTACAAAAATCAATTAATTCCTTAATTTTTTCTACATCAAAGATGTTATCATCAATATAATTAATTTCTGAAACTATTGCTGTAATTTTACTATTTTTTGGATCAGGTATAACCCTACCAATTATTTCAATCTCTTTACCTGCTGTAAGATTTTGAATTTCATTTTGTAGTAAATAAACATCATACGCTGACCATTCATTACCATCATCTTCAAAGAAATCATCTGATTTTCTATACAAACTTGATACGATTGGTCTAAGACGAAGTTTACGAATTGTTGTTGTTTCCTTTTCTATAATTCTTACATTACATTTTAAACCAAATTCAAATTTGTATTTTAATTGCAAATCTTTCATTCTTTTAAAATCAGGGATTTCTACAAATTTTACATAATCTTTTTCAGGTATTTTATACACTCTTTCTTTTACACAAACATGTTCACCATCTTTATTATTACATTTTACAATTATCTCACATGGTACATTATATGAAATTGAATTACTTGCAATTACTGATTTAACTCTGATTTTTTTATTTGCATATTTTCTATCATCAATCTCATTTAGTTTTGTTAATTCAAAAATAGGTTCTTTTGATTCTTCTTTTTTCTGTTCTTGTAGGGAATCATAAACCTCATCATATCCTTTTAAATTTAATATTCTAACCTTGATTTTCCCATCTTTTTTGAGTTGGATTAACCCATCACCCATACGGTCTAACAAAATCTCATAATCTGCTCTATGAACTGCCTTGTAGATTTTTTCTTTATTCTCACTTTGAATGATTTTCTTGAATTTATCAGGTAAGGCAGTATAATCAATATCAAAAACAAATTCCTTACCTATTGCAAGAGAGCCTTGAATCTCAATAATCTGCTCATAGTATTTTTTATTAAACAAATTTTTGAATAATTCTGATAATGCATTATCAGTACCATTCCACGAATCTTTCTTTTCTAGTGTAGCCATTATTTCAACACACCCATGTATCTTAACAGTAATTTTTCATTACCATCTACTAATTCAAAATAATACTGATAGTGATTCTCTAATCTATGTTCATGTAGTTCTGCAACACTATCAAAGAATATCTTACAACCTATAACATCACATGGAATCTTGATCATTGGGTATCAAACTTCCTAAAGTATGCTGAATGTTTTTTACAAAAATAATTCTTTAATTCTAAATACTGTCTATCTGTTAGAATGTTAATCATTTTACCTCATACCTCTTTGTATTTTTGATGTTAGGTGTTGTTGTTGCTCTTTGAGTTTGATAATTTGTTCATCATACAATGTAATGTATTGATTTACAAACCAATCAAACAATAATGCACATTTTGAACATAAATTTACACAAACATTCATTTCAAAATCAAACACATTTGGTATCTCAATACATTGATGTTTAGTTTCGATAATCCTCAAACAAACACTACATTGATTTGTGTTAATGTGTAACGTCATTGATCATCACCATTTTCATTCAACATTTGCTCAATTTCATCTTGAGATTTCACCAACAAATTCTCTCCAATGAAAACAAGCGTATCATTTCTATGCCTTGAATAGTAATGATTAGCAACACCTGAATCTGATTCAAATTTTGGACTAATCCAATCACAAACAATACATTTCTTTCCATATATTGCAATTAGTAGTCTAACTGCTTTTGAGAAATTACCATTAATGTAATATTTTACTTGTTGAAATGTTGGTGAATCAACTTTCTCAAATCCATTGAATATTTTTCTAAAAACGGTCATTGGTTATCTACCTCTTTAGAATGACAAGGGCAAGGGCAAATGCCTGATTCATTTCGTTTCTTTGATACTGCACCACTACACCCACTATGCTGACTTTTACTACATCTTGAACTGAATTGACTTCGATAGTAATTATCAACTATCTCATAATTTTTCCTTTTGGAAATGGAGAGTGACTTATCTACTTGAATTACCCTAGATATGATAGATCACCAAGTTTTTGATAGGATTTCGTGATTGGTTTAGTGTCGGTAAAAACACTAGACTATTTTTTTTATTTAATAATGAAAAACCAAGTGGGTATTGTCCTAACCCCACTTGGCTAAGTTGAACGTAGAAAGTCTTTGAACTGGCTACTGTAATTTGTGAAATCATTGTTTTTTCAATTCCTTAAATTTTCTAATCAATTCAGTTAGGGAATCATCAAAGGTTGCAGATGGTGGATAATTCACTAATTTACGCACAGAATTATAATTTTCAGGATTAATATTACTTCTAATACCGTTTATCATAGTATAGTTAGATACTAGATGATACTTTAAGGTTGCTATATATCAAATATTTCGTAGTTATGTTGAATAAGTAACATTTAACTATCTAAGTAGTTCTAAAAAGGTTGCCAATGAAACAAAAACCAATTCAATTATGGTATGATAAAAAAGAACCAACAATACAAATTGAGATTTTAAAATCAATAGCATTGAATGGTTATCAATCAACAACAACATTGATCAAAACATTAGGTGAACGGGAAATTTTAGATAATAAAACAGGTAAAATAACTCTAAAAACATTAGGTGTTACAACCATCAATACAGTAATTGGTAAGATGAGTGATACAACACATGATTTAATTCAATTATATAATTATCAAGAAATCACAAAAGGTAAAGCAAAACATAGAATGTACTCATTAACTGAAAAAGGAATCAAAATTTTATTAGAAAATCAATATGAAGAAACAAACAAACCATACCTTGATGTCAAAGAGTTGATTATTTTTCTAAAAAGATTCAATGAAGATTATGTTAATCAAAAACCAACAAAGGAAATAGATTATTGGGAATCCCCAAAATTAAATACGAAAAATGTTTTAGATTTGTATGTTGATTCAAACCAACAATACAAAATTGAATTGGGTAAAGAACTATCAAAATATCATTCAAAAATAGGGGAATTGGTAAATAAAATTAAAGAAGCAAAACAAAAATTAAAGATGCTTGAAAATGAATTACCATCAATGTTACATGAATCAATAGAAAAACAAAATAAAAAATAATATCTCATCAAGGGTACTTGACTTATCTATTATAATGAAATTAATTTTGCATGAGTGGTTTAGTTAAGGGGTTTAGCATATTGTTTGTAGGTCTTATAATTATCGTAATTGGTGTATTATTCTTTCAGCATAAAGGATTGATCTAAATGGATAGAAAACAAGAAAATGAATACCTCAATTATGGTTTAATATTATCAGGTGTAGTTGTAGGATTAATCATTCTATCAAAGGTGATTGTATAATGCTAGGTGGTTCGTTTATGGTGTTCATTATCGGTGCGATTATGGGTTTTATGTTAGGTAATGGTACTACTTTAGGCATCATTCAAAGGGCGATTGGGTATCCTTAGAATGAATTTTTCATCATTTTTGGCATCTCATTTCAAAAAGGGTTCTAATCATATTAAAATCTCATATCAATTAGTCAGGGGTAACCATGATTTCCCTACCAATTTATCATCAAAAGCATCATGGGTTAATTGGTGTAACAAAAACAATGTCGGTGCATCAGCAATCGAATCATTAAACATTGCATGGGGTGAGTTTGAATCAAAACCGTATGCAACCTTACATGGAAAAAATACAAGAAAGAAACTGCGAAAATATATTGATTGAATTATGAATCTTAGAGAAATTCTTACAAAGGATTGGATTACTATATTTTGTGAATTACTTGATAGAAAAACTAGAAGTTTAGCACATAACACAAATGAAAAACTCAATCATAAATCACCATCACAGAAATTTCATAACAACAACAAACACAAACACATTCTATTCAAAAATAAAAAGAGATTATCATACTAATGCCCTACTGCCCTGAATGTAAGTCAGTTCTTGATTATGTTGTATCAAACAACAAAGCACCAAATGATTATAGAATTAGATTGTATGTTTGTAAATCCTGTACAAAGAAAAAATGTAAACATAC
>Ga0209992_10004849_pt1 | contig 10294 bp, 8 predicted proteins | sample 2SBtaG_2_FD_182564 | JGI IMG/M metagenome (GOLD analysis project Ga0209992, IMG submission 182564) | Deep subsurface microbial communities from Kolumbo volcano to uncover new lineages of life (NeLLi) - 2SBTROV12_ACTIVE470 metaG (SPAdes)... | ecosystem: Environmental > Aquatic > Marine > Volcanic... | reverse complement strand
CGGCTCAGTTGGACACCGGCTTCCGTGGAAGCCGAGCGCAGGCCGGTCGATTGCTGGTTCAATGTGTCGGCAAATGACTGCACATGCGTTGACGCAGCGTTATAAGCCTCCGTCAGGTCCGTGGAACTGCGATGCAAAAGCTCGCCCACATCGTCGAAGCGGTCGCGTGACTGATCCAACGAAGATTCCAATTCCGTAATGTGACCTTTCAGGGACTGTGCAATGCCTTCAAGGTTCGCGGCCGCGCGACCCGACGAATGGGTCGCGAGTTCAACGTTCTCGCGCATACTCGCCGTGACATCTGTAATGTGTGACTGAGAGGTTTCTGCGGCCACGCCAACCTCATCGGTTGCAACCGCGGAAACATTCTTAATGCGGCTGATAGACACCGTCGCCGTCTCACCCATTTCCATTCTTACCGTCGAAGCAACGTCTCGAATATGGGTCAATGACGCTTCCGCCACATCTCCAACTTCTTCCTTCACTTGGGACGCCATTGTTGTGACTTCGGTCCCCGTAGCGGTGGAAACGCGTTCAAGCTCATCCCGCATTGCCATTGCAACATTCGAAATTCGCGCCTCTGCGACGGTTGCCGTGTCATCAAGATCGCTGCGGCCTTGTGCCAATCTGCCCGCTGCATTATCGACCCGCCGCGCGGCCGCGTCTGAGGCATTTGCCAATTCGCCGGCTGCAGACTGCAAACCGTCGCCGGCCTCCGATAGGCTTTCGCGGGTGCGGTCGGTTAGGGAGTCCAATTCCATTGAACGGCGCATGAACATATCTGCAAGGGAATCCATTTCGACTTTCGCTTTGTCGGTCGCGGAATTCAGAGATTCCGACTGGCGAACCATAACTTCCGTTACCAGGGAAAGCAGTTGGGCGCTCTTATCAGCTGCGTCAGTTAGATCTCCCGATTGCCGATCAAAGGTCTCTCCCGTTCGCGACACCTCCGCGACAGCCAACTCACCCGTTTCCACCAGCGTGCTGGCGCTGGCCCGCAAGAGGTCAACCATGGCGCGGACCCGGCCGGCCGCATCGTTGGATGAGGACATCAAATCCGTAAGCGATGTCTGCATATCATCATTAACCACAGAAAGACGTCCTTCGACCTTTTCCGTCGCTGCATCCAAGTCCGCGACACGTTCGCGCATGACTTTCCCGGTATTGACCAACATGGTCGCCGCACGTGAAGAAAGGCCCGTCAATTGTCCGGCCTGCACCTCAAGCACGGAAGCCACGCGTTCGACGTCGCCAATGGCGGCGCTGGCGTTCAGACCCAATTCGCGGGTATTTTCGACGACAGATTTTCCCAGGTTGTCCAAAAGTTCAACGGCATGCGACGACGCGTCGGAAATACCTTCCAGATGTCCTTTGAATGCCGACGCCATTCGGCCTCCCTGCTCCGACGACTTGACGACCTGCTCGCCGGCGGCGGATAACGTATCAGATACGGAATCAATTTCCCGCCCGCCCTTTTCAACCGCGCGGCTAACCAATTCACCGCTGCGTGCCAATGTCTCAGTCGCGCCGGCCAACCGTATCCCGGCCTTGTCGGTCTCCGATTCCAATTCCTCCGCGCGTTGGTGGAAGGCCTGTGTGGCTGAGGCAATGTATTCGACGCCATGCCTCGATTTCCGCTCTAGAATATTCGATTGTTCAGTTATGCGATCTCCGACTTCGGCAAGTTTGGACGCGGCATTGTCTGACATCCGTTCCAATGCTTCGGAACGTTCATTCAACCCATCGCCGACGCGGGCGACTTCGGCCAGAACCTTCTCGGCTATCAATGAAAGGAGATGGGATCCGCGCTCCAAACCGTCGCCGACGACAGTGATCTTGGTCTCCGCCTCGTCGGCCAAGGCACCCATGTCTCTTGCCTGTTCGCGCAATGCGTCGCGGCCCGCGCCGGCGCGCTCGGCAACCCGTTCAGATGACGCTTCCAGATTTCGCGCTTGTGCGCTGAAGGCCTCGCCCGATGCGCGGATGCCGACGTTGGCGCGGTCACTGGTCTCCAGCAACACGGTCGCCTGACGGGTCAATGATTCTTCGATTTCCGACGTTCGGTCACTGACCTGTTCGGCAATGATGTGCAGATGTTCGGCCTGAGCGCCCAAGGTATCCTTCAACCGGTCCATTTCGGCGCCAGACCGTTCTGTCTGCGTCGCCATGTCTCGCGTATGTCCATGGATGGATTCGGCGCTGGCGCGAACTTTTGCCGCCGCATCCTCGGACGTCCCCATCAGCGCAGAAACCCGCTCGCGCAGAACTTCGTCCGCCTCTTGTGCCCGTGTCGCAACCGTATCCGCCGCCGCCTCAAGCTGCTCGCGGCGAAGATCCAGAATTTCAGCACTCTCCAAGGTTTTCTCACCTGTGAATTCGGCCGCTCGGCCGAGATCGTCGGTACGCTCACCCAGCAGTTCCGCCAGACCCTCGGCACGCGTTGCCGCACGATCGGCCGAAGCCGTCAGGGCACGTGCCCGCTGCTCAAGAATATCGCCGGCACCTTGGGTTTTGTCGGCAGCCTCGCCGGTCATCCGTTGCAGGTCCTCGGTCTGCCGCCGCAAGGCATCGGAAACCGCGTGTGAACGCAAATCAGCATCCTCGGATACCTGGGCCAAATCCAAGGTCCTTTGTCGTAGTTGATTGCTCACGACTTCGCCGCGGCGCGCCGCATCTTCGGATACGTTGGTCAAGTCACGGGCCTGCCGGCGAAGGCTGTCGGTGATCTCATTGATCCGGGATTGGGCACGGTCCGACGGGTAGATCAATTGGCGCAAATGCCAGCGCAACATTTCTGTCTCATGACTGAGGTGGCGGCCACGCTCGAAAAAGGCGACCACCATCCACAACATGGCCAGCGGGGTCAGGATGCCAACGGCGACACCGGTAATTTCGTGGGGGAGAAGTTGAACAACATTTTCCCAACCCATTTGGGTCTGAACAAAAGAATGCGCCGCCCACATCCAGCCCACCGACAAGCCAAGACCGCCCAGAACCGCCAGTCGATATCTTAAGTGGAACGGCTTTTGCCAGTTCTCAACGGTCAATCCATCAGAACCTCCCGCTGGCAATTGCGGCGTGTCTCGTTCGCCCTCAAGGCGCCTGTCGGGAGCCGTGGGTCCGTCTTGGTCCTCAACAATTACCGATTCCGGCGGGCTGCCCGCCTCCGGAGTTCTTTCAGCCATGCCTACATTCTCCCAACAAACCCTGCGGGTTCCTCAGACCCCGCATCGAGATTTGATCGAACAGTGTACTATTCTATATATTGTGGGTAAATGGCTTCATGACCCAAAATCTGGGGGTAACTTCCGGGTTTAACTGTCCATCGCCGAGATATGAGCGGCAATTCGGTCGGCGGCTCGGCCATCCTTCAAATCGGCAAAAATATGTTGGCGATAACGGGCTCTCTGCTGGATGTATGTATCGTCACCGTCGACGACGCGCGCGACGGTCTCGGATAATAATTCGACATCTTGAACTTCTTCCCCCATATCCGGCCAAGCCCATTCATAACCGGACGGATCATAGTGGGTTTCGTCACGGAATTTCTCCGGGTTAAGAACCCGTATCAGTGGCCGGTCCAGGGCCAAGAACTCCAGCATCGCGCTGGTCGCGTCAGAGACCATGACGTCGGCGTGCGGCATGTATGAAATTGCCGGTATTGTCGGATCCGTACAAACATGGACATTCGGCTCGCTGGCCATCAGGTCGGACCATTCGTCCAGCCATCCGCCGGTTTGTTCGCAAGAATTCGGATGCGGCTTGAGAATCACGTTGATGTCATTTCTTCCGCCGCGCAGCAACTCGATGGGCCGGCGCATCAAAAGCCCCGCCGAAGAAAGGAATGTCCGGTCCGCCGGCGCATACAAAACCGTCGGCGCGTTCGCTGACAGCCCTTCGGGCAAGGTGATGACATCACCCCGGAACAAAGGGTCAAGGGCCGGCGTCCCGGTCACCCATATTTGCGTTTCCGAGAGGTTGCTTTGTTTCCGCACATCGGCCGCCACGTGATCACTGGTGACACACACGGCGTCACCCGGATCTTTTACCCGGGTGAAAAAGTTCTCGGACGCAAGACCTGATCGTAAATTGACGATCGAAGCGGCGGTCAAGGAACGGATCGATGATGCATGTTCCCCCGCAATAATCGTCACTTGTGGGTCGAATTCCTGCAAGGCGCGGCCGTCACCGGTGATCATCGGCCAGTGGTCGACATTGAGAGAATTCAATAAAGCTTCCAACACTGCGAATTGCCCGCGCCGGTTAAAGTGCAACGCCACCCGGCGCCCCCGGGATGATCCCGCCAATCGTTCCCGACCGGCTGCTTCGGTATTCAGGTTCAGCAACTCAGCGCGCGCATAGACATTGTGGGGGTCAATTTCCAGCGCCCGGTCAAATGACGCCGCGGCGTCATCGCGCCGATCCAGGCTTTTTCGTACCAGGCCAAGGTGGGTATACGCGTCGGTGCGATTGGCATCCAATTCGATGCATCGCTCCAAACCGGCCAAAGCCTTGTTGGCTTCTCCCATCCGCCGATACGCCGTTCCCAACAAATATTGCGTTTCGGCATCCTCCGGGGCCAGACTGCCGGCCTTCTCCAGGGCTTCCAATCCTTCCCGGCCCCGGCCCGCCAAAAGCAGGACTTTTCCCATATTCCGCTGCGCGGAAAGACCGCCGGGTTCCCGGCTGAGAGATCTGTCGAAACTGCTGATGGCGGCATCCAAATCCCCTTGACGGGCCTGCAGTTTCCCCAATTCCGTATTGGCCGCGGAATCGCCGGGATCGACCCTAAGTGCCTGGACAAAATAGTCCCGGGCGGCTGTCCAGGCGCCACGCCCGCCAGCGGCCAATCCCAGTGCCACCAAGCGCGACGTCTCACTATTTCCCGATATGGCTTGCGTGCTCGATTGAACGCCGGCGCCCGTCGATTGAAGAGAAATTGCGCCCAATTTCGCCAGCCATGCCAACGTCCTGGGTAATCGATACTGGGTATCTTCCGGAAGGTCTTTCGCCAGAGCGAAGACATCGCGCGCGGCACCATCGGCCAAAAGACCAAGCAACTGATCCAATGCCGCCTGGGGAAGCATTGCGGCCGCCGCGAAATCGTTCATGGGCGTGGTCCGCAATTGTTGAAAACGGGCAATGAAATTTTCGCCATCCCGGATCAACGGGCGGACCATCGTCGCCCCGTCAATCGTCGCCGATGCATAGCCGGTAAATAACGTGAACGGATCATCGCGCAGGGGATGAACAGGCCGGCCGTCGGTCAATCCGGCAATTTCCTGGGTGCGCGAGCGAATATGTGCCAATTCCCGCCACAGATCCTGATAGGCGCCGACAATCACCCGCCAATCAAAGTTCTGCCGGGCGAACTGCCGGCCCGATGCGCCCATTCCCTTCCGCTGGCCTTCATTTTCCATCAGCACGGCATAGGCGTCCACGGCCGATGCGACGTCAATGGCGGTGCATTGGCTGACGACCCCGCAATAGTGATTGTAGTTACGGTCCCGTTCGCCGTCGCTGACCAACGCATCATTTTGCAAAGCCAGGTCGCCACCGGAACCCGGCAGCGGCAACCAGGTGGGAATGGCGAACCCATCTTCGCCGTCGCGTACCGTGTCGCGATATCCGTTCCAGTCGGAAACGACCGAGGGCAATCCGGCCGCCATGGCCTCGATGGGCGTCAATCCGAAGCTTTCCTGGACGTTATCCGAAAGCGACGTGAACACATCCGCCGCATACCAGACATCGCGGCAAACCGCCTCATCGCGGCCATCCAGGAAGATCGAGTTGATGGACGGTGCGTACTGGCGCGCGCCGTCTCGAAATTCCTTCTCGATCCCGTCGTTGGGGAAACGTCCCGTCTGCAGCAGATGTACGCGTTTTCCGGTCCTGCGCGCCGCTTCTTCCAAGGCCAGGTACATGGGCAAAGGATGCGCCTTGGCGTGAAAACTGAGGCGTCCGAAAAATAAGAACACCACGTCATTATCACCGATCCCAAGACCGCGGCGAAGCGAGGCGCGAATCCGTTCGCGGTCCTCACCCGTCGCAAACCGGTCGCAATTAACGCCCAGCGGAATGACCGGCAACTTGGCCTGCACCGTAAACGCGCCGCCGCCGCGCCGGCTTAGAAAATCGGCTTGATTGTCGAGAATCCGGCTAATCACCGCCTTCACCGAACGCGACGTGCATATCACGGCGTCCCAGGGCTGAACCGGTGACGTCAGCAGCGCCCCCAAGCCGTCCATGGCGCCGTCGGAGGCAATCGTATGATTGATCCCGCACAGACTGTATTGGCGGGCGCCCAATCCCCGGCGGCGCCAGGCGTGAACGCCGAGGGCTGGATCGGGAATAACAAGTGTCCGGTCCGTTTCCGCAAGCTCGGACATGCCGTTCAGCGCAACACTGACTGAAGGTTTGGCGTTACCCGCAAACGCTTCAACACGGGCCGCGAAATCATCTCCGTGGCCAGGCTCAAGGACATGACACAAGAACTTGTCGACCCCGGCATGGCGGACGAAGCCTTCAAGAAATCCCGCGCCGGCCGCTTGCCGGCCCATGATTTTCTCGCGCCCCAAATCAACGGCATCGGGATGATGCAAGAGGACGGCGTTCTCGCGCCGGGTATGCTGGTTGGCCATCGAAATCCGCCTGGCCTAAAACATATGCTGACCGCCGGTGACCCAAATTTCCGTCCCGGTCACGTAGCTGGAATCATCCGATGATAGGTAATAGATGGTTGTCGCCACTTCTTGCGGCGTTCCCATATGCCCCAGCGGAATACGCGGAATGAGCATTTCGTATTCCGGCTGAATCATTTCCGTCTCGATCTCTCCCGGCGCGACGGCATTGACCCGGACGCCAAGCTCACCAAATTCATTGGCCATTTCCCGCGTTAAACCGGAAAGCGCCGTCTTCGAAATGGAATAGGCCGATCCGGCAAAGGGATGGATCATGTGACCGGCGATCGAGGTGACGTTGACAATGGCACCCTTCGCCTTCGTCAGCGCGCCGGCGAACCCGCGCGACAATTTCAGCGGCGCGAAAAAATTCAGCTCAAAGACCTCGTGCCAGGCGTCCAGATCGCCATTCAAGCAACCCAGGCGCTCCTTGTAGGTCGTTTTCGGCGACATCCCGGCGTTGTTGATCAGGGCATGCAACGGCTGGCCGGCGAGAAAACCGTTCGCTTCCTCGATAAAGGCGGCAAGGCTCTCGGCATCACCGAGGTCCGTCGCAATATGACACGTCCAATTGGGATCGCGGCCGCATTCCGGCGGCGCCTCTTCGCGCGAACATGTAATGATCTGCCAGCCGCGATCAAGAAACAACCGGGCGGTCTGATGGCCGATGCCGCGGCTCGCCCCGGTGACGATGACGGTTTTCCGTTCGTTGTTCATGGTCTCGACGTTAGGACAATCGGCGGGCTGTTGCCAGGGGCCTATGGAAGTTCCCTGAATATGGTTATGGTGAGCTCATGTGTTCCCGGTTTGAACTGAGTTCCCGCCCCCGCGACCTGGCCCGCCGGTTCGGATTGGACGAGTTGCCCTCTGCCTTCGCGACGGGCGAAATCCGCCCGACCAATGGTGCCTTGATCGTCAATTTCTCGGGTGCGGCGACCATGACCTGGGGCCTCAGCGTCGATTGGGACAACAAGCCGATCATCAACGCGCGATCCGAAACCCTCGACCGGAAGCCCACTTTTCAACCGCTGTTGGAAAACCGTTGTCTGGTGCCGGCGACCGCCTACTTCGAATGGCGCCGCGACGGCAATGCCCGGTTCAAGAACAGAATCACCAATGGTGACGACAATGGCGATGGGGGCCTGTTCTGCTTTGCCGGCCTGACCGACGGCCAGCGGTTTACGATCATCACCCGCGCGCCGATCCCGTCCGTCGCCGCCATCCACAACCGCATGCCGGTCATCCTCCCGGCCTCATGCCAGGCCGAATGGATCGCGCCGGCGTCACGATTTGGCGATGTGGCTTATCTCCTGGGCGACGATATGAAGTTGAGCCTCACGGCCGACGAAGAAACGCCGCCACCGCCCCGGCAGGGGGATTTGTTTGGGTAACGGGGGACGGGTAACGCGTCTGGTGGGCGGGAGAAAGATTATGCCGTCCCCGCCAATGCCTGGGTACATCTTTCCCGATCATCGACAATTCGCCGGCAACCTGATCCGTGAGCGGGCGGGTTCGCGCTCCAGCGCCTTGTACCTGCCGCCAGAGAACTTCGGACAGTCGCGCGCCAGGCCAACGCCGACCGCCGTCGCGCCGATGTCCTGATCGCCCAGGTAGCAGACGCCGATGATTAGGTCGCCGGTGTTCTCACCGTTCAACGCGCAGCGGACCCGCTTTCCCCAGACAAGCTCCACCATGAACTGCTTAGACGCCTTGCCGAACCGTGCGTTCACCGCCGGCGCGAAAACGCCGTTCAGCCCGATCGGGATATTGTCGACTTCAATGGTGGCGCCGTCGCGCACATGGGTGACGACGCCCGCAAGCTCCGAGGGTTCTGCCGCCGATGCGCCAAAGGCCAATGCCGCGACGGCAACGGCGGTAACCAGCTTCGACAAGATCGCACGATTCATCGAACGACTATATCACGCGGCGTGCGGGTCCGTTTCGCCTTCGGCACCGGGCCTAAATGGGCGGGCGGTGGAACCGCCGCTGATCGCCGTTTGCCGCCTTATTGGACGTTTCAGCCGTCAACGGTGTTTAAATGATCGTTCAGTTTTCCGTCGCTTCCGGAGGGTTCACATCCAGGATCGGCGCGGCGTCCAATTCCCTGCCGCCCAGCATAACCGCGACGTTTTCGAGCGTATCAATGATCGATGATTGATCCGCCTCGCCGAGACGGGAGAACGCTTCAATAAACCTCTCGTTCAGGAGCGGTGGCGCAAGTCTTAATGCCGTGCCCCCCTCATCCGTCAGCTTTGCATGGACGACACGGCGGTCTTTCTCACTTCGATAACGCTCGATCAGATTGCGGAGTTCCAGCCGGTCCAGGATCGTCGTGACGGTGGCCTGGCTTAAACTCACTTGCGCGGAGATTTTCCCCGACGTGACTTCTCCAAGGTCGTGAATGGCGCGAAGAATCAGGATTTGCGGCGGCGTCAACCCAGATTCCTTGGCGGTCTTTTTTGATTGCAAATCAACAGATCGAATAATCCGCCGAAGGGCGACCAGAACGTCATGATAGGGGTCGCTTTTTGTGGCTGACGGGCGAGTTTCCTGCGTCATGATGGCACGCGCCTTATTCGACGTTTTCATGCAAAAAACTACAGTTCGTTCAGTCACGACACAAATATAATTCCGTCAGAACTTTTGACATCAAATGTTTTGACCAGTAAATATATTTCTCGCTGCGAGAAAGACGGGCCGGATATGAAGAAGAATACGTTGAAACTGGTTGACGAACCGAAGGTTACCGACGACACACTCGGCGGACGTGTTCAAAAGGCCAGAGCGGCGCGAGGCTTATCTACTTCGCAACTTGCCCGCCGCATCGGTGTGTTGTCAAAAACCGTCAAAAACTGGGAAACTGATCGATCCGAACCGCGGGCCAACAAACTGCAGATGCTTGCAGGTGTTTTAAATGTACCGCCCATGTGGCTGCTTGGCGGTGATTCTAGTTTTCCTAGCATGGATTTCGACGTGAATATCGATGAAACGGCGAGCCTCCAGAGTAAGGTTGAGCGTTTGCTCACGATGCATCAAGAATCAGCGAAATTGATTTTCGAACTCGATAGCGAAATTCGCCGCCTACAAGGCGAGTTCGAAACAAAATCTCATCAGCTGGGACCTGATCCGGCCTCACGATAATAGACTGACAAGACCGCAAGGGATCAGCTTGAGACGTTTCGAGCGGCCCAAAATGAGGTCCGGTTTCACCCCCCCCTGACAGCGGACATTAAAATCGGCGGTGCGAATTTTGGCACTCACGCCTTCCGCGTCACCCTTATCAGTAAGAAAAAGTCTTCTACGTCCACGGTCCATCATCGTACTTGAACCGGAACGCATCGCCGTTCGCGACGATTTGGCCGACCGATGGAAGCGGAAAATGCGCCATGCAGACCAGCTCGTCGGTTTCGCTGTATTTCTCCATGAATTTCCGGCGGGTATCGCGGGCGAGGTCGACGTCCCAATCGGGGCGCGCCGCCCATTCGGGATGAAGGCATTGCACCGGTGAATGCATGAGGTCACCGGCCATGACCGCCCCCTTGCCTTTCGAGGCGAATTTGACCGAGAAATGGTCGGGCGTGTGGCCGGGCGAGGGTTCGAGCCAGACGTCGTCA
>Ga0209992_10004847_pt1 | contig 10298 bp, 9 predicted proteins | sample 2SBtaG_2_FD_182564 | JGI IMG/M metagenome (GOLD analysis project Ga0209992, IMG submission 182564) | Deep subsurface microbial communities from Kolumbo volcano to uncover new lineages of life (NeLLi) - 2SBTROV12_ACTIVE470 metaG (SPAdes)... | ecosystem: Environmental > Aquatic > Marine > Volcanic... | reverse complement strand
ATGGGTTAATCAAATTTATGACGAAATGTGTTTAGCTGAATTAGCTGATTAATTTTTACCAAAACACTAAAACAACGAAAAAAAAAGCCTGATTTCAGGCTTTTTCTTTATTGTTGTTATCATAGATGAGAAGAACCGAATAAAAATGTCATATTGTGCTGTTAACTAAGCTAAAAGCACTTTATACTTTTTAAAGAAAAATAATAGAGAGTGCGCAGATGCCATCACAAAATGACGAACTAAAAAAAGCAGGCTTAAAAGTTACCCTGCCTCGCGTTAAAATTTTAACGATATTGCAAAATCCTGATAATCAGCATGTTAGCGCTGAAGAAGTTTATAAAATTTTACTTGAGCAGCAAGAAGAAATTGGTTTAGCAACGGTATATAGAGTATTAAACCAATTTGATGATGCAGGTATCGTTACCCGTCATCACTTTGAAGGTGGTAAATCTGTTTTTGAACTAACGCAAAAGAAACATCATGATCATCTTGTTTGTTTAAAATGCGGTAAAGTGGTTGAATTTGAAGATGACATTATTGAAAGCAGACAAAATGATGTTGCCGAAAAACATAATATAAAACTGACTAATCACAGCTTATACCTTTACGGTGAGTGTAATGATGTAGAAGCTTGTGAAGCCTACAGAATAGCGCATTTATAATCATCTCTTACTTCTAAGTAATCTAACAAAAAGCCACTCGATGAGTGGCTTTTTAGTTATAAAATTTGATAAGCTGTTTAGTTATTTATTTTTGCCCAAGTATCTCTTAAGCCAACCGTGCGATTGAAAATTAATTTACCTGCCGCTTTTTCTTGTTCGGTTAATTTATTATCTAAACAAAAGTAACCTTGTCGTTCAAATTGAAAAGCTTTCTCAGGTTGGGCATTAGCAAGAGAAGGTTCAACTTTAGCGGTAGTATTAATAATTAAAGAGTCAGGGTTGATCACACTATGAAAATCTTCTGCCGCTGCAGGGTTAGCCACAGTAAATAAACGATCGTATAAGCGTACTTCCGCATCAAGAGATTGTGTTGCGTCAACCCAATGAATAACCCCTTTAGGTTTCGTACCATCTTCAGGATTTTTACCTAATGTTTTATCATCATAAGTACAATAAACAGTAGTTACATTACCTTGATCATCTTTATCACAACGTGTTGCGGTTACCACATAAGCACCACGTAAACGCACAGCTTTACCAATAACTAAACGCTTATATTTTTTGTTGGCCTCTTCACGAAAATCTTCAGTTTCAATAAATAGCTCCTTACTAAAAGGAACAATTCTAGAACCTTGAGTTTCATCACTAGGATGATTTTTAACATTAAGTTGTTCCGTTTTATCAACTGGATAATTTTCAATAACTAATTTGATAGGATCAAGTACAGCCATTGCTCGCGGCGCGTTATCATTAAGATCTTCACGAATACAGGCTTCTAAAACGCCCATTTCAACGGTATTATCCATTTTAGTAACACCAATACGTTGCGTAAATTCACGCAACGAAGCAGCGGTATAACCACGACGACGAAAAGCAGCAATAGTAGGCATACGAGGATCATCCCAACCATTCACCAAATTTTCGTCAACTAAGGTATGTAATTTTCGCTTACTCATGACGGTGTATTCTAGATTTAAGCGTGAAAACTCATATTGATGAGGTACTGTTTCAATTGATACATTTTCTAATACCCAATCGTACAAACGACGATTATCTTGGAATTCTAATGTACACAATGAATGGGTGATCCCTTCGATAGCATCCGATAAACAATGAGTAAAATCATACATTGGATAAATGCACCATTTATTTCCTGTTTGATGATGATCTGCGAAACGAATACGATAAATAATAGGATCACGCAAGCACATAAAGCTTGAGCTCATATCAATTTTTGCACGCAGTGAACATTCACCTTCTTTAAACTCACCGTTTTTCATTTTAGCAAATAACGCTAAATTTTCGTCAACAGACGTATCTCTATATGGACTGTTTTTACCCGGTTTATTTAAGGTACCACGATATTCACGTGACTCATCTGCATTTAAAAAACACACATAAGCTAAGCCTTTTTCAATTAATTCAATAGCGTAGCCATGTAATTTATCAAAATAATCAGAAGAGTAATGAATATCACCCGCCCACTGAAAGCCAAGCCATTTAACATCTTCTTGAATAGAGTTAACGTAATCTATATCTTCTTTTTCGGGGTTGGTATCATCAAAGCGTAAGTTACATAATCCATTATAATCTTTGGCAATGCCAAAATTTAAACAAATTGATTTAGCATGGCCAATATGTAAAAAACCGTTAGGCTCGGGAGGAAAACGAGTTTGTATGTTGCTATGCTTGCCGCTAGCAAGATCAGCATCAATAATTTGACGAATAAAATTTGTTGGACGGCTTGATAAATCCGACATTCATAACCTCTAAAAGATAATAACGACTTTAATTGTCGGCATTATAACAAACACTTTACGTTATAAAAGAAAAAGCAGCACTTAAGTGCTGCTTTTAATCAAGTTTATTTTTTAAATACTATTAACGACGTCTTCTACGGCGAAGTCTTTTGTTACCACCTTCATCATCAACTTTTAGTGTATCTTTTTCAAGTGAGTCATATAAAATATGATCAAATTCACCGACAACGGTAGATGATGGTTTTGCTGACTCTGCTTCTGGTGGTGTAACGGGTTTATCAACCGATTTTAATTGCGAAGCCAATTTAACATCTTCAGTTGATGGTTGATCATCAAATTCTATCTTACTAGCTGATGAAACTTTTTTAACTGTTGTCATCGGTGGTACTTTAGGTGTAAAAGTTGATTCTTTTTTCGCTTCTTCAGACGACTTAACTTTTACAACTTTAACTTCAGCTTTAGCCGGAGCTTTATTTACTTCCGTTTCAGTTTTTTGTGTTTCTACCGTTTCATCAACAATTGTTTCAGGTTCAGCTAATGCGACATCGGCATTATCCATTGATGCTTGAGCACTTTCTTGAGTATCAAGTTTTGCAGAAAGTGATTTGTTATCACCCGAATCAACATTTGTTTTTTTAGATTTTGCCGCAACAACATCTATTGTTGGAATTTTTGTTGCGCCAGCTTTATTGGAATCAGCTTTGATCTGCGGTGGAACTTTTACCGATTTAGATTGCTCAGGTGCATTGACTGCAGGTTTTTTATCATTTTCAACCCGCTCGTTAAATTCGGCTTTTATTTCCTTAAACTCACCCTTTTCTTCTTCTACTGTGCCTTTAAAGGTTGATAGGTTTTTAGATAAGTTGGCAAATTGTTGCTCAATACTATGTAATGTGGCTTTAACTTCAGCTGTACAATTTTGAGTGATGTCTTGGAAGTTTTTAATGTCTTCATCTAACTTAAGTAAAGAATTATCCGTTGTTGCTACATCAGCATCTAATTGATCTAAACGGGCAATCAACGCTCTTTCTTTAGTAACAAATTCTTCGATTAATTCTTTAGGAATTATTGAAGGTGGTTTAGGCGCAGGAATTGCATTTTCGAATTCAGGCACACAAGTGACAGCCATCCAATGACTATAAGAAGGATGCCAAGCATACGCTTCAGGATTAGCCATCACAAATTCGTTTGCCTCTGCTTCAGCAAAAGGTCCTAATATTTTACCACTTTTGGAAAAAAGCCATTTTTTCATAGTATTACACCACCTTAATTCTGCATTTTTATAAAATGCTTTTATATCTCACCCGCAAATTTTTACGCGGGTTGTATAATTTAACAAATAATACACATTTTGCCAGTTTTTTATTCAAAAAATTTGATCTTTTTTAAATAGCTCGAGTATTCAAGCAATTAACTTGCCAAAATAATTTTATTAATATTTCAATTAATTTACATTTTTGCTATGTGTAAAAGATGTGAGCAACTTATGTATAAAATAAACACAAAAACAGGATAAACTGTGTTCAAAAAGTGTATAAGAAATTGAATCGCTACTTTTTATGTAAAAAAAAACATTAATTATCAATAGAGTAGAAAAATCATCTTGTTTTTATAAAAAATAATTAGCTTTTATAGAAAAAGACACTAGACTTACGGTTATTAATGAATATTCATTTAACAGTGACATTCCTTAATTAGCGTAAGGCTCATGCTTTTGAGCCACCCTCAACCCGAAACCAATGTTTCGGGTTTTTTTATACGGTTTTAAAATTCAAAACAACAATTTTTTGACACTTGGGTTTATTGTCTAGTAATTTTATTAAGAGAGGTTGAATAAGCGATTAAAGTTAGCTGTTGATAATTTAGCAATAGTCTCAACCGATTGACCACGTATACTTGCCAAGTGTTTTGCCACCTCAACAACATAAGCTGGTTGATTTTGTTTTCCTCGATGTGGCACTGGCGCCAAATAAGGTGAGTCTGTTTCTATTAAAAAACGATCATCAGGAATTTTTTTAGCGACTTCTCGTAATTCTCCTGCATTTTTAAAGGTAACAATGCCTGAAAAAGATATATAAAACCCCATCGACATCGCCTGTTCAGCCATCTCAAGAGACTCAGTAAAGCAATGTAATACACCGCCTACCTGCTCTGCTCCTTCTTCTTTCAAAATGTTTAATGTATCTTGACGAGCATCACGGGTATGAATAATTAATGGTTTTTGTAGTTGCTTGGCGACACGAATATGCTTTCGAAAAGAATCTAATTGTAGATCTTTAGTTTCAGGTGCATAAAAGTAATCTAATCCGGTTTCGCCAATAGCGATCACTCGATCATTTTGTGATAATTTGAGTAATTGATTTTCATCAACCGTTTCATCTTGGTTAAGAGGATGCATGCCACATGATAGATATACTTTGTTATAGCTATTGGTTTTCTCAACCATGGCAGGAAAATCTTTTAAAGTAACACTCACGCAGAGCATTTGTTGAACTTGAGCATCGTTCGCGGTTTTAACAACAACATCTAAATTATTATCAAAATCATTTAACTGCAAACGATCTAAATGGCAATGAGAATCTATAAACAAAAAAATCTCCAAATTTTATTACATAGTCAGAGTAGTTTCTGATGAGTTTAAGTGTCGACCAAGCGCTTTTTCTATTTGATGACGAACATTATCTTCATCTTCTATAAAGCTTATGCCGATACCTGCAGGCGCTCCGTTATTTGCTCCTAGAGGAGTTAACCAACAAATACAGCCTTTTACGGTTGATGATTCTAAAGAGTCTGGCAAAGTGATCTCTAAAAATATTTCAGTACCTAGTTCATAAGGTTCGATAGTGCGTACAAATAAGCCACCATTTTTCAAAAATGACATATAAGAAAGATATAATTCATGATCTGAAGGGTATTCTAATTGTAAATGTTCCATGAGTTTTCCTTTGCATGGGTATTTTAATATACTAAATATTACCTCGAAATACTGAAACAGATATTTTGAAGTATCATGAGTATAAATTATATGATAAAAACGGTAATTAACGCTCTAGCAAAGTTAAACAATTAATTAATAATTTTTCAATAATAAATTCGTTATTTACTTGTACATACGATTTTACTTGTTTGGTTGTCTGTATTAACAATTGATAGAGTTGCCACACTATTTGTTCATCTATTTGTTCTAACCATGATCTTTCGTCTTCTGAAAGAAGATTTGTTGTTACTGCCCAATGATGTTTTTTACGCATCAAATTAATCAGTAACTTTTCAAACCAACGAAAAGCATATTGTTCTTTTATAAACATATCGACAAGCTCGTTAAAACCTTGCTGATATTTAAAATACTTAACAAGCGCATGTAAAAACTCATCATGCCAGCATTTGATTTGCTCGTTATTTAATTCTGGCCACTGACTAGCATTCGCAAAAGGGTCCAAATTTTTTTGCGCTAAAGATAATGCATCGCTATTATTCGGATTTATGTAAATAATTTGGCAGCGACTTCTAATCGTTGCTAATAAACTATCAGCATCACTAGTTAATAAAATAATTAAACTGTTATCACTCGGCTCTTCTAGTGTTTTTAATAAAGCATTCGCCGCGGCTATGGTCATTTTTTCAGCTTGTTCAATGACAACGGTTTTTTTACCTTGATTAGCATTATTGACAACACTGTTACCATTATTGGTTTGTTTTTCTGCACCAAAATAGGCTGTTTTTGCTAAAAAGTTATTGGCAGCGCGAATATCATCAACCCCAATGGAAGATTTTTCACTGCGTAATACTTGATGATCCGGATAATTGTTTTGTTGAAATAGCAAGCAAGATTTACACTGACCACAAGCATTTTCTATCGAATTATTTTGCTGAATCTTATGTTGGCATAACAATAATTGTACTAACCAATCACTTAACTGCCTTTTACCAGCCCCTGATATTCCCTGAAATATCAAAGCATGCGGTAATCGCTGCTGAGCAAGCAATTGCGTAAACTGTTGTTGAATTGGTTCAAGCCAAGATTTCATCGGTAAAGTTTTATCGCCTAAGATTATTGTTCGCTAGTTAAAAATTGATTAAGAGTCAGCATAATATCATGATGTACTTGATTCATGTCTTGGCTAGCATCTAGGGTAATAATCGTTTCATCAGCATTAGCTAATTGACGATATTTATTACGTACTCGATGAAAAAAGTCCATTTGTTCTAACTCAATGCGATCAAGTTTACCACGAGCTTTAGCACGCGATAAGCCTATTTCAGGGCTAATATCTAAATATAAAGTGAGATCGGGTTTAAAGCCTTGCAAGGTTATATCAGCAATAGTTGACAATGTTTGGTCGGCAATTTGTCGGCCGCCACCTTGATAGGCGCGCGAACTAAGATCATGCCGATCACCAATAACCCATTGTCCTTGCTTTAACGCTGGCAATATTCTATTAGCTAACAACTGACTGCGGCTTGCATACATTAAAAAAAGTTCGGTTTGTTGCGTGAGTTTTTCGTCAAAATCAGGTGATTTGACTATATCTCGTAATTGCTCAGCTAAAGGTGTTCCACCTGGTTCGCGGGTATTAATATACTCAATATTGTGTTTTTTTAAAATATCTTCCACAACGCTGATTGCTGATGACTTTCCTGCACCTTCCATTCCTTCTATAACAATAAATTTGCCGGTTTTCATTTAATGCCTTTACTTTGTGACGACTTTGTTGGTGGTGACGATTGCAATAAAAAACGTCTTACCGCTTTATTGTGATCTTTTAAAGACGTAGAAAATACATGATATCCATTGCCTTTACTAACAAAATATAAATAATTTGATTGTTTAGGATGCATACTTGCCTTTAACGCACTTTTACCAGGCATAGCAATGGGGGTTGGCGGTAACCCTTTAATTCGATAAGTATTATAAGGCGTTTTTTCTTTTAAATGCTGACGAGTAATATCACCTTGATAACGTTCTCCTAAACCATAGATCACGGTAGGATCCGTTTGTAAACGCATCTTTTTAGCTAAACGGTTTATAAAAACTGATGCAATTAAAGGTTGTTCATCCAATTTACTGGTTTCTTTTTCAATGATCGACGCCATGATCAATGCCTGATAAGGGCTATTAAAAGGTAAATTACGTGCACGGTCTTGCCATAGAGATGCTAATTGTTTAACCATTTGTTGATGTGCATGCTGTAAAATTGTTAGATCAGTTGTACCCGCAGTATAGGCATATGTATCAGGAAAAAATAAACCTTCGGGATTAGTGTGTTCAATATGTAATAGCTTACTTATCTCAGCAATACTTTTGCCAGATAAACTATTATTAATATAGGGTTGCTGTTTTAACAATGATAACCACTGCTTAAATGTTGTTCCTTCGACAAAAGTTAGCGAGAATTGATGTTCTTTCCCGAGTACTAACTGTTCAAGTAATTGCTTAGCGGTAGTCCCCACTGTTATTTGATAAGTTCCTGCTTTAACCTTAGCTAACTGGGTATGTATTCTTGGATAATTACGAAACCAAAATTTGTTTTTTAACCATTTTTTCTGCAACAAAATATTAGCAAGTTGGCTAATAGAAGCGCCTGAATTAATAGTGATCAATTCAGCTTTACTCACATTTAACGGCTGATTTATTTTTTCCTCTAAAGTGAGAAAACAGACAACAGCGACAAATACAAGACTAAAACTAACGAGCAGTAAGAATTTAAGTATTCTAAATTTTTGTGGTGTTTTTAAGGACGAACTCATAAGTGACTATTTTTATCTTCAGCAATAATTTTATTGATAAATTCTTTACTCATATTCATAGCAATTGTTTGCTCATTAAAACAGTTAACAGGAACCAAGCCCATAACCGAATTACAAATAAACGCTGCATCTAATTGAGTAAACTCAGGTAAACCTGTCTTGATGACAGTAATATTTTCAACCATTTTCAAAATTTTATTGCGCATTAACCCTGAAATACCCGCTTGTGTTATTTCAGGTGTGAACCATACCCCCTTTTCACACCAAAAAATATTAGCGCAACTCGTTTCAACAACTTGTTGATTAAGATCTAGCACTAATAAATCATCGCTATCACATTGATCTAATTCTTTGCGGATCATCACTTGCTCTAAACGATTTAAATGCTTTATACCTGACAATATATTCGTTAAGCCTAATTGGCATTGAGCAATCCCTAAATTAATTCCTTCTTGTTGCCAACTAAGGTAATGCTGAGGAAAATCAAAGATCATCATAATAACGTTACACTGTTGAACACCTAAACGAGAATAACCTCGCCCTCCTGCACCTGCAGTGATCATGATTTTAAGAACAGCTAACGGATAATTTTGCACAGCCTTGTTAACTTGTTCTGCTAACTGTTCAAAATTAGGCAAATTAATACCTAAAGCGATACAGCCAGTTTGCAAACGCTCAAGATGAGCCTTAAACATTTCAACATGCCCATGAGCAATTTTAGCGGTTGTAAATAAACCATCACCATAAGCTAAGCCTCGATCTTGAATGGAAAGACTATCAACGGGCTGATAATTAACAGAACAATAAAGCATGAATACAATACTTTTTAATAAAAAACCTGAATCTATTGCTAGTATTCAGGTTTTAATTTTTTGATCAAGTAAATAACGATTTTTATTACATTTTTTTAAATAATAACGAACCGTTTGTACCACCAAAACCAAAAGAATTACACAAGGCATACTCTAATTGCGCATCTCTTGCGGTATTCGGTACATAATCTAAATCACAACCGTCATCAGGATTGTCTAAATTAATGGTAGGAGGGAGCATACCATTGGTTAAAGCTTGCACCGTAAAAATAGCTTCTGCGGCACCAGCAGCACCTAACATATGACCTGTCATCGATTTAGTTGAACTTACCGGTACTTTATAGGCATGCTCTGCAAAAACAGATTTAACCGCATTGGTTTCAGCTATATCACCAGCGTTAGTTGAGGTGCCATGGGCATTTATATAACCAATGAGCTTTTTATCTATTTTGGCATCTTTAATACAATTTTCCATGGCTAAAGCGGCACCTGCACCATCTGCTGGCGGTGAAGTCATGTGATAAGCATCGGCACTCATACCAAAACCACAAAGTTCCGCATAAATTTTAGCGCCGCGCGCTTTGGCATGTTCGTATTCTTCAAGCACTAATACCCCTGCGCCATCACTAAGTACAAATCCATCTCGGTCTTTATCCCAAGGTCGGCTTGCTTGTTGTGGTGAGTCATTGCGCGTTGATAATGCGCGTGCCGCACAAAAGCCGCCAATACCTAATTCGGTTGACGCTTTTTCAGCACCACCTGCGAGCATAACATCGGCATCGCCATAAGCTATCATACGAGCAGATTGACCAATATTGTGTACTCCACTGGTACAGGCTGTAACAATGGCAATATTAGGACCTTTTAAAGCATGCTTAATGGATAATTGTCCTGAAACCATATTTAAAATAGTCGAAGGACAGAAAAAAGGAGAGAGTTTACGCACTCCTGATTTAAGATATTTGCTATGGTTTTCTTCAATTAACCCTAAACCACCAATACCAGAACCAATGGCTACACCAACGCGGCTTGCATTTTGTTCGGTGATTTCAAGGCCAGAATCTTCAAACGCTTGCGTGCCTGCGGCTAATCCATATTGAATAAAAAGATCCATTTTACGGGCATCTTTTTTACTCAAACCAAAATCTTCACAATTAAAATCTTTAACCATACCGGCAAATTGAGTAGGGAAACTAGCAACATCAAAATGTTCTATTGGTGAAATACCACTTTTACCTAAAAGTAAATTTTGCCAAGTAGTTTCTGGATCATTGCCCAGTGGACTCAACATACCAAGACCAGTAATAACAACACGA
>Ga0209992_10004844_pt1 | contig 10305 bp, 7 predicted proteins | sample 2SBtaG_2_FD_182564 | JGI IMG/M metagenome (GOLD analysis project Ga0209992, IMG submission 182564) | Deep subsurface microbial communities from Kolumbo volcano to uncover new lineages of life (NeLLi) - 2SBTROV12_ACTIVE470 metaG (SPAdes)... | ecosystem: Environmental > Aquatic > Marine > Volcanic... | reverse complement strand
GATCACCACGGGCCGGAACGACTCCGTGGGATGATCGTCCCTCCTGGAGGCACGGATGAGCCGAGTCCCCCCCTTGCGCCTGGCCCTGGCACTGGTCGTGCCGCTCTGCTCCTGTGACGGGGGAGACGGGACCGGGACGACGGACTCCAGAGACTCCCAAGCGTGCCTCGATCAGGAGAGCACCTGCGATGAGGTGGACGACGACTGCGACGGCCTGGTCGACGAGGGGCTGGTCCTCACCGTCTGGGCGGACAGCGACCGAGACGGCCACGGCGACCCGTCCTCGCCCCTGGAGACCTGTGCGCTCGGAGACGGCCAGGCCGACAACGCGAACGACTGCGACGACGAAGACCCGGACGTGCACCCGACCGCCACGGAGCTGTGCAACGACGTGGACGACGACTGCGACGAGGGGATCGACGAGGCTCTGAGCAGCACCTGGTACACCGACGCCGACAGCGACGGCTACGGGGACGACGCCACCGCTGTCGACACCTGCGACCCGGGCGAGGACCTGGTGGACCAGGGCGGCGACTGCGATGACACGGACCCCGGCGCCAACCCGGGCGAGGCGGAGGTCTGCAACGGCGTGGACGACAACTGCGATGAGCGGGTCGACGAGGACCTGGCGGGGACCTGTGCCGACGCCTCCCTGGCGAGCTGCCTGGAGGTGCTAGGCGCCTGGCCGGAGGCTTCTGACGGACTGTTCTGGATCGACCCCACGGACACCGAGCCTGTCCAGGTCCACTGCGACCTGGCCGGCGGCGGCTGGACCCTGGTCTACCGGGGCACGAACGCAGGCGGTCTCATCGAGAATGGGGTCGTCGACGCCCCCGAAGCCCTGGGCGAGACCCCGATCACGCCCAGCTCAGAGGGCAACCACAAGCTCCACGACGACGTGATCAACGCGCTGCGCACCGGCAGCGTCCACAACGACCTGAAGGTGGTCGTGACCATCGACGGCACGGCCCTGACCCCATCCTTCCACCCGTCGGCCTGCGTGCTCCAGAGCGGCACCGACCTGGACGCCAGCGACCTGTGCAACGAGAGCACGACGGTGGGTCCGAACGAGACGAGCCGGAGCCAAAGCGGACACACCGGCTCCCTGACGCGCTGGTATGTCGACTACGAGGTCGGCTACATCTGGGGCGCCGTCGGCACCCACGTGGGGCCCATCGACGGCGGGACGGGCCTGGGACAGGCACCGGGCACGTACTGCACCTGGTACGACAGCCGCACCTGCCCCAGCGAGACGGCGCTCGAGATCTGGGCTCTGTGAGCGCGTTCCACGCCTTGTGAGCGGAGCAACGCCGTCGAGGTGTTGTGGCCCTGACCCCCGGGCTACCCTCGGGATCGTCTCCCGGAGGACTGACCGCTGCGCCCCGACCACGGCGATCGCTACGAGGATCTGGGCCTGCTGGGTCGGGGCTCCCTGGGCGAGGTCCGGCGGGTGCGGGACCGCCGGCTGGGCCGGGTCGTGGCGATGAAGCTGCTCAAGCCCGGGCTGGAGTCCCGCCCCAAGCTGGTGGCCCGCTTTCGCGCCGAAGCCCAGGTCGGCGCACAGCTCCAGCACCCGGGACTGAACCCGGTCTACGACTGCGGAGAGCTGCCCGACGGGCGGCCCTTCATCACCATGCGAGAGATCGACGGACGCACCCTGGGTCAGGTGATCGGGGCCGTGCATGCCGCCAGCTCCGGCGGGCGGTGGGTGCCGACCCGGGACGGCTGGACCCTGAGGCGTCTGCTCGACGCTTTTGCCGCGGTCTGCGATGCGATGGCCCACGCCCACGCCAGCGGGGTGGTGCACCGGGACCTGAAGCCCGAAAACGTGATGGTCGGGCACCGGGGGGAGGTGCTGGTGGTCGACTGGGGCCTGGCCAAGCTCCCGGACAGCGACCAGCCCCACGACGACACCACCGTCTCCATCGGCCAGGAGCTCACGAGCGCCTTTGCCACCCGCATCGGCACCGTCGCAGGCACGCCGGCCTACATGCCGCCAGAGCAGGCCCGCGGCGACGTGCACCGCCTGGATGCCCGGAGCGACGTGTACGCGCTGGGCGCGATCCTGCACACCGTGCTCTTTGGGCACGCGCCCTACAGGGAGAGTGACGCCCAGGACCTGGTGGCCGCGGTGCTGCGGGGTCCCCCGCCAGGGCTCGAGGCGAGGCTGCAGGCCGGCACTGACCTCTTGGGCCGCCCGATGCCCCCTGAGCTGCTGGACATCTGCGCCCGCTGCCTGGCCCGGACCCCCGCCGAGCGCTTCGAGGACGCCGGCGCCCTCGCCCAAGGGGTGGCCGCGTGGCAGCACGGCCTGCGCCTGCAGGAACAGGTCGCAGGTGTGCTCGCCGACGCGGCCCTAGCAGAGGAGGTCAGCGCCGGGTTCCGGGAGCGGGCCGCGCTGTTGCGGGCCCAAGCCGCCAAGGCCCTGGAAGAGGTTCCCTCCTGGTCCCCAGAGACCGCCAAGCACGCGGCCTGGGCCCAGGAGGACCAGGCGGACCGGCTGATCCAGGAGGCCCTCCAGCGGGAGCTCGAGGCCGAAGGCCTGCTCCAGGCCGCGCTGACCCACGACCCAGGCAACCTTGAGGCCCACGGCCAGCTCGCCGAGCGCCACCGAGACGAAGCGGCACGGGCCGAGGCCGCACGCCAGCCCGCCGCAGCGATGCAGGCCCGAGCCCGCCTGCGGCTGCACCTGGGCAGCCTGCCGGCGGATCACCGGGTCCGCAGTCGCTGCGAGGCCTGGCTGCGGGGCGACGCCGCGCTGACCCTGGTGACCGAGCCCCCGGGGGCCCGCGCCTGGCTCGAGCGCATGTCCACCCGCAACCGCCGCTTGGTGCCCGGCGAGGTCCGGGACCTGGGAGAGACCCCGCTGGTCGAGGTGCCTCTGGACCGCGGCTCCTACCGGGTGAGGCTGCAAGCGCCTGGCCACGAGCCGGCGGTGGTGCCGGTGCAGGTCGGCCGCCTGGAGCACTGGCACGGCGTCGCCCCCGGCGACGACGCCCCGACACCCATCCGGCTCCTGCCCACCGGCGCCCTGGGGCCGGACGAGTGCCACGTGCCCGCCGGCTGGTTCCAGTGCGGCGGCGATGCCGAGGCGCTGGGCTCACTGCCCGCGCAGCGCGTCTGGGTCGACGCCTTTGTCATGGCGCGCTTTCCCTGGACCAACCGCCGCTGGATCGCACTGCTCGATCGGTTGGTGGCCGAAGGGCGCGAGGCGCTCGCCCTGCGCATCGCGCCCCGGGAGCGGGCGGCCCAGGCCGCCCAGCTGGGCGGTCTGATCTACGGCCGGGACTCCGAGGGAGGCTTCCTGCTGACCCGCGACATGGTCGGCGAGCTGTGGGAGCCCGACTGGCCTGTGGTGATGATCGACCACGCCAGCGCGACGGCCGCAGCCCAGGAACACGCCCGTCACACGGGACAGCCCTGGCGCCTGCCCTGCGAGCTCGAGTGGGAAAAGGCCGCCCGAGGGGTGGACGGGCGCTACCACCCCTGGGGCGACGCCTTCGACGCCAGCTGGTGCTGCGTCGCGGCCAGCCACGAAAGTCGCCCCCAGCCAGCGTCGATCCACGCCTACCCGGCCGACGAGAGTCCCTACGGTGTGCGCGGGCTGGCCGGCAACAGCCGGGACTGGTGCGCCGACCCCTGGTCCGCCGATGGCCCTCGGGTGGTGAACGGCCGAGCCTGGACCCCGACTCCCGAGCCCGCGGACTTCGAGGCGACCGCGCCACTGCGAGCGGTGCGCGGGGGCTCCTGGGGCAGCCGCAGCGCCCTGGCGCGAGTCGCGGATCGCGTGGGGTGGAAGCCCGGGGTCCGCGGTGGCAACCTGGGGGTGCGCTTGGTGCGCTCGGTGTGAAGCACACCCGCCGCCTGGTCAAGTGCCTTCGTACTGCCGCATCTGGCGTTGCGGCCCGCCGCCAGCGATCCCAAGTCCCTGAAATGACGTCCAGCCTCGGGATCGGGCCGCCATTGTCGGCCAAGAGGCGGAAGTTCGACTGGACTTGAGCTCGACGGGCGGAAGTTCAGGGGCACTTGGGCTGGCCAGCCCGCCCTACAAGAACCGCTCCACCGCCCGCTGGAAGTCGATCCGGTCCGTCAGGCTGGTCAGGTAGTCCAGCCGGCCCGAGTCCCAGATCAGCACCGGGGACTGGTCGTAGCTGGCGATCCACTCCTCGTAGAGCTTGTTCAGCTTGCGGATGTAGCTGACCGGGATCTCCTGTTCGCTCACCCGCCCCCGCAGCTTGATCCGCCGACGGATCGCCCGGGTGTCGCAGCGCAGGTAGATCAGCAGATCCGGCGGCTGGAGCGCCTCGCGCATCGACGCGTAGAGCTCCATGTAGGTCTCGTGATCCCGCTTCTTCATCTTGCGGGAGCGGGCCAGGTTGGTGGCGAAGATCTCGGCGTCTTCGTAGATCGTACGGTCCAACACGACCGTGCCGGGACGCTCGTCCAGCGACAGGTGCAGCCGGAACTTGTGGGTCAGGAAGTAGATCTGGGAGTGGAAGGCCCAGGTCCGCATGTCCCGGTAGAAGTCGTCCAGGTACGGGTTGGTGGCGAAGGGCTCATACACCGGGTCGAAGCCGTACCTGCTGTGCAGGAACGACACCATCGATGACTTGCCGGCGCCCATGTTCCCGGCGACGGCGATGAACTTCTTCATCAGAGTGCGAGCGTGCCCTGGTTGCCGAATTGGTCGGTCACCGTGACGCTCGTGGCGCCACCAGGTGCGGTCACCGTCACGTGGCCCACGTCGCCGACCACCGTGGTCTCCAGCACGTCTTGAGAGCCATCGGACCAGTCCAGGCTCACCGAGCCTCGGACCGGGTTGGGACCGCGGCTGCTGCCCGCCAGATCGATCAACCGGTAGCCGTCGATGGGCGCCTCGAGCCAGATGTCCAGCCCATCGCCGGACGCGCCGACCGACAGCGTGACCGGCACGACCTCGAAGGTCTCCGACGTGACCTCGTAGGACTCGGTGGCCCAGGGCCAGCTGGCGCTGCCCCCCACATAGGCTTCGCCCGCCACGTGGAGCCTGTAGGTCCCCAGAGGCATCCCGGTGCGGTCGTGCACGTGGCCCACCGCCTGCCACGACGCCCACCACTGGTGGAGCTGGGGGTCCTGGACCGGCTTGAGCGGGTCGGGGGTCCAGGCGAGCAGGATGTCCCCCATGTCGTCGGTGATGGGACGACCGGAGTGGCTGGTGACCGGGTCCCAGCTGCCGTCGTCGTCCTGGCGCTGCAGGGTCACACGGGGCATGTCCACAGCCGGATCCCCGCCGTACCAGGCGAACTGCACGGTGTCCCGCACGCGGGAGACCTGGGACGGGGAGTCCAGCGTGAGCACCAGGTCCAAGGGCACCCAGAAGTCCTCGGACGGCTCGGTGATCGGCGTGCCGGCCTCGGGGTTCACGTCGGGCTGGAAGTCGGGCAGGGCCTTGTCGGGGTAGACCGTCGACGGCCAGTCGTCGTAGGGGTCCTCGGGCTCGTGCCAGGGGGTGGAGAGCACGCTGTCGGCGTACTCGAGCATGCCCTCCATCACGTGCTCGGCCTGGAGCGGGCCCCAGATGTTGATCTCGGGCTCGTAGCCGCCGGCCAGCCAGTCCTCGGGGATCAGGAAGTAGCCCTCGTGGTCTTGGGCATAGCCGACCACCAGCGCCCGCTCGTCACCGATCTCGTCCCGCACCCGGCGCCGGAACTGCTCGGAGTACATGGCGGTGGTCTCGGCGGGGAAGAACCCGGCCAGCAGGTCCTCGGAGCCGATGGAGCCGTCGGCCTGGCGGGTGACCAGGGGGCCGATCCGGCTGACGGTGGTGCCGGCCTCGAGCCCTTCGGGCATCGGGAGCGGCACGGAGTCCAGGCCGAAGATGCCCAGCAACACCGCGCTGATGGCCTCGACGTCGACACAGCCCGAGTACGGGAACACGTCGGCCCCGATGGAGAACCCCGGGATCAGCGGGAGCTCCGAACCACAGAAGGCCCCGCCGTACTGGGTGTTGAACTCGTCGATGGGGCTCAGCAGCTTGCCCAGGTCGTCGTAGACCACGTTGTCCGGGGTCATGTTCGGGTCGTAGGGGGCGTAGGACCAGTCCACCAGCCCGTTCCGAGTCACCCGGATCTCGTCGCGGACCTGGGTGATGTGGCGGCTGGCGGTCTCCATGCTGATCGGGTCCGAGCTCACGGGCACCTGGTCGTAGATGTCCATCACCAGGGGCCGGGCAAAGTCGCCGATGGACTCCAGCCGCGCATAGTTGTTGTCCCGGCCAGCCGGCGAAGCGTCGCCCCCGGAGCCCTGGAGGTGCATGACCATCACCGGACTGTCGAAGGCCTCTTCGATGCCGGCCTCGAGCCCACCCGTGGAGTCCGTCGAGATCATGGGGCTGTCGCCGTCGAGCGACGTGCCGTGCATGCCGAACGTCATGGTCATGGCCAGCGGCGTGCCGTCGAGCCGGTCGATCCGCAGGATGTGCAGGGACTCGTCCTTGCCCATGCCGACCTGGTCGTCCCAGCCCTCGATGGCCAGGTCGTTGTTCTCGCCCCGGCGGTCCCGGTAGACCGCATCGGACGGATCCCAGTCCTGGGCCCAGCCGGCCCCGATGGCCACGGGCTCGCGGGTCTCGTAGGCCTCGAGCGCTGCCCCCACGGCCGACGCCCGGAACCGGGCGAAGACCTCGGGGTTGTACAGGTCGCCGCCCAGGTAGAAGTGGTACTGGTCCGAGAAGTTCGCGATGCCGTGGTGAGTGTGACTGCTGGCCAGCACCACATTGCCGTCCAGGTCCAGCCCGGTGGCGGCCTCGAGATCGGCGGTGATCCCATCGACCAGTCCGTCGAAGCTGTAGATGATGTCGGCCTTGGCCAGGACCAGGTGGTCGTCGCCGTTCTCCAGCCAGATGACCTTGATCTCCTGGCGGGTCTGCACACCCGTCGACTCGGCCCAGTTCACCGTGTACTGGGACTGACGACGATCCTGGGCGCTGTCGCCACCCAGGTAGCCACAGCGGCTGGAGTAGCCGCCCATGGGACCCCCCACCGGCACGTCGATGGGCCACTCGGCGGCGCCCGCCACGGGCGCACCGGGCAGGTACTCGGGCCAGCCGTCGAAGGGCGGCGGCTCGCCGCCAGCAGAGCACGCGAGCAAGGTGGAGAACACGAACATGGCGCACCGGGGAAGGGTCCGGATCCATAGCCCGGTGAGGGCGGATAGATGATCCACGTGTCCCCCCTCTCGCTGATCCCTGGTCTCTTGTTCGCCTGCGCAGGAGACTCCGACACCGATGACACGGACCTGAGCACCGACAGCTGGGACGTGGTCATGAGCGAGCTCGACGGCACGCTGCTGTCCGTCTACGCCCCGACCCGGGACAACGTCTGGGCCGTGGGCAGCAACCCCGGCGACGGCCTGGGGGGCTACGCCTGGCGCTGGGACGGCCAGACCTGGGAGCGGCTGGACACCGGAGACTCCGGGATCATCTGGTGGGCCGCCGGCGACGACGCCGGCCACGTGTGGCTGGTCGGGGACGGCGGGGTGATCCTGCGCTGGTCCCCGGACAGCGGGTTCGAGACCTTCGACACCCCCGGTACGGCGACGCTCTTCAGCATCTTCGCCCTGGCCCCGGACGACGTCTGGGCCTGCGGCGTAGTCCACGAAGGTGTCAGCTCCGAGGTGGCCATCTGGCACTTCGACGGCGACGCCTGGGCAGCAGACCCCGACGAGCCCGGGGAGCTGATCCCCGGCAAGACCCCCAACAAGATCTGGGGGCGGTCCAGCGAGGACCTGTGGATCGTCGGGGGCACCGAGGTCGGGCTGCACCGCTCGGCGTCCGGCTGGAAGACCGTCGACGTGGCGACCGAGGCCTTCCTGACCACGATCCACGGCAACGACGAGCGCGTGGTCGCCGTCGGGGGCCCCAGTCAGGGCGGCATCATCGAGAACGATGGCAGCGGCTTCCAAGAGGTCCTGGGCGCAGACCGCGTCGCCAACCTGGCGGGGGTCGCCCTGCATCCCGACGACCGTGGCGTGGCGGCCGGCTGGTGGGACACGCTGGTGGAGCGGATCGACGGCGAGTGGGTGACCGACGACGACGTGCCGGACCTGCGCATCGACTACCACGGGGTCGCCATCACCGACGACGGCCAGGTCTGGGCGGCTGGGGGACTGTTCAACACCTTCCCTCTGCGCCAGGGGGGCCTGATCCGGGGGCAACTGGCCGACCCGTGAGCCCGATCCAGCGGGTTAGGAACCGCGGATCGTGACCCTGCTCCTGCCGATCCTGCTCATGGCGCCCGCCTGCCGCGACGCGGTCGAGACCGGGCAGACCTATGGGGACTGGACCGTCGTGCTCGGCGAGCTCGACGCCGGCCTGATCGGGGTCTGGGCCCCCGCCGACGACGACGTGTGGGCCGTCGGCGCAGATCCCGGCGACGGCCTGGGGGGCTACGTCTACCACTTCGACGGCAGCACCTGGGAGCGCCTGGACACCGGCACCACCGGCAACTTCTGGTGGGTGCACGGCGACGGAACGGGACCGGTCTGGATGGTCGGTGAAGGCGGCCTGGTGGTGCGCTGGACCGCAGAGACCGGGCCGGTGGCGATCCCCGCCCCGGCGGACACCAACCTGTTCGGGGCTTTCGCCCTTGCCGACGACGACGTGTGGGTCTGCGGCGGTGACAACTTCTCCCAGGACGCCAAGCAGGTGCTGTGGCACTGGAACGGCTCCAGCTGGGACGACCCCAGCGACGTGGTCGCCCTACGCGACACCGACGCCGTGCTCACCAAGATCTACGCCCGCAGCCCCACCGACCTGTGGGTGGTCGGCGGGCCCGACGAAGGCCTGCGGTTGGAGGACGGCGCCTGGCGCATGATCGATGTCGCCACGGACCAGCCCCTGACCTCGGTCTTCGGCAACGACGAGCTGGTCATCGCAGTGGGCGGCGGCAGCCGGGGGCTGGTGGTCGAAGATGACGGCGACGGGTTCCAGGAGTTCGTCCTGGACGACGCCCAGCCGCTGAACGGCATCGCAGTGGCACCCGACGGCCGCGCGGTCGCCAGCGGCTGGTACGGCAGCCTGCACCTGCGGGACAGCGACGGCACCTGGTCGGTGGTCGACGAGATCGAGATCCGCCACCAGGACTTCCACTCCACCTCGGTCACCCCGACCGGCACCGTCTACGTGACCGGTGCGTTGTTCGGTGTGGCCAACATCTACGACGGCATCCTGGTCCGGGGGCAGCTGCTCCCGGCCGCGAGCGACGGAGACAGCCCATGACCCCCTTCCTGATGATGGCGCTGGCCTGCGTCGAAGGCGTGCAAGAAGGCCAGGACTTCGGCGGCGGCTGGACCGCCGTGATCGGGGGCCTCGACGGCGGCCTCATCGGCACCTGGGCCCCCGCCGATGACGACGTCTGGACCGTCGGCGCCGACGTCGACGACGGCCTGGGCGCCTATGTCTTCCACTACGACGGGGTCGAGTGGACCCGCCTGGAGAACGACATCGAGGGCAACCTGTGGTGGGTGCACGGCGACGACTTCGGCAACGTGTGGTTCATCGGCGAAGCCGGCACCATCGCCCGCTACCACCCGGACAGCGGCTTCGAGAACCTGCCCAGTCCTGGAGAGATCAACCTCTTCGGGGCCATGGCCTTTGCCGAGGACGACGTGTGGGCCTGTGGCGGCAACAACCTGTCCGTCAGTGAGAAGCAGGTGCTCTGGCACTACGACGGCACCGGCTGGGGCGTGCCGGCGGGCTTCGAGAACACCCGGGACACCGAAGAGGTGCTGACCAAGATCTACGGCACCAGCAGCGACGACATGTGGGTGGTCGGCGGCCCCGACCAGGGCCTGCACTTCCAGGACGGCGCCTGGAGCGTCCAGGACGTCGGCACCGACCAGTTCCTGACCACCATCCACGGCAACGACGAGCTCCTGATCGCCGCCGGCGGCGAGACCCACGGCGTGCTGGTCGAGAACGACGGCACCGGCTTCAAGGCCGTCGACATGGGGGAGATCCAGCCCCTGAACGGCGTGGCCGTGCACGCCGACGGCCGGGCCGCCGCCAGCGGCTGGTTCGGCTCCATCCACCTGCGGGACCGGGACGGCACCTGGGCCCCGGTCGACGAGGTCGAGATCAGGTCCCAGGTCTTCCACTCGGTGGCCGTGAGCCCCGGAGGCGACGTCTACGCGGCGGGCGCTCTGTTCGGCGTGGTGGACATCTACGACGGCGTGCTGGTCCAAGGGCGACTGCCGGAGTGAGCTACCAGATGACCTCGACGTCGCAGGCCGCTCAGGAGCGTCGAACTCCAGGGGTCGGCCAGTACA
>Ga0209992_10004841_pt1 | contig 10306 bp, 9 predicted proteins | sample 2SBtaG_2_FD_182564 | JGI IMG/M metagenome (GOLD analysis project Ga0209992, IMG submission 182564) | Deep subsurface microbial communities from Kolumbo volcano to uncover new lineages of life (NeLLi) - 2SBTROV12_ACTIVE470 metaG (SPAdes)... | ecosystem: Environmental > Aquatic > Marine > Volcanic... | reverse complement strand
GAGAACGAATTAGAAAAATTGGGATATGATGTTGAAGAAATTATTTTATTACTTCAGAGAAATCTCTTACAAGGTGACTTAACTCTTCCAGAAGGACTCAAGAAAGAGTCTTTTGTTGATGACTAAAATTCTGCTTCTTCTAGTGCCTTGGCACATGAACAATTTCTAGTTTTTGGAATTTTATCAATTAATTCTGTGAGAACTTTTTTTGTTTTTTCTACATTTTTGGAAAGTGTTTCAAGAACTTCTTTGGCTGTAACTGGTTTATCAGCCCAAACATCATAATCTGTAACTGTTGAAATTGAAGCATAACACATCTGGGCTTCTCTTGCTAATTGACATTCTGGAACTAGAGTCATTCCAATAATGTCTGCACCTGTAGTTCGATAGAATTTTGATTCTGCTTTGGTAGAAAAACGTGGGCCTTCAATGCAAACATAAGTACAATCTTTATGCATATGCAAGTCTTGATTTTCTGTAACTTGAAGAATTGATGATTGTAATTCTGGACAGAATGGATCAGCTACTGAGATGTGAATGACTCTACCATCTTCTGAAAATGAACCATCTCTTGATTTTGTAAAATCTATGAATTGTGTAGGTAATGCAAAGTGGCCTGGTTCTAATTCTTCTTTTAGACTTCCAACTGCTGATGGAGCTATAATTCTGGTAACTCCTAATTCTTTGAATGCCCAAATATTGGCTTTAAAATTAATTTTGTGTGGAGGGATTGTATGTTTTTTCCCATGTCTTGGAAGAAATGCAATTTTTCGTCCATTGAAAATTCCTACAGTAATTGTATCTGAAGGTTTTCCATAAGGTGTGTCTATATCAATTTCTTGTGCATCTTTCAGTAAACCTGAATCATAAATTCCAGTTCCTCCAAAAATCCCTATCTCAACATCTTTTTCCATTAGTATTTCACCAGAGATTTACAATTGTATTTACTAATTCCTTTCATTCCATTAAGATCAACTAACTCAATAATGAATGCAAACCCTACAATTTCTCCACCAATTTTTTCAATTAGTTTTGCAGATGCTTTTGCAGTTCCTCCAGTTGCAAGCAAATCATCACAAATGAGAATTCTTTCCCCTTCTTTGACAATGTCTTTTTGAATCTCGATAGTATCTTTCCCATATTCAATGGTGTATGATAATTTTGTAGTTTTTCCAGGTAACTTTCCAGCCTTTCGAATCATTACCATGCCCTTGTTGTATCTTGAGGCTAAAACTGAGGCTAGGATGAATCCTCTTGATTCAATTCCTGCAAAAACATCAATGTCATTTGGATGAAAATGTTTTGAAAATTCATCTGCAATATAGGATAGTGCTGATGGATCTTTCAATACTGGACTAAAGTCTCTAAATAAAATGCCTTTTTTAGGAAAATTTGGATAATCTGCAATTTTGTCTTTTAGATTCATACTGCTTTGCTCAATTAGGTGAAATAAAATTGTTTGAAATTATTGAATTTCAAAAGTTGCTTCTGCACTATCGAAAGCATCTTCAACTTTGATAGTATATGTTCCAGGTTCTGTATCTTTAGGAATTACCCATGGTTGGTTAATTTCTCCTTGACTGGATGCTGGGAATGAAAGTTCTTCAATTATTTCTCCATCTTCTGCAATTATTTCAATTGAAATAGTTTGCTGTCCTCCAGAAACCAAAATGTTCATTGTTTTCCCATATCCTGGAATTTCTTGTCCTTCTTCTACTGTAACTACCATGCCTTCTGTTGAAGTTGCTAATACTTCAATTTCGACATTGTCAAAGTTTGAACCACTTTTTGCATTTATTGTCCACATTCCTACAATTCCATCTGATGGGATTCTAAACCCACTCTCAGAAATTTTTCCATTTTTATCTGAAAATGTTTCTTTTACTTTAATTTCATCACCATTAGGATCAATCAATGTTAAGGTAAGTAGAACATTAGAACCAGTATCTCCTAAAACTAGTATTGCATCTCCTGGATTGTAATCTGTTTTTGTAGTATTGATTTCAATTTCTCCAGAACCTATCTGTAATCCCACTGTAAATATTTCTGTACTTTGAGCACTGCCCTTACTGATTACAGCAGTATATACACCAGATGCAAATCCATCAAGATCTATTGAATGTGAACCCCGTCCATCAGGCTCTAAAGTAATAGACACTGCATCTCCTTTTGGTTTGTCAGAAGGGTCTATGATTAGCAAACTGATAATCTCTGATGCTTTTCCTGAAAGTGTGATCAAAGCAGTTTCACCTGCTTTGTAATTGAGTTTATCAAATTCTAGATTGACTGGAATTGTAGGTAATTGACCTAGACCAACATAGGTAAATTCTTTTTCTATATTTTGAGTTGCAATTAACGTGTAAGTTCCCTCGGTTGAAGTTTGTGTAGTTGCATATTCAAATTCAATTAGACCTGAATCACCAACTTGAAGAATATCTGAAAAGACTTCTTTTCCTAAAGGATCTTCTATCACAATTTCAATTGATTCGCTTTGTATTGCTGTTCCATTAAATTTCATTATCTCACCTGGTTCAAATTTTAAATCAGTTGAAGAAATGAGGATTTTTTTATCTGATTCTACTGTCCATGATATCAGTTTATTTTCTCTTCCATCAGTAATTGTTGCACTATATTTCCCAAACGGCATATCTAGTGGAATAATTATTGGTTCATCTAATTCCCAATTCCCTTTACTATTCACTTCAGCTGTTCGAGAATTAATAACCTCTCCATCAGCGGTGGTAATTTCAGCAGTTACTGCACTTCCAGGATCTCCAGTTCCAAAAATTTCCAAAAAGTCTCCTCTGTTTACTACATTTCCAATTCCTTGAATTGTTAGTGGAATATTTTCTGATTCTGGAATTCTATTTTCTACTTCTCCAATTCTAAGACTTAATTTTCTTTCTTGGCCTTCTTTGTCTTTGACTTTGAAATCTACTCTGTCTGCTTTTTGGTTATCTGGGATCTTCATAGTTGTAATAAAGTGTCCATTTACATCAGTATCGAAACTGCCTATTTTTTGAGTGTCAATATAAAAGTCAAATTCCTGTGATGCTCCAAAATTCTCTCCTGTGACTCTGATTGTAGAACCAACATTTGGTTTCTCTGGAATGATTCTAAACTCAGATTCAGTTGTCATACTCTCACCAGTATTTTCTGTTACTTGATTTGCTTCTGGATTTTTAACTACGGCAGGTAATTCTTTTGCAATAGATATTCCAGTTTCTATCTGTGTATCTTTTTTATCAAGTACTTTCCAGTTTATCCCTGGATTAGGTTTGTCAGTTTTAACTCCAAATTTTACAGATTCTCCAGGTTTGATATATTCTGATGAAGTGAAAATTATTACTCCTTGTGAATTCTTTTCACCTGTCCATCCTTTTTCTGTTTTAAATGATTTAAAATTAAAATCACTACCAAGCCAAATTCTTAATGTCTTAACATCTTCATTTGAATTATTTGTTACTTCTAGTAATGATGTTTCTTCTAGTGCAATACTTGTTACTGAAACGTCCTCCGCGTAAACATTTGATGGATGAATAATTAGTAATATTGAAAATAATAATGCAGATGAAAGGATAATTCCTCTCGCAGAGGATCTATTCATATAACTCAAACCTCATTTCTCTCACTTAAACCTTAAAGAATTTTTCCCATTTTTCTATTTCTTAGTTTAGTGTTTTTCATGAGCAAACTTCTTAAATCTTAAGGCTTGGCTTTTTGGAATTTATCTAAGTCTGGTTTTGTTACTACATTTTGATATTGTCTGATTCGCTCAGCAATTAGTCTGTATAATGATCTAAACTGATCTTTAGTTTTGTCTGATAGGAAACTTGCTTCTTCAAGAGTGATTTTCTCACAGATATATCTTGTAATTTCCTCATTATCAAATTCTTCCCAATCTTCGTCTCTATGATCTTGCCAAATTTTCCTCAATTTTTCTAAAATTCCTTTTCCTTCTTTAGCTGAAACATCCTGAGGTGTAAGATTTGAAAATCCTTCCTGTCTAAGCTTAATTTCATATGTTTGATTTACTGGATGCAAATAATCTTCAAGAGCAATATAGTCTTCAATTGATTCAAGTTTCTTTCCTTCACGTTCAAAGAAAATTGTTTGAATGGCTGAAAATTCGTTTGAGACCAATTGAGCAGATATTTGCTTTGATTCTTCAGAATTATCCAATAAAACAAACGTCCTATATCCATGATTCCTGTAAAATATTGCCAATGGTAATACTGCATTTTTGTTATATGCTGCAACTACGTTTAGTGGATTCATAGAGATATTTGGATCCTGTAAAAATTTGTCAAATGCATTAAGGTACATTGCATCTGACATTGTTTCTACGATAATTATTGGTCTAGAATTAGTCCCTATCTCCCTATCTACGATAGATTCTACTTGACCTCTACACAATCCATACAAGATTGGTGTTAATGTTTTATCATCAGCATTCCAATAATCATAAAATATTCTACTAAGATGTTTTCTCTTGTCTAATTCTACAACAAGCAAGTTTCCTGGAGTGTAATCAAATATCATAAATGGTGAGTGTGTTGCATACAAAACTTGATTTGATCCTGCAAGGTTTTTCAACAAATCTGAAATTCCCATTTGCTGTGTTGGATGAAGATTTCTTGCTGGTTCATCTAATAGTAAAATGGCTTCTTTTAATTCTGCTCTCTGAGTTTCTGCAGCAAAATTTACAATAAACGAAAATGTCCATTTGAAACCTTCTGCTCTTCTATTTAGTAATCCTGTGTTTGTAATGGTTCCATCTTTATGAACATCTGAAATTACAACACTCATGATGTTTCCTGGATTGTATCTCAAATCTACATGAATAGGATCTCCTTTCCATGCAGGATTTAATTTCTTAGTTAGTCTATTACTTGCAGCATTAAGCAGTTTGATACATTTTGATGGACTTTCTTTTACATCGTCTAATTCTCTCATGTCTAGTTCTGCAAGATAAAATAGATTTCTAACCGTCTCAGCTTTATCAAATTCTTCAACAAATTCAATAGAATCTTGACGTTCTCCTTTTTCTTCTCTTAGGTATTCATTGAGGTTGATGTTACCATAGATTTTTTTGTAATCTGAAAAGTATACAAATCTTGGATGTAATTCTGAGGAAATAAAATTCATCAATGCTGTTTTTTCACTTTCTCCACTAAGAAGATTTGAAAATTGACTTTCAGGGCTTTCATAGATTTTTTCCCATTCTTCAATTACTTTGGGTTCTTGAATGGCAATTACATGAAATTGATTACTAAATTCAGCCATTCCTCTATCAAAGGCTTCTTGATTTCTTGGTACTTCCTCTTCAAAGAATTTTGTATCAATTTGTATTCTAAGATGATTTGGAATTGTATCTAAGAATCCAAAAATTTGTCTTGAGAAATTCTCCCAAGAGTTTAATCCTTCATTGCTTTCTTCACCAAGTTCAATATCTTCAAACTCATATTGCACATTGGGATTTTGATTTGTTTTAAATAACTTGATTTTTTTAATTTCTGGTAGTCCTGGAAATTTTTCTTTAATCAGACTGATTTCATGTTGACTTAGCTCAAATTCGCCTTCTGCCAATCTCATTTCTTCTTTTAACTCTTCATTCATTTCATCACAAAGATCTAATTCTGAAACTTCTTCATCTTTATTCAATAATGTTAATGCCTGAAGAATTGTAGTTTTTCCACTTTCATTTCTTCCTACAAATGCTGCTAAATCACCAACTGTTATTTCTCCAGAATCGTGAATGCAACGATATGCTCTAGCTCTAAATTTTCTAAGTCGCATCTAGCGATATTTAGTTGGCTACGATTTAACTCATTCGTCAAATTGATCTTGACCTTTGAAATTTTGCTAAATAGATATAAGGGAATTGCAGATTTTAAAACGAAATGGCTACAAAGCGAGTTTTCATTGTGTATGTTTTACCTGTTATTTTCTCAATAATCGTCGGTTCTGCAGTATTATCAGATGTTCTCCAGAAACCTGATAGAGAACTAAACATGTGGCCAATGTCTAATTCTAAAGGAGAAATTTCTCACAATGAACCAATTGAAATCATAGGATTATCTAACCAATACGCCACAACAGAACCTGTTGAAATTCAAGTGAAAATTAATGATTCCTCGTTTAATTGTGGGGATTTGTACATCACAATTTATTCTTCTGGAAATGATGTAATTACTCAGGGTGGATTTTTTGAACAATGCTTTGAATCTGGAAGTAAAATCCTTCCTGTAGGTGAAGAATTTTCCAAGATTGTTGATACTCCTGGATCATATGAGATAGTCACAGAAATGGTCTCAAAACAGCTAAAAAATATCTCTACAAAAGGAACATTTACTGTTAAATAGGAATGAAATATTGATTGATAAATAAGAAATTGAATTTAAAAAATAAGGTGATTTAATGGCAAAGAAAAAGGATACTCTAATTGAAGAAGCAGAAAAAATTAAAGCTGATCTTGATAAACTAAAAAAGAAAAAGAAAATACTAGATTCTAAACCTGCAAAGAAAACAACAAAGAAAGAAGCAAAACCTGCAAAGAAAAAAACAAAGAAAGAAGCAAAACCTGCAAAGAAAACAACAAAGAAAGAAGCAAAACCTGCAAAGAAAACAACAAAGAAAGCAGAGGAAAAGCCTGCTAAACCAAAAAAATTAACTAAAAAAGAATTAGAAGAAGCCAAACGAATCGAAGAATTAACTCTTGAAGAAGAATTAGAAGAGCAACTTACAGATGCAGAAATTGAAAATTTCCAAATCGAAAAAGTTGACATGGAACGATTGACAAATAAAGTATGTGATATTTTAGCTGAGAAAGAATCTGATGGAATGTTCCAAGGAGAATTATGGAAAAAGCTTAAACTCACAAACCAAATTGGTTCTCGTTTAGCATTAAAACTTGAAAGAATGGGTACCATTACAAGAGAAAAACTTCTTGAGAATAATCGTTGGACTTACAAATTAATTTTAAAGAAGACACCAATTAGTACACAATCAATAGAGAATGCACCATGTCTAGTTTGTCCTGTAGAACAGAAATGTTCACTTGATGGTGAGATTAGTCCTAGAAACTGTCAATTTATTGAAGATTGGGTAATTGCTGAATTGAAAAAACCTGTGAAGGCTAAATGAAACTAGCAGATGCACGAAAAGACCATTATCGTAGACTAGCTCACGAACAAGGATTTCGTAGTAGAGCTGCATTCAAACTTCAAGAATTAAACAAATCTTATCGTCTCATAGGCCCTGGATTTAACGTGCTAGACTTAGGATGTGCACCTGGAGGCTGGACTCAAATGGCTATGAAATTAGTTGGAAATCAAGGCAAAGTCATGGGTATTGATTTGTCCTATGTTGAAGAAATTCCTGGTGCTCACATAATACGTGAAAATATTGAAGATGAACATGTTGTTGATGAAGTATTGTCCTATTTTGGGCGTAAGGTTAATGCTGTAATCTGTGATCTTTCACCACAAGTAAGTGGAAATTGGTCCATTGATCATGCTAAACAAATTTCACTAAATTATGATTGTACAAAAATCATGGACAAGGTTTTGGCTCATAAAGGAAATGCTGTCTTTAAAGTATTTGATGGTGAATTCTCAATGGAGTTTAGAGATTATGTGAAGAAAAAATTTGCTAGAATAAATCTTACAAAACCTGATGCTAGTAGAAAACAAAGTAGTGAACTATATCTTGTTTGTTTAGGTTTTACTGGATAGTTTTAAAAATTTCAATTATTTCATTTATGTTTGCATTAGTTCTAAATCCTGTTGGATTAAATGCTGTAACACTAGATGCAAATCCTTTCTCTTTTAAACTTGAAACTGCTTTTTCTAATTTTGGCGGAGATGATTTCATTAAAGATGCAATCTCATCTATTGTATAATAAGTTCCAACCATTTCTGCTTCCTCTAGACACTTCAAAAGTACTTTTTCACAAGCTTTGTCTGTTTCTAACTTGGAATTTTCATCTAACATATTTTGAACAAACTCTTTATCAAAAATATTTCCAATCCATAATGGTCCTGCCATACTAATTTTTGATTTACATAGTTCACATTCTTTTTCTTGCTCTAGAGTAATTTTTCTATTTCCACAATTTTTACAATGTAAAATGTATCCTAAATTCTCTTGTTGATCTGGTCTATTGAAAACTTTGACATATGTTCTATAGTAATGCATTTCACTTTCAACAAACATGGGAATAACAGTTACTCCAAGTCTTGATGCTACTGCTCTAAGACAACCTAAAATCAATCTAATTGCAATTTCGTTTCCATATTCTGTTCTAACTGTAACTCCACCATACTTTCTTTTACATGCGGATTGAAAAAGGCCATTTAGCACTTGAAGATCTGTGGCTGCCGTTGATAATATGCCCCCATGCATGGTTGCCCTTATCCCGCAGTCAAAAAATGCTGCAGGCGAACCAAAAGGATCTATATCTACAATTGAGCCTCGTTCTCCCTTTTTTGAATAATTGCTAAAAAATCTACATACTTCTTTTTCAGAAAATTCTATATTTTTTATTTCATTTAGATTTGTTGAATATTCAGCCATTTTGAGTGCAGTAGGATTTAGATCATTAATCACAACTTTTTCAACATCTAATTCATTTGCTACTCGTAATCCTCTTGCCCCAACCCCTGACATACTTTCTAAGAAAATTTTTGGACTCTGAAATTTGTCAAGAAAAGCTGAATATGCAATAATAGAAAAATCTCTGTTTAGTTTTGCTCTAGGATTGAAAAATGCTGGCTTCATTGGAGGAACTTTATCAGTAATTGATTTTTTGGGGACTAGCAGTTTTGTTTTCCCTTCAACTATCTCTTGAAAAGTTTCATCTGGAAATTCCAATTGTTTTTCAATTTTTCTAAACGTATAACGGTTTAATACTTGTGGTCTATACATGAATTTGGATACCGAATATTTATAGAATTTAATTACAATTGTTAAGCAATTTTTAAATATTTTTTCTGTCATTTTGATTTACCTAGGTAAAAACCATGAGTCAAGAAATTGATGTGTTAACTAATCGAGCTGAAGGTTTTTCAACAACTCTTCAAAATCTCCAAAAAGAAATCTCAAAAATAATAGTGGGTCAAGATAAAATTATTGAAAAATTAATAATTGCATTGTTATCTCAAGGTCACGTTTTACTTGAGGGTGTTCCTGGTTTGGCCAAAACATTACTTGTTCAAACTTTGTCTGATTGCATTGACTCTAAATTTGTAAGGTTACAATTTACTCCAGATCTCTTACCTGCAGATATTACCGGAACTAAAATTTATGATCATGAATCCACATCATTTAAGACAATAAAAGGTCCAATTTTTTCAAATTTCATACTAGCTGATGAGATTAACCGTGCACCTCCAAAGGTACAATCTGCATTACTTGAGGCAATGCAAGAAAACCAAGTAAGTATTCAAGGTGAAACATACTCTTTAGAACAGCCTTTTTTTGTGATGGCCACACAAAACCCTGTAGAGTCTGAAGGCACCTACAAATTACCTGAGGCTCAAGTAGATCGTTTTTTGTTCAAACTTTTAATCACTTATCCAAACATAGAACAAGAATCTGAAATAATTCAAAGATTTACTGAAGGCATTTCACATAAAGCAACAAAAATCCTGACTAGTGAAGAATTATTGCAAATGCAACAATTCGTTCCAAAAATTTATGCTGATGAAAAAATTAGAAAATATATCTCAGAAATTGTAGATGCTACAAGATTTCCAAATAAATATGATCTTTCTTTGATTGATCAAATAGAATATGGCGCATCACCTAGAGCATCAATTTGGTTAACCATCTCTGCAAAAGCAAATGCTCTATTACATGGACGAGGGTATGTAATTCCAAACGATGTACAAGATGTGGCATATGATGTATTACGACATCGAATAATTCTAACATATGAGGCAGAATCAGAAGAAATTACCTCTGATAATATAATACAAAAGATTCTAGAACAAATCAAAATTCCGTAATAACAAATTTTTGGTGATTTGTATGTCTAAAACTAAAGCAATCTTAAAAAAAATTAAAAAATTAGATATCAAAACAAAATATCTAGTAGATGGTATTATTACTGGTAACTATAATTCAATTTTCAAAGGTCAGGGAATTGAGTTTTCTGAAATTAGAGAGTATAAAGCCGGTGATGATATACGAGCAATTGATTGGAAAGTAACTGCTAGATTTAATCATCCGTACATCAAAGAATTCATTGAAGAAAGAGATCTTCAAGTTTATTTTGTCATTGATTTGTCTGGTTCTGGTAGTT
>Ga0209992_10004840_pt1 | contig 10308 bp, 7 predicted proteins | sample 2SBtaG_2_FD_182564 | JGI IMG/M metagenome (GOLD analysis project Ga0209992, IMG submission 182564) | Deep subsurface microbial communities from Kolumbo volcano to uncover new lineages of life (NeLLi) - 2SBTROV12_ACTIVE470 metaG (SPAdes)... | ecosystem: Environmental > Aquatic > Marine > Volcanic... | reverse complement strand
GCGTCGAATCAGCAGGTGCCAATTGGGGCGGCCGCTGTGTCGGGGGCTGGCTGGATGGGGTTTCCTGTTGGCGGCGGGTCTTCCGGTTCGACACCCGTCATGCGACGTGTGATCACTGGGGATGGCCCGCAAGAAGTACCGCCCTTGGCAACCGAACCAGGCCTACCTGTTCCCGCCAACGGCCAATGACCTGCTCCCCGATGACCACCTGGTCTATTTCGTCCGGGTCTAGAAATCGGCACCCGAGAACAGGTACCCACCCCCGGCATCCAAGTCCCCGATGTCCAGGTCCGACGTGCCCAGTAAGAAGTCGGGCAGACCGTCACTGTCCAGGTCTCCCGCTGCCTCCAGGGTGGCCGCCGCTCGGCCTTCGTAGTCCTTCGTCAGGGTGAAGTCGGCCTCGTCAAGGGCCAAGATTCCCTCGACGGGGCCTCGAAAGACCGACAGCGTGGGCAAGGACTCCACAACGCGACCCGGCGTCAGAGCCAGGTCTGCTGGCCCATCTCCGTTGATGTCGCCAAGGCCCCGCGACTGGTAGAAGTAGTCCCCGTAGTCGGTGTCGGTCAAGATGGCCGAGTCGGGGTCCCCCGTTGAGAGCCGCGTGTCGGTCGGGCCTCCGAGGAAGATGGCTGCCGCTGCACGTTCGTGCCGGTCGTAGGCGATTCCACAGACAATGTCGTCGTAGCCATCACCGTCGAGGTCGCCCTCCAGCGACACAGACCACCCTTCGCCCAATTCGACGTAAGCATCATCGGCATCCGCTGCGCTGGCGACCCCGGCGAACGGCCCCTTCATGAGGTAAACGCCTCCGCCCTGGCTCCCGTACCCGGTCCCCGGTGCGCCGAGGAGTACATCGAAATGGCCATCGCCGTTGACGTCTCCGGTAGCCGACACTTGGTAGCCAAGCGCCTCCTCGGAGAATTCCCCGGACACGATCCAGTGTGCCTCCGAGACCCGAACGTCTCCTCCGATGGGTCCCTCAAACAGGTAGGCGGCGCCGGCAAATGCGGCGGCGGTAGGGTCGGTGACGATCATCCCCGGGTGGCCCGACGCTTCGGGCAATCCTGCTGGATCCACGTCGAAGCCCACGGTTGATCCCTGGTCGTCGTTGGGAACAATCCGTGCACAAGGGTCAGACAGGCTGAAGCCTGAGGCATCGGCCGACCCGCACAGAACGACCACCTTGTTGTATGGGCTGTAACCACCGACGGCGACGGCCACATCTTCGAGACCGTCCCCACTCATGTCGCCAACGCCCTTGATCGACTCCCCGGCGCGGTAAGAGAATTCATCACCAGCAGCGAACCTTGCCGAGGCTCCGAGCAGGACCTCTCCGGCAAAAGGGCCGTTGACGAGATAGACCCCGCCGACCGTTTCGCCCCCTTGCTCGTGCTGGGGTGCCCCCAGCAAGAGATCAGGCTGGCCATCCCCGTCAAAATCACCCGCGGCGGCAATCGTCTGCCCGGCGAGCTGACCGGGGACCTCACCGACGAGGACGGCGAACGCGGAGTCCCCAAGAACGGGCCACCCTGACTGGTCGGTGTCTGACGAGTCCTGGGTAACGCCTGAGTCGGCCGGCGCGAATGAGTCGCCCGTGTCCTGGCCCTGTGCGGATGTACATCCGGTCAGAACCAGCAGTCCGGCCCGTCGGCATAGAAGCCAAGTTCGACTGAGTAGAGTCATGGATAATTCAGTCCCGCTCCCACGCAACCCAGGAGCGGACCTTCCTGGTCCAGAATCTCGTGCATGGGAACGGCCATGTACCGGGGGTCGTTCGTCGACTCGAATTCGGCCCTAAGGGACTGAAACAGGTCGCGGATCTTCTCGTCGTCATTCACTGGGACAACGGTGAAGCTCTCACCTGAGTCGTCGAAACGAGCACTTCTATACTCCCAGGCGTGGATCGTTGTCCCAACGTATTCGCCGGGGCCCGCCGTCCCAAGGGCCGACACGATGTCGGATGGTTCCGGTTCGCCTGCAGCTGGCGCCAGCTGATTGCCAACCGCCAAGTGTATGCTGCCCAATTCTGTGACGGCAACTCCGTTGAGCGAGTTGCAATTGGTACTGTCGATGAGGCTGGCTGCCCTCCGCTGACTGTACACAGCTCCGTCCTGCCACTCCAAATCGCGGTAGTCGTCGTCTGTTCCGTGGGACGCTGAGAATCCTAGCTCGTACGGAGTCCGGTCGACGAAGTGCTGTGTGAACAATACCTCCATCAGGTCCTCGAACTGCGCATAGGCTGCCTCCACGGAGACATCTCTCAGGATGCCGTCAAAGCCGGCCGTGCTGCCGCCGCAGTCAGCGGCGGTGTGTCCCGCTTCGATGCACGCCTCAATCCCTACACTTTGGTAACCGTCCCACCCGTCGCCTGAGTTGTGGGTCACGTCATGATGGTGGAACCCCAGGACGTGGCCGCGGCCCATCGCGTCCGCGATTCTGAGTCTGTCCGTGTAGTCTGAGAGAAGGTACTCAACCCATGGTGGACTTAGGAGGACAGTGAGCCGATGCTCCTGGAAGCTTGCCTGAAGCAACATGTCAAGAAGGTTGTCTATGACTTCTGCGGGGTCAATCGGAGTGGTGGAGCTTATTCCCCCGTTGTGTGGGTCGGCGTGAATGTTGATCCATACACCCGTTCTACTGTAGTCACCTGCGTATCCTGGAGCGAACCCTGAAGGTCCGGTGGCTGCAGCGAATGTCTTGACGATACTATCCGCTGGGGGCGGAGTATCGAGGACGTAGTCGCGGATGGCCATTCACTTCCCCTATGGTGCTGTTTGCGGTCGCGTTGCTATGAGTCCCGCACTTCGATGCGGCCAGAGGCTCGTGCGAAACCGGTGCCCGATGTCGTGATGGTCTCCAGGCCGAATCGGATGAGCTGAACTCCGTCCAACGCCGAGGTGAGATCCTCCCAATCGCCATAATAATACCCGTCCGCTGTCTTTTCAGCAGATAGGAGCACCGTACTGGTCGTTGGCGAGTTCTCGACGTTGGCCGTTTGGAATTTTGCTGTCACTTTCAGACCTGCCTTCAGACCTCTTACCTCGAACGTGAATCGGGCGTTCTTTACGTCGGTAGTACGCATCCACGGTGTGCACGGCAGGAATGAGGCTGTGGCGTCACCGTACAATGTGGTCCACAGGAGGGTGATTGTCTTGGAATTGCAGGCCACTGAGTCATCCTTCGGTTGTTGCCGGAATCGGGCTGTTCTTGGGTGGCTGACTGAAGTGACTCACCACCACCGACTCCATCCGTAGCCTGTGGACGGAAGTCATGGCAATATCCCCTCGATTACATCCTCCCGTCCTGGGCGGCCGCTTGTTGCCGCCGGGGCGACAAAGGTGGATTCGTCTCATGCATCGCTCGGCGCCATCCCACCTGTCGGTGGGCCCAGGCGCCGGGATCGATTCAGCTCCATTGTTCGAACAGGCACGTTCAGACCCACTTGAGGCCTTCGATCGGGCTACTCCGGCCCCGCCCCCAGCTCCAGCAACAGCCCCACCCCGAACCCGGTGCCCCGGTTCTGGGCGTCCCACGCCGGTCCTGCGATGTCGATGTGCAGCCACGCTGGCGGGTCGTCGGGCAGGTGGGCCCCGACGAACCACGCGGCACAGGAACACTGGGCGTTGGCCCGGTCCTTGACCGAGTTCTTCATGTCGGCGACCGGCGAACGGAACTGCTGGCGGTGCAGCTCGGGGGCGAAGAGCAGGGGATGCACGACCTCGCCCGAGCGGCGGCCGGCGGCGACCGCGGCATGCTCGCAGCGCTCGCTGTTGGTGTAGATCGACGCGTGCACCTTGCCGCCGGTGACCAGGGCGGCGCCGGTCAGGGTCGCCACGTCGATCACCAGATCCGGGCTCAGGGTCTTGCAGGCCCAGGCCACGCCGTCCGCCAGCACCAGCCGGCCCTCGGCGTCGGTGTTGTTCACCTCGACAGTCTTGCCCGAGAACATCTCCAGGACGTCGTCGGGTCGCGTGGCGTCGGGGCCGACGCTGTTCTCGGCCAGGCACAGGATGGCGGTCAGGTCGTGGTCGACCCCGCGGCTCACCGCGGCCTGGAAGGCGCCGAGCACGGCGGCTGCCCCGCCCATGTCTCCCTTCATGCCGGGCATGTGGTCCTTGCCCTTGAGCGACAGGCCGCCGGTGTCGTAGACGATGCCCTTGCCGACCCAGGCGACCGAGCGGGTCGCGCCTTCTGGCCGGTGGCTCAGGGCCACCAGCGCAGGACCGTGGGTCGCCGCCTTGCCGACCCCCCACAGCCCGCCGAAGCCGCCGTCGCGCAGGTCCTCGCCAGAGATCACCTGGAGCTCGGCGCCCGTGGCCAGAGCGACGGCCCGGGCCTCGGCCACGAAGGCGGTGGTGTGGAGCTCGCTGGCTGGGGCGTCGACCAACCGGGCGGCCAGGCGCACGCCGTCGGCGGCCGCCTGGAAGCCGTCGACGGCCACGGGTCCGTGAGGGCCCACGGGCACGACGGTCACCGCGCGGGTGCGGGTGTCGCCCGAGCGGTGGTCGTAGAGGGGGTAGGCCCGAGCGACGGCCAGGACCGTGGCAAAGGCGTGACTGGGCTCGGACACCGCGACCAGCACACCCACGTCGCCCTTGCCCCCCTGCTTGACCAGGCCGGGCACGGCCCAGGCGCGGGACGCGCTCATGTGGCGGCTGCAGGCCTCGGGCAACACCGCCAGCACGACCTTGCGCTCTCCGACCCAGCTCTCGGTCGACGCGCCGGTCTGTGCGGGCTCCGTGCGGCGGAGCATCGCGGTCCAGGTCTCGGCGGGTACCGGCACCAGAGCCCGCACGCCGTCGCTCTCGAGGGCGGCCTTGCGCCCGACCACGACCAGGGTGGGCGTGTCGGCGACGGCCAGGGGATCGGGGCTGCAGGCGAGGTTCGTGCGGGTCGGCATGGGTCGGGGCTAACACGGGGGTCCGCGGTTAGTCCGAACCCGGAGGTGGACTGCATGGACCAAGCGGTGGACCGGCCGTGGGCCCTGAAGGCCCTCCTGGTCGTGCTGGCAGCCGCCGCGGGCATCGCGGCGTATCTGGGCTGGGCCCACATCCAGCTGTCCCACGGCACCGGTGCCTTCGAGAGCCTGTGCGCCGTCGGTGAGACCTTTGACTGCGACCGGGTCAACACGAGCGCCTGGTCCGAGCTGCTGGGCCTGCCGATCAGCCTGTGGGCGCTGCCCGTCTATGCCGCGATGGCGTGGCTGGGCGTGCAGGGCGGGTCTGCAGGGGAGCGCGGGCGGCGGGCGCGGGGCGCCTTGCTGGTGCTGGCGGGCTGGAACGTGCTGGTGTCCCTGGGGCTGGGTGTCATCAGCGCCACCCAGATCGGGGCCTTCTGCCTGTTCTGCATCTCCCTCTATGTGCTGCACACCCTGGCGCTGGTGCTGGTCTGGCTCAGCGACCGGGCGCGTCGGCCCGCCCTGCCCGTCGGAGTGGACCTGGGTTGGAGCCTGGGACTCCTGGGCGGACTAACGGCCATGGCGTTCTTCGTGCACAGCCAGCTCGCGGGCCAGCTCGACGCCCAGGTCATCGCCGCCATCGAGGCCGGTCCAGTGCCGACCGCCGCCACCCTGGACGCCCCCCGTACCGAGATCCGGGACGGCGGCAAGGTGCGCCTTCCCCAGGCATCCGCCGACGTGGTGGTCCGGGACTTCGACCACGCCTGGGGGCCCGTCGACGCCGCCGTCACGGTGGTCGAGTTCGCGGACTTCGAGTGCGGCTACTGCCGCCGCCTGAGCCACGTGATGCACACCGTGCGCGATCAATATGTCGACCGGGTCCGGTTCGTGTTCAAGCACTACCCGATGGACCGCGAGTGCAACCCCCACATGCGCCGCACCCACCACCCCGACGCCTGCGAGGCAGCGATGGCGGCGCGCTGCGCGGGGGCCCAGGGCGCCTTTGAGCCCTACCACGACCGGCTCTTCCGCAACCAGGATCACCTGGACGGGCACAGCCTGCGCCAGCACGCAGACGATCTGGACCTGGACCTGGTGGCCTTCGACGCCTGCCTGGTGGACCCGGCCGAGCGGGCCCGGCTCAAGGCTGACATCGACGACGGCAAGGCCCTGGGCATCACCGGCACGCCGCGCACCTATGTCAACGGCCGCATGTTCAAGGGCGCGGTCAGCGAGGCGGTGCTCGATGCTGCGATCCGGGTGGCCCTGGGTGACGCCCAGGCCGCCGCCGACGGCATCGTGCAGACCCGGCGCGAGGTCGTGGTGGACAAGCCGCTGCCGAAGGGTCCGGTGGCGATGGTGCCGCTCCAGGTGGCTGGCGAGACCGTGTGGATGGACGCGGTCGAGGGCTCCCTGGACGACGCGGGTCGCGCGGCCAGCGTGGCCGGGGTGGCCCCGGGCCAGGTGACCTGGCATGGCGCGCGGTCTGCGTGCCGAGCAGCCGGCAAGCGCCTGTGCACGGCCGCCGAGTGGCGCACCGCCTGTTCGGGCACCGAGCCCGTCGACGACGACGGAACCGGCTCGGCCCTGGACGACTTCCTCGAGGGCCGGCTCTATCCCTACGCCGAGCACCACCGGGCGAACTGGTGCTACGACGGGGGCAACCGGGAGAAGAGCAAGGCCCGCACGACCGGGCGCATGGCCGCTTGCCGCACCCCCGAAGGCATCTTCGATCTGGCGGGCAACGTGGCGGAGTGGGTGGGGTCCGACCCGGACTCGGCGGCCCTGCTCGGGGGGCACTTCTACCTGGGTGACAAGGCCCACTGCGGGGCGCTCTACGACGTCTTCGGCACGGGCCTGTCCAACCCCACCACGGGCTTCCGCTGCTGCAGCGACACCGCAGAGCCCGAGCCGGTCGACGTGGTCGATGCCCCGGAGCTCGCTCGCGGCGTGGTCGGCGAGCCCCTGCCGGCCTTTGATGGGCCGGGCCCGGGCGGGGGCAACATCAGCTCGGCGCTCCTGGGGGGCAAGGTCGGCCTGGTGAACTTCTGGGCGAGCTGGTGCGGGCCCTGCCAGAAGGAGCTGCCAGCCCTGGCCAAGCTCCAGTCGGACCTGGGCAACGACGACTTCCTGGTGTTGGCGGTCAACGTGGACCGAGACCCGTCCGACGCCCTGCAGATCGTGTCCCGGAGCCGCTTCCCATTCCCCGTTCTCATGGACGCCCAGGCGGAGATCCTGGGCATGTTCGACGTGGCCTCGATGCCTACGAGCGTGCTGGTCGACCGCGACGGCACGGTGGTCGACGTGCACACCGGCTACTCCGAGAAGTGGATGACCGAGCTGCGGGCCCAGGTCACCGAGATGATCGCCGAGTGACCCTGCGGCGGGTCGAGTGGGCCGTGCTCGCGGTCGCTCTGGCGGTGCGCTGGGGGGGGCTGGCGAGCATGGCCGAGACCCCCTGGGCCGACGCCCCCCTGGTCGACGCCTACACGTACTGGGAGCAAGCCAAGCAGCTGCTGGCGGACAAGGATCCCTTCCGCGGCGGGTACTACCAACCGCCTGGGTACCCGCACTTCCTGGCCCTGGTGAGTCGGCTCGGCGGCGACGAACCCAGCCTGGCGTGGGTGCGCCAGGTCCAGGCGCTCTTGGGCTGGCTCACGACGGTGGGCGTGCTGGTGCTCGGTCGACGCCTGGGTGAACGGCTCGAACAGCCTTGGCTCGGCGCGGCTGCGGCCGGGCTCTACACCCTCTACCCGACGGTGATCCTGTTCGAGCAAGACATCCTCACGCCGGCGCTGACCGGAGCCCTGTTCGTCGGGGCGCTGGTCCTGGTCTGGCTGCGGGACTCGCTGACGAGCTGGCGGGGGGCGCTGGCGGGACTGCTGCTCGGGGTCTGCGCGGCGGTGCACCCCACGTACCTGCTCGTGGTTCCCCCGCTGATCTGGATCCTGCGCCAGCGGCGCAAGACGGTCCTGGCCCTGGGGCTCGGACTGGCCCTGGGGCTGGCCCCGACGACCGTGCGCAACTGGCGGGACTTCGACCAGGTCGCGCTGGTCAGCCACAACGCGGGCCTGAACCTGTTCCTGGCCAACAACCCCGACTGGAAGGACACCGGCTTCCTCAAGGCCGGGCTGCCCTTCCGCCAGCTGGTGCTCGAGGCCGAGCCCCACCTCAGGGACTCCTTTGCCCGCAACGAGTACTGGCTGGATCGGACCCGGAGCGAGGTCCTGGAGGACCCGGCGACCTGGCTCGGCGGCGTGGCGACCCGAGCTCTGTGGTCGGTGAACCGGCTGGAGATCCCCCGGAACGAGGACTACCGCTGCCGCACCAGCAAGGGGGCGCTCTCCTGGGTCGGGTGGCTACCGGTTCGGTATGCCTGGGTGTTTCCGCTGGCGCTGCTGGGCGGGGTGCGGAGCTGGCGCCGGGGGGAGCGGGGCCTGGCGCTCCTGTGGGGCGCACTGCACGCCCAGCTGTTGATCTTCCTGGTGGCGGACCGCTACCGGGTGTCCACGTGGCCGCTGGTCGCCCTGGCGGGGGCAGGGGGCCTCGGGGTGGTGTTGGACTGGGTCCGGGCGCACCGGGTACCCGGGCGCACCTGGGTCTGGTGGCTGCCCGCGGTGGTGGTGCCCTGGGTGCCCATCGACGAGCGGGCCGGACCGCAGCCGGGGTGGTGTCTGCACGTCGAGGGACACTTCGCCTGGATGGCCAAGGACTTCCCGCTGGCGGCCCGCCGCTACGAGGCGGCCCTGACCGCTGACTCGGGCGCTCTGAACACCCGGTACTGGTTGGCCCAGGCCCTGCACGAGCTGGATCGCCACGATGACGCGGCCGATGCGCTGGGGCCCGTGCTCGCGGCCTTCCCGGCCAGCTACCCGGCGCTGATGCTCATGAGCCGCATCCACAGCGCTCGGCGGGACTACGCCCAGGCCGCGCGCATGGCCGGCCGGGCCTACCGGGTGCCGGGGCCCCGGACCAACACGGGCATTCGCTGGATCAAGCTGCTGCTCCGGGCTGGCGATCGGGCTGGGGCCGAGGCCGCCGCAGCTGCCGATCCCAAGCTGGCCGAGCACCCCAAGGTGCTGGAGGCGCTCAGCCGCTGACCGCCGGCTGATCGTGATCGTCCAGCGCGTCGTCGACCACCTGCAGCGCGGTGCGCAGGCCCTCGTGATCCAGCTGGTCCAAGGGCAGCTCGCACAGCTTCACCAGCCGCTCATTGGCCGTGCGCAGCAGCGCGATCAGCCGATTTGCCAGCGCCAGGTGGAAGAACGCGGCGCCGGAGGGGTTCTCGCGCCAGAGCAGATCGAGGTCCTGTCGATCAAAGCGGGAGAGAGTGGTGTCGTCGACGGCGCGCACGGTGCACGAGTGCAGGCTGGGCTCCAGCAGGTTGGCCACGCCCAGGAACCCGCCCGGACCCAGTCGACGGGTGGCCCGTCCGGTCTGCTCGATGGTCAGCGTGCCCTGGTGCACGACCACAAAGGTGTCGGCCGGGTCGCCCGCGTTGAACAGGAGCCGCCCGGCGGTCACTTCCTCGACCGGGAAGCGCGGGGCCAGCGACGACACGACCCGCTCGGGCAGGGACGAGAACAGCGGGCACTGGACCAGATCGGCAGGACGGGCCATGGGTCTATGCCCCCCCCAGCCAGCTCTGGAGCCGGCTCGCCAGAGAGCCCTGCTCGGCACCCAGGATGGTCGCCAGCCGGTGGTCGACCTCGCCCGGTGCGGCCCCAGCGAGCGCGTCGCGCACCAGGGCGGCCTTGGCACGGGTGTGGCGCAGGCGCTCGCTCACCAGTCGGGCACAGGACCTGAGCAGCGCCCCGGCGGCCGCGTCCTCGAGGATCAGGCGCTCCAACAGGCCGTCCCGGGACAGGTGGGCCAGGCGCAGATCGCCCGTCGCCACCGCGGCGGCAGAGCGGGGCGCGGGAGACAGCACGGCCATCTCCCCGACCACCTCGCCGGGGCCCAGGATCGCCAGCTTCAGCGTGTCGCCGGCTTCGGTGCGGCGGCTCAACCGCACGTTGCCGGACACGATCAGGAGCAGCTCGTGACCTGGATCGCCTTCGCTGAAGAGCACCTCGCCGTCGGCGTGTTCGGTCTGAACCAGGCTGTCGAGGAAGGCCTGCTGACGCACCGGCGGCAGCGAGCCCAACAGGGGAAAGGTCGTCGTCATCGCGGCGAGTGTATCCCCAGGCCCCCAAACCCCCCCGCCTAGCAGCGTGCGGTGAATCGGGGGTCGTGAGACGTGGTCGTCCACGTGCACGGGGGTCGTGAAGTCGTCTGACGTGACACGTGGGACGTCTGACGTGGGACGTGGACCGTCCACGTGAACGTGCACATGGGACGGGAGACCCGGGCCGGGCTGGTGTTCATGGTGACCTCCTCCGGCTCGGGGCGCCGCCACCCGCTGGCGCGGG
>Ga0209992_10004839_pt1 | contig 10308 bp, 18 predicted proteins | sample 2SBtaG_2_FD_182564 | JGI IMG/M metagenome (GOLD analysis project Ga0209992, IMG submission 182564) | Deep subsurface microbial communities from Kolumbo volcano to uncover new lineages of life (NeLLi) - 2SBTROV12_ACTIVE470 metaG (SPAdes)... | ecosystem: Environmental > Aquatic > Marine >... | reverse complement strand
TAAGCACACTAGGGTTAACTCGGTATCACCTCTGTTTGAGAGTGGCCGAATATGGGCGCCCAAAGAAATGGAGTTCGCACAGGAAGTTATCGAAGAATGTGCAGCTTTCCCATATGGCGATCATGATGACTTGGTCGATAGTATGACTCAAGCTGTCATGAGATTTAGACAAGGTGGTTTAGTAGAACACCCTGAAGATTATAAGGATGAACTACTACCGAAACGAGAAAAGGTGTATTATTAATGGAATTTGAAACATACGCAGATGTAATTGATTCGTACAATTCTGGTGTAGGAGTTGAGCCAGGAGATACCTTGACGGACTACATAAAAAAGAATAATATAAAAATTAAAGAAATCGACATGGATCCCATGGGTGATTTTGAAAAAATTTTAAAAGGAAGTAAACCTATGGAAAAAGAGGGTATAGAAACTATTCAGCTAGCATCAGGCAACAAGGACATGAACATCAGAATTGAAAAAGTTGTCGAAGAGTTTATTAAAAAGAAAAGAAGAAAACCTAGAAGTATTGATGAATTAAAAGAGTTTTATATGCAAGAGATGTCCAGTACATCAGGTCCTACTAACATGGACAATGCAGCTATGATGGCAAAATACCAACCAGGTAAATATGATGCAGATGATATTGAGGCTTACGAAAATTACAAATACAATATGAACGAGCAAAAACCAGGATTCCCTATTATGGACATAGATGAGTTTTTAAGAATGGAATATGATTCAGCTCGAGCTGATGTAGCTTCTGGAGGATTACCTTCTATCCTAGGAGTTTAACATGAAGATCGCTGAATATGGAAAGGCGATAACTTCGTACATCGAATCTCCAACCAAAAAAGAAAAAGATTTATTAAAACTTAGAGCTGAAGAAGCAAACAGAACTTTCTTAGCGGATGGAACTCCCCCACCTAATAAACCTAAACAATTAAAAGATTTATTTGAAAGAATAAATAGAACTGTGCTAGCTGTTAGAAGCAATACAATACAACCTGAATTTATTTTACCTGCTTTAGAAGAACTTACTCAAGAGTATGTCGCCGATGGTTTAATCTCTGGAGCAGAGGCTAGAAAATTTGCAATCGAAAGAAAAGAGTATTGGGACAAATGGATTAGTGAAAACCCTAAACAAACTACACCGGTATTCGATTTTGATAACGAAGGCAATGCAACTGAAGTTGATCAAGAAGAAATTATTAAAAGAATAAACGAAGCGGATGGAGGACGTATAGGGTTTCAATTTGGTGGAGGCAGAGATGCACAACTGATGGGAACCGCAGCTTCTCAAAAATATTTTAAAGAAAGAAAAGTAGATAAACCTACTCCTACGTTTGAAGGACCTGCAGGCGGTGCAAAAGTAACTGATGTAAAATTTGCAAGTAAAGCACAAGAGGCAGAGTATATAAAAATTTTAAAAGAGAGATTTAAATTTCCAAAAGGATCTAAAGAAGCAAGAAAAATTTCAACTAATGCAGACCTAGCAAAAAAATTTGGAATATCATTAAATAACGTTGAACGTGTAAACAGAGCTTTAATAAATAAACTTAATTTAAGTTATCCTGCTCAAACCTATGAAGGTTATGAAAAAATACAAAGAGAACGAGACAAACGTAGAAAAGAAAATATTAAAAAAACTTCTTCTGGTGCTGTAGAATCAAAAATTAAAGGAGATATTAAAAAAATAGACCCTACCGCTTTAGCTAATGATGTAGACATAGCACATAGAGCTTCATTAAAAGCTAATGCTAATTTAGGTGCAAACTATTTAACAACATCTTTAGGTATTGACTCTAAGATAGTTAATCAGTCTATAATAAAACCAATAGAACAAAAACTAGGAACTCTTTATGAAATGCAAAAAAATTTAATTAAAGATTTAAAACCAGGTGAAGTTCCTAAAGATATTCAAAAACAATTAGAAAAAATAAATATAAAAATTTCTGAACTAGCTGATAGAACCGATGGAGTATTGCAAGGTGTTTTAGTTGATGAAAAAACTTTAAAACCTAGAATTTATGGCGTAGACTATTCTAAAGTTTTAGGTTTTGGACTTGTTGATAAACCTGTATCAGAACTAACAAAAGCTGATAGAGATCTTATAAAATTAAATATATCAGAACAAATAAAGGCAGCTAAAAAACCTAGTATAAAATCACAGTTATTAAAAGCAGTTGGAACGGGAGCTAAAACAGTGGGTAAGGTTATTAAACCTTTAGGAATTGGATTTGGTGTTAATGCAGTTAAGAATGCTATAAGTCAAGCCGATGAAATGGGTATAGAACTTTCACCACTTGATTATGCTATGGCTTTTGATTCTGGAGACGCAAACATAGCTATCAATAACTACAAAAGAAGAGTGGATCCAGAGTTTGCTGCACAAGAGCGAGCAAAAGATTTAGCACAGATGACAGACGATTTTGAAGAAGTAGGACAAACAACATTCGGGAAATACAATGATCAAATCAAAAACATCAAATTACCCTAAGACCTGGCTCCTGCCGCCTGAATCCGGACCCACGCCTCAGGGCTTGAATTTAAACTATAATACTGTTAAAACAGTCAACTTGGAGAAAACAAATGGCAGACAAAATAGACAAAGCTCTAACGCAAGAGCCAAGAAAAGAACTTAATATTCCCGGACAAGAAGAGATACAAGAAGCTGTATCAGAGCAAATTGAAATTGAACAATCTAAAAAAGGTCCGGTTGAAGTACAAGAAGAAGATGATGGATCAGTTACAGTTGACTTCGATCCTAACGCCGCTTCACCAGAAGGTGGCGATGAGCATTACGCAAACTTAGCAGAATTTTTAGAAGACCATGTCCTAGACGAATTAGGATCAGATCTTACACAAAAATATATGGACTATAACATGTCCAGAAAAGATTGGGAAAAAACTTATACACAAGGTTTAGATCTTTTAGGTTTCAAATACGATATGAGAACCGAACCATTTCAAGGAGCTTCAGGTGCAACCCATCCAGTTTTAGCAGAAGCTGTTACACAGTTTCAAGCTTTAGCTTACAAAGAATTATTACCGGCAGATGGACCGGTAAGAACACAAGTAGTAGGAGCACCGACTCCAGAAAAACAAGCTCAGTCAGAACGTGTAAAAGATTATATGAATTATGAGCTCATGGAAAAAATGCATGACTATGAGCCCGACTTCGATTCAATGTTGTTTTATCTGCCACTAGCAGGTTCAACATTTAAGAAAGTTTATTACGATGAACTTTCTGGTAAAGCTGTATCGAAGTTTGTTCCGGCGGATGATTTGATTGTCCCCTATTCAGCTACCTCATTAGATGATGCGGAGGCAGTCATACACCGGATTAAAATTTCTAAAAACGAATTAAGAAAACAACAAGTTGCAGGTTTCTATTTAGATATAGAACTGGGTACACCTGGTTATCAAGAAAATGAAGTTGAGAAAAAAGAACGAGAACTAGAAGGTCAAAGAAAATCAAAAGACGATGACATCTATACTATTTTAGAATGTCACGTTAATTTAGACCTAGAAGGTTTTGAAGATCAAGATCAACAAACAGGTGAACCATCTGGAATAAAAATTCCTTACATTGTAACTGTTGAAGAAGCTAACAGAAAAGTTTTATCTATTAGAAGAAATTATGAAATTGGAGATCCGAAAAAAACTAAGATTCCATATTTTACCCACTTTAAATTTTTACCGGGTTTAGGATTCTATGGCTTCGGTCTCATCCATATGATTGGTGGTCTGTCTAGAACTGCAACTGCAGCTCTTCGTCAATTATTGGATGCGGGTACGCTCTCCAACCTACCCGCAGGATTTAAAATGCGTGGCATCAGAATTAGAGATGATGCGCAATCTATACAACCTGGTGAGTTCAGAGATGTAGATGCCCCTGGTGGTAACTTAAAAGATTCGTTTATGATGTTACCATTCAAAGAACCATCACAAACTTTATTACAATTAATGGGTGTAGTTGTATCAGCTGGTCAAAGATTTGCATCTATTGCAGATATGCAAGTTGGTGATGGTAATCAACAAGCTGCTGTTGGAACAACTGTTGCTCTTCTGGAAAGAGGATCAAGAGTTATGTCAGCAATACACAAAAGACTTTATGCTGCGCTTAAACAAGAGTTTAAATTACTAGCGCGTGTTTTCAAATTATATCTACCACCGGAATATCCGTATGACATAGTTGGGGGTCAAAGAACAGTCAAGCAACAAGACTTTGATGATCGTGTAGATATATTGCCAGTTGCGGACCCTAACATCTTTTCACAAACTCAGCGTATATCCCTCGCGCAAACAGAGTTGCAGCTGGCAACATCCAATCCACAAATGCATAATTTGTATCAAGCTTACAGAAATATGTATGAAGCTTTAGGTGTAAAAAATATTGATTTGTTATTAAACAAACCACAACAACCACAACCGCTTGATCCAAGTTTAGAAAATATCATGGCGTTAGGTGGAAAACCTTTTCAAGCTTTCCCTGGACAAGATCATAGAGCGCACATTACCTCGCATTTAAATTTTATGGCAACTAATATTGCTAGAAATAATCCAATGGTAATGGCTGCAATGGAAAAAAATATTTTCGAACACATAAGTTTGATGGCACAAGAGCAAATCGAATTAGAATTCAGAGAGGAGTTGCCACAATTACAAATGTTAATGCAAAATCCTCAAACACAAATGCAAGGACAGGAGCTTCAACAACGAATTGAAGCAAGAAAAGCTGTGTTGATTGCTGAAATGATGGGTGAATTCTTAAAAGAAGAGAAATCTATTACGTCACAATTTGATAATGACCCAATTGCGAAGTTAAGAGCAAGAGAATTAGATCTTAGAGCTATGGATAACGAGCGTAAAAAACGAGAAGGACAAGAAAAAATCAATCTCGATCGTATGAAAGCGATGATGAACCAACAAGACAAGCAAGATAAGTTGGATCAGAACGCAGACCTAGCAAAACTAAGGGCTGATACATCAATTGAAAAGACAATCTTGAGCAAATCTATTCCAAATGTGGATAAAATGATGCCAAGTGTTGAAATCGAAAAATATGAAGGAGAAAATCGATGATGAAAAAGAAAAAAATGATGAAGAAAAAGAAAAAATCTTTCCCTGACGTGTCAGGTGACGGAAAAATAACAAAAAAAGACATCTTGATGGCTAGAGGTGTTATTAAAAAACCAGGGATGAAGAAAAATGGCAAAAAAAGATAAAAAATTTATCCAAAAGGCTATTAAAAAACCTGGATCGTTAAGAAAATCTTTAAATGTTAAAAAAGGCGAAAAAATTCCAGCGTCAAAACTAAAAGCGGCAGCAAAGAAATCTGGAAAGCTTGGACAAAGAGCTCGTTTTGCTATAACATTAGGTAAATTGAGAAAAAAATAGGAGGACAAATGGCTGAAAAAGTAAATGCAAATAAAGCATTGGACATCAATAAAGATGGCTTCTCTAACGGAGGTATCGATATTGAAACTCCAGGTCAAAACTTGGAGAGAGATCCTAGAACTAAAACTTTAGCTAATGGTATGCAACCAAACGTAATACCAACTGGTGATGAAGTTGAAGTTAGAGGAACTAAAAGAATGCTGAAGTCAAAGAGTAAAAAAGCTACTTGGTATTAATATGTGGTTATCGGCAATAAAATTAGCCGTCTCTGCTGGAAGTAAAATTTATGCTAACAAGCAGAGAACGAAGATGGCAATGTCAGATGCACAATTAATGCATGCTGAAAAGATGGCCCGAGGTGAAGAATCTTATCAGGGTAAATTGCTAGAAGCTAGACAATCAGACTGGAAGGACGAGGCAGTTTTGATAATTCTCAGTTTGCCCGTGTTGGTGCTCGCCTACGCAGTCATATCGGACGACCCGTCCGCTATGGACAAAGTAAAATTGTTCTTCGAGATGTTCTCGCAGTTGCCGTCATGGTTTACAAATTTGTGGATCCTTGTCGTGGCGTCGATTTATGGTATAAAGGGTACACAAATATTTCGTAATGGAGGTAAAAAATAATGAGACAAAACGGAGTAAGACCTGCACGATTCAGATTTAATAAAGGTGGACGTGCAAAAATGATGGGTGGCGGAAGAGGAATGATTTCTGGCACTAAAAGAAAAGATGAAGCATCTGGTTTTTATTCACCTGATATGGGAATGAGAGGCGGATCAATGTATAAAAAAGGAGGAGCCGTGAAAAAAGTTGGTAAGAAAAAACAAGGCTACAAAGATAGAAAAGATGAATCTATCGCAATGAGAATCAAAAAGAAAAGAACTGCAAAGCAATTAAAAGCTAGCAGAGATGAGTCTTATGGAAAATTTGGTTCTAAGATGAAGAAAAAAGGTAAGATCAATAGATAATGAACAAACGAAACATTAAAAAACTTATTGAGTCTATGCAAGGCAAGAAGAAAAAGAAAACTTCTAAAAAAATGTCTGCAGTTAAAGAAGCTTTGATTGGTAGAAAATACTTTTCTAAAGGTACAGACTCAATGATCAGACAGGCTCAAACGAATTATAACGGAAGTTATATTTCTGGAGATCTTGGGGGTGTTTCAGTTTCTAATCCATCGTTGAGAAAATATTATAAGGGATTAATATAATGGCAAAACTATGTCCTAGAGGTAAGGCCGCAGCGAAGCGAAAATTTAAAGTGTACCCAAGCGCGTATGCTAATATGTACGCTTCTGCAGTTTGTTCAGGTAAAGTTACACCAGGTGGTAAAAAGAAACGTAAGAAAGCTCAAGATGGTGGACTTATGGTTTCTGGTGTAGAAGACATGACAAAAATGATTTATGGCTAAGAAAGGTTTAAGAGAATGGGTCAAGGAAAATTGGGTCGATATTGCGAACAAGCGAAAAGATGGCTCATACCCGAAGTGTGGAAGAAGTGGTGGAGAAAAAAGAAAAAATTATCCAAAATGCGTGCCCATTGCAAAAGCAAGAGCGATGAGCAAAGGTCAGCGTGCGGGTGCCGTAAAGAGAAAACAAGCCAAGGCAAATACTGGGCCAACCCCTAGTAGAGCTGCAACGTTTGCACCAAAAAGAAAAAAGGCAGCTATGGGTGGAATAATAGATATGACAAGGATGAGTTATGATATCTAGAGCACAAATGCCAAGAGAATTATATAACAAAGGCACTATGCCTCCGAGAAATAAAAAAAATTTCAGATCTACAAAATCTGGAGCTGGTATGACACGAGCCGGTGTCAAAGCATACCGAAGATTAAATCCCGGCTCTAAATTAAAAACAGCCGTGACTGGTAAAGTGAAGCCAGGATCAAAAGCTGCAAAACGTAGAAAATCGTACTGCGCACGTTCACTAGGTCAGCTCAAAAGAGCATCAGCTAAAACACGTAATGATCCTAACTCACGAATCCGTCAGGCAAGAAGAAGATGGAAGTGTTAATATGAAAAAACTACACAAAGTGGCGAAAGCTTTAAGTAAAGCATCTAAGTTACATAAGAAACAATCGAACACTATTAAAAAACATATTAAGGAGATGAAACGTGGCGGATCCAAAAACAGGAACAGGTAAAAAACCAAAAGGCTCAGGCAGGAGGCTTTACACGGATGAGAATCCTAAAGATACTGTTGGTATTAAGTTTGCGACTCCTACTGACGCTCGTAAAACTGTTGCAAAAGTTAAAAAGATATCTAAACCGTTTGCAAGAAAAATACAAATCCTAACTGTTGGTGAACAGCGTGCCAAAGTTATGGGTAAATCAAAAGTCGCTGCTATATTTAAAAAAGGAAAAGAGTCTATTAGAAAGGGTAGAAAAAATGGATGAATTAACAATAATAACAAGATTGCAAAAAGATCTTAAAGAATCCTATCAACAGATTGGTGATGCTATGATTGCCGGCACTATTGACAATATGGAGAAATACAAATATATGATGGGACAGGCACATGCCTATTTAAAAATATCACAGGATATCTCTAACCTGCTAAATAAGAAGGAGCAAACAGATGCAAAAGGAACAGTCATCAAACTCAACACCAAAGACTAAGTCTGCGTTGTTAGATAAGTACGAGAAACAAAACGAAGAAGCACATCAAAAAGAAGTAGATGGCTACGAGCGTTTAAAGAAAAAAGAATCAGATAAATTACCAAAACCAACTGGGTGGAGGATGTTAGTTCTTCCATTTAAAATGCCTGAGAGAACTAAGGGCGGTTTATATTTAGGACAAGAAACAATTGAAAGACAACAAGTTGCTTCAACTTGTGGTCTTGTTTTAGCACAAGGTCCACATTGTTATGATAAGGAAAAATTTCCTGAAGGACCATGGTGCAAAAAAGGAGATTGGGTTATCTTTGCAAGATATGCAGGTAGCCGAATACAAATCGATGGTGGGGAAGTAAGATTGCTAAACGATGATGAAGTATTAGCAACCATCGAAAAACCCGAAGACATACTTCATCAATATTAACATAGAAGGAGAAAACTATGCCAGACACTGAAGAAGTGAAAAAAACAGTTGACCTAGATACTTCAGGTCCTGCAATGGATGTAGACATTCCAGAAACAAAGGATGAAACTGAAATTGTAGAAAAGGAAACTGTCAAAGAAGAACCAAGTGTTAGACCGGTGGAAGATGAAAAAGTTCCAGAGGATAAAACATTTGAGAATGAAAGAGAGACTAAGTTAGATCAGAAAGACGATACAGAATTGAAAGACTACTCTGAAAGTGTACAGAGAAGAATTGCAAAGTTAACTAAAAAATGGAGAGAGGCAGAACGTCAAAAAGAAGAGGCTGTTACTTATGCTCAAACGATCTTAAAAAAACAAAAAGATGCAGAGAGCAAACTTTCTAAATTACAACCTGACTTTGTAGCTGTAACAGAAGAGAGTATTAATTCAGGGGTAGCCGCAGCACAAGCTAAACTAGCAGCAGCAAGAGAAGCAAATGATCTTAAAGCTGAATCAGAAGCTTTAGCGTCTATATCTGAATTAGGATATAAAAGAGCTAAGCTTGAGGAAACAAAAGTTGCCCAAGCTGAGTTTGAAAAACAACAATCGGAGAAAAAACCTCAGGTTAATTTACCTAGACAAACAGCCGCTGCAGGTACACCTGATCCTAAAGCTGAAGCATGGAGTGAGAAAAACACATGGTTTGGTAAGGATACAGCTATGACTTACACAGCGTTTGATCTACATCAGAAAATTACTGATGAGGGTTATGATCCATCAAGTGACGAATATTATGCTGAAATAGACAAGAGAATAAGACTTGAATTTCCGCATAAATTTGCTAATAATAGCGATACGGCTGAAAAAACGACCAAGCCAGTACAGACAGTAGCTTCAGCGAAGCGAAGTACAAGATCAGGTCGCCAAACTGTGAGGCTCACACCATCACAGGTAGCAATCGCTAAAAAATTAGGTGTGCCACTTGAAGAATATGCGAAACAATTAAAAATCACGAAGGAGGCGTAAGCATATGAGCGAAGATAATAAAAGAGCATCCCGTGCGAGTCAGACTAGAGAAAAAGTTTCTCAAAAGAAAAAAGTTTGGACTCCCCCGTCATCATTAGATGCACCCCCTGCGCCAACAGGTTTTAGACATAGATGGCTAAGAGCAGAATCTTTAGGATTCCAGGATACGAAAAATATCCAAGGGAGAATAAGATCAGGATACGAATTAGTGAGAGCTGATGAATATCCAGATTCTGAATATCCAGTTGTCGAAGATGGCAAGTACAAGGGGATGATCGGTGTAGGCGGCCTAGTGCTGGCTAGGGTACCGGAAGAGATTGCGCAGCAACGAAACGAATACTATGCAAAACAACATAGTGACAAAGTTGAGGCAATGGATAACGATCTTATGAAGGAACAGCACCCAAGCATGCCAATCGATATCGATAGGCAATCGCGTGTGACTTTTGGTGGCTCAAAGAAATCCTAATTAAGAATTCTTTAACCACTAAGTTAAACTAAAAATGTTCATAAGGAGGACATAACATGGCAAACCAAGACGCAGCGTTCGGTCTAAGACCGATCGGAAAAGTTGGTCAAAATGATGCCAATCAAGGTTTAACTGAGTACGATGTATCTGCTAGTTCAGCAGCTATATATTTCCAAGACCCTGTGAGAGCAGCGTCTCAAGGAACTATAAGAGTTGCAGCAGCTGGTGAAACATTGATCGGTTCTTTGAACGGAATATTTTTTACCGACGCAAACACAAGTAAGCCTACGTTTGCAAACAATCTGAAAGCTTCTAACACAGCTACAGATATTGTTGCTTTCGTAGCAGATGACCCGTATGAAAGATTCGAGATTCAATCAGATAACA
>Ga0209992_10004838_pt1 | contig 10309 bp, 18 predicted proteins | sample 2SBtaG_2_FD_182564 | JGI IMG/M metagenome (GOLD analysis project Ga0209992, IMG submission 182564) | Deep subsurface microbial communities from Kolumbo volcano to uncover new lineages of life (NeLLi) - 2SBTROV12_ACTIVE470 metaG (SPAdes)... | ecosystem: Environmental > Aquatic > Marine >... | reverse complement strand
CACATTCTCAATGAACCATGCCGCTTCAACACGATCATCTCTACTCATCGTTAAACGGGCTAATAACTTATCATCAATATTCTCAACTTTACTCATCTTCGAGGTACTCCACATAATCTCCCCACTCTAACCCAAACATATCGGTTAGTATATCAATCTGTTCCTGCGATAGCATTATCAACTCCTTAATAAACTAGACAACACCCATTTTACTGGTATTAATCGTCCTGTCAAGTGGGGCAAATTCAATATAAATACTTTTTTCGCATCTTTTTCCGGTCTTTCTTCAGGTAGGTAGTGATTACCAGTGCTTTTGTGCCGGAATCGTCCAGTGGAACCAGAACCGCCTCAAAATGCTTTCGTCCTAGCTTGAATGGAATGGCAGCGTGTCCGTTAGCACAGACCACAGCGTTATTCACGTTGTCTATTATCTTTTTCTCGATTTTGTCCATGCCGTATCTTCCGGCTCTTGTGTAACCTCTTACCACTCCATGTTTTGTCCATTTTAGTTCCATCTTCTAATATCTTTCTGAGGTGTTTTATGTGTTGAATAACAACCTCTATCGCTTTCAGGTCATTCATCAATAGTATTTTTCCTCCCAACTATTAATTGAACCAAAAGTAAATTAAATTTATCAAGCATCTTCAATAAGTTTGTCAAAAGTTTCATCCTTGAAATCCTTTAAGCAATTACTACACCACCAATACTTTTCTCCGTCAGTATATGAGGAGTGCCATGCTACCATGCCACCCTTCACCTTTTTACTACAAGTACCACATTTGGCTAAACGTGTCCTTGCAGGAACCTTTTTCCAGCCATCGAATACATAATCTACATCTTGCGGATTAATATCCTTCTTAACCTTCTTTTCCTTACGGGGAAAAACATATCCACATGCACATTCCCTAACACGAACATGCACTTTACTAATACAATCTGGGCAAGTCTTCTCAGGCATTATCATAGCCTCCTAATTCTCGCCTCTTTATCTCTGCACCGTAAACGCCGGAAAGAAAATACAAATAGAAGTATGTTTCCTGTGGCGTTAATTCAAGTAAGTCTTCAGCTAAAAAATTCCTACAGGCTAATAGCTCTTCTGATGGCATGGCGATCATGTAATCACCCTTCTGACCGGCTGTTGACGCACTAACTATATCATTTGTAATATCATTTGATTCAGAAAGTTTTTTGTCGTCCCACAAAAGCATATCCTCTACCTTGCTGACTATTCTTTCCCATATAGAACGACCTGAGTATGGTGCTTCTGGATCATCCATGTCTTTGTCAAACGCTGTTTCAAAGTGTTGTCTGTATATTTTCAGTAGGTTCTTTTTTTTCTCTTCTAAATTCATGGTTTCTCTCGTTTTCTCTATTACTCAAAGAAAAAGTCTTCAATATCTTCAATGCTAATATCATCAGGTATTGCATCTAGTACGCAGTCAGGGGACATTAACCCATCAAGAATACCACTTAGGATAACTAGAGCTAGTATCTCTTTTCTATCTTCTTCTGGAATCTTCATGATAGGCTAAAACCCCTGTTTTTATAGTGTTTATACATCAGCATTGCAGTACAAAAGTACACGACCTGACAAATACAAACACATTAACATATACAGTAAATACATATATAGGGAATAGTAACAATACACGAAATGCATAGATCGTTTAGATCAACCTTATCTTAGTATTATTTTTTCAACCAGTGTCCACCACAATTAGTGGCGTTTATGCCCAAAACATAATATAGTTGCTTCCCCATTGTGGGATATTGACCCATTTACTATATATACTCGGTTGTAATGTGTGCCTACTTGGGAATACGTTCCATAAAGCTAGATGTAATAGCAGCGAGCAGGTAATTCCGATTCGGCACAGTTACAGTTTAGCGACATCAGAAGCCGCTGATAGTCTTTATCGGACAAGAAAGTCAAAAAACTTGGCAAAACTTGGTTCCGGCATGTAATGAGACTATTTTTGATTATTCGGGCAAAAATGTGATAACCACTGTTGCAATTTGGTATTTACATCATTACCATAGGATGGGTGGCCGGAAAGCCAAACGGGTTTGAGTGTATTAGATAATCTTTGAAGTAATAACACTTAGGGGTTTAACTTAATATGGTTAATCGCCATCTGATTGAATCCTTCTAACACACTTAATAAAGCCGGAATAAAAAGTACCGTTTATTCTCGCAAATAGATGATTTTAATCGCCACAAATTGTTTCTTTATGTTAATATTGTATCAGACGGAAACCGAAATAATAGATAGGGATTAGTAGATTGCTGTCATTTAACTATGATTACTATAACGCTGTCCCTACTAATAATAACAAAGGGTGCTGAAGAGACTATGTTACATTTTATTGTAATTCGCGTGCCTTTGCGCCCAACATAATATAACGAGGGCATTGCGTAGATTGTGCTATAATTAATAGCTACTGAGACAATATGTCCCTCTATTTAATATAACAAGGCATTGCACGGTTTGTGTTACTAACAGGCATTACACGATATGTGTTATATGTAGTAATTGAATTTTCCATGTGCCTTATTTAATATAGTGAACCGCGATGAAAAACTTACTTACCATAATTGCCGCTCTTTCTATTACACTTGCGATGACTACTGAAATGCGTCTGTCCACTAACTTGGACTGTGATGAAGGTGTAGCCCGTAAACGTATTAAACCACGCTGGCTCAAAAGGGGAACTATACCAATACCTACGCCGATGATAAATAAGAATCATTTGTGTCTACGGGAGACATCACCAATCGACACTGATTCATGCTTGTAGGGCTTGCGCCCCGTTTTACGCAAACTATTATGCTGCTACGCAAAGCTTAAGTACTCTTTGGGATTTGTGCGATAACACGCTAACTCAACGATGAGACTTTATTGTGTCGGTGCAACATAATAAAATAGGATTAGAGAGAACTTATATAGACAAACGTTGTTAGTGATTCAATGAGCATACCGCTCTTTACAAACTATACAACATAATATATTAGATTATCTATGTCCTACACCCCATTCAGTTAATTCTGTGTGGGGTTTTTTTATGCGCTTTTTTTTCTTGAATTTTGACAGCCAAGCCTTGACATTGCGAAGCGGCGTGCTTGGGCGAAGACAGAGCATACGCCGCCCGTCTTACCTAATGTCAACCCCTAATCGCGGTTTTTTAGATAATATAGCAGATTATTTTTGCACGAAAAAAGCCACCCGCCTAGCGGCGAGTGGCTCTTGGTTTACTTGGTTCGCTCGGCACGTTCTACGAACACACCGATAAAGCCCATTACTGTGAGGATTAGCACGACATAAGCAAACCACGTAGATTCTGCAAAGAATCCCACTAAGCTAATGATTTACTGAAAACACGCTTGAAGTCTTTATCCTCATAAGACTCTGCTCGGTTTTTCAAGTTAGACCATTGGTTGTCACTGTAGTTAACAAGTTGACCGCCAATTTCATCGAAGCGAACCCAAGATTGATTGTCGAGAGTCTGACCAGCACGGGTCACACTATTAACAATATCAAACAGGCTGCGATCCTCTGGCGCGATAGGAGATTCATCTTTTACCCACGCTCGAAGGATTGCGCTTGCTCCACGCTTATCAATTTTGTGGGTATCAGCAGTAGCCGCAATGAGATTCTTCATTGAGATACCGTCAGTACCCTTAGCACGAACGCCCAACATGCGCTCAATACCTTGAGGAAGCAATGGAATTTGCGCTTCAATATTGTTACGCAATTTCAATGACAACTGATCCAAATCAATATCGCCAATGTGACGAACCTTGATTTCATAACCTTTAGTCTGATCCCAGATACAGCCATTCATGCAGATTGCACGAAATACAGAAGGTAACGACTTAACATTACGCTTGCCGATCTCACAGTTACCAAGAGAAACCATACCGCCATAATCGGAATCATCTTCCTCACGAATGGTATCAGGAATAAGAACATTCCCCCAAATGGTATCCGAATCGCCCTTCCAATGGGACAATCGACCACTAGGAACAATATTCTTGATCTGCTCAAGATACCAACGATTATCAACTTCCGCATATTTCTCGGAAAGGAAAGCACGCATTGTGCCATCATTATGGCAGCGAACTTTATATTTCACAGTAGGTTCAATGCGACGAATACCATTGGTAACGATACTCTTAATTGTAAGCGCATCAAACTCATCGCGCTCAATTTTGGTATCACCTTTGGCATCCAGTAAATCATTGGTAAGGTCACGAACGAAACCAGTACCTTTACCATTACAGGCTTTTGACACCATCTGAACCAACGCATGGTCAGTAGGTACGAAAAACCTATCATCAATCTCAGCGCCGAATTTATGTCGGCCATCAATTTCACGAACGTCGAATGAGATTTCTTTACGCTCGATTAGGAAGTCTTCACGCTGACCGCGCTCTGACTCCAACAATTCCATACCCTCATCGTAGGATATAGTCTTGTCATACCAGAGTTTGGACACATGCCCAAAACCCTCTTTTTTTGCCATGTCCTGATTATCATGAACAAACTGTCCTTGATTTCCCTGACCCTTGATTGGTTGGTATTCCATAGGAATTCCTTTCTTACAACAACAATAATTATCAACACTTACTAATTATAACAAACCGAGAGAGAGATTAAAAGGGGGCAGAGCGAATCATACCCCCTATAATCTATTCAGAATCTGAGCTTCCGAATTCGGACATGTTAGCCAAAAGGCTTTCGGCACGGTCATAAGACTCTGAGCCGCTACCCTTCTGAGGAGTTAGCTTAATCTTCGACATGTCGAAGCCGCGCTCCTTCATTACTTTGGCAACGCTATTCCGCTTTGCCCTAGTCTGCTCAACACTTCGGTTGAGTTTACCAGCTAAATCAGCTACAGTACCGCCCGCATGATATGTTTCCACATATGCGGCAACGAAAGCGTCAGCACTAATTGCATCCGCACGATTCTTTTTTTGGTCACTCATCGCAACACTCCTAAAGAAAAACAACTTTTGAGGTAAACCATTTACCTCGTCAACACTTACCATTATGGTTATTATCGTCATCTTGCATAGTCCCCCTATACAAAAATCTGACTTTTTTGTACATCTTTTTTCTACGCTCGGCTTCCGCACTCGCCCTGTTGCAAGCGGCAGCGTTCAGATGATACAGAAGAGAACGAACGCTGCCGCTCGTCTTACCCTATAGTCACTAGTACCATAGAGCTTCGACGACTGGCTTGCTATTATTAATATCTAAGACGGCATACTGCGCGCTGCATATTGGTTCATCAGTGCCACGCTCTACAAAACTCGTGTGCTGATATGGGTTATAGGTTACAAGCTTTTGTTTTGCTGGCATGATGCTTACGCCTTGGGTTATATAGCCACGAACAAACGCATGAACATTTTTGCGTTTCTCCCGGCGTACTCTAGCATTTCCACCTTGCTGCACTACAAATTGCGGGTCTTTAATTTCTATAAAGTCCGCGTGTACAACCGGCCTACCTACCTGTTTAATACTCCAACACTTTTTATGCAGGTTGAAATACACTTCTACTTTTTTATTTTTGTCGATGGTTTTCATTTTCAGATCTTTCTACAAATACGCCTATCAGCCCTAGCAATGTCAGTATTCCTATGAACACCGCAAAACAGAACGATTCAAATATTCTGTTCAACTAATTTCTCCGTCAGTTTCTTCCGTCGTGAACCGTGAGCCTTGAAACCTACGATACTCTTACGGTCACGTTTTTGGCACAACTCACAAATATTACAGGACATTTCATCCTGAGTCTGAGCCGGACAAATAACAATCGGTAAACCGTTTGGCGTTTTGTTTCCCATGTCTGGGGCATCTTCCGACAATACAACGGTAACAGGTGCTATGCCTAACTCATAATAGTTATCTGCTTGTTCCATTGTATCGGCTGATAAGTTTACCACTAGGCCACCAACTTCATTCATGCCTTTAATAACTGAATTATTATGGTCGTCGGTTGGGTCATAGTGTGTATAAGTCCATCCGTCAGTATGGGAAGCGGCGTCGGCTAGTGCTTCACACTTATCGGCGTCAAGTTTACCATCTTGATTAGGTGGTAAGTCGCCTGCCTGATTATGTCGCCACAATTCGTTTTTGCGAAACCGTTTAACACGGTCAACAAAACCGTCCCAATTATCACCACGTTCACCTTCACGAACTTTATTCCAGTGAATAGCAAGCGGCCCGCCACCGGCGTAACATTCATCAACAATACCACACTCACTAGGGCATGATGCTTTATCGCTGGTAGTAACTTTAATTGGCCCGACTTTACGATTGCCGGAAATGTTTGTTAGATGAACCCAAGTCATATTTATCTCCTTTGTGATACACTCTAATTATACTAATATCATCGGCACTGCCAAGTATACAGCATTAAAAAAACTAAGAAAATATAGTTGTTTTTCAAGGCCAGCCGGTGCGTCCCTGTTGAGCCGCTTGGTTGTCGTGATACAGTGAACGACAACCAAGCGCCTCGTATTACCTAAAAAAACCCCTTACCGGAAACGACAAACCGGCAAGGGGCAAGGAGAAATGCGTTTTCAGTCCGCCGACTTTGTAGGGGCGACTTGGAGGGGAATCGCACCCCTAACCGATTGCATGATGATGTTGACCTTTAGCTCGGTCGGTGTATCCGTGAATGCCTTGACGCGTCATAGGTTTCACTTCGTGTCGTCATATCATTGTTGGGCAATTAATCCGTCCCAACAAAAAAAACATCTTCATGGCTATTCAATCGGCGCTCTAAGCCAAGCCATACAAAAGCGAGAAGTGTGGGAGTCGAACCCACGATTAACCACGCTACAGGTTTTGATGCCTGCTCTACCGCCTTATTGCCGGTCTTGCGACCTTACATTGCCATAGGTTCACGGTAGCACCTCTCGATATAAAAATTGGTGTGCGGTAGCCACTCCGCATAAATCCTAAATTGTCCTACCAATCCTGTCACCCGAAGGTGCGACGAAGGCTTATACTGGACACCAATAACGGCTTACGCCGTCTGAGGTTTCTTTCCAGCAAAAGCCGAGGCTATTGCTTTCCAGATTCCTCTTTTGGTCTCAGGTAGCACTTCCGTGCCGACCATTCGACCATCGTAGAATGTTTTGTAACCTTCGTCACCATCCAATTCTACAGTGTACAACACTTCAGACCTACGGCCTTTGATGTTATTCCTGCGGATAGTCTCGTTAGAGACAGGTTGGTCGATGATGTTACGAACATCTACGACTTTCCCAGAGTAAGACTCTGAGGTTGTGGTGTAGTTCGTTAGAACTTGACCACTTTTTAGTTCATCCTTGAACTGTTTCAAATAGTGAAACTTAACTTTGTCATTCATCTTCAACATAACTTCTCCTTTTCTAATACAAAAATTTTACCAAACTCAGACAATACTACAAGTCCTCTATTCGTCGGATTCCTCAGATTCCTCAGCGTTTTTTGCCATGAACTCAGCGGCTTTTTCCGCTTCCTTTTTGGCTTGGGTAGCTTCATAATTCTCAATGTCCTGCTGTAACTCAGCAAGGATTGCTCGTGCTGTTTCGATTGGCACATTGATATTCAGCTTGTACTCAGAACCGTCATCTCTGTAGTCCGAGAACTTTAACTCAGTCTCGCCACTGTAATTCGAGACATAAGTGTTGGTGTAAACTGAATTGTTGAAATTGACAGTGGTGGACTTGGTTTCTGTAACCTTCATTTGCTTTCTCCTGAAAACTAAAAACTAAAAACTAACTACCTAAATTCTATTATATCTATCGGACTTTGCAAGTCCCTAACTTCAATTATTTTGCCATTTTTTTCTATATGGGTGCGGATTTCACCTGCTGAATACTGGGCTTTTGCCCCACCGCTCTAGTTTCCCATTGCTCTCGGTTTCGCTCGCTTTCTGCTTGAGCTGCTTACAACGCCTGAGACGGGCGAAGGCGTTGTAAGCACCTCGTTCTACCCGATTTTGTCCCGTAGCGTCACCGATTTGTCATATCGACCACTATATCCGTTCGGGTTTGCTCTGCACTGACTCGGTGACTCTCGTGGTAAGTTAGCAATGTTTTGGGAACTATACGCTTTCCTTTTCTTCTCAGGCAGACTACTAACTGCCTTCCGTACCTTCTGAAAATTATGACCGCCCAATCGTTGTACTTCGGGTATTTTTTAACAGTCTGTTCAAGCCTATAGTTTGCCAAATCGAGGTCTCTTTGGCTGGTGTTGGGTAATCGTTGAACGATTCGATCATTGAAATGTGCATTGTCTATCATCTCGTTTATCCTTATTGGTTCCGACTTTTGATCACATTTGTCATCAAAAAAGTCTTTTTTTTTATTCCGTTGTCCACATTTGTTGCCGCACTTTTGTGGCGTACAACACAATTGTGTTGTAAAAAGGTTTTTTTTTATTACCGGCTATCACATTTGTGACATAGCAGGTTTTTTTAAAAAACCGTGGAAAACGTTACCCTGTTTCGACAGGTAACCACGGAACTTCTCTTTCAATAAGCTATAAACGAGTCCTTTCAGCTGAATCAGCCGTTAAGTGTTAATGATACTTCAGTTGGGATTACTTCCAGTCAGGTTGGGCTTCTTGCAGGTACAACCCGCCACCAAACTCCACTTGACTGTCAAGCACCCTCGTTTGCGTTTTACCGGCAGTTGAACAACCGGCGAAGGCTAGCACACATCCAATCGTAAATGCGATGACGCAGAGCATACCAGCCCGTAATTCTTTGTGAGTCTCAACTTTCATTATTCATTCTCCTAACTAAATGCTTTGATCAGTTGGCCGATGTACCACCAACCACAAAAGATAAACAATCCGCCGATGAACAGAACCCCAATGATTCCGTACTCTTTGCGAAAATCAATCAATTCATCAATCATTATTCAAACTCCGCTACTTGATACTCGTGACCGTTATCTAATGTTACTACACCGCCAAAGAATGTCCATGTAAAATCCGTCATTAAAGCACTTTTATGAGCGGCTAATAATTTCGGCATGTCTTCTTCAGTTTGTTCCGGTGTACAATCTGTACTTAGAATTCTCATAACCATATCTTTCTCCTAATAAAAAACCCCGCTAGGCCATCCCCAGATGACTGCCGTCGAGAGTTACCGACTCTAGCGGGTTCCCAAGCTCTAAGGCTTTCGCCGTCCCTAGAGTTAGGAAGCGACCCAAGAATTAGCGGTGACTTTCCTTTGAACAGCGATTCTGTTCCAAGTCTCTAAGTCATCGCCGGTTATCGGCTCGCCGGTGTACAGGTCTAAACCATTGTCCCACCGGCTCGCCAACAACTCAACCCGTCTCTCACGGTCTTCTTTCTTTCTACCGTTTGGGGCTTCATCTTTCAGTGAATTAGTAGAGCGATATTTCACATAATGCCCACCGTCCCACTTTAATTCAATTTGTTCATTCGAGCGACTAACCGAATCAACACCAACTTCGTCAACAATCTGGTCTTCCAAACTGTTAACATTCCAACCTAAACCGTACATATGTTTCTCCTTAAAACATTAATTCTACTTACTCTATCGTCGTTTACAAGTCCCTGAGTTTAGAAAAACTCACGAATTGCCTTACTATTTTTATCAGCCCGTGTACGCTGGCGGCGTGGCCGATTGTCATGCACACCAGTGCCGCTTGCGTGTTGCGTATGCCCGATGGACACCTTCAAATCATCCTGCTTGATGACCACTTTCCAACTTGTTTTTTTACGTCTAGCCATTGTCTTTCTCCTATTTCACTCGGCCTCTCGGATGCCACCGTTGAGCCGCGTCGTTGCCGTGATACAGTGAACGCCAACGACGCGCCTCGTATTACCTAATATAAACCCCTGCCGCCTTCGGGATTGGAGCGACGGCAGGGGAGAGAGTGACGGGCGTTATCGTCACCCACTTTTTAGTGATTCGCACCACTTGCTAAATACTTCACGAGCCTCTGCCTTGTCTAGGCCAAACTTGTGTTGTAATTCTCTCGGCGCTCCCATCATATTCATGGTTCCACTATCTCGTAACTCAGTTAGGTATTCAAAATATTCTTTCATCTCAATTCTCCTTTTTGTTTCTCTGACTTTTTTCGGCTTGTTCCTTGCGGAACTTCTTATAGATTGCAGCGTCGTTTTCCATATCTTGACGCTTTTCAGCTACTGGATTGTAAACGTTATATGGAACGTTCCATTGGTTGGTTCTTTTACTAAACATAATTTTCTTCCTTTTCTAACCACTCCCAACCTTGCGGCGGAGCTAATTCCCATAAATCAAATTTCTCAGCAA
>Ga0209992_10004837_pt1 | contig 10309 bp, 12 predicted proteins | sample 2SBtaG_2_FD_182564 | JGI IMG/M metagenome (GOLD analysis project Ga0209992, IMG submission 182564) | Deep subsurface microbial communities from Kolumbo volcano to uncover new lineages of life (NeLLi) - 2SBTROV12_ACTIVE470 metaG (SPAdes)... | ecosystem: Environmental > Aquatic > Marine >... | reverse complement strand
CTAAGTGAAGAAGGGTGGTTTGGAGTAAATACAGTCATAAAAAAAGAAGAATATCACAAACTTATCCCTAAACTAAGGAAAATTGCTCAAGGTCTTGTAGTTCATGAACCTAGACAAATTCTGGAACTTGAGGAGATTAAACGTGACGAAGAAAATTGATGAAGATAATCAAAGTAACTAATATTGAAAAATTCGCAACCAAAATTCTTCCAAAACAGCCTCAAAAAAACAGAATAATTGTTGAATCTATTCTAAAAGATGTCAAGAAAAATGGAGATGTTGCAATTAGAAAATACGAAAAAAAATTTAGCCATGCAAATATCACAACATTGCAAGTATCAAAAACTGAAATAAAAAATGCATATTCTAAAATTTCTAAAATTGAACTTGATTCTTTACGTTTAGCAAAGAAACGATTAGAAAAAACAGAATCTGCAATAAAATCTCTATTGAAAAACAAAATAATCAATCAAGATGGAATTAAAATATCTAAAAAATTTATTCCAATTCAAAGTGTTGGATGTTATATCCCAGGTGGACTAGCGAAATATCCTAGTTCTGTAATTATGTCTGTGGTACCAGCCAAAGTTGCAGGTGTAAAGAGAATAGTAGTTGTATCTCCACCAAATACTGATGGAAAAATTGATCCACTAACAATTGTTGCTGCAAATCTTTGTGGTGCTAATGAAATTTACAAAACAGGCGGTGTACAATCTATTGCTGCACTATCATATGGGACAAAATCAATTCTCAAAGTAGATAAAATCGTGGGTCCTGGTGGTGCATTTGTTACAACTGCAAAATATTTGACAAGTGATAATACGGGAATTGATATGCTTGCAGGTCCTACTGAACTAGGAATTATTTCTGATAATTCAACAAATCCAAAATTAATCGCATTAGATTTGATCTCTCAGGCAGAACATAGTAGTGACACTTTATGTTATTTGATTACAACATCACTAAAACTTGCAAATTCTGTAAACAAAATTATTTTAGAATTAATTCCAAAAATTAAAAGATCCACATTTGTAAAATCTAGTTTAAAAAATAATGGATTTATTGCAATTTGTAAAACTAGTACTGATATGATAAAACTTGCAAATACATTGGCACCGGAACACTTGCAAATAATGACTAAAAATCCTGAATTGTTATCTTCCAAAATTAGTACTGCTGGTCTAATTTTACTTGGAGAAAATACCCCCTCTTCTGCAAGTGACTATCTTTTAGGCTCAAATCATATACTTCCTACCAATGGATTTGGAAAAATTCGTGGCCCATTATCTGTTTTAGACTTTTTCAAGGTAAATACACAGGCAACTTGTTCAAAATCATCATTGTCTAAACTCTCAAAATACCTTGATGCTTTAACAACATCCGAAGGATTGCCAAATCACTTTGAAGCAGTTAGAGGTAGATTGAAATGAAAAAAAACTGGTTTGATGAAAAAATAAAGAAATTTTCATCAATTGGTGGTTATCAAAAACCTGACTTGATTCCAAATTCAGTTAAACTTGATTCAAATGAAAATTATGTAATCTCTAAACAATTCCAAAACGATGTAATTACGTCTGCCAAAAAAAATTCAGATGTACGAGAATATCCATTAGGTCGAATAGATAATTTAATCAAAGTGATATCAAAATTCACTAAAGTTCCTACTTCTATGATTGGAGTAGGGAATGGCTCTGATCAAATTTTGGATTTGATATTATCTAATTTTGCCTCAAAGCAAACCAAAGTTCTTACCTCTAAACCTACTTTTGGATTCTTTGAAGAGAGATGTAAATTATACTCAATACCATTAATTGCAATTCCTTTTTCAGATGATATGAAATTAAATATCAAAGATTTTGTTACACAATCAAAAAATGCAGATATTTTATATCTTGATTCGCCAAATAATCCCACAGGATTTCAATTCTCAAAAACTGAATTACAAAAACTAATCAAATCTTTTAATGGTCTTGTAATCATTGATGAGGCTTATGGAGAATTTAGCGAATATTCTTTTGCTAGTATGGTAAAAAATCAAAATAATCTAATTGTTGTGCAAACATTATCAAAATCATTTGGATTAGCTGGTCTTCGATTAGGATATTTTATTGCCGACAAGAAATTCACTGACGCATTTATGAACGTCTTGCAATATCCCTATCCTCTAAGTACTATTACCATTGAATCAGGAATTCTAGCTCTAGAAAAATCTGATTTAATGAAAAAAGTAGTGACTGATATCAAAATTGAAAGAAAAAGAATTATTGAAACTTTACAAAAATATGATTCTTTTCAAGTCTTTGATTCTAAGGCTAATTTTGTGCTATTTGACGCTCATGGTTCCTATAAACGAGTTTATTCAGCACTTGCAGAACAAGGAATTTCAATTAGAAAATTAGGTAAAATTGGAAATCATAAAGGATGTCTTAGAGTTACAATTGGAACAAAAGAAATGAACTCTAAATTTTTACTAGCAATTCGTGATTTATTGGGATGACTCTAATAAAAAAATCTGAAGGAATCTATCTTGATGATTCATGTGTTGATTCACTTGATAGTATTGATACAATAATTTTTGATTGTGATGGTGTTTTAATTGATATTACAAAATCATATGACTTGGCTATCATTAAAACAACACAATATGTTTTAGAGAATTTTTCAAAAATTAATAATTCAATAAATGTTGATTTTAAAATAATTGATGGTTTCAAATCTACAGGTGGATTTAATGATGAAGTTGATTTAGCATATGCTGCAATTTTGTCTCTAGTTGCTGCAAAAAAATTAGAAAAAGATCCTACAGAATTTATTTTTAATGTAATAAAAAATTCTGATTCAAATGGAATTATAACTGTAGAAAAATATTTACAAAATCAAACAGATATTTCTGAAATTAAAAATCAATTATCTTATCCTGGAATACATCATGATAATCCACTTTATCAGATTTTTGATCAACTTTTCTATGGGCCTGAATTGTACAAAAAATTATTTGATAAAGATTCTAAATTTTCAGAACCTGGATTAATTGAACAAGATGATGTGATATTGAATAATTCTTTACTTGAATTATTAGAAAAAAAATTTAATTCAAAAATAGCAATGGTTACTGGTAGAGGAAAAGAATCAGTTAGTTATTCTTTAAAAGAATTATTGCCAAGATTTGATTTAAAAAATTCAGTATTTCTAGAAGATGAATCCAGGGATCTTGCAAAACCTAATCCAAAACCATTACTGGATTCACTTAAAGGAATGAATGGAACCTCTACTTTGTATATTGGAGATTCTATGGAGGATTTTATCATGGCAAAAAGAGTGACTGAAATGGGAGCTAAAACTACATTTTGTGGAATTATTGGTACTAGTAAAAATCCTCAAGAAAAATTAGAATTATTTGAGAAAAATGAGGCTGTTTTAGTATTGGATTCAATTCATTTACTTCCAAAGGTATTAAATTTAGAATAAGTAATTGAAAATATCTGTGAGAAATATGACACCACGACAAGCATCAATTAAACGAAGTACAAAAGAAACAAGCATACAAGTTTCTGTAAATATTGATGGTGTAGGAAAAACAAGTATCAAAACAGGAATTAATTTTCTTGATCACTTGATTGTATCATTTGGTAAACACAGTATGATGGATCTCAAAGTTGTTGCAAAATCAAATGATGGAATTGAACACCACCTAATTGAGGATACTGCAATTACAATTGGACAAGCAATTGATAAAGCACTTGGAATGAGAAGTGGAATTACACGATTTAGCTATGCATCAGTTCCAATGGATGAATCACTATCTGAGGCTTCTATTGATTTAGTAAAGCGTCCATTTTGGAAATCAACTTTGTTAATAAAACGTAACAAGATTGAAGATATGTCTAAAGAAGATTTAGAACACTTCTTTCAATCATTATTACAAAATCTGAATAGCTGTATTCACCTTACTGTAAAGTATGGGGATAATGATCACCATAAAGTTGAGGCTGCCATAAAGTCACTTGCTGTTGCCTTTAGAAATGCATCTACATTGGATAAAAAACAAAAAGGAATTCCAAGTACGAAAGGATCAATGTAATGGTTAAAGTAGCAATCTTTGACTATGGTGCTGGAAATATTTTCAGTTTGAAAACTTCTCTTGAAAAAGTAGGTGCTACAGTAGATGTTATTACTGATTTTGATAAACCAAATGACTATTCTGGTTTATTTCTTCCCGGTGTGGGTAACTTTGATCCTGCAATGAATAGTATTAGAGATTTCTCAAAAACTCAATTTTTAGATTATGTTGGAAATGTACCTGTACTTGGAATTTGTCTTGGAATGGAAATGTTTTTTGAAAAAAGTGAAGAAGGAAAAGAGAAAGGTTTGGGTGTAATTGATGGTGAGGTAATCATTTTACCAAATACTATGAAAGTACCTCATATGGGATGGAATAATTTAGAGATAAAAAAACCTGGAATGCTTTTAGAAGGCGTTGAGAATGGTTCTTGGGTATATTTTGTACATTCGTATAGAGTAAAACCAAATTCAAATGATATTATCACTGCAGAGTCTGATTATGGAATTAAAGTTCCTGCAGTAGTTGAGCAAGACAATTTTTTTGGAACTCAATTTCATCCAGAAAAATCTAGTTATGTTGGAAAAATAATGATAAAAAATTTCCTTGATGTGTGTAAAAAATGAAAGTAATTCCTGCAATAGATCTAATGGGTGGACAAGTAGTTCGGCTTTACAAAGGTGATCCAAAACAAAAAACTGTGTACAGTGATAACCCAATTGAAATTGCAAAAAAATGGGAAGCCAATGGTGCTGATATGTTACATATTGTAGATTTGGATGCAACTTTGGGAATTGGTTCTAATCTTGAAATAATTAAAAAAATCTTGGAGGTAATTTCAATTCCAGTTGAAGTTGCAGGTGGATTACGAAATGAAGAATTAATTTTTGATGTGATAAAAATTTCAAATAGAATTGTAATTGGAACATTGGCCTTTAAAGATAAGGAATTACTAAAAAAATTACTTTTATCTTTTGGTTCTGAAAAAATTGTAATTTCAGTTGATCATATGGATGGTGAAATAGTAATTCATGGTTGGCAAGATAAAACAGGAATTAAACTCATTGATTCAATTCAGGAATTTTTAGAAATGGGTTTTACTGAATTTTTACTAACTAATGTAAATAGAGATGGAACAATGGATGGCCCTGATTTAGAATATTTAGAGCAAGCCTGTAATTTGGAAAATACCAATGTAATTGCAAGTGGTGGTATTTCAAATGTTAATGATGTTAAAGATGTTAAAGAAAAAAATGCATTTGGTGTTATTTTAGGTAAAGCACTATATGAAAATAAAATTTCAATAGAGGAGACAAAGAAAATATCATGACACTAACAAAACGAATTATCCCGTGCCTTGATGTAAAAAATGGCCGAGTTGTAAAAGGATTACATTTTGAATCCATTAAAGATGCAGGTGATCCTGTAGAACTTGCTGAAAAGTATAGTGATGAAGGTGCAGATGAATTAGTATTTTTAGATATTACTGCATCTGATGAACAAAGAAAAACAATCAAAGATTTGGTACAAAAAATTGCATCAGTAATTGATATTCCTTTTACTGTCGGTGGTGGAGTTAAATCAATTGATGATGCAAGAAATATTTTACTTAATGGTGCAGACAAAGTAGGTATCAACACTGGTGCAATAAAAAATCCTGCAGTAATTACTGAACTAATGGAGTTATTTGGCAGACAATGTGTAGTAGTTGCAATTGATGCTAAAAGAAATTACCAGATTAAAGACAATGTAACCATATTTTCAGAAAATGAAAAGAAATTTTGGTTTGAGGTTTTTATTTTTGGTGGAAAAAAAGAAACTGGTCTTGATGTTGTACAATGGGCAAAACAAGCTGAAAAACTTGGAGCTGGTGAAATTCTTCTTACTAGTATTGATAAAGATGGAACAAAAGATGGTTATGATATTTTATTGACTAGGAAAATTGTTGATTCTTTATCTATTCCAGTAATTGCTTCAGGTGGATGTGGAAAACCTGATGATATGGTAAATGTATTTCAAAAATCAAATGTTGATGCTGCATTAGCTGCTTCTATCTTTCATTATGATACTCATGGTGTAACTGGAGTCAAGAAATTTCTTAAAGAAAATAAAATCCCTGTAAGATTATAATAGCTTTCTTTCAAATTACCTCTATGCAGAAATCAATTGATGATATAGATTTTGAAAAAAGTGGTGGACTAATCCCAATAATAGTTCAAGATGTAAATACAAAAGATGTGCTTACTCTTGCATATTCTAATAAAGAATCTCTTGAATTAACTAAAAAAACTGGTAATTCTTGGTTTTGGAGTCGTTCAAGAAATAAACTTTGGATGAAAGGTGAGGAATCAGGTAATACTCAAAAAGTTAAAGAAATTCTTGTTGATTGTGATTCTGATGCAGTTATTTATCTTGTTGAACCATCAGGTCCTGCATGTCATACTGGTGAGAAAATTTGTTTTCATAATAATTTAGAAAAATAATTTAACAAACTGAACTTACATCTGTTCCTGGAAGTATTTTTTCATTAATTTCAAAATATAGATTTGGATAATCTGTACCTCTAAAAACCATCATCCATTCTCCTTGTAAATCATCCATAGAACAAATTCCTCGTTTAGAATTAATTTGAGGAGTAAAGTAAGTATTTGATGCAGACCTATCTTCACCATCAAATGGAATTGAAAGATATATTTTATGATGAGTTGCATTAAGCGGTCTATAAATTGTAATTTGCCCTTTCTCTTTTTCTTCAATTCCACCCATTCTTATGAATATACTTTCACCAATAGCATATTCACTTCTGTCAACTTGGAATGGTCCTGATGAAACCCATTCTCTTTCTAAAGGAGTGTATTCAGATTCATCTGCAATATTTTTTATCTTATCTAATTTTTCTTGAATCTCTGGAACTTCAATTGGTCTAATTTCTTTGTTAAAAGCATCTTCAACTTCTGCAACATCTGATTCTTGATTAAATGTCAAAACAATTCCTGATACTATCACGATAACTACAATTCCTACAACTATTCCTATCCTGGAACTATTCTTCATGGAGATGATTTTTATCAAAATCGCTAAAAACCTTCCTCATAATTTGCAATTTTAAGAAATTTATTTTTTTATATCTCTTTTTTCTAAAATCATACTTTTCCCCTTATGATTACTATGATTCATTATATTTTTTGATCTTTAAAATTAAGTAATACTTAACTTGATATTAGGATTTTTTATGTATTATTTGAAGGCAAAAATTGATCTTGACTAGAACTTCATTACAATGCAGAGAATGTAAAAAAACCTATGATACTGATTTCAAGTATGTTTGTGATGAATGTTTTGGACCTCTAGATGTAAAGTATAACTTTCCTAGTATTACAAAAGATACATTTTCTAATCGTGAACAAACCTACTGGAGATATTTTGAATTATTACCAATAGAAAATAAATCAAATATTGTAAGTATTGGTGCTGGTATGACGCCTCTAATCAAAGCAGATACACTTGGAAAAAAATTAGGATTAAACAATCTATACATAAAAAATGATTCTGTAAATCCTACATTTTCATTTAAAGACAGACCAGCTGGTGTTGCAATATCCAAAGCAAAGGAATTTGGATTATCCTCCGTTGGTTGTGCATCAACTGGTAATTTGGCATCAGCTACTGCAGCACATGCAGCAAAAGCTGGATTACAATGTCATGTGTTTGCACCAAGTAATATTGAGATGGCAAAAATTACACAAGCATTATCCTACGGTGCAAATTATGTTGCAGTTAATGGAACATATGATGATGCAAATAGAATAGCTGCACAAATTGGTGATAGTAAAGGAATTGGTATAGTAAACATTAACATGCGCTCACACTATGTAGAAGGCTCTAAAACATTTTCATTTGAAGTTGCAGAACAATTAGACTGGCAAGTACCTGATCAATTAATTATTCCAGTTGGAAGTGGTGCAATGTTGAATGCAATTTGTAAAGGCTTTGAAGAACTTCAAACAGTTTCATTACTTGATAATGTTTCAAATATGCACATGATTGCAGCACAACCACATGGGTGTGCACCAATAGTTGATGCATTTAAGAAAAATTCCAAAGAGGTAATACCGGTTGAAAATCCAGACACTGTGGCAAAAAGTTTAGCAATTGGTGATCCTGGTGATGGTAGATATGTTCTAAAACGATTAGCTCAATACAATGGCTTTGCAGAAGAATGTAACAATAAAGAAATTTTAGATGCAATTATTTTGTTGGCAAAGACTGAAGGAATATTTACAGAACCTGCAGGTGGTGTTTCAATTTCTATATTACAAAAAATGGTGGAGCAATGTAAGATTGACAAAAATGATAAAGTGGTATGTTATGTTACTGGAAATGGTCTTAAAGCAACTGAATCTATCATGGAAGTATTACAAAAGCCCCAAGTGATGAATGCAAACATTGCAGAAATATCGGCGGTAGTAAATTAAAATGGCAAATATTACATTTACAATTCCATCTGTGTTAAATTCAGGAGGTGGCGAAAAGAAAACAGAAATTTCATCTAATTCATTACAAGATGCATTTACAAAAATCTCTGAAATTATGGGTGATGATTTTAAACGAAGAGTTCTAGAAGGTGATGGCACGCCTCGTTCTTTGATTAATATATACATTAATGGAAAAAATGCAAAATTTTCTGATGGTATGGAAACTTCTCTAAAAGATGGTGATGAGATCTATATTTTACCTGCAGTTGCAGGAGGTTCTGAAGAACTATCTCCAAAAGAACTAGATAGATATTCACGTCAAGTAATGCTTGAAGAAATTGGTTATAATGGACAATTAAAATTAAAATATTCTAAAGTTTGTGTTGTTGGGACTGGTGGATTAGGACATCCAATCATTACAAGACTAGCTGCAATGGGTGTTGGTACATTACGAATTATTGACAGAGATGTAATTGAATTATCTAATTTACATAGACAAACATTATTTGATGAATCAGATGTTGGACAAGTAAAAGTTGAAGCTGCAGCAAAAAAATTAACAAAATTGAATTCTGAATGTACCATTGAGGCACTAACTGTTTCTGTAAATGACTATACTGCACTTGAAGTGATTGAAGGATGTGATGTTGTAATTGATGCACTTGACAGTGTCAATGCAAGATATGCATTGAACAAAGCTTGTGTTAAATTTGGAATTCCATTTGTTACAGGAGCTGCAGTTGGAACATCTGGACAAGCATTTACAATTCTACCAAACGAAAGTGCATGTTACTATTGCATGTTTCCATCACTTGATGAAGACACGATGCCAACATGTAGTATTGAAGGTGTACATCCATCAATTCTTTCTATAGTCGGTGGAATAGAAGTTGCAGAAGCTGTAAAAATAATTATTGGGAAAACTCCAAATCTTTCACAAAGAATTTTACATATTGATTTAGAAAATTTGGATTTTAACAGTACTAGAACATTTAGAGCCGAGGAATGTCCAATTTGTGGAACTGGAAAATTAAAAGTTGAAGAAAAACAAGAATTAATTTTAGAAGAATTATGTGGACGAAACAGAGGAAAAAGAACTTATTCAATTACTCCGACTGAAACTTTTGATCTTGATTCTACAAGTGTTTCTGCAGTTGCAAAAGAAAAAGGATTCCTAGTTGAAAATTTAGGTGACTTAGGATTATCTATGAGAACAAATGAATTATCTGTCAATTTTATGAAACGTGGTTCTGCTGTTGTAATTGGATCAAAAGATGAGACTGATGCTATTTCATTATATAAAACACTCTTAGGAAAAGAGATAAGTGCTTAATTTAGTCTGTAAATATTACATCTTTCTTAAAAAATATTGAAAAATATTTAGATCAAATGATCAATTTGGAATATATATATAATTATTATGATATATGTTATGAGAAATTGATAAAATTATTAATTTCAATGAAATTATCTCAATATTTGGTAAAAATGTGGACAAATCGTCCATTAGGCTTAAATACAAATTTTTAAGAAAAAAGTCAATAACATGAATAACGAAATAGGACGTAAAATAACTAGTCTTACATTAATGACAATTATGGTTGCCGGTGGTATGTCATTTGCTATTCCAGGAATGGAACCAGCATTTGCAGCCAACGCTAACCTATTTGTTTCCGCAGAAAACTCACAGTTTGATAACTACATGTCAGGACCTCAGGTCATTGAAGTAGTTGTAATTGATAGTGATATTGATGATACAGACGAGGCAAAAGGT
>Ga0209992_10004836_pt1 | contig 10311 bp, 10 predicted proteins | sample 2SBtaG_2_FD_182564 | JGI IMG/M metagenome (GOLD analysis project Ga0209992, IMG submission 182564) | Deep subsurface microbial communities from Kolumbo volcano to uncover new lineages of life (NeLLi) - 2SBTROV12_ACTIVE470 metaG (SPAdes)... | ecosystem: Environmental > Aquatic > Marine >... | reverse complement strand
CTTCTATAATTCTAATACTTGCAGTTCGTGCTACACCACCTGCTTTTCTTACATCAGATGGTAGTTTATCTAAAACCATGACAGATACTGCACCAGCTTCTTCAGCTATTTGTGCTTGTTCAACATTTGTAACATCCATAACAACTCCATTTTTCAGCATATGTGCAAAACCACGTTTGAGTGTAGAAGTTCCACGTACAACAGAATTAGAATCAATTTTTCCACATATTACACCTTTTGAATCAGGAATATCTCCAGAAAGTGGAATCATAACCTACCTAAGCCTCATCGATATTTATTCCCTTATGATCTCCATTATTAGTTCAAGCTCTTCTTGAACCATTGTTATAATTGGAGGAATCATTTGTTCGGTTGCATCAGATTCAGGCCAATACAATTGATTAGTGTCTTCATTTAATGTAATTTTAAGACCAAATTTTTCATAAGTTTCAATTCCATCTTTTATAGAAAATGATTCAAAAGGTATTGACAAAAATCCAGTTTCTTTAATCATTGCAACAAGTTTGATTCTTTGTGAATTTTCAATTTTAATGGTTTTTTGTGGACTAGCTTTTCCATCTTTAGTAATAGAGTAAGTTACGGTGCCATCATTTCTAATAACAATTATTTCAGTTTGTTCTGCAGTAAGTCTATCAGTTATTCCAGGAGATATATTTCGAAGTTGATGAGTTGTAAACTCTATTTCAGATTCATCAAGAGGATCTATTGCAATATTTGCAATTTCAGGAGCAGTGACTAAAGGAATAACAAGTATTATTGCAAGAATTATCGGGATTGCACCACCAACAATTAGAATAGGTTTAACCAATTTACTGCAAATAATCTGAAATTGCAAATAAACCTTGGTAATAGTTAAAATTCCCGCACAATATTTCAATTCTTGTGGGTTCGTAGCCTAGCCTGGTAGGGCGACGGTCTCCAAAACCGTCGATCGTCGGTTCAAATCCGATCGGGCCCACTTATTTTGTTTTATTTTTTAAAACATTAAGAGCAGAACCAGATTTGAACCACTCAATTTGCGAAGAATTGTAAGAGTGTTGTAGTATGATTTTATCATCAGTACCATCAGAGTGTTGTAGTATACATTCAAAAGATTTGTCAGGAATAAAATCTTTGAGTCCCGATATACTAATTTTATCATCTTCTTTTATCTTGTCATAATCATCTGTAGTTTCAAATGTTAATGCAAGTATGCCTTGTTTTTTGAGATTTGTTTCATGTATTCGTGCAAAAGATTTTGCAATTACAACTACACATCCTAAAAATCTAGGAGTCATAGCAGCATGTTCACGACTACTTCCTTCACCGTAATTATTATCACCTACAATTATCCAATGCATGTTTTTTTCTTTATACTCTCTTGCTATATTTGAACAATTTTCAATGTTTTTAGTAAGGATGTTTTTTGCTTTTCCTACCTGGTCATTGAATGCATTAACAGCACCTAAAAGTAAATTATCACTTAGTTTATCAAGATGACCACGTAGTCTAAGCCAAGGCCCTGCAGGGGAGATATGATCAGTAGTACATTTTCCTTTTGCTTTCAACATCAAGTTAAGATCTAAGAAATCATTTCCATCCCAAGGTAAGAAAGGTTCAAGTTTTTGTAGTCTATCACTATTAGGGTCTATCAAAACAGTTACGTTTTCAGGATCTTTAGATGGAGAAACATAACCTCCTTCGGCTTGAACAAAACCATTTGGAGGTACTTCAGGGGCAGGTTCAGGCGGAGATAATTTGATTTTTTTACCATCTTTAGTTTCAAGTAAATCTTCTAGAGGATTAAATGATAGGCTACCTCCTAATGCAAATGCTGTAACAATTTCAGGGCTTGCAATAAAGTTCATGGTATCTCTCTTTCCATCATTGCGTCCAGGGAAATTTCGATTAAATGATGTTACAATAGAGTTTTTTTCTCCATCTTTTAATTCAGGTCTTTGCCATTGACCAATACAAGGACCACATGCATTAGCAAGAACAGTTGCCCCAATTGATTTTAGACTATCAATCTGTCCATCACGTTCAATGGTAGAACGAATCTGTTCAGATCCAGGAGTAACTAACAAGGGTATTTTTGCTTTAATTCCATGAGTTTCAGCTTGTTTTGCAACACTAGAAGATCTTGACATATCCTCATAAGAAGAGTTTGTACAACTTCCAATCAGCGCAACAGATAATTCATCAATGTACTCTTTAGAATCCACCTCATCAGATAATTTTGATATTGGTCGTGCAAGATCAGGAGTATGAGGACCAACTACATGAGGTTCAAGATCAGATAGATCAATTACAATGACTTTGTCAAAGAATTGCTCTGGATTTTTTTCAACTTCTGGATCAGCTGTTAATAAATTTACATTTTGACTCGCAAGAGTTGCAATATCTTTTCTATTTGTTGAATTGAGATATGTTTCCATTCTTTTGTCATATGGAAAAACAGAACAAGTTGCCCCAATTTCAGCACCCATATTGGTTATTGTTGCTTTTCCTGTACAACTAATTGATTCCACACCAGGTCCAAAATATTCGATTATAGAATTTGTACCACCAGACACAGACAATTTTCCTGCAACGTAAAGTATGACATCTTTTGGTGCAGTCCATCCATTCATTTCACCTTTAAGAAAAATACCGATTCTTTTTGGGTAAAGTAGTTCCCATGGAATTCCAGCCATAGTTTCTGCTGCATCAACACCACCAACACCAACTGCAATCATTCCAAGACCACCAGCATTTGGTGTATGGGAGTCAGTTCCAATCATCAATCCACCAGGAAATGCATAGTTTTCTAATACAACTTGATGAATTATTCCAGCGCCTGGATTCCAAAACCCTGCACCATATTTACTTGATGCAGTTTCAAGAAATTTGTAAACCTCATTGTTTTCATACATTGCTAATTTTGTATCCTCTTTTCCCTCTTTTCTTGCTTGAATAAGATGATCACAGTGTACAGTTGTTGGAAGCGCTACAGATTTTAGACCTGCTTGCATGAACTGTAACATTACCATTTGGCCAGTAACGTCTTGTAGTGCAACACGATCAGGTCTAAGAAATACATAATTCTTTTTTTCGTCCAATTTTTGTTCTAAAAATTCATCTTCAAGATGACCTACAAGAATTTTTTCTGTAAGTGTAAGAGGTCGGTTTACAGTTTTACGGAATTTTGAAATATTTTTATTTAATTTTTCATATACTTTTTCTACCATTTCAGGTGTAGTTTCTATTGCAATTTTGGACAATATTTGATAATGAAATTTTCAGTTTATAAACGGTCAGTGATTATGATTTCACATCTTTGACATACAGTTATAAGAGAAAATGGATTATTTGCTTTGTGTTTTCATTATTAGAATTTAATCAATTAGAGGAATTGATATAGATGGTTAAGAAAGGTTTTCCAAAATTCGGCATGTCACAAGCTGGCGCATATGTTACAGCACTAAAAAATTATAATTTACCGGATTTTATTTTAAAATTGGTTGCAAAAGATACAGATTCAGAACTACTAGAGAGAGGAAGAATTGACGATAGATTACAAAGTATGAATGACACCGCATTAGAATTACTAAACAAAATTTTTGTCGATTGTGAAGAAGATAAAAAAGGGAAATATGCACAGTATAGATTCTTTGCATATGTATCAAGTATGTATCATAAGTGTGAAGTTTTGATTAATGAGAGTATTCCTGGAATCTCTGGAAAAGATCACAAAATTCCTATTGCAATTAAGAGTAATGGGATGTATATGGCAATTGCATTTAACAAAGCTACAGGGAATTCAGTAAATAAAAAAGATGTTGCAAAATTTTATGATATTGCAGATGATGTAAAAAGTGGAGAACATGGAACACAACTCATAGATGCAATTTATGGTTCCTCTGTAGGTTTCAAGGGTGATGCATTAGTAGAGCTAGAAAGTTTGAGTAAATCAAGAAAAGATGATGCAGAAAATAAGTTAGAATTTAAAACTGCTAATTTTGAAAACAGAATTTATTCTGTTGTAAAATGCTAATATTTTATTTTGGTTATATTCATTGAAAGAAATTTAGGTTTATTTTCAGTGATTTCAAAATTTTCATTATATTGAATAAAAGGTAAATCATTGAATAGATGTTGAGTTTGTAAATCATGAACATCTTCAATGTAACGTTTATGTTTTTTTTGTCGTAACATTTCATGTAAAATTTCATGGCAAACCGTAGTACAGTTTTTTTCTGCAAGAAATAGTTCATCATAACCATTTTTTGGTTTTTGCCATAGTGCCATACCAAAGTTTTCAGCATGAAATCCTTCACATGTACAGTCGGTCCATAGAGGTCTAAAGTGAGTCAGGTAAAAATGATATATATCTTCACCACGTTGTCTATGATCATCTAGTAGAGTGTGTGAATCTAATTTTTGTAGAATACTACGTGGTTTTGTAATCATTTCGTCACATTGTATATCATATGATTTTGAGAAATTTTCTTTAATCCATTTTTGAAAAAATTTTCCCATTGATTTAACATACTCAAACTCTTGTTTTCTAGAATCAAGATCTTCTTCCTTAATTACAAAAATAAAATGTAAGAGCATTTTAACAAAAATAATGAGGATTAGGTTTGACCTTCTATACCCATAAGAGTTAGAGTAGATCTAATCTTTTCAATTTTTCTTATTTTCCAAGTAATTGTTTCACGTAATGCTTCAACAGTTGACGATTCAATTTTTGCCAAGATGTCATAAGCACCAAAGGTACCGTGAACCTCTATTACTCCTTCAAGATTTTTTAACTGAGAGATAATAGCTTCCTCAGAACCGAGCTCACAGTTAATGAGTACATATGCTGTCGCCATACAAAAACTACAACGTTCATGTATATCAATTATCCTATTACTTTTCAGATAATTTTAAAATGGTTTTCCATATGTTACTAGGAACAGGCATGAAAGATAATCGCATTATACGTAATAATTCCCAATTTTTGAAACTTTTCTGAAGTTTCATTTCATCGAGAGTTACAGGATTTTTGAATAATTTTTTAAATTTTACGTCTACCACAATGAATCTTTTGTTATCTTCTTTTGGATTTGGATATGGATTAGAAGTTATTGTCATCAATCCAACAGCTTGTCTTTCAGTACCAGTATGATAATAGATAATTCCATCACCTTTTTTTGCATTTTTCATGTGTTTCAATGCTAAATTGTTATGAATGCCATCCCAAACGGTTGTTTTGTCTTTTTGGAGATCAAGTATATGATAACCTCTAGGTCCACTTGGTTCCTGTTTGGCAAGCCAATAATTTACCATGATGATCAAAATAGATTTTAGAAATGCACATTTAAAATTTTAAAAGAATTGTCCCCCGGTCCTGACTCGCAAAAAATCATTGGTTTTAGCCAAATCCTCATTTTAGATCTGAAACCGGGGTTGCCCGATTTGTCGCAAACCTGGGTGAATTAGAAATCATTGTAATCCGTACGATCTCATCATCCTAATCCGTCTGAATGCGTGCTCTTTGGGCAAACCTAATTCGAGTTAGTCAAATATTAATCCAGATAATTTAATCTCAAATCCTGTGACTGAGGTTCTAATACGGAAATTTTCTAAAATTTCTGTATTTATTTCTCCAATCTCACCAATTTTTTTATCATTAACAAATATGTCAGCATGTTTTCCTTCAACAAATAATTCTTGATTTTTAGAAGTTTTAGTTTGTGAATCTATTTTAAAAATAGTTTTAAGAATAGATTGCATTATTGCTTTAATTTCAGAATAATTTGTATCCTTATACGCAATTACTGCTGCAAGATTAATTGATTCGTTGATTGGTTGAGATTTTGAAAATACTACACCAGTTTCGAATAATTTTTGAGGATAAGATTCATGAATGTTTTTTGAAAGATTTTCTAATAGACTAGGCAACAAAGAATCACGGAGAATTGTATGTTCTTGACTTTTTGAATCAAGAACAGATATTATTTCAGATGAATCTCTTTTGGTCATATCATAGAGAATCTTTTTACTTGTAAGACTTGAATTCATTGCTTCAAGAAATCCAAGACCTACAGCAGTTTTACTTATCAATCCCGTTTTTATTGTAACATCATTTTTTTGACCAATAGTGGTGGAAGGAGATAGTTTTGGTTCAATATTTGCTATTCCATAGCCAAGTGCTATTTCTTCTACTAGATCCATTGGACCAAATATATCAAATCGGTATCTAGGAATAATACATGTGATTTTTTTACCTTTTACAGAGGCATCTAATCGACATTTTTTTAGACATGTCACCATATTTGAAGAGCTCATTTCTATTCCAAGTATTTCAGATGTAAATTTTGTATCATAAATCATTGTTCTATTCTTTAATTGTGGTGTAGAGTTTTTGTTTCCGGAAATTTTTAATTCATTAAAATCAAATCCAGCAGTTTGTAAAATTGATACAACCACCGATAGCATATCTTCTGCAGATTCTTTATCAATTCCAGTTACCTCAATTAGAATATTTTTTGTATTTGGAGTCACAGTTGTTAATGCAGAATTAATTATTGGAGGAAATGATATGATATTTTGTTCTGAATCCATAATTATTGGTACCTGTTTGGAATCGGCTAAAATCCAACCATAATTTTGGCCAACTTCAGTATTCACTAAAATTTCATCAATTGTTTGTTCAGTATCGCCATTTAATGGAACAAATTTGTGTTCTCTTGACGTAGTTGAATATCTTAAAGGGAAAGAAATTTTATCAGCATCGTGTAATCCAATAGATGATTTTTTCCTTTTTCTTCCTATTCCAAAATGAAGATCTTCTTGCATATTCATTAGTTGTTTAATTGAGATATCATCTAATTTTCCATTTGTAGCAATTACCCCTGTAACGTATGGTCTAACCTTTGTTACAGAAGAATCTACTTTGATTGTAAATTTTCCTTTTTTCTTGATAATGGTTTTTTCAATTCCTTTTTTTATTCCTAAAAGACCTTGTAATCCATTTGCTATTCCATAGTCAGTAGAATAGTCAGGTCTGTTTGGACTATATTCAATTCTAATTTCATCACCATCTTCAGATTCAATATCTAATCCAAGAAATGGCAATGTATCTAGAATTTGCTTACGCGTTGTTTTTCCAGAAACTAATTTTCTGATTCGGTTAACGTTTAATTCAACAACTGGCAATTATGCACTCCTCAACCAACTTAGATTATTGTTATAGAAGTCTCTAACATCATCTAGTTCATACTTTAACATTGCAATTCGTTCAATTCCTCCGCCCCATGCTAAAACAGGTTTAGTTATACCAAGAGGTTTTGTTACCTCAGGGCGAAAAATTCCCATACCAAATAGCTCAATCCACTTTCCTAATTTCTCATTATACACCATTGTTTGTAATGATGGTTCAGTATATGGAAAAAATGTAGGCCAGAATTTAATCTTAGTTAGTCCTAGTTTTTTATAAAATTCTTTTTGTATTCCCATCAAGTCACGTAATGTTGTGTTATTTCCTATTACAATTCCTTCAATCTGATTAAATTCAACAAGATGTTTGTAACTAACTTTTTCATTACGGAATACACGACCTAATGAGAAGATGCGTGCATTATCTGGTTTTTGTTCTGCCAGATACTTTATTGTTACACATGTAGTGTGAGTTCGTAAAACCATTTTTCGGGATTCAGACAGCTTCCAATCATATTTCCAATTTTTAGTATGAGATGATGATACATTCTTAATTTGAGATGATGTTGCAGGGTTTTTTGACTCAAGTTTATCCAGATAAAATGTATCTTGAAGCTCTCTAGCAGGATGATCTTGCGGAGTGAACAAAGCATCAAAATTCCAGAAACTGGATTGTGTCATGTTACCTAGAATTTCTGAGAAACCAAGATTAACAAAAATTTCTCGTATTTCATCAATTGTGTCCTGTAGAGGATGTGTTCGTGCAGCAAATACTTGAGGTACATCAGCTTCAACATCAATTGCACCATCAGAAGAGATGTTTGTATCAAGGGACATTGCTGCGTTTGTCAGAGAAATTGTTTTTGATTTTTCAGAATTTTGGATGATGTAATTTGGTCTAGATAACAGAATTTTTAGAGCAAGGGAGTTAGTAATTTCATCTTGTGAGATAGTTTTTTCCCCTATGAAAGTAAGGAGTTTTTCTTCAGGAGTTTCTATTGGTTTTTCTTTTAATGATACCAGAGAACCAGAATCATTTTTTTCAATTTTTATCCATCCATTTTTTTTAGCATTTGCAATTGCAGCATTAAATCCAGCACCAGATAGGATAGAACGAATTTGTTCAAAAGTTTTAGGTTCATTTTTTATCAAATCGATAAGTTTTCGTTCAGGGAGACCATTTTTGAGAGAATCAATGCCATTAGGACCAAGTGAGATACTTACTTGTTCAGATTCAATGACTAATGCAAGATCTTTTAGACGTAACCATTCAATTCCACGACGAACTTGATCAATTGATAATTCAGTATTTTTGGATAATTGTTCAGGAGTTTGATTTGGAGTTTTTTGTAATGTTTCTATAATTTTTTTTTCGATATCATGAAAAACTTGTGACACAGTACAACGTCCCAAAAAGACTTTTTAAAGCTTAACCTAAGTCAAACTTGAATGCCATCTGATGATTTTGTCGTAACTCCATGGAATGTTGAAGGAGACATTGACTATGAAAAATTGATTAAACAATTTGGTACTCAGAAGATTTCTTCAGAAATTCTATCAAAAATGAAGCAGATTACAGGAGAAGATCATTTCATGTTGAGACGAGGAATATTCTTTTCACATCGAGATCTAAATTTAATTTTAGATAATTTTGAAAAAGGAGAGAAATTCTTCTTATACACAGGTAGAGGTCCATCAGGTAATACACATATTGGTCATCTTGTACCATGGGTTTTTGCAAAATGGTTACAAGAAAAGTTTGATGTTAACATATATTTTCAGTTAACAGATGATGAGAAGTTTTACACAAAACCAGATTTAACATTAGATGATACAAATAATTTTGCATTAGAAAATGCATTAGATTTTATTGCACTTGGTTTTAATCCGGAGAAAACAAAAATCATCATTAATACACAGAATATCAAAAGATTATATCCAATTGCAGCGCAAGTTGCAAAAAAAATTAATTTTTCAAATACCAAAGCAGTTTTTGGATTTACAAACGATACAAATATTGGTATGATTTTTTATACATCATTACAATCAGCACCGTGTTTTGTTGAAGATTTACCAGTGTTAATTCCACTAGGAGTTGATCAAGACCCTCATTTTAGAATAACACGTGATGTTGCACCAAAAATAAACAAGCCAAAACCAGCTCTAATACATAACATAATGATTCCTTCATTAACAGGTCCAGGCGGCAAGATGTCTGCATCAGATGAGAAGAGTACAATTTACACAACAGATTCTCCCGAAGTAGTAAAAAAGAAAATTAACAAGTATGGTTTTTCTGGTGGGCAAGTGGATATTGAAAAGCATAGAGAGTTAGGTGGAAATCCAGACATCGACGTATCATTTCAGTATCTAAAAATATTCTTTGAACCAGATGATGAAAAATTAAAGAAGATTTATGATGATTATAAATCAGGAAAGATGTTAACAGGAGAATTAAAGGCAATTTTGATTGAGAAAATAAATTCATTTTTAAAAGTTCATCAACAAAGAAGAGAAGAGGCTAAGAAGAACTTGGCAAAATTTTTGTTAACAGATGAATAAATTAGAGATTGTCGCTCAAGACAAATACGAGGCAGAGAAATTAGCAAGTTTAATTTTTGTTAAAGAAGGTAATGAAACATTTATCACAGAAATTATCGACGTTTTTGAAACAGAGATTGTAATTTCCATCAAAGATAAATCAGTACATAGTATAGTTTTGAAAGATAAAGAACAAGTTGTTAAATTCACAGATTTTATGCAATCTATTATTGAAAAACAGAGTAAGATTGTTGATACGTTGACAAATGAAGAACAAGTCGAGATTCTAAAAGAAGATCTAAACTAACGATTTATCCATCTCAAAACTGAGAATTTCTTGAACTTTCAAGAAATACATCTGAGTTGAATAAGGCATTTGTGGAAGATTATTCTCAACAGCAATCGCAAAATATCTGACAGCTCTTTTTGAGATATCAAGATTAAATTTCATAAGAAGAATCGGATCTTGTTTTACATTAATTTTATCTTGTAGCCATGGTGGTGCCATTTCTCTTGTTTCTGCTATAATTTTTTGATACCAAAATGAGAGATGTTCAGGCTGTAATCCTTTTTGTAATTGTT
>Ga0209992_10004835_pt1 | contig 10317 bp, 10 predicted proteins | sample 2SBtaG_2_FD_182564 | JGI IMG/M metagenome (GOLD analysis project Ga0209992, IMG submission 182564) | Deep subsurface microbial communities from Kolumbo volcano to uncover new lineages of life (NeLLi) - 2SBTROV12_ACTIVE470 metaG (SPAdes)... | ecosystem: Environmental > Aquatic > Marine >... | reverse complement strand
GTCATAAAGTAACGAATCATATTTTTATCGGTTACCGTTACCGGCCCACCGGCTTTAATCTGTTGTTTAAACAGTGGAATCACCGAACCACTAGAACCCACAAATTAAAGGGATACGATACTTAATTACTCATTTGCGACCAATGAATATGGAAACTTTAATAATTAAGTATCGTGTCCCCTTAATTGAGTCATTTGCATAATTTCTGAAATTTCTCACTACCTGTTATTTTGACCGTTTAGAAAACCAAAATAGCTCTAAAAAGAGCTATTTATTCATCTGGAAATCATTTTAATTCCATTAATTTGTATAAAAATGGCTAAAGCATACATTAAGATTCATTAAAACAACTTTAAGCCACCCATTTAAGAAATTTCCCAAATTTTTAATTGCTATTTATGTCTTGGATACCCATCAGGATTCATACTTTGCCAGCGCCAGGTGTCTTCGCACATCTCATCTAGCTCACATTCAGCCTTCCAACCTAACTTTTCTACTACGTAAGCAGGATCTGCGTAGCAGGTGGCGATGTCTCCGGCGCGTCTATCGGCAATTTGATAGGCTATGCGTTTGCCCGATGCCTTTTCAAAGGCTTTTACCATATCTAGCACTGAGTAGCCGTTGCCTGTGCCTAGATTAACGGTTAACAGCTGCGGCTTATCCTCTAATGCCTGTAGCGCCTTGACATGCCCTTTAGCTAAATCCACCACATGAATGTAATCACGCACTCCCGTACCATCGGGCGTATCGTAATCTCCACCAAAAACCGTTAACTTCTCTAATTTACCCACTGCCACTTGTGCGATATACGGGATTAAATTATTGGGAATATCGTTCGGATCCTCACCAATCAGCCCACTCTTGTGCGCACCCACAGGGTTAAAGTATCTAAGCAGTGCGATATGCCAGCTATCATCTGCAACAAACAGATCTTGTAAAAACTCTTCAATCATTAACTTAGATCGACCATATGGATTGGTGACCGACAGCGGGAAATTCTCCTTAATCGGTACCGTATGCGGATCACCATAGACCGTCGCGGATGAGCTAAAGACAAAGGTTTTACAACTAAAATCACGCATCACTTCAGCGAGGATAAAAGTACCACCCACGTTGGTATCATAATACTCAATCGGCTTCTCTACCGACTCACCCACCGCTTTCAAACCTGCGAAATGAATCACCCCATCAATGGCGTGTTTTTCAAATACGCGCGTCAGTGCAGCTTTATCACGCACATCTACCTTGTAAAAAGGAATGCTGGTATCCGCTAACTTCTCAACACGCTTTAACGCTTCTAGCGATGAGTTGCAGAGATTATCAACCACAACCACTTCGTAGCCCGCTTTAAGTAGCTCAATGCAAGTGTGAGAGCCAATATAGCCTACGCCGCCTGTTACTAATATTTTCATCACTATTTCTTAAATTTAAACCTAAAATGCACAATTCGACGATAACCAATCGTATAAATTGCCATGAATACAAACGCCCAAATAACCAACATGGTTTGATCATCATACCAAATAACAGCCGGAATGATACCCACCAAAGAGAGTGTCCATAAAAATGGCGATGTCATACTATTGCATATGGTTTTATTATGTTTAAATCTTTTACAATTAACTAAACGCTTATAAACCAACATATGTAGATGGTAGCCATCAGGCTGACTTGGCGAAGTTCCACGCACAATTTTTTTACGGTAAATACTAAACAGCACCTCATACATGGGGTAGATAAAAATTAACAACACAAACCAATTAGATAACTCCGCATGGCGATCTACCAGCCACAAGCCAATACCAGCCAATATAAACCCAACAAAATACGCCCCACCATCTCCCATAAATATCTTACCGAATGGAAAGTTTAGAATAAAAAATCCAACCAGAGAGGAAGATAGCAACAGACTCAACTGCAAAATCAGATCATCCCCAAGCGTATAAGCGACAAATGCCAAAGCCAATGAAGCTAATATTGCATATCCAGCCATTAACCCATTAAAGCCATCAATAATATTGAGTGAGTTTATTGCCCCACCCACAACCAACAATGTAAACAACAACCCTATTAGCCAATAGCCTGACAGAAAACCATCAACCCACTCAAACCCTAAAGAGAAAACACCCAGATTCATAAAAACAGCCAATATAAAAATAGAGACAAATGCAAATAGCAATCTTAACAAGGGCGATACGCGCGCAGTCAAATCCTCATAAACACCACCAGCAAACACCGGAAGCGAAGCTAACCACAATATCCACAACCCAGAGGCTTGCTCATCAAGCAACCACAAGCCAACAGCAAACCCTAAAAAAACCGGAATACCGCCAATACTAGGAGTGTGATCAACATGAAACTTCTGCACACCCTGTAAATCACCCTTGTGTATCAACCAATCAATCTTATCTGCAAAATGTATAATTAGCCAGCCAATGATTAAGCTAGTTAAGAACGGTGGTAGAATTAAATCAAAGGGGATTGTGCTGAGCATGAAATTTGGATGGATATATTTTTTTTAATTATACTGTAGCATACTTTAGCACCCCAAAACCTCTGGCAACCTTTTAAAATTTCTTATATAGAACATTCAAGAGTCGTCTATCTGAATTTATATAGCTTTTTTACAAAATTTTTTGGAAGTATTCTTACAGGGGCTCTCACAACAATATTTTTTACCATTTGATAAAAGCTAATATATCCAATCTTATAGGAACAATGCATAAACTTTATTTCATTTTTTAAATATCCCCACCCTATCCTTCTGCCAATCATATCATTACCCACTCTAACTTTTACTAGAGGAGTGTCAAGATTCTCTACAAAAGTATTTTTAGATAAAACCCTAATCCATAAATAATAATCTACAAAACCAGATATCTGTATATATCTGCCAGCATTAGACCATAATTCTTTCTTAAAAAACACTGTTACATGATTAAAAGGGTTTCTTTTTTTTGAAAATTTAACAATATTACTCATCCCTATCGGGGCTTTTTTGATACCAACGGGTGCATTCTCATCAGAATTGAATTCGCTGATGTGACCACCAAGTAGCAAAACCTTAGGATTGTTTTTTAAAAATAAAACTTGCTTCTCAAACCGATCAATTTCACATATATCATCTGCATCCATTCTTGCTATCCAATCATTTTGACTGTTTTCAATAGCAATATTCCATGCATAAGCCGGCCCCTTGTTTTTCTCGTATGAGATAAATTTTATAAAGTCATAACGATGCTTATAACTATTTATCACCTCATAAAGACTGTTACTTAAGACCCCATCAGCTACTAAAATTATTTCATTCGGTATCAATGTTTGCGTAACTAAACTTTCTAAAGATTTTTTTAAGAAAATATTATTGTCTTTTATGTATACTGACATTATTATCGAAAATTTCATTTCAACCGCCCACTCAAAAAAATACTTCTAACTTTTTTATACATTGTTAAAAAATACCTCTTAGCGGTTTTTTTAATATTCCAATATAAATATTGCTTAAATCTAGAAAACTTACCGCCTCTTAATATTGAAAATATCTCTCCATCTGACAAAGCTCTATTAATTGAATACCTACCAACAACCTTTATTCCGTAACGCTCTTCAACTTTTAATTGGGGCTCAGAAGTGTAAAGTTTTTTTATATTCGCCTTATACGCCATTTTAGCCACACTACTGGAATAAGATCCTCCAGAAATAGATGCATAATCAACATTATTATTTATAATTAAACTCAATTTTTTACAACTCTCGCCCCACTCTTTTAACAACTCATCTTCCGAACAATCAGACATAACCATTGGGTGGGTGTGAGTATGTGAACCAATAATATGCCCTCGATTTGCCAATGATTGTATATCACCTATAGACAAAAATCCTTTTTTTCCTATTAGGGCTGTTGTAATAAAAAAAATACCTTTCATTTGATATTTTTCTAAAATTGTAGCAGCTAATAAAAACCCAACCCCTCCATCGTCAAATGTAAATGTAAATTTGTATTTTTTCCCTTGAACTTGTGATACTTTTTTTACGTGGCATTCAAATACACTTTGATGGAATTTATAAATATTGGAATAACCAGTAACAAAACCACTGGAATTATAATTTTCAGTATCATTAATAACATCATGATACAAAAGGTTGATATTTTTCACTATAAAATCAATTAATTAAGAGATTAAACGTATATTTCTTGCAAATAGGTAGATTAATATGGCTATTTTTTTCTATTTAACCACATTGCCAGTGGAAATCTTAATTTAAACCTGACCCAGGTGAATGCTTTAAATAGAATTCTAATATAAAACTTCATCCATACAAATCTGGAATACCCTACTTCACAACCACCAAAACTCCTTTTAAACTTATCAATTGATGCTATCCCCAGTCCGCCAAAATTATATTTTTTTATATTGTTATTAGTTGCAAATTTTATAACCTCCCAATGCATAAGATTGCTCGCCCCATACTTATTGCCTTCTCTAGTAGAAGTGCCGCTCATAAAATTTATCTCATCTTCATTATGCATGAAAATTCCCATAGCAACTGTATCTGAACCAGATTTGATTGATACAAATAGCAGATTATTGGATTTTAAAAGTCGTTTTGTCAACAGTATATAAAATTCCTCTGAATGAGGGGGGGTGGCACCACTCTTCTTAAAAGTATTCTCCAACATTGAATAAAATTGTTTTACATTTTTTTTATCACAATCGAGGAATTCTGCTCTCAGTCCATTTTTCTCGGACTTTCTAACCAGATTTCTAGCTCTCCCTTGCATACCATTCCATAAAATCTCCTCACTCTTATTGGTGTCAAGAATTATTGTAGATGGGTACTCAACACTAAAATCTATACTTGTTAAGTCCATAAAAACCTCATCTCGTTCAGACAAACATGCGATTTCTATCCAATTGGCGCCTTTTTGTAATACAGAGTCTACTATTTTATGTACATATTTTTTTTGATCGTTCTTATTTATGTTATCTGATAATTTTATAAAATCTATGTATGGAGTATATGTACCCCTCAATGGTGACCCCACCCTATATATAAATAATATCCTATGAATAAATAATGGCATTATTATTTTATTAACGTTGTTGTCGCTAACTACCGCAACTAAACACTCTTTATTAAAACCTTGCTCGATTAGCTTCCACCAGAAAATCTCTTGGAATAGGTTTAAATGAATGTCGCTAATCAAGCGTTCCGCCTCCTTCACTCCAATAAATGAGACCTTAATCATTGCTATCACCATATTGTTTAAGAATTTTAAGCATATAATTTATTTGTTTTTTATCTATACTTTGATGCACTGGAAGTGCGACCAGGCTTTTATTAAAATGAATAGAATTTGGATATTGATCAACGTATTTGAAAATCACACTTGGCATTTCCTCATTTGGCCAACGCCACGCACCAATGCCATTTGATCTTAAATAATCAACCAAACCAAATGTCTCGTCATGAATAACAACAGCTTGGGGCGCCATATTACAATCTACATGTCTAGCTAATAGTTTAAATCCAAGCTCATCTACACCCTTACTTAGTTGATTAAAATTAGCAACTATACAAGTTCTTGTCTTTTTTAGATATTGTTTGCTATTTAAGTAGCAACTTAATTGGAAAGATGGTTCACATGGATTAAAGCATGTATCGTGTTTAATTGCACCCCTCTTATTTCTTACATTTTTTTTCAATCTAGTAATAAATACATTGTAAATATTAATTTGTAATGTGATGAGAGCTCTCTCAATATAACGCACTAATAGATACTTTAAGTCACTTATTAATGGACTACATTTTTCCCTGCAAGAAGAAACATAAATGTGGTTTAGTCGAAACGCACCGCCGTCTTTGACTGGAAAACTTTTACGCAAACTAAATATTTCTAGGTCACTATTAACATTTGACCTATCTAATGAGAATTGCGACAAAAAACTATGTGACGCATCCTCTATCACTTTAATGCCTAGTTTACAACATTCATCAACCAGGGAGTCTAATTTTTTAGTGAAGCCAAAATAATGCACTATCAATATTGCTTTTACTTTGCTTTTAAATGCGATTTTTTTAATATCATCAATAGAAAGATCTAAGTTACTATCAACATCAATATATTTAATGTTATATCCATAACCCTCTAACGGCTGGATAACTGAGTAACAAATATATGCAGGAACAATAATAACATCTCCTTTCTTTACCCCTATCTTAGTCAAACCGGATAATAAAGCGTACCTTCCCATAGAGTAAAACTCAAAATTAGATAAATTTTCACTGTTTCTAGTGAATAGCAACGTATTTACTTCTGGAGAGGGTCTAGATAATATGATCATAAAATAAGAAAGCTATCTGAACAACTTCTTCCTAGCGTAGCCAGTTATCAATTTTATAAGGTTAACAGGGTGAAGAAATAAAATCAAAATAAACTTTTTAATTTTACTAATTGTAGAAAAGTTGATGTTTTTTAGCTGACACATTTCAATGCGTAGCTTTAATAACCCCCATACTTTATATTTATCCTCTTCAAATTGTTGAAAATTAAATACATGCAGCCTTAGTAAATTTTTTAAATTTTTACAAAACAACCCAGAAGTGAAAATCATATTTGAACTACTAATTGTATAGAAGCCTAATGACTGTGGCAAAAAAACAAACCTAGCACTTAATCTTGCTAAATTAAGCCATAAATCATAATCCTCAACAGTTGCAAACTCTTTCGATTCATTGAACTGCAAATCATTATTCTTAAGAAAATCAAGCCTTATTGATGTTGCCGAGGTTGAAAGTCTATTGCCAAATATCAACATCTCTTTATACATATTTTTAGAAATTGGTCCATATTTAAGCATCTTGCCTATAGTGTCAGTTGCCTCATAATATATATTTTCATTATGGCAGATAACATCCGCATTTGTATTGGTTTGAATTGTGTCAAAAATACACTGAAGCTTATTCTTATCCCATCTATCATCAGAATCTAGAAAACATATCCATTGCCCCTTGGCAAAAGATATCCCTGTATTTCTTGGACTAGCCGGAGAACCACTACCCTCTTGATAATGATATATAATTCTGTCATCTTGATAATTGTCACTAAGCCATTCTTGCGTATTATCTGTGGAACCATTATCAACAATAATTAACTCATAATCTTTATATGTTTGACTTAAAACACTATCAATTGACCTAGGTAAAATATCAGCTCTATTGTATGTTGGAATTACAACTGAAAAAAATGGCTCCATGTTAATTACGGGTAAAGTTATCATTACAAAAATTAATCAACCCTTTAATTTCACCATCAAAATCATTAGCAAACTGAAAGCTAACACTATCTAAATAATTAGTTTTAAATTGAAATGAATTTTTATTCATTGACGGTTTTTGTTTAAGTATTATTGGCGGCTCAAACCCTAACACATTTAAACAATTACTCTGTATTTTAGCTGCCATTTCACCAATCGTATACGACTTGCCACTACCTATATTTACAATATTACCTGTATTGTTCTCTTCTATTAGCAACCCTATCACAGAACAAAAATCACTAATAGTTACAAAATCACGAACGATTTTGCTATTGTTATAAAGTGTTAAAGACTTCTTAACAACCGCTTGCCTACATAAATCATTCACTAATAACATCCAACAATTCACATTTTTGTCTGTAGGTTGACCAAATGCATTGGCAATACGAACAACCACACCACTAATAGCATCTTGATTAGTAGCAAACAATACAGCCTCTTCTCCAGCAACATGACTTGCTGCATAAGGATGCTTATTAGTTACTGGCATAGCTTCACTAACGACACCAGTCAAATTATCACCATAAACATGGGCGGTTGATAGATAAATAATTTTTTTCACGCCTTGTTTAACAGTAGCATTAACAAGCCTTTGAGTATAAGTACCATTAACCAAAAAAGCCTTATCAGGATCATCACTGCACTCTTGCGCATTAAGTCCAGATGCATGGATAATAATATCAACTGATTTACAGGCATCAAGCAAAGACCGTTCACTCTCCCAATCAATTTTTATTGTTTTCGATAACGGCAACCAATCAGGCGTAACTTGATCAGTTCTGCTGGCTAAAATAATGTTGTAATCACCAGATAAATACTGACCCAGTCGCCCACCCAAAAAACCAAAGCCGCCAGTAATTAACACTGTCTTTTTCATTACCATGAAGCAACCTTATGACGCGTTCCAGTCATAATCAAAAGCATGTAAATCAACACCCTTGCTTTCGTTCGGATCATGCTCAATGCTTGCCAAATTAAGTAGCATATTCTCATTAGACAAACCCCTGAAAGCAACCCATAAACCTGGCTTAACTGTCAGTCTTTGGTAATTATCTTTTGACAATTTAACATTAAAGAAATCAATGCCATTGTGCACTACAAACTCAACCCAACCCATTACAACAATCAAATTCAAAGTCATTTCATTGTGTTTTTTCCAGCCTTTGATATCATTCTTGTTAACAGTTGAAAAGTAAGCCTCCCCAAATCCAGAAAAACCCGTATCACTCGCTTTCATTGCGTGAAAGATATCACCCTTAGGGTGTTCTATTCTTCGCAATGGTGTGAGAGTTACGCCGTCCATTTGAGTGATTTAGACTTCGCAATATTTTCATATTCACTAATCTGGTGAATTGTTTGTTGCATCATATCCGAATCGCTTTTATAGTAGCCATAATACCACTTAGAGGTAAATTCTATTGTATCTTGGTATTGTAATGCTGCTTGCCATTTTAAAACTGAAAGCGCCTTATCGCAGTTAAGCTTCAGTAATCCAGCCTCATGAAATGGAATATTGCCTGTTATGGTAAAAGCATCGGACGCATTTTCAAAATGCCAATATTTACTCAAGTCTTCCAATAACTCTACAACAGTATGATTTTGCTCAGCCCTAGGCCCAAAGTTAAAACCTTCACCATTAAGATTTTTATCACTATAAAGCGCTTGACCTAAATTCAAATATCCACTAAGTGGCTCCAAGACATGCTGCCAAGGGCGTGTTGCTTCTGGACTTCTAATCTCAACACTTCTCCCCTTGCTCCAAGCTTCAACACAATCCACAACAATCCTGTCTTGTGCCCAATCACCACCACCTATCACATTACCCGCTCTAGCAACTGCCAAGCGAACATTGGACTCTTTTGACTTAAAGAATGAGTGGCAGTAAGACTTGAATATTAATTCTGCTGCACCTTTAGAGCCACTGTAAATGTCCTTGCCACCCATTGGATCATTTTCTTTATAGCCCCAAACCTGTTCAATATTGTCATAGGCTTTATCACTGGTAATAACAACCGCCGTACATTGGTGATTTGAAATCCGTAATGATTCTAGCAAGTTAGTTGTACCCATTACATTTGATGAGATAGTGTCTAATGGCTCACTATAAGATGTTGATACTATTGCTTGCGCTGCCAAATGAAACACAAAATCTGGCTTTTCGTCTGAAACTATTTGACTCAATGATTTTATGTCACGAATATCAATAGTATGATGCTGAATTTTATCAGCTAGCTTCAATATCTCAAACATTGATGGTTGAGTTGGAATATCTCTAGAGAGTCCAATTACATTGGCACCTAGATTTAACAACCAAGTGGTCAACCAAGAGCCTTTAAAACCAGTATGTCCTGTTATTAATACTTTTTTATTTTTGTAAATATTATTAAACATTAGCTACTTCCACACCTTCCAGGGTGCTTTATTTTTATCCCAAAGCTCATTTAAATCATTTTTATCTTTCAAACTATCCATAGGCTTCCAAAATGCATGATGCTTATATGTAAATATTTCACCATCTTTTGCCAAATTTTTTAATGGCTCTTGCTCAAAAACCACGTCATCACCATTATCAATGTAATCCAATACCTCTGGCTGACAAACAAAATAACCAGCATTTATCCACGACCCATCTCCTTTAGGCTTTTCTTCAAATGTCGTAACTTGATCATTCTCGTTAATATTAAGCGCACCGAATCTACCTTCGGGCTGGGCAGAAGTCATGGTCATTAATTTGCCATGTTGCTGATGGAATGCAAGCGTCTCTTGAATATCAATATCAGCCACGCCATCGCCATAAGTAAGCATAAAAGACTCATTGCCAATATGCTCTTTTGCTTTTTTTATTCTTGCGCCGGTCATGGCATTCAACCCAGTATCAAGTAATGTCACTTTCCAAGGTTCGCTAGAATTATTATGCACTTCCATATCACCATTTGACATATCGATTGTTACATCACTTTGGTGTAAAAAGTAATTCGCAAAATATTCTTTAATA
>Ga0209992_10004833_pt1 | contig 10318 bp, 11 predicted proteins | sample 2SBtaG_2_FD_182564 | JGI IMG/M metagenome (GOLD analysis project Ga0209992, IMG submission 182564) | Deep subsurface microbial communities from Kolumbo volcano to uncover new lineages of life (NeLLi) - 2SBTROV12_ACTIVE470 metaG (SPAdes)... | ecosystem: Environmental > Aquatic > Marine >... | reverse complement strand
GTAAAATTAAAAACTTTGCTTCTACGGTATCACTAACAGAAGACGCAAATCACAAAGTTGTTATAATAGACGAGGCAGATTACATGAACGCTGATAGTGTTCAACCTGCGCTTCGTAATTTTATTGAAACATTTTATAAAAATTGTAGATTTATCTTTACCTGTAATTACAAAAACAAGATTATACCCGCACTACATAGTAGATGTACGGTGGTTGATTTTAAAATTGTAAATGGTCAAAGAGTAAAGACTGCCACTGCCTTTCTTAAAAGACTAGAGAGTGTGCTTGAAGATGAGAAGATAGGGTTTGATAAGAAGGTATTGGCAGAACTAATACAAAAATACTATCCTGACTTTCGTAGAACTATAAACGAACTACAAAGATATTCTGTGAGAGGTAAGATTGATAGTGGTATATTATTTAATCTAGGTGAGGCTAACACTAAAGAACTCGTTAAAATACTCAAAGAAAAGAGATTTAACGATATGAGAAAGTGGGTAGTACAAAACCTCGATAAAGAGGCTTCTTCCTTGTTTAAGACGTTGTATGACACGCTATACACCACGCTAGATGCGAAGTCTATACCTCAAGCGATATTGATTATCGCTGGGTATCAATATAAGTCTGCGTTTGTTGCTGACCAAGAGATCAATATGGTCGCTTGTTTAACAGAGATTATGGCGGGTTGTAAATTCAAATAAACTAAATATGAGAAAAAGAAACCCAATAGCACTTGATTTGAGAACACCGAAATACAGAAGTAGAACGGTGCAACCCAAAAAGGGTAAGGGGAGTTTTACAAGGAAAAGCAATGGCAAGAAGAACATTATTAAGAAGATGGATAGTTAAAATGAGAATGTTTTGGGCTGATGTGAGAGGTCATCACGGTAAAGTTTGGGATTATGAACCAGGCGATTATTATATGGGTTCACATAAAGGTCATAATAAACATCAAAAAAAATAGTGAAAGTTTTATATTATGTACGAATTGAAAGATTATTTAAACGCAATCAATTTTACAAAACAAAATTTACTAGACACAAATGACGAAGTTTGGATAAAAAAATATCCACCTTTTGTAATCAATAAGTGTCTTTCCGTTCATTATGATTGTATCGCTCAGGCAAATGAAATGAATGGTTATCACTTCCTAGATAAGAAAATACAATTTCACTTTTACATAAATAGTATAAGAAAAAAGAAGCGATTTGGTGGCAAGTGGTTATCACAAGCCAAATTGAAAAATTTAGAGTATGTAAAAGAGTATTATGGTTATAGTAATGAGAAAGCAAAAGACGCTCTCAACATACTAACTGAGGAACAAATTGAATTAATTAAGAATACCTTATCTAAAGGTGGGAGAACAAGATGAGCGAAGAAGCAATCAATTGGTCCGCTGACAGCATGTTAGAGGTCACAATTAAGCAACCAGATGACTTTTTAAAGATTAGAGAGACTTTAACTAGAATAGGCGTTGCAAGTCGTAAAGACAAAACATTATTTCAAAGTTGTCACATATTACACAAACAAGGTAAATATTTTATCACACATTTTAAAGAACTATTTGCACTTGATGGTAAGAAAGCAACTTTAACACAAAACGATATTCAAAGAAGAAACACAATCTCTATCTTATTACAAGATTGGAATTTAATTGATATAGTGGATAAAGCAAAGTCGGAAGACAAAGCACCATTATCACAAATCAAAGTATTACCTTTTAAAGAAAAAAAAGAGTGGAACTTATCGGCAAAATATAATATAGGGAAAAAAGTGGAAGCCAAGGATAATACTGAGAATGCAAGTACCGAAGTTTAAAGATTTTTTAACAGAGACAGATGTTAAACGTAGGGATAAACCTATTACTATTGCTTTAATTACTGTTGCAGATTCTAAAGACACAAAAGAAAATACCACTGCCGATCTTATACAAAAAGATTGTAAGAAAAAAGGTATTAAGTGTATTATTGTAAATACAAAATCAACAATCATCACACAAAAAGACGAAGAAAAAAATACTCTAACAGTTTATAACCATGATGGTAAAAATGGTGAGCATACTTTCATAGGTAGAGATACAGTTTGTATGGTTAGAGGTGGCGCATTAGAAGATGAGGCTGGGTTATCTCTCATATCATCTTTTCAAAACTCACAAGCGTTTATGATTAACACAAGAGCGGCAATGTTGACTTGTGATAATAAACTAACGACAGCTTTGTTATTTGAAAAGTTTGGTCTACCAACACCTAGAACAGCATTTGTATCTAATGAAAATAATATAAAAACTGCTTTAGATAAAGTTGGCGGTAAGTTTCCTATCATATTAAAAACATTGACTGGTACTCAAGGCGTAGGTGTTATAAAGATTGAAAGTTATGAAGGTCTTGTGGCAACTCTACAAGCGATGTGGAAATTAGAAGCAGAAGTATTAATACAAGAATTTATGCCTAGTGATTTTGACGTAAGAACATTTGTAGTTGACAACAAAATATTCGCTAGTACAAAAAGAACTCACAGTTCCTATGACTTTAGGTCAAATACTCATAGAGGTGCAGAGGCAGAACCATATAAGTTAAATGATGAAGAAATGGAAATGGTTTTAAAAGCAGCAAGATTATCTAGAGCATATATGGTAGGTGTTGACCATATCATATTTAAAAACAAACCATATCTATTAGAGATTAATGGTAGCCCAGGTTCTGGCGCTGACTATGAAGGTTATAGTTACGAAGATTATTATGCTGACGCAGAACCATCTGGTAGAATAGATGGTAAGACAATGATTTCAAATATAATAGACTGGATTAAAGAAAGAAAACATTGGGATAGACAATCACTTTTAGAATGTGGTTGGTTAGAAACTGTAGACCTAGATGAAGTGGGTAAAGTAAGAGTTAAGTTTGATACTGGTAACGGTTCAAAGGCTTGTGCCTTACACGCAGATGAAATTTTAGAATCTAAAGGTAATATAGTAAAATGGAAATACGAAGGTAAAACTTTTACTAAACCTAGATTTGGTAAGAGTGAGATTTATAGAGCAAACGCACAGGGTGAAGAACCATCAGAGGTTAGACCTACTGTATTGATGGATATTACATTTAATGGTGCCACATATAAAGACATAGAAGTTGGTTTAGATAGTAGACCAAGATCTGCATCTGATCTATTAGTTAATAGAAATTTGATGAGATTAATGAATGTAAGTGTCAACCCTAATAGAACTTTCGTATTAAGTAAGAGATTAAGACCTGTTAGAGATAACTAGACTTGACAAATTGACTAAATTATGGTATAATGAAAACAAATAAGGAGATATTATGCAAGAAGTGAAAATATTAAGATTGACAACAGGTGAAGACGTAATTGCCAAAGTAGAACAAGGTAGTGGTGATTTAGTTACGTTGAACAAACCTTTTGTTATAATTCCTCAACAGATAGCGCCTGGTAAACCAGTGCAATTAATGATGTCGTTATATAACGCATTTGGTAAAGGTGATTCAGTTACACTTTCAAAAGATAAGATTGTTTTTATGACTGACCCTAAAGATGAGATACTTAAATCTTACGAACAAAATACTAGCAGAATAATAAAAGCACCTGGTTTAATTACAGAAAACAAAATACCTAAATTATAATGATTACGGTATACTTTATACGAGGAGAGGAAAAGATTCCTGTCCAAGTTGACGAAGGTATGACTTTGATGGAAGCGGCAAGAGACTTTGCCAATCAATCAATAGAGGAAATACCAGCGGATTGTTCTGGTTGTTGTGCGTGTGCAACTTGTCACGTTTTAATAGACAGAAATTGGACACACATTATAGGTCAACCAAATTTAGATTCGCCTGAAACAGAATTAATTGAATATGAAAAAGGTTATGATCGTATGCAAAGTAGATTAGCCTGTCAAATACAATTAGAAAAAAAACACAATGGGTTGGTGGCACATTTGTTGGATAACCACAAGTTATAATTTCATTTTAAACACATTTAATAGTGTGGTTAAAGGGGGATTAGCTCAGCTGGGAGAGCGCTACACTTGCACTGTAGAGGTCAACGGTTCGATCCCGTTATCCTCCACCAAAAATTAGATTATGAAAAAAGATATATTTGAAAGTATCATAGACGTTGGTAGTGGTTTTATTCTAGCCATACTAATACAATTATTTATTTTTCCTTTGTTTGGGTTACACCCTACTATACTAGATAGTATGGGTATTGCATTAATCTTTACAGTGGTCTCTATGACTAGATCAGCGATATGGCGATGGTACTTTAGAAAGAAAAGAACTTGAATTTTTATAAAAACGTAATTGAATATAGAGGTAAATTACTTGTTCGTGGTATACACGATGGTAAAGAATACAAAGAGAAAATAGATTACTCACCTACTCTCTATGCAATCACTCAACAACAAACAGACTTTCAAACACTTCACGGTCAATATGTAAAACCAATTCAGTTTGGTAATATATCAAAGGCAAGAGATTTTAGAAGAAATTATAATACAGACAACGCACCAATCTTTGGTATGGATAGATACCAATATCAATATATTTCTGATAACTTTCCTGACACAATAAAATATTCAAAAGATCATATAAAAATATTTACTGTTGATATAGAATGTGCTTGTGAAAATGGTTTTCCTGACGTAGAAAATCCTGTAGAAGAAATACTAGCAGTCACTGTTAAAAATCAATCTAATAAACAAATTATAACTTGGGGCACTGGCGAGTTTAAAACAGATAGATCAGATGTCACTTATATAAAATGTAAGAGCGAGAAGTCTTTGATTATGGAGTTTATGAAGTTTTGGATTAAAAACTATCCTGATATTATTACAGGTTGGAATACAAAATTTTTTGATATACCTTATTTGATGAGTAGAATATGTCATATTGTAGATGAGAAAGTTATTAAAAGGTTTTCACCTTGGAATTTAGTTGAAAGAGAATCTATTGTCGTAAGAGGTAGACCACAAACACATTATAGTATTTTTGGTATTGTAATGTTAGATTACCTTGACTTATATAAAAAGTTTATACCAACAAGACAAGAAAGTTATAAACTTGATTACATTGGTAAAGTAGAACTTGGTTTACAAAAAGATGAAAACCCTTACGAGACATTTAGAGATTGGTATACAAAAGACTATCAATCATTTATTGATTATAATATAAAAGACGTAGAAATTGTTGATCGCTTGGAAGACAAGCTAAAACTCATAGAACTTATCTTAACTATGGCGTATGAAGCCAAAGTAAATTATAATGATGTATTTTCACAAGTAAGAATGTGGGATATGTTAATCTATAATTTTTTAAGAAAAGAAAACATTGTCATACCACCAAAGGAAGATAATGTTAAGGAAGATAAGTATGACGGTGCCTATGTAAAGGACCCGTTGACTGGTATGCACAAGTGGGTTGTATCATTTGATATTAACTCTCTATATCCTCATTTAATTATGCAGTATAATATCTCACCAGAGAAAATTATCGGTGTTAAATCCTCTGGCATATCAGTCGCAAAATTATTAAAACAACAAACACCTCTATCACATTTAAAAACAGAAGGCGCTTGTATTACACCTAATGGTGCAATGTTTAAAAATGATAACCCAGGTTTCTTACCTAGACTATTAGAAAAAATGTATAATGATAGAGTTAAATTTAAAACGTTAGAGTTTGAATCTAAACAAGAATATCAAAAGACAAAAGATAAAGAACTAACTAAAAAGATTGCGACATATCATAATATACAATGGGCCAAAAAGATTTCCTTAAACTCTGCTTATGGTGCAATAGGTAATCAATACTTTAGATATTATGATGTAAGACAGGCCACTGCGATTACAACATCTGGTCAATTTGTAATTAGATTTATTGAAAACAAAGTAAATGAATATATGAACAATATATTAAAGACACACGATAAAGTTGATTACATTGTTGCGTCAGATACAGATTCGATTTATCTCACGTTAGATAAACTAGTTGACGTAACTTGTAAAGATAAACCAGTTGAGCACATATTAAGATTTATTAATAAAGTTGTTGATAGTAGAATACAACCATTTTTAGATAAGTGTTTCGCAGAACTTGCTGATTATACAAACGCCATTGGTAATAAGATGGTTATGAAACGTGAAGTAATTGCTGACAAAGGTATATGGACAGCGAAAAAAAGATATATGTTAAATGTATTAGATGAAGAAGGCATTGTCTATGAGAAACCTAAATTAAAGATTATGGGTATCGAGGCTGTAAAATCATCTACACCTGAAGTTTGTAGAGGTAAAATTAAAGAAGCAATCAATCTTATAATGACTAAAGACCAAGATACTTTACAAAAATTTGTTGCTGATTTTAGAACTGAATTTGAAAAAATGTCAGCAGAACAAATATCTTTTCCTAGGTCTTGTAATAATCTTGCTAAATATAGACACGCAAATGATGTGTTTATAAAAGGCACACCTATACACGTTAAAGGTGCTTTAATTTATAATCATCAAATACAACAATATAAATTAGGAAACAAATATCCGTTGATACAAGAAGGTGATAAAATCAAGTTTGTTAAATTAGTAGAACCTAATCCATTTAAGTTTGATGTTATAAGTTACATAACAAAACTACCTAAAGAATTTAAATTAGATGACTATATTGACCACGACATTATGTTTCAAAAAACATTTTTAGACCCATTGAGTTTCATACTAAACTCTATTGGTTGGTCATATGAAAAGAAAGCAAGTTTGGAGGCATTCTTTGAGTAGTCTTTTTATGTTAATAATTTCTATACATTGGGGTTTTGCCACAGGTAGTTTATTGGCCTATAAAACTAATTGGTCAATACCTAGATTTATTTTAATATGTTTATTGATGAGATACTTTTTATTATCATATGGATTTTAACACTAACACTAAACACGGAGTAATATATGCAGATCCACCTTGGTCTTTTAAAACATATTCTGACAAAGGTAAAGATAGAAGTCCAGAAAAACATTATAATGTACTTAGCCATAATGATATTTGTAATCTTCCTGTTAGGGATTTGGCTAGAGAGAACTCTGTATTATTAATGTGGGTAGTTGATCCGTTATTAGATAAGGCTTTTGAGGTAATAGATGCTTGGGGTTTCAAGTATAAGACAGTTGGTTTTACTTGGGCGAAAACGAATCGTACTAAAATGGGTTTCTTTACTGGACTAGGTTACTGGACTAGAGGTAATCCAGAAATGTGTTTATTGGCCACAAGGGGTAAACCTAAACGGCTAAATAAAAGTATACCACAATTAGTTGTTAGTCAAAGACAAGAACATAGTAGAAAACCAGATATAATATACGAACATATTGAAAAGATGTTAGAAGGTCCATATATTGAACTATTTGCTCGTAGAAAACGAGAAGGTTGGACTAGTTGGGGTAATGAAGTATGATTTGGGACTTGACTCTTGCGTTATTTTATGTTATATTAATATACAGTTTTGTCGTGTGGTTATTAATTAAATGGAATAAAGAAGATGTATAAAAGGTATACTTTACAAGATACTTTAGATAGTGAAAAAAGAAATCTATTTAACGTATTATCAACTTTCGCTGGTGGTGGTGGCTCATCTACAGGTTATAGATTGGCTGGTGGTAAGATACTAGCGATTAATGAATTTGTACCTGAGGCCCAAAATACTTATAGAGAGAACTATCCAAATACGACTATTGTACCAGGCGATATTAAAAAGTTGACAGGTACATATCTAATGGAACAAGCGAATATTGGTATTAGTGAGTTAGACATATTAGATGGTAGTCCTCCTTGTTCAGCGTTTAGTATGGCGGGTTCTGTATCACATGGTAAAGGTAATACACACGCAGATGCCTTTGGTAAAAAGAAACAATATAGTGACATTAAAGGTGTAGAAAATGTTGAAGATTTATTTTTTGAATTTTTAAGAGTGGCAAAAGACATAAAACCAAAAGTTATTATTGGTGAAAATGTTGAGGGTTTAACAATGGGTGAGGCCAAAGAATATTTTAATAAGATACAAAACACATTTGAACAAATAGGTTATCTAGTTGTCGCTGATGTTTTAAATGCGAGTTACTTTGGTGTACCACAGGCTCGTAAAAGATGTTTCTTTATAGGTGTAAGAGAAGATGTGGCAGATAAAATTGGTCTAAATTTTATGACAATGTATCAATTATATCCAGAGGCAAATAGAGAACAAACAACACTAGGTCAAGCGATTAGTGATGTTGTAAATGAAGATGAGGAAGAATTGAAATTTTTAAGAGATGCTCTTGGTCCAGATAAAGCTGTAGGAAAAACATTACATAAGATGCCACTTGATCCTGACAAAGTATTAACAGGTATGGATTACCATGAGAAAGGTCATCACTTTAATTTAAAAAGATGTAGTTTAAGAAAACCTAGTCCTACAATTACTGCGATGGGTAATTTTCCAGGTGTTGCTGGTACTTGTCACCCATTAGATAATAGAAAGTTTACTATAAAAGAATTAAAAAGAATTATGTCATTGCCTGAAGATTTTAAATTAACAGGCGATCATAAACAACAATCTGAAAGAGTTGGTCGTATGGTACCACCTTTGATGATGAAGGCTCTCGCAGAGAGCATATATAACAAAGTATTAAAACCATATAAGGAGTTGAGTAATGACTAAATTTACTTTTGCCGCAAGTAAAGAAGGCTTTGATAATCACATAGATACATCTGTTCGTGGTTATAGTCAATTGTGGGGTGATATACTTTCTCTATCAAAATATTTTGTAGAAGATTATACACAAGTTGTTGATTTGGGTTGTTCTAGTGGTAAACTTTTAAAAGGTATGATAGAACAAAATCAAAAACATATACCACACGCACAATATACTGGTATTGAAATAGAAGAAGATTTTTTTGGTGATTATACGCATGATGAAAATAAGTACCATCAATTATCTTATTTTAGAGGTGATGTAAGAGAGTTTGATTTTCAAAACTGTTCTTTAATTACTTCTATATTTACTTTACAGTTTATGAATCCAAAGGATAGACAAGATGTATTAAATAGAATTTACAAAGGTCTTAATACTGGTGGTGCGTTTATCTTTTCAGAAAAAACTTTTAGTTGTAATCCAAGGGTACAAGATATGATGACCTTTATGTATTATGATTATAAGAGACAAAATTTTTCTGATAAAGAAATATTAGACAAAGAAGTACAGCTAAGGCATATGATGAAACCAAATACAAAAACTGAATTGTATAAAATGGTACAAGATGCTGGCTTTGAGATACATACTTTTTGGCAGAACTTTAATTTTGTTGGTGTGATTGGTTTAAAAAAATAAATAGTCATATGGCTATTACAAAACAATCTTACAAACAATTAAAAGAATACTGGGACTACCAAAGAAAAGTAGAGTACAATAGAGAAATGGTACACTACATGGCCGATAAATTTAAAGGCAGAGTGTACAATGATATGGGTATGGTACATATAGATGAAATGAAAAATCTATTGTGGTTAAGAGTTGACCCAAAAGATTATGAGGAACCTAAATATGGCTATGTTCCAGCAGATCCAAAGTTGAGATTTGAGTGGGAAGGTGAAGCTTGTTTACCAACCCATCTATTACCTTATGATAAAGACTTGCATGACGGTTGACATTATAAATAAAACAGTATATAATAAGAACAATAATTTATGGAGGAATTGAAGTGAGTGATTTTTTAAAAGATATAATTAAAGAAACTGGTAATGAATACGCTGGTTTAGTAAGTGATGGTATTGACAGCGCTGATGTTACAAGTTTTATAGACACAGGCTCATATTCATTTAACGCATTATTATCTGGTAGTATCTATGGAGGTATGCCAGGAAACAAGATTACAGCAATCGCTGGTGAAGCCGCAACAGGTAAAACATTTTTCGCACTAGGTATATGTAAAGCATTTTTAGACATGGATAAAGACGCTGGTGTGATTTATTTTGAATCAGAAAGTGCGATTTCAAAAGATATGATTGAAGGTCGTGGTGTAGATAGTAAAAGAATGGTAGTTGTTCCAGTTGCTACAGTACAAGAATTTAGAAATCAATCAATAAAGATTTTAGACAAGTATATAGAACAACCAGAGGCGAATAGAAAGCCATTAATGTTTGTATTAGATAGTTTAGGTATGTTATCTACTACAAAAGAAATGGAAGATACTGCGGCTGGTAAAGAAACTAGAGATATGACTAGATCACAAATAGTTAAATCTACATTTAGAGTTTTAACATTGAAACTAGGTAAAGCAAATGTACCTAT
>Ga0209992_10004832_pt1 | contig 10318 bp, 8 predicted proteins | sample 2SBtaG_2_FD_182564 | JGI IMG/M metagenome (GOLD analysis project Ga0209992, IMG submission 182564) | Deep subsurface microbial communities from Kolumbo volcano to uncover new lineages of life (NeLLi) - 2SBTROV12_ACTIVE470 metaG (SPAdes)... | ecosystem: Environmental > Aquatic > Marine > Volcanic... | reverse complement strand
AAGAAAAAGGATGCAGAAAAGCAGCTCTCAATAGCCGATCAAAAATTAGCTATTGCATTAGCGAAAATGGGTGAGGTTAAAAAAAGAATAGATGAGCTAGAAGAAGATAGGAATAACAAATTACGGCATGATCTTATTGAACGAGAACTAAATCGGTATAAAGCAGTTTCAGCCGCTAGTAACTTACAATCAATTATACATGAAAAATCATCAAAAGAGAAGACATTCCACTCCCTAAATTCTGAGAAAAAACATTTTGATGAAGAACGAGTAGTTATACGTAAACAGCGTTCAGAGATTCAAAAACAGAAAGATGAATTTATGGATGATATTAACAAATACAACAAGGCAAAGTCCGAAATTGAGAAAAATCTTAGTACATCTCAAAGAACTTTTGATGAAGCTGCAAGTAATATACTGACAAGTAGAAAGAGGTTAGAGTTTATCAATAATCGTTTACCTGAATTATCTGAATCTCTAAGCTCATCAACAGAGCAACGAGATTCACTAGAATCACAGATTGATAAATTAAAAGAAAGTATCAGAATACTTCGGGAGAAAAAAACAATCCTAGATGATGAGTCAGCCAATATTAGCAGACAAAGAAATGAGGTTTTAAACAAACAATCACATATATCAAAACAAAAACTTGATGTTGATAAAAAAATTGAGAAATTACAAAATAAAAAAACTCATGTAAAACTACTTGTTGGGAAACTTGATAGTGAGGTTTCTGATTTAAAGGAGAAAGTGTCATCCAACAAAACTAAACAACAAAACTATTCATTGAATATTGATGTATTACAAAAGCAACGCACCAAATTTGAACGTGTGATTTATAATTATAAACAGAGTATCATTGAAATTAATTCACAACTAAAAAAATTCGAAGTAAAAAAAGATACAATTGAAAAAGACATCACTGAATTAACTGAATTAATTAATGCCTCATCAAAAGGTGCAGATAAATTTGAGACAAAAATAAAATTTGCAAAAGGTATAATGCATGAAGACTATTCAATCTCCAAACTAAAACATAATTCTGAAAATCTTGGGATTGAGGGACTTGCATATGAGATTCTTAGCTGGGATAAAAAACATGAACGTGCAGTAATGGCAGTTTGCGCAGATTGGATCAAGGCTGTAATTGTAAAAGATTTTTCTACTCTTATTTCACTTGCAGAATTTGTACATGAAAAGAAACTTCCAAAACTCAAAATCATACCGTTAGAATCAATTCCCGATTTTAAGGCAAACGTACCAGATAGTTCTGGTGTAATTGGTTTACTGTCAGATCATGTTTCATGTGATGATAAATTCAAAAAACTCAAAATATTTCTATTTGGAAACGTAATTTTAGCTGAATCACGAAATTCTGCAATACATCTTTCTAAATCTGGATTCAAAACAATAACATTAGAAGGGGAATTCTTTGAGGCACAAAATGCGTCACTAGTCATAGACACAAACTCAAAAATTTCAAAATTAACCAAAATTATCAACATGAGTGATTCAGTTGATGGATTACAGTCAATGATTTCATCATTACGGCAAACAGTCCAAAAAAAGAAAGAAAAATTAAGAAAAATAAATAATATAATAAAATCATATGAAAAACGCCTCTCAGTTTCTGAGAGCGGAATGACTGTAGCAAATAATAGCTATGTAGAGTTAAAACAGAAACTTAATTCTGTGAATCAAACATTTGCACAGTTTACATCAAGAAATAATCAATTAGAGAGAAAAAAAGAACGGTTAGCAAGAGAACTTGTTACACAGAGTTCACAATTAGAATCAACTGAAACTCAGATTAAATTAGTTAAAGAAAACTATGCTGAACCACAGATAGACAATCTTGCAAACCAATTAACTCTATTAAACAATCAGCTTGTCAAGCATGAGGAAATTGAGCGACCCATGAAAACACAACTAAAGGAAAGTCAAGATAATCTTGCAACATTAATGGCTGATCAAACACGAGTGCGAAGTGAAAGATCTTCAGCACAACATGAACATTCTACATTAAACCAAGAAAAATATACACTTGAAGTTGGAACACGTAGATCGGAAAAAGAGAAAGATGAAGTAAATGAAAAATTAATTAAATTGCGTGAAGAGGAACAGGAATTAATCTCAACTTCCGGAACATCTGTTGAAAAACAACAAGAGTTTGATTCACAAATTGAAAGTTTAAGAGATCAAATTGACGATTTGAATAAAGAAATTTCAAGTCGTGATAGAAGAACTGATAGTCTTGAACGTGATTTAGGTGAATTAAGAGGTAAAGAATCTAAAATCAAAATTTTACTTGAAAAATTTGGTTTTGATGAAACAATTGAAGTATTTGATGTGGAGTCAATAATTAACTCTCTGGATAAGGAGCAAGAACGTTTGAAACCCTCACTAAATTCCGGCTCACCATTACAATACGTTCAAGTTTCTGTAGGCTACAAAACCTCGTCAGACCACAAAAATACGCTACAAGAAGAGCGAAATAAAATTGTGGGGTTCATAGAATCAGTTGAAAAAGACAAACGCCAAACATTCCTAGATGCATTTGACACTGTTGATAAACAGGTTCGTGATGCATTTTCAAAAATGACAGGTGGAAATGCATGGCTAGAATTAGAAAACGAGGATGATATTTTTGCATCTGGCCTAAACTATCTATTGCAGTTCCCAAACAAACCAAAACGAGAGTCAACATCAATTAGTGGTGGCGAAAAGTCACTAGCTGCAACTGTATTCGTTCTAGCATTACAGAAGCTAAATCCATCTCCATTTTACATGTTTGATGAAGTTGATGCACACCTTGACGCACCAAACGCTGAAAAACTTTCAAAAATAATCAAAGAGCGCTCTGAAGGAAGTCAATTCATAATGGTATCACTAAAAGATTCAGTAGTAGAAAAGGCAAAGTTGATCTATGGTGTGTTTCCAAAGAATGGAGTATCACATGTAATAAAATACAAAGATAAAAGAGGTTTGCTTAACTTACAGGAAGAATCTTCAATTACAAACTAGTTACTACTCACTCTGCCACATTTTTTTTTCTTTGTATAGATTTTCTGGGTCTGGTTCAGATATAGCATCAATTAATGCCTGTGTATATTGATGTCTTGGATTTGTAAGTACACTGTTAACATTGCCTGTCTCAACTATTTTTCCTTGATATAAAATTATTATTCTATCAGCAAAGTGTTTTGCAGTAGCAAGATCATGTGTTATATAGATAAACGCTATTTTATTTTGTTTTTGAATATTAGTTAGTAGTTCAAGAATTTCTGCACGTATAGACACATCTAACATTGAAACAGGTTCATCGGCTATTATGACTTTGGGTTTTACCACAAGTGCTCTTGCAATAACAACTCTTTGCCGTTGACCACCTGATAGCATGTGAGGATATTTTTTGGCTATGTCATGTGCAGGCTCTAATTTTACTTCTTCTAGGGCATCTAAAACCATCTGGAGTCTAGATTCTTTATTCCCTACATTATGAATTTCTAGCGGTTCACTAATAATATCAGATATTTTCATTCTCGGATTAACTGCATCATATGGATCCTGATAGATCATCTGACATTCCATTCTAAGTTTTTTCAAACCTACCGAATTTTTATTCACTAATATACCATCAAAGAAAATTTTTCCAGAATCAGGCTCAACTGCTCTTAGAATTAATTTTGCAATAGTGGACTTACCAGAGCCTGATTGCCCTGCAATTGCTAAAATTTCATCATGCTTCAATGAGAAACTAACGTCCTTTGCAGCCGTAACAGTATGTGATTTTGATTGAAAAACCCCCTTTTTTGTAAAATTTTTGTTTAGTTCTTCCACTCTTAGAATTTCAGTCATTAATTAATTCATACAGAAACTGGTATATCAAATATTCAGTACTATGAGAAAATATGGATAAGAAATTTATGCAGTTAAAAAACGGGTTTTGAGATATGAGCACAAAATCTATTCAAAAACCCATAGGCTATCAACGAATCACTATACAAGAAAATTTGGAATACTTTAAGTCTAATGATATAAAAAACCAAAAAACATTTGCCGAAGAAATAGCATTAACATTAAAACATCAACCTAGATCAATAAGTCCAAAATATTTTTATGATAACCTTGGTTCCAAGTTATTTGATAAGATCTGTAAGCTGCCAGAATATTATCCATACAACTGTGAATCATCAATTCTCAAACAAATTGCAAAAAACCTAAAACCACATCTTACTAATGATGTTCGGTTGGTTGAATTAGGCAGTGGTTCATCAACAAAAACTAGGCTTCTTATTAATGCATTATTAAAAAATCAAGGACATGTTGAATATTTCCCTATTGACATATCTGATGTATTAATTGAAAGTGCAAAGAAGCTATGTGATGATTATAAAACTCTCCAAGTTACAGGTATCATTGACACATATGAAAACGGTTTAGATTTCATAGAACACTATGACGACAAACCAAACTTGATTACATTCCTTGGATCTAGTTTTGGAAATTTCAACGAAGAAGACGGAAATAATTTTTTGAAAAAAATACATGATCTGATGAAGTCAACAGATTATTTCCTCATAGGTCTTGACATGAAAAAAAATAATGACATTTTGTTTAAGGCATATAATGACACTAAAGATCTCACTGCAAAATTTAATCTAAATGTTTTAGAAAGAATAAACAAGGAATTAGATGCTAACTTTGAAATTTCAAAATTTGCTCATAAGGCATATTATAATGAATCAAAAGGAAGAATCGAAATGTATTTACGCTCTCTATCAGATCAAACTGTAACAATTCCAAAAGCAGGTATTTCTATTCAACTATCAGAAAACGAGTTAATACATACAGAAAATTCTCATAAATTCACCATATCACAAATAGATTCTATGTTTGAAGAGGTAGGATTAGACATAGTCCAGATATGGTTTGATACTAAGAAATATTTTGGATTAATTCTTGCTAAAAAGTTCTAGAAGTCTTTAACACATCTAAATCCTGAGAACATCCACCTTTCATCTAATCTGAAAAAATTTCGATATGAGCCACGTATTGATAAAGCGGGAGTACCAAACGAACCGCCTCTCAATACTTTCTGATTAGTAAACCATTTATCATTATATTCATCAAATCCTGATTTGAAACCTGGGTAACCAACAAATTCAGACGATGTCCATTCCCAAACATCACCAATCATTTGATAACAACCATAGTGACTCCTTCCATTTTCATATGAACCAATATCTGCACAACTCCAAATACAAGAATCCAAAAGATTTGCATGATTTTTAGTTGGAGGCTCATTACCCCATGGAAAAATTGTTTTATCATTTTCTGATTCATTCCATAGTGCAGCCTTTTCCCATTCTGATTCTGTTGGTAATCTTTTACCCGACCATTTGCAAAATGCCATTGCTTCGTAAAAACTAACATGACATACTGGTTCATCAGGATTAATCTTTCGTTTACCAACAAAGTCTCTTGTAAACCACTCATCATCTTCTTTCTCCCAGTACATTGGTGACTTCCACTCATTCTTCTTGACAGCATCCCATCCATCCGAAAGCCAGAATGAAAAGTTATCATAACCACCATCCTCAATAAATTCTAGATACTGTGCATTGGTTACTGGAAAATTTTCAATTTGAAAGTCGTTAAGGTATACTTTATGCTCAGGCAATTCAACATCATAGCAGAAATTGTTCCCAGAGTATCCCATATTATAGATACCGCCTGGGATTTTGATAGATTTTTGCTTCAAATTAGATGGTTTTTCCACATGTGTTATCCTGGCAGGTCTATATTGATCACCAAGCAAGTGTTGTAAGTCATAAACAAGCAATTCCTGATGCTGACATTCATGGTGAATTGACATAGTGAACAGATAATATGCTTCTGGAGTTAGTGAGTTCTGCAAAACCTCTCTAACCTTTTTTGTAATTACATCATAATATTCTAGAATTTGATCAACTGTTGGTCTTGACATCAGTCCACGTTTTGCTTTATCATGTGGTTTTCCAAATTGATTATAGTATGAATTGAGATATTTTGAGAATTCCTCTGAATAGAATTCATAATTTTTTTGTGTTTTACTCAAAACAATCTCGTTTAGCCAACTAACATGCCCTAGGTGCCATTTTGGCGGACTCGTAAAATATGCTGTTTGTACACCGAAATCGTCTTTTTCTAACGTCGTCACTAATTCTAGAGTTCTGGAACGAGTTTCTTCAAATTGTTTTAGAAGTGTATTCTGTGGTTTCTGCTCTAACGTCATGATCAATTGCAGTTTTTTTGAATTAATTAGTTTTAGTACCCTCTAGCAAATAGTGGTCTAATTTTGCTTTGACCATCACAATAGATGCATTTTGAGTTACTATCTTTACAGTCATCTGGTATTACTCTGATGTCAGCACCAGTCTCTTCCTTTATTTTTTCCTCACATGATGGATTGTCACATATAGGTGCCTTGATGAGCATTCCTTTCTCTAATCCAGATTTGAATTCATCATAAGTTTCCAAAGTGGCAGTTCTTTCATCAAGAATTTTTTTTGCATTCGTAAACATATCATTATGTATTTCATCTAACTCACCTTCAGCTCCTATCTCAAGGATTTTTACGCTTTTCTTTTCTCCAGTATCTCTTCTCACAAGAATAACTTTTCCTTCATTCAAATCTTTAGGACCAAGTTCAATTCTTATTGGAATACCTTTCATCTCCCAGTCATGAAATTTGAAACCTGGTGTTACTTGGTCTCTATCATCCAAATGTACACGAATATTCACATCAAGTAACAATTCCTCGATATGTCTTGACTCTTCTAGAATATTTTTTCTCTCTTCATCTGAATGGTATATTGGAATTATTACTACCTGAATTGGTGCCACTCTAGGTGGTAGCACAAGACCCTTATCATCACCATGTACCATGATCATTCCACCAATCAATCTCCATGATACACCCCATGATGTTTGCCATACAAAATTCTCAACATTATTCTTATCAGCATATTTCACTTCAAATGGTTTTGAGAAATTCTGTCCAAGGAAATGTGTTGTTCCCATTTGGAGTGCCTTTCCATCTGGCATTAACGATTCCATTGTAAGTGTATAAACTGCACCTACAAACTTCTCTTTCTCAGATTTTCTTCCAGTAATTACAGGAATTGCAAGCTCTTCTTCAACTGTTTTCTTGTAAATTTCTAAAATATCAGTAACTTCTTTTTCAGCTTCATCCTTATCAGCATGTGCAGTGTGACCCTCTTGCCACAGAAATTCTGAAGTTCTCAGAAATGGCTTTGTTCCTTTAATTTCAGCTCGTAATGCAGAATTCCAAAAATTAATTTTCAGTGGAAGGTCTCTCCAACTTCTAATCCATTTTGCATACATCGTGTATGCTAATGTTTCTGATGTTGGACGCAACGCAAGTCTGTCACCAATCTCTCCATCACCAGAGTGTGTAACCCAAAAAACTTCTGGATTAAAACCAGTAAAATGATCTTTTTCTTTTCCAAGGAGAGATTCTGGAATAAGCACTGGCAGAAATCCATTCCGATGTCCTGTTGCCGTAAGCTTAGAGTCTAATGAAGATTTTAGTGATTCCCAGATTGAATACCCATCAGGTCTTAATACTATTAGACCTTTTACTGGGGCATAATCTGCCAATTCTGCTTTAATGACAACCTGAGTATACCATTCACTAAAGTCATCATTTTTCTTTACTGTGATTCCAGCTTCTTTTCCCATTAAATTTGCAGTAATTTTGGAATTATTTAGTCTTCTTTACTATTAATTTGTCTAGAAAAGAAAAAAAATTAAACATATATTCGAAATGAATTCGCTAATATTGTGGTAAAGCAAAATCTCTTGGAAATAGTTGAAAAAATTGTTGCCTTAGATACCAATATGAGATTTGCATCAATTATAGATCTTAACGGTAATATTTTGGAGGGAATTATGAATGAAGGAAAAACCTCACTTGAATCACAGAAACAAGAAGAGTATTTCTGTAAGCAAGTTGCCAGAAGAAGAAAAATGAGAAATGAATTTGACAGACAATTAGGTAAGGTAAGATATGTTCATGTGGAGCGAGAAAAAGTCACACAGTTTGCTATTTACACCAAAAGAAAGATAGTATTTGTAACATTAGAACCTGAATTATCAATCCAGCGTAAAATGAAAGTTGTTAACAGCATAAAGAGAATTACAGCAAATATCTAAAATTACAGTTTTTCGCCTTTACATAACACATGTCCCATAACTCTACTTTGAAAGTTGGGACAAACAAAGCATTGGATAAAATGTGCATCATTTTCTAGAACTGGGCAATCAACATACTCCTGTTTCATTCTTTTGAGCATTTTTGGACTGACACCTTTTAGTTTTAGTTTTCCCTTTTCATCCATCATTCCTGAAGCTTTTAATTCCGCTTTTACATCATCAGGCAATTTTTGTCTTCCCTCTCGTTGTTTTACCTTTACTTCGTATTTGTGTTCTAGTTCTTCTGTCATTCTACTTGATCTAAGTATAATTAATCAAAGCGTGATTTAACACTAGCTATTTTAGATCGATGTCATTAGTTTCAACTTTTATATGATTGATTTTTTGTTTTCAAAATAGAATACAATTGTTGGCAATTTTTGATGTGGAAGGTGTTTTGTATGATGCTGAATATTTACCAATTTTGGCTGAAAAAATTAACAAAGAACAAGAGATCTGGGATATCACAAAAAAAGGAATTCAGGGCTTGATTAATTGGGAAGATGGATTAAAAAAAAGAGTTGAGTTACTTGAAGGAATCAGCTATGAAACCTGTCTGGAAGTTGCTGATTCATTACCAATTATGACTGGCGCAAAAAAAGCTTGTAGTGCATTAAAACAAGCAGGCTGGAAAGTTATGGCTGTATCAGGTGGATTTACAATAATGACTGAGAGACTTTCAAAAGAACTGAATCTTGATTACGTATTTTCAAACGAACTGATTTTTAAGAATGACAAATTAAATGGTGTGAAAATTAATGTTGATTCTGATAAGGCAAAATCTGCAAAAATTAAGATTAATGAATGGAACGAGAAAAAAGATGAAACCGTAGTGATTGTAGATGGTGCAAATGACGTTAAATTATTTGATATTTGTGGATTAGGAATTGCATATAGGGCACAGGACATAGTAAAAGATATGGCAACTGTTAGTTTAGAAGAGAAAGATCTTTCAAAAATTCTTCCTATCATTAACAATCATTATAATCTCAAAACATCATTAGTTCAGTCTTAATTTTCTAGCAAAAATTCAATTATGATGAATATTTGTCTAATTTAGCATGAGCATTCAGATTATACCAGTAAAAATAAAAGAAGATATTCAACCAAGTGATGATATAATTACATTAATTTTATCATCATCAAAAAGTTCAATCGATGATGGTGATGTTATAGTAATCTCACAAAAAATTATATCAAAAAAAGAAGGACGTGTAGTGAATCTGAACTCTATTATTCCATCTGAACTCTCTGTTGGAATTTCATCTGCATATGAGAAAGATCCTAGATTAGTTGAGGCCATACTATCAGAATCTAAAAGAATTGTTAGAATGGAGCATGGAGTAATAATTGTAGAAACAAATCATAATTTTATCTGTGCAAATGCGGGAATAGATGAAAGTAATGTGGAAAAAGGATTTGCAACATTGTTGCCAGTAGATCCCGACAAGTCAGCAAAAAAAATTCGAGATGCGGTTCTTCAGATAACAGGAAAAAACACAGCAGTGATAATCTCAGATACATTTGGCCGTCCATTTAGATTAGGACAGACAGATCATGCAATTGGAATAGCTGGTATTGAATCAATAAAAAATTATGAAGGAAAACCTGATACATTTGGAAAAATAATGCGTGTCACTGCAATAGCTATTGTAGACGAGTTGTGTGCTGCCGCTGAACTTGTTATGGGCAAGATAGAAAAATCACCCGTTGCAATCATCAAGAATTATAGTTTTGAATCAAAAAATGATAGTATTAGTTCTATAATACGTGATGAAGATGAAGATTTGTTTAGATAGCGCAGATTAGTTAATTAGTTCAAAATATGTTATATTTTTAGGAATGAGTTATCTTAGAACTGAGCTTCACTGTCATAATTTACACTCAAATGATCATTTAGGAGATCTAGAACCGCCATTTGATTGTGATGTAAGTGTACAAGCTCAGCTTGAGCAATCACTCAAAGCAGATCTAGACGTATTGTTTGTAACAAATCATAACACATTGGATGGATACAAGCAGATGTTAGAGTATAAGAAAAACCATGAAAAATTCTCGA
>Ga0209992_10004830_pt1 | contig 10319 bp, 10 predicted proteins | sample 2SBtaG_2_FD_182564 | JGI IMG/M metagenome (GOLD analysis project Ga0209992, IMG submission 182564) | Deep subsurface microbial communities from Kolumbo volcano to uncover new lineages of life (NeLLi) - 2SBTROV12_ACTIVE470 metaG (SPAdes)... | ecosystem: Environmental > Aquatic > Marine >... | reverse complement strand
CGAAAAGTCCTTTTTGTCGGCGTGAAAGTTGTTAGGCAACTCCTTTCTACTCCACGAAGATGGGCTTTTCGAGTCCTTTTTGGCGTGATCACGACTCCCTCGATACTTTGATCACGCTGGTTCGAGGGCTAGGAGTCGGTTCCGGGCGGGAGCTCGGGCTCCTTCACCGCCTGGGCAAAGGTCCAGCGATGGCCTTCCGGATCCTCCGCCACGTACGTGCGGTCGCCCCAGAACATGGTCTCCGGCTCGGACACGACGACAGCGCCGGCACCGCGCGCGTGATCGAAGTGCGCATCCACGTCGTCGACGTAGATGTACAGGCCCTGGGTGACCGAACCGCCGACCGAGCGAGGGCTGCTCCAGGCCTCGGCGTCGCTGGTGGGGCTCATCATGATCGCGCTGTCCGCCACCTGCATCTCGGCGTGGATGATGGCGCCGTCCGCTCCAGGCATGGACATTCGCGTCTCGAAACGGAACGTCTTCGAGAGCCACTCGAGCGCCGCGGCGACGTCGGCGTAGAAGACGTTCGGGGTGATGCGAGGCATGTTGGCCGGGGGGTTCTGGGGCATGGCGGGGGGGTCTCCTTCGGTGGCGATTCGATGGACGGAAAGGTACACGCCGAAGCGGCTCTCTCGAAACCGGCGCCCACTCGGAGCGACCCCGACTCCGCGAGAGTCAACCGAGGCGAGCCTCAGCTGGATCCGCGGAAGGCGAGGCGATCGAGGCTGAACGGCGACCGATTCGCGTACCCCGAGGCGACCGGACGTCGCACGGGCTGCTGCAGCACGACGTCGACTTCGCGCGTCAGTTGCAGCATCTGACGATGAACGACCGACTGCGAAGCGCCCTGCAGGATGGCGTGCGCGCGGCCATCCGGGTTCGTGTAGAGCGACTCGACCTTCGGACTACGGGACAGGAACGTCTCTAAGACCGGGTAGTCAGAGCGGCGAATCTCCCCGAGGAGATGGCCCAGGACATCCTCGGCCTCTCCCTCTCGGAACTTCACGCGCAGATCCACGAGCGACAACAGGATCCGCGCGGCGGATCGGGGTCGGCCGTTCTCTTCGAGCAGGTCGAAGACGCGCGTGGCTTCGATCAAGGAGGCTTGATCCTTGACGATGACGATCGCGAGATCGCTCGACAGGATGGAAGACTTCGTGAGCACCTCGAAGTCGCTCTTCGTGTCGATCACGACCGTGCCGGTCCGTCGCGACTCGAGCAACACGCGTTGAAGATCCGCGCGGCCCGCGACGAGCGACCGCAACTCCGGCACGTCCCGGCTCGAAGGGACGTAGTCGACGCCGTACTGACCGAAGCGGACGACGCCGCGCAGGCTCCTCTCTCGCAGTCCGGTCGCGAGGTCTCCGCCGGACGTCGGCGCGCCGGATTCGAGCGCGAACATGCGATCGATCGTCGTCTGGTCATCGAAGCCGAGGACCAGCACGGGATCGGCCTCCCGTAGCGCCCGCAGGTAGACGGCCAGATTCGCAGCGACGGTGGTCTTGCCGACGCCCCCCTCGTTGCTCGAAATCGAGACGAGCCGGAAGCCCCGCTCGCTCCGCCATCGCGGAAGGTCCGTCAGGGGTTCGCCAGCCCGGCCGACTTCTTCGGCGCGCCTCAATGCGTTCAGCGTCTTGCTCATCGTTTGCGTCGTGGTCGTCGTCATAGTCGCCGGACCGGTCACGGATGCGTTCGAATCGATCACGCGGTCGGGGCGGAGGGATGATTGTCGACGATGAGAAGTGTCGCTGTCCACGATTCGCCCGACCGACGACGCGCGACGAGTCTGATCGTCGCAGGCGACGTTTCGTTTCGTGTTCTCTCGGCTCGAGCGACCGGCTCGCAGCGGGCGCCGAGGCTGCGCCCGTCGCCCGAGTCCCACACGGGCAAAGTCGGCTACGCTGCGGGCCCACCCCCCCACCCCATCGCTTCAGGTCCCACAGACTTGCAGGACATCGTTTCGACTCGATTCGGCGAGATCGAAGGAGACCGGGATGGCCGGATCCGCCGATTTCGCGGCATTCCCTTCGCGGCGCCCCCGGTGGACGCGCTGCGGTTTCGAGCGCCCGTCGCGCCTGAACCGTGGGCGGGCGTGCGCGAGGCCACGGCCTTCGGCCCCGCGTCGCCGCAGATCGCGGGCGCGCTCCATCCGATCGTCCGCGGGGTGATCGGCGCGTTCGGGCAGACCCAGAGCCAGAACTGTCTCTATCTGAACGTCTGGACACCGCGCTGCGACGATGAACGCCGACCGGTGATGGTCTGGATCCACGGCGGCGCCTTCGTGCTCGGGTCGGGCGGAGGCCGCGTCTACGATGGTGCGCGCCTCGCCGCGCGCGGCGACGTCGTCGTCGTGACGATCAACTACCGACTGGGCGCGCTCGGATTCCTCGATTGGAAATCAGTCGCCGGACCGGGCGAGACCCCGCAAGTCAATCTCGGAATTCGCGATCAGATCGCGGCGCTCGAGTGGGTGCGCGACAACATCGAAGCGTTCGGCGGGGATCCCGACAACGTGACCGTGTTCGGCGAGTCGGCGGGCGCGATGTGCACCGCGACGCTGCTGGGCACGCCCGCCGCACGCCCGCTCTTTCACAAGGCGATCCTGCAGAGTGGCGCCGCCCACAACGTCTCCCGCGAGGAGAAGGCCGCGCGCGCGGCCCACTACTTCGCGGAGGCCCTGGGTCTCGACACGCTCTCCCTCGACCGGCTCCAGAGTCTGACGGTCAGCGAGATCATGCGGGCTCAGTCACGCACGAGCGCTCGCATCGGTCGCGACAACGGCTTGATGGCCTGGCAGCCCAGCGTCGACCGCGATCTGATCCCGGAGCAGCCGCTGGCCGCGCTCGAGCGTGGTGACGCGGCGCAGATCCCCGTGCTGATCGGGACGAACCGCGACGAGATCAAGCTGTTCACGTTCGCGAGCCGCGAGCGCATCACGGATCGGGATCTGGCCGAACGGATCCATCGAATCGCCGAGCGATGCGACTACGGCGAGGGAGATCACGCGTCGAAATTGATGGCGACCTACGGTCCTCGGGTCGGGGAGCGCGCGACCTCCGCCCTCGATCAATGGGTGGCGCTCCAGAGCGATCAGATCTTCCACTACCCGGCATCGCGTCTCGCCGATCTGCACTCGCGACACCAGCCGCAGACTTTCGTGTATCGATTCGATTGGCGGCCGCCTGTGATCGGCGAAGCGCTCGGATCCTGCCACGCACTCGACCTGCCCTTCGTCTTCGGCGGCCTCAAGGACGGATTCCTGCGTGCGGGGCTGCTCGCCGACCGGAGCGCCCTGCCCCTCTCCGAGTTCATCCAGGACACGTGGCTCAGCTTCGCTTACACGGGCTCGCCGGTCGCCGACGCCTCCGAGGAGTGGCCCGCCTACGAGGAGCACCGCCGATACACCAAGGTCCTCGGTTCGAAGCGTCGTCTCATCAAGGATCCCCACGGCAGCGCGCGCGCGTTCTGGGGACCGCTGATTCCGGATGGTGAGGCGCCTCTCGCCCTGGCCTCGGGCGAGCGCTAGCGGCGAGAACCGCTTCGCCTCGACGCTGCTCTTCGCACGCGAAGGCCGCGCTAGTCGCGCATTCTTCGTGCGAGGGCCGCGAGTCCGAGCCCGAGCAGCAGCGCCGTCGACGGCTCCGGAACCGCGCGGATAGACACGCCGTCGAGCCCGACGTAGACGGCGTCGGACTCGTCGTACGACTTCGCGAAGAAGGCGAGGTCGTGACTCGTCGCCGTCGCCACGAACGACAGCACCTCGAGGTCCCAGCCATAGGGCGTGTTGGCGGCCGGGACCGCCATCGGCGTCGAGTACTGCGTCGTCCCGCCGAACTCCACCTGGAACTGGCCTAGCAGGCCGCTCGGGATGAAGTTCGTGTCGGTGATCGATTGCCAGAAGCTGATCTCGTAGGACTGCCCGGGCGTTAGCCCCGTAAGCGTCTGGTTGATCCCTTCCTGGTTCTCTCCGTCGATCCAGCCGACCATGTGGGCGAACATGCCGCCGTCGGGACTCGGGTCCCAGGCCATGTTGAACGCCGTCATCACCGGATCGAAGATGTCCGGCGACGTCGTGTAGATCGACGTATTGGTCTGCGAGTTGTCCTGCGTCCAGCCCGGCGCGATGTACCCGTTGAAGTAGAGGTAGTTGGTACCGCCGGTGTGGTCCATCGAGCCGTTGACGACGGCCCAGGCGGCGGTCGTCCAGGTGAGCGTGATCACGGCGATGACCGACATCGCCAGCGCGAGACTGCGTCGCATCCGGTTCCCTCCCAGGGTTGGCTCCCTGCATTCTATCCCCGATCCGGTCCGCGAGGTGAGCTTTGACGGTCTCCCGGGGGACGGGATTCTCCCGGATTCCCGTCGCGATTCTGATAGGGTGCAAGTCAGCATCACCCTGGGAAGCAGGCCTGTATCCGCATCTCTACGCCGTTCCTCGCCGCCGCGCTGACCTTCGGCTTCACGCTCTCGGCACCGATCACGCAGCTGACGGGTGCGCCGGTCCTGGCGTTCCACTACCCGCTGCTCGCGGGCGGAACCCGGAAGCGCGTTCGAGCTGCAGTGGCTCGACGAGTCGGGAGCGTCACGCGTCTGGCGACGACGGGACGACGTTGTGCTCTGCGGGACCGGAGGCGGCGGAAGTATGGTCTGCGGCACGACCAATCACTTCTCGACCTTCGCCCTGGTGCCCGTCCCGGAACCGACGACCACGATTCTTCTCAGACTCGGGCTCGCAGCGTTGTCGCGACGCGTGCGTTAGGCGCGCCGGGCGCGCCCGTCGCGACGCGGTAGCAGGAGCGCGCCAACGAGCAGCAGTGCCGCGGTTCCAGGCTCGGGAACGATCGTGCCGATCAGGACGGGACCGCCGCTGACGGCGACGTTCTCGTAGGTCAGCTGCAGAACGTCCGTGAGATCACGCACGCGGTACTCGACGAGCGGCGCGAAGTCCTCCCACATGATCCAGGTGTTGCAATCGTTGCCGGCAGTACAGGGCGCGCCGGTCGGATACTGGTCGAGCGAGAACCAACCGGCGATGGTCGTGAGCGCGGTCGGGGTCGCGTCGACGTTGAAGATGCTCAGTCCGACCAACGTATTGAAGGTCCAGGCGTACGGGCCCGTCACCTGGATGTTCACGCCCGTGATGTTGCCGGTCGTGAGGGCGCCGAGGGTCCCGTCGGTCGTGATGGATCCCGTGATGGTGTGGCCCGTGAGGGCGATGGTCCCCACGTCGTAGGTCAGCGCCGCGGCGCGATCGGCCGGTGCGAGCGCGATCGCGACGAGGACCGTGGCGAGCAGGCTCGCTCGATGAAGGGGTGCGAGACGAGCGACGGCTCGACGGGTGCGGGTCATGGCGGCTTCTCCTGCTTCAACTCGAGCGCAGAATCCGAGCCCGCGCCCTTCCCAGTCCCTCCACCCTATGGGCAAGCCGATCCGGAGTCAATCGACTCCTGACTGGGCGCGGGTCGACACCGTCGCCCGCAGGGAGGCGCCGCGTGACTCGGAAGCCGACGCACCCAGCGCCTGGGCCATATCGCCGACACCGCCGCCTGGCTAGAGATCGGGATCGGGCGGACCGGCCGCGTGCCGTCGCCCCGTCGCGATCGCGCCCGCGAGCTCGGAGAGCTCGGAGCCGAGTGCGAAGACGAGGTCGTCGAACGAGACGATCCCGCAGATCTCACCCGCTTCATCCGTCAGCGGAAGGCGTCGAATTCCGTGGACGCGCATCTTGCGTGCCCACTCGAGGCGGTCCGCATCCGCGGGCGCCGTCTCCACGCTGCGTCCGAGGAACTCGTCCGCGCAGGTCGTCGACGGGTCTCGGCCCTCCGAAACCACCCGGACGACGTCGCGGTCCGTGAGGATTCCGCCGACCGGGGAATCCTCATCGTTCTTGACGAGCAGGGAGCCGACGCCATCGCGAATCATGATCCGGGAGGCCTCTGCAAGGGTGGTCTCCGCGCAGACGGCGCGAACCGAATAGGGTCGATCGGGAAGCTCCATGCGATGCGCTCCTCTCCTCGCGCCTCGGCCCGACGGCATCACGAGAGGCGTCGGGCGAAGCAGGCGTTTCCGGGGATCGCTTTCCGCGACTCCCGTCTCCAGGAGAGCAAAGCGCGTGCCGGCCGTCAGTCCCTGACGGTGCACCCCGAGCCGCGTCCTGTGACTCCCCGCTACGTGCCCGCGGCGATTCGCCTCGACCGACTGCGTGCCCGGGGAGCTCGCCTGTGCAGAATCGACGCGCTGGGCTGGCACGACGCTTGCTCTCCTCGAAGCGTGCGCGCTCCATCGACCGCGACAGCGATCTTCCCCGAGCGAGGAAGAAGAGAGAGACCATGCGACGACCCCGATCGATCCGTCTGACGACCGTCACGCTTCTCGCGGCGACGGCGCTCGTCGCGGCTGGGTGCGTCGGGCGACCGCCCTTCGCGAACTTCGAAGCGACGACGAGCCCGCCCGACTTGCGCCACGTCCCCCGTGAGCAGGTGCGCTCCACGATGTGGGTGCTCGCCGTCGAATCGAACCGACTCGACGAGCTCCTCGCGGGCCTCCCGGACCCGAGCGACGAAGACCTCAGGCAGAGTGTGCTGGCCTCGCTGGGGCGGATGCATGCGGCGGCCCGGAATCTCGACCCGCCCGGCCGCAGCAGCCAGCATCCGCTCCTCAACCAATTCGCGGGCCCATTCATCCAACGCATCGAACACGCCCGTCGCGCGGCGCGTCGCACCCCGCCGAACTACTACATGGCGAGCGCGGTCTCGAGCAGCTGTCACCTCTGCCACTCGGGAACGGTTCAGACGTCGCTGCCACCGTCGAGTCGATGATCCGGCCACGTCGCGGATCGATCCTCGCGCGGTGGATCCTGGCGATCAGCGCCCTGCCCCTCGGTCTCGGTCTACCGGCCTCACGAGCGATCGCGGACGCCGACGACCAGCAGGTCGGAACCGCCGAGGTCGCGCGACTCGGACGCAGCGTGTGGCGGGACTTCCGCGACCGACTCGGGGGCCTGCGCATCAATGCCTCCCAATCGATGCACGCAGGGGCGGAGTTCGACGACACGCATCTCTCGTGGCACGGCACGGGTCTCGGCATCGACGGCGCGTTGCCGATCTTCGGATCCGAGCAGGTCTTCGCCTTCGCACTGTCGTCGGCGATCGTCCTCCCGGAAACGCGCGGATCCAGCGCCTTCATCGACCTGGGCGGCGCCGCCGATGACCCCTTCGATCCGCTGATCGACAGCGCTCTCCGACTTGGAGGCCGCGTCGACCTCGGGCGCGGCTTCGCCAGCAGCCTGACGGCGGGCCTCTCCGCTCGCCACGAGGTCGGCGCGCGATTCGTCAATGCGCTGATCGTCGGCGCAGGACTGGCCCTCGAATACCGGCGCGCCGACTGGCTCCGCCTGCGGGTCGGCGTCGGCCTCTCGGGCGACCTCGACGCGAACCAACTCGAGCCGTCGCCGGTCTTCCGCCTCCGCCTGCGACCCCACGAGCGCGTCTGGCTCGAGACCGACGCAACGAGCGGAAAGATCGAGTGGCAGGTCTCGAGTCGCCGACAACTCCATGTGTACGGTGGCGTCGACCAGCGACGCTATCGGCTCGACGACCGGAGGGGCGCTATCGGATCCGGCTCGCTCGAGTTCCGAACCGCGGAGGTCGGCGTCGGGTTGCGACAACGCGCGGGCCGAAGACTCCGGATCGAAGCGGAGGCCGCGATCGTTCTCGAACAGCGCATCGCGGTACTCAACCGTCGAGGCGGCACCATCGACGATCGGGAGTCCCGCGATCCTTCCGCCCTGGTGCGGATCTCGATCGCCTGCACACCGGTGCGCGACGGGCCGACCGCCGACTGAGGCGTGGGCAGCAGCGCGTACTCGGGAGGACCGGATGATGAGCGCGCGACCGCCCGACACGGAATGCGCGAATCAGCCCGACAGGATTCGGTCGACGACCGCGAGGACGTCGTCCGTGGAGACGCGCATGTGCGGCTGATCGTGTTCGTACTCGAGCGGCGTCACCGCCCAGTAGTGATGCCCCGCGGCCTGGCTCAGGCCGTAGTACATCAGCGGCCGGTTGCCGAGGGGTGCGTCCAGGCTCTCGAAGAAGGGCAGGAACTCGACGACGTGGGTGCCCGGCTGGGCGAAGACCATGTTGGCGAAGGCACCGCCGTGCGGTCCGAGGACGATGCGCGCGCGACGCATGAGCTCTTCGGCGTCCCCGGGCGAGTAGATGCCCTCGAGCACTTCCAGCCCGAGCCCCGTGCCCTCGAGCCGGCGACGCAGGCGATCGAGCAGCGCGTCTTCGTCGGACAGCATGCGCGTGACGCGTCGGCGCAGGTAGACCACGCGATCGCGCGGCCCGGGATCGAGTGTTCCGAGCCGACCCTGGATCGGTCGCAGCGTGTGTCGCGGATAGAGCCCGAGCTGCTGGGCGCTGGGCTCGAACTGAGCGAAGAGCACCCGGTCCGCGTGCACGACGAACTCGCTCCTGCGGTTCTTCGGCTTGGCGACGACCCGATCCCGCAGGTCGAGTCGTTCCCAGAACCACTGCGCCGCCGTCCCGGGCTCGTCGTGGCTCACGATGCGCACGTGTGACAGCTCGGGGGTCTCGAGCAGTTCGATCATCGAGGCCAGCGCCGGCAAGGCGTCGCACACGAAGTGCTGGAAGGCCTCACCGCCCCACGCCGCCACCGACGCGGCGGCCTCGACGTGCACGATGCGCTTGGTGTTCTCGTAGTGGCGCCAATGCTTACCGAGCCACCAGCGCTCCATCGCGTAGTAGCGATCCGCGTCGAACACGACGCCATCGCCGATGAAGGCGTCGCCGAGGTGCAGGAGCACGGCCCCGGTGAGTTGGGGGAACGGAACACACACGTGACCTTCGCGGGGAGCGGAACGGGCCGGTTCGAGCTCCGAAGACACGGGATGGATGCTTCTGAGGTGTTCGGGGACGTCTGCGCTTCGCGCGATCGTCTGCTTTCGCTTCGAGGTCACGATGCCCAGGCGGGCTCCGGGCGCCATGGGCGAATCGGATCGCGCGGCGAGCACCCGCGCGGGATCCCAGGCGGGCCACGGCACGCGATCGGTCTCCCGCGCGAAACGATCCGCGGCACGGCTCTCTGGCGCCGGGCTCGCGTCGACATAACGCCGGAACAGGAGGTCGTCCGCGGATTCCAGCTCGCGCACCCGCGCGAGGTTGTTCCGCACTGCCGGGAGCATCTCCTGATAGAGGTCCTCGGAGAGCTGGTCGAGGTCGAAGGACTCGCCATCGAAGGGAATGATGCCGGCGGTGTCGAAGAGCTCGCCGATGCAGTCGGAGCCCCAGTAGATCGGGACGGTGCCGGTCGCGAAGCAGTCGGTGATCTTCTCCGTGTAGTAGAACGGGACCCGGGCGTTCTCCATCACCACGTGAAACATGTAGGGGAGCAGGCCCGCGCTCTTGTCCGGATGGACGCCGGTCCCGAGGCGCGGGCTTCCGCAGGCGCCGCCGAAGAGGTCGAGCTTGCCCTGGAGGCGCTCGGCCACCCGCTGTCGACGGTGGTGACCTTCGATCATCGTCTTCCCGGAAGCGAACATGCCGCAGAGACGGTGCTTCGGATGCAGTCCGTACTGCTCCTCCGGAACCCACGGGAGATTGCTCCCGGGCGGGTGATAGAGGATGCGCCGATGGAGGCGACAGAAGTCGCGATCACTCGTCAGCACGACTTCGTAGCTGTCCATCACCGCGTCGAGGTTTTCGTTGACGAAGCGGATCGTGCCCTGCATCTCCGAGATCGCCGGCGACTCGAGGATCCACGCGATCTTGCGTCCGGGCGCGCCGACGCCATCGGGGATGCCGACGCCCATGTAGACCGTGACGTCGGCGGTCGCTCGCGCCGGGTCGTTGGTCCAGTCGAAGAGCCCCGGCTTGCGCGTCGAGTTGGAGGAGGCTCCCGGCGCGAAGTGCCAGCCGTGACCGAGCACCTGATGTCTCATGATCGACTGTGCTCCGGACACACGCAGGCCTCGCCGCCTAGCCAAACGGGAGTCCCCCCAGCTCTGCTGGGGAGGCCTCCAGAGTTTGACGGTTCCTGAAATCGACGAGACTCCCTCCCGTGAGCCGCTCAAAGCCACACAGGAGAGAGCCTCTTGTCGAAGTACAAAACCCTACAGCACACCGAATGGGAGTGCCTTTACCACATCGTCTTCATCCCGAAGTACCGTCGCAAGGTGCTTTACGGGCAGCTTCGGAAGCATCTTGGAGAGATCTTCCGTCGTCTGGCAAGACAGAAGGAGTGCGAGATTCTGGAAGGGCACTTGATGCCCGACCACGTGCACATCCTGATTTCGA
>Ga0209992_10004829_pt1 | contig 10325 bp, 10 predicted proteins | sample 2SBtaG_2_FD_182564 | JGI IMG/M metagenome (GOLD analysis project Ga0209992, IMG submission 182564) | Deep subsurface microbial communities from Kolumbo volcano to uncover new lineages of life (NeLLi) - 2SBTROV12_ACTIVE470 metaG (SPAdes)... | ecosystem: Environmental > Aquatic > Marine >... | reverse complement strand
TTGTTACCCCGAAGCAGAAGAATATGAATGCGATATGACATATACCAAGGGCGCGGTATATAACCTCTTTATACTGAAATACTGCAGTAGCTGCAAAAAATAAAGGTGCACATTGTGCACCTTTATCAAATCGCTATGCCGTGACTACCGGATTTGCCAGTCGCCATGCTTCGAAGCCACCGTCCATACTATAAACGGTTTCAAAGCCTTGCTGTGCAATCACTTGGGCCGCCTGCTGGCTGCTTACGCCGTGGTAGCACACTACAACCACTGGGATATCTTTGGGCGTTTGGTCGATAAACGCTGCAAAGTTGTCGTTGTTCAGCTGCGCAGCGTTAGGCATGTGTCCATTAGCAAACGATTGAGGATCGCGAATATCCACAATGGTTACGTCACCTCGAAAATTTGCAACGTCGTTTACGCTAATGTGTGAGAATGTTGTCATTATTGCCAGTCCAGAATAACTTTACCTGAGTGTCCAGACCCCATGGTATCAAACCCTTTCTGAAAGTCATCAATAGAAAAGGTGTGTGTGATGATAGGCGATAGATCTAAGCCACTCTGCAGCAAGCTCGCCATTTTGTACCATGTTTCAAACATTTCACGGCCGTAGATACCTTTTATCACCAAGCCTTTGAAAATAACTTGGTTCCAATCGATGGCAACATCTTGTGGAGGTATTCCCAGCATGGCAATTTTGCCGCCATGGTTCATTTTGTTCAGCATGTCTCTGAAAGCCACCGGCACACCAGACATTTCCAGACCCACATCGAAGCCTTCTGTCATACCAAGTTCGTTCATTACGTCTTTCAAGTCTTCCTTGCTTACGTCAACGGCGCGGGTTGCACCCATTTTTTTAGCAAGCTCAAGACGGTAAGGATTAATGTCGGTAACCACGACATGACGAGCACCTACATGCTTTGCAACTGCAGCAGCCATAATACCTATTGGGCCGGCACCTGTTATCAGTACGTCTTCACCCACCAAGTCGAAACTTAGTGCAGTGTGAACAGCGTTGCCAAACGGGTCAAAGATAGACGCTAGGTCGTCGCTAATGTTGTCTGGAATTTTAAACGCGTTAAATGCAGGAATGACCAAGTATTCAGCAAAAGCGCCCGGGCGGTTAACGCCCACGCCTTCAGTGTTGCGACACAAATGTACGCGACCTGCACGACAGTTACGGCAATGGCCACAGGTAATATGGCCTTCGCCCGAAACACGGTCGCCAACCTTAAACCCTTTCACTTCTTGGCCCATACCAACGACTTCACCCACATACTCGTGGCCTACAACCATAGGTACCGGAATGGTTTTCTGTGACCAATCGTCCCAGTTGTAAATGTGCATGTCGGTGCCGCAAATAGCGGTTTTGCGAATTTTAATCAGTAGGTCATTGTGCCCTACTTCAGGCTCTGGCGTGTCTTGTAGCCAAATGCCTTTTTCTGCTTTCGCTTTAACTAGCGACTTCATGAAATTACTCCCAATTCACGGCCGACTTCAATAAATGCATCTACCGCTTTATCAACATGTTCAAGGCTATGACCTGCTGACATTTGCGTACGGATACGGGCCTGACCTTTCGGCACAACAGGGTAAGAGAAACCGATAACATAAATGCCTTTCTCAAGCATCTTGTCTGCCATTTCGCTAGCTAAACGGGCATCGCCTAGCATAACAGGAATAATAGCGTGATCTTTACCAGCTAATGTGAAGCCCGCCTCTTCCATACGCGTACGGAAATGATTGGCGTTGCGCCATAGATTAGCGCGAAGCTCGTCACCTTCTTTCATCATTTCAAACACTTTAAGCGATGCTGAAACGATAGGTGGCGCAACCGAGTTTGAGAAAAGATAAGGACGCGAGCGTTGACGTAACCACTCTACGACTTCTTTTTTACCCGAGGTGTAACCGCCAGACGCGCCGCCTAGTGCTTTACCTAGAGTACCGGTGATGATGTCTACACGACCCATAACGCCACAATACTCATGGCTGCCTTTGCCGTTTTCGCCAAGGAACCCCGTTGCGTGACAATCGTCTACCATTACCATGGCGTCATACTTGTCGGCTAGGTCGCAAATAGAGGCTAAGTCGGCAATCACGCCGTCCATTGAAAACACACCGTCGGTGGCAATAATTTTGAAACGCGCGCCATCGGCATCAGCTTGCTTTAACTGCTCTTCTAATGCTGCCATATCGTTATTGGCGTAGCGATAACGCTTAGCTTTACACAGGCGCACACCGTCAATGATACTGGCGTGGTTTAACGCATCAGAAATAATGGCATCTTCAGGGCCTAATAGCGTTTCAAATAAACCGCCGTTCGCGTCGAAGCACGATGGGTACAAAATGGTGTCTTCTGTACCGAGGAAGTCGCTGATAGAGGCTTCCAGCTGCTTGTGAATGTCTTGTGTACCGCAAATGAATCGTACAGATGCTACACCAAAACCATGGCTATCCAGGCCTTTCTTTGCTGCTTCAATCAAGCTTTCATTGTTTGCAAGACCAAGGTAGTTGTTGGCACAAAAGTTAATTACGTGCTCGCCGTTAGCAACACCGATATCCGCTTGTTGTTGCGACGTGATAACACGCTCTTTTTTGTACAAACCATCTTCTTTCGTGGCTTCAATTTGCGATTGCAAATGAGAAATAAATGCCGCAGACATGCCATTCTCCGAGTGTAGGTATATTAAAACCGTTAGTTTAATGAAAGCGCGGTAAAGGGTACACACCCTTGCGCTGTATTTAATGGGTTTGTCGACTAAGTTTGTAAATTATTCAGCACACTAGATTGCTGAAGCGTGCCCCTTTTGAAACGGTAAAGTAGCCCTAGGCGGATTCTTTCCAAAAACCAAACTCTACTTTGTCGCTTAACACGTCCCAAATGTTAACCTCAGGAATAGGTCTGCTGATAAGGTAGCCTTGACCCAGATTGCAGTCGAAATGACACAGCAACTCGTACTGTTCACTGGTTTCAATTCCTTCTGCCACCACTTGCATTCCCATGTTGCGCACCATAGAAATCGTAGAGTGAACAATATTTCTATCATCAGCACTGCTGGCGATATTTGCCACAAACGAGCGGTCAATTTTGATGTAGTCGGCGGGTAACGATTTAAGATAACTCAACGACGAATAGCCCGTGCCGAAATCGTCGATAGCCAGCATGCACCCCATGTCGCGAATATTTTGCATGATGGTGGTTGCACGCTTGATATCTGATACCAATACCGTTTCGGTTAACTCTAAGCAAACTTGGTCGGGCGCTATGTCATTTTTGATAATTTGCTGCTGCAAGAATTCAGGCAAACTCGGGTCTAAGAACTGACCCGCTGACAAATTAATCGCCATCTTCACGTCGGAGTAGCCGCTATTTTTAAGCTCTCTGATTAAATAAGTTGAGCGCGTAATTACCCAGTAATCAAGCTCAAGCATGAATGACGTGTTTTCAAGAAGCGGTATAAAATCGGCCGGGGAAATATTACCCTTTTTAGGGTGTTGCCAACGCAATAGCGCTTCAAAGCCCACCAGCCTTCCCGTGTGCATCTCAAGTTGGGGCTGAAGCGCTAAGCTAAACTGGTTGTCTCTAAGGGCTTCACGCGCCTCTGACTCCAGCTCAACCTTCTGCATTACTTTAAGGTTCATGGTGGCGTCATACACGCGATACTCCGCCCCTTTTTTGGCTTTGGCTTCGTACATCGCAATATCCGCATGCCTTAGCAGTTCTACTGGCGTGGCGCGAGAGTGGTTGGTAATAGCAATACCGATACTGATAGAAACGTAAAAGGTTACGCCATCTACAATGATTGGCTCTTTAAACTCTTCTATCAGCTTTTTGGCTACCGTATCTACGTGCTTTTTGCTTTCTATATTTGAAAGTAAAATAACAAACTCATCACCGCCAAATCGAGATGCAATATCCGACTCTCTGATCGGCTTAGAAATACGCATAGCAGCAGCTTTTAAGAGTTTATCGCCAACGTCATGACCGTGACTGTCGTTAACCTTTTTAAAGTCATCAAGGTCCATGAACATCAGTGCCACTAACCTATCATCGCGAATTGAACTTGCTAGCTGCTTTTCTATTTGAAAAGTCAGCATATTACGGTTGGGAAGTCCGGTTAACACATCGAACATCGCCATTTTTTCAAGCTTCGCTGTGTTAATAGCCATTTGTCCGTCGAAGCTTTCTAGCTGGCGCGCCAGATTATTTGCCGCGTCTTCAACAACGTCCAATTCATCTGTGAATTTGAAAATAGGCGACTTCCTTCGTTTAGCTGCAATGGTGTAAAACTCGCTAAACTTGTGTTCGGCCAGCATAGACAAACGTTCGCTTACATCTAACAAGCGTATTCTGTATTGATTTAGAAAAAGGTAAAGCAGCGAAGAGAAGATAAAAAATAGCGCAACAGCGCTAGAAATAACGATGTACTGGTATTGTTCGTTTTGACGCACCATGGCCGACACGTCTTGCACAATAAGCAAGTAAGGATGATCACCTGATGCGTGATTAAAAGGCAATAAACTAACCAGCAACTGCTGATTTTCCAGCGCAACGTTCATGCCTCTAATAACTAAATCGTCAATACGCCAATTATCGGGTAACGCATCAAATAGAGATTGAAAGTACTGTCGATTAGCCGCAGACACTTGGCTTGCCACCCTTAATTCTGACAACTCAGATGAGGTTTCTTTGTGCTGGACGACAGCAACTTTGTGCACATCGGTAGCGCGACTAAACAGGTATAGCAGTTCTCTCATCGACGTGGACACAACGATGACAGGCAATGTTTCACCGTTTGCCATAATTGGAATTGAAATGTAGTGCGTGCATACCGAGTCACAGGACAATAGTGAGCGGCTTTCAAACGACGCCCGAGTGGTATTCACTAGCTTTTCAATGGTTTTATTTACTGGCTGTAGCGGGTTGCCAACAACACCGTGTTCGTCAAACAAATACAGCGATTCAACTTGAAAGTTAAGGGTCAGGTATTCACTAAGACCGCTAAGCGTTTGTTGTAGCGATTCAAGGCTATCTGCGTTGCCTCCACTCTTATGGCTGATGATATCAATAAGCGTGATCATTCTGCCGTGCAGAATGTCTTCAAAAAGCTGAACCCGTCGTTGATTACTGACTTGGTTTTCCCGTTGCTGGAGCAGAATTCGGGCGTCAGACTCCTGAATAAGAACCGTTGATATAACCACAGTTACCGTTAATACCATAGCCAACAAAATTGTGATGGTTTTAGTGGTGAAAGATACCTGAACCTTCATCTAATGCCCTTAAAACCAATACATCAATTGCACTGACCACATTTCCCAATGTTTATCGGCATGAGACGCTACATCTAAGTTCAGTAAGCTCACTACCCTTGTCGCACCTTCAACCCAATGATACTCACTTTGAAGTCGCCACTTCGGTGCAATATCCCAACGCAAGCCTAGGGTATATGTATCTTGGTAGCCAAAGTAGGCGGGGATCACGCCGTCTGTCATAGCCTCTAACTGCTTTCCATCTCGATCTGATTTGTCGTTAATGTATGTGTCGTAGCCAATAAGACCACTTATATTTTTATTAAACAAATACCTAAACTGAACAAAACCGCCCTCGCTCGTGCGTTTAAAGGCGAAACCTGGGAAGAATAGCCCTTTGCCATCCTGGACTTCCCTAACTAGCTCAGCCGACACTTCCCAGTTTTCTGCAAAATATTGCGCAGACAGCATAATACGCTCTATATCTGCATTACCTGCAACACGGTTGTCATCCTGAGAAGGTGTGTAGCTGAAATCAGAACTCAACCAGCTGGCACCTAATTTCCATGTCATGGTAGCCGGTTGCCAGAATACGCTGGCTTGATGAACAAAGTCTTGCTTAATGTCGCCTTTTGCTTCGTCGCCAAGTAAAAAATCTCGCTGGGAGTCGTTAATATTAGAGCGACCGTAACTCCAGTTTAATTCCCAGATGTTCTGAGTACCATAGTGTGACAAACTGGTTTGGATACCGTTGCTTCCCAAAGCAACGTCGCGAAACCCGTCAAAATACACAGACTGGGGAAGGACAGACGTGTAACGTGTTTGTGGCACATCTCTGGTCACTGAATGCAGCCAGTGGCGGTTTTTGAAGCGCCCAAGGTGGACTTGCCCTTGCCACTTACCGGGCAAGTCAGGCAATTTCCAGTCAATAAACAAATAATCTAAACGAGCGCCCTGCTCAAAACGATTCCCGCCGTCTAAATAATTAATTTGCCCGGCAACAGAGATGTTTTCCGCTATTCGATAGTAACCATTTAGCCCAACTTCGGTGAGCTCACCTGTTATTGCGTTATCGTCAGTTATAAAGTTACTTCCATTTGACTGAGTAACACCTTGAGAGACATAACCGTGCCACGAAAAATCTCCTTGTGAAGCAAGGACAGGCATGCTTATCATTCCAAACGCGAGAGCGATGTATTTATTCATTCTGTTCCTACCTCTACGCGTCTTAATTTAACAATTTCGGTATGTTCAACATAGCCGATAGCGCCTGTGGTACTTTCTAACGCCTCGATCAACGCTTGGTAAGACGTGACCCTAACGGGTGTAACGCCCTGCCCAGAATAGGTGATTTGATCCCATAAGCGAGATAATTGATAAGGGAACATCTGAAGTACTTCACGACAAAACTGCTTGTGGAGCTCATCGTTATCTTGCAATACAAATACCGTGATTTTAGTGCCATCGCTCCAATATTGACGATGGCCGGTAAATATCTGACGAAGCTCAGAGCGGTTTAGCTCTGAAACCATGACACTCTCATTAACCATGACGTTTAGTTCTGCTGCGTGTGCCGCAGGCATGCCTGAAAACAGTGCAATATTCAGTAATAGCACCAGTCTAAATTGAGTATAAGCAAGAACAGTGGATAGCCATCGCAAAGCGGGCTTTTTCATTCAGTAACGACTCCCTGTTATTTCAAAGGAACACTTCGCAACGCTAAGTGTAGATAATAGTTGATAGTTTTACCTTACAATTAAGTAAATAAGCGACAATTAGCTTGTGATGGTGCCCTGGTCTATCAACAGTATTTTTTCCTATTGTTCGTATCTTTTGGCATGCGCTAGGTGAAGCCTATTTGCTCAAGTATTACCTTTTCGCGCCAAATAAATGCTTATTTTTCAGATAGAACTCTCCGGGCCGCCGCAATTTAACATGCTCATTCTAAAATGATGAATATGGTCAACGATACTCGCGTATGAGCATAACGACTTAGGTTTTTATACTTAAGACGTTGAATTAGATTCATTATTTCAACAAATAATCTTAGTACGTAAAAACTATGAGCGCGTAAACAGACTTTTTTACCTCTGAAACGCAGTCGTTGCTGAAAAACCAAAATAAATCATTAGAATAAAGAATTTACCATAAGTTGTGGGCGACATGGCGACAATACGACGAGACATAGGTGCTGGGCACCACTTTATTTTCGACGACACTTTAGTCAGTCATCCCAACGCGGAGATGTTTACCCCCGACTTTTGGCAGCTTCAAGACAAAATAACAGGTCAAGCCAAGGGACGTGGTACAACCATTTTCATTGAGCATGAGGGTCAGCGCTGGGTTTTACGCCATTTCAAACGTGGTGGCTTGGTGGGCAAAGTACTGAGCGACCAATATCTGTTTATTGGTGTTGAGCGTTCTCGCCCGTTTGAAGAGTTCAGGCTGCTCGAATATATGCGAGCACAAGGTCTTCTTGTGCCTGTTCCTGTTGCGGCGCGTATACACCGCCGAGGCCTGATTTACCGCGGCGATTTAATTACTTTAAGTATTCCAAATAGCAAAGATTTACACCACGCACTGTGCGATAAACCACTGGATAAAGATGAGTGGTATGAGGTTGGCCGAGCGCTGGCAGCTATGCACAATTGTCAGGTGTACCATCATGATGCCAACGTTCGAAACATCATGATTGATAGCGATAAGCAAATATGGCTTATCGATTTCGATCGCTGCGAGCAGCGTCAAGGTAACAGCTGGAAACAGGGTAATTTAGACCGGCTGCTGCGCTCTTTACATAAAGAGAAAGCAAAGAACCCTGTCTTTCACTGGCAAGAGAGCGACTGGTCAGCGTGTATGAATGGTTACCGCGAGGCAGTGAAGTAATAAAAGCACATGTGGTAAGCGGATTGGTATACGCTAATAATGTGTTACATTAGCCACGTTGAACACATAAACCCTCTACAACGAAAAGATTCGACTTTATGCACACTAGAGCACTTTACCCTGGTACTTTCGACCCGATCACTAACGGTCATGCCGACCTTATTGAACGCGCATCTCAGTTATTTTCTCATGTGATTGTAGCGATTGCTTCTAACCCAAGTAAAAAGCCACTGTTTACGTTAGAAGAGCGCGTAGAAATGATAAAAAAAGTCACTGCTGACTTACCAAATGTCGAGGTAGTGGGGTTTACTGGTTTATTGGCTGATTTTGCTGACGAACAAAATGCCACAATTCTCATTCGTGGTTTACGCGCAGTTTCTGATTTCGAATACGAGTTTCAACTCGCAAATATGAATCGCCGTTTAAATCCCAAACTAGAAAGTGTCTTTCTTACTCCTGCAGAGGAGAATTCATTTATCTCGTCCACCCTAGTAAAAGAAGTCGCTCTTCACCGCGGTGCAGTGAGTGGCTTTTGCCACCCAGTAGTTGAGAAAGCTTTAAAAGACCGGCTGAGCAAGAAAGGTTAAGCACCAATAGTAAGTGTATTAGCGTTGGCAGTGAGTACAGAAAAAGGTATTTCGCTGCCCAATAACCTTACTTTCAATGGCTTTGCCACACACTTCACAAGGCTCGCCTTTTCTCCCATACACATTCAAGTGCTGTGCAAAATACCCAGGCTTACCGTCGGTTTGCGCAAAGTCTTTTAATGTTGTGCCGCCTTGTTCAATGGCTTTGGCCAATACTTGCTTAATGGTTGCAGTTAACGACTGATAGCGAGCAGCGCTGATGTTGCCTGCGGCTCTTCGCGGGTCTATACCAGCTAAAAAGAGTGCTTCGTTCGCGTAGATGTTTCCTACACCTACCACAATGGCGTTATCCATAATGAAGTTTTTAACGGGGCCTTTTCGATTGCGCGATAGTTTAAATAAGCGCTTATCGTCAAAGTCGTCTGTAAGCGGCTCTGGACCCAAGTTATCAAGCATGGCTATTTGCATATCAGGGGCCTGAAATAACACTGCACCAAAGCGCCTTGGGTCGTTAAAACGTAAGCACTTACCGGTGTTTAAAACAATGTCTACGTGGTCATGCTTAATAATTGGTGTCGATGCATCGATAACGCGTAATTTACCCGACATACCTAAATGTAAAATTAACGTGCCTTTGGCTGTTTCAATAAGTAGATATTTAGCGCGGCGTTTTACAGCAATAACGCTCTGCCCTTCAACGTTCGCTACCTCTTGTGGAATGGGCCAGCGCATTCTTCGCTCACGCACCACCACCTGCGTAATGGTATTGCCAATAAGGTGTGGAGAAACGCCCAAACGGCTTACTTCAACTTCTGGTAGTTCAGGCATTTACAGTATCCAAGGTAAAAGATTATCAAGTTCGGTGTTGGTTAATGTGTACCAATTATTTTCAAATTTGATCACAACAGGTGATGTATTCGGATAGATGGCGTAAACATTGCCGTTATTATTGCCTGCGAGCCATACTACGACGATGTAAGGCTGTACGTTGGTAATCGCTTCGGGTACGTCAGTGGCCGGCTCAAGCCTTGCCCGTTGCCAATGGGAAAACTGAACATCCGGCTTGATGGCGAGGACTGTATTTTGACCTGACTGGCGCCACTGCTGTCCAACTCGCTCTAAGCTATGGCCATCGTGCTCTATTTTTAACACATAAGCGTCTTCAGGTAGCAGGCTGCGAGATTGAACAACGTCCTTTTTAGGTACAAGACTGTCTAAGTTGAACAATGCAATCATGATAAGCATGGCAATAATGACCACGTTATTCATTGCTCGCTGAGAAATTCTAGCCACCTGACTTTCCGTTAAATATGAGTACTGAAATTAGGAATATAGTAATACCTAGCCAATACATAAGCTAATTCAATTCAAAGAAAACCTAGGACCTGCTGGAAAAAAGTAAGTGGGAGAAAGCAGTGATCGCAAGACAAACACAAGGGATCGTGGTTCGTCGAATGTTGGATCCGGTGGGATCGTGACGTGATGAAATAGAAATGTCTTCTTCAAAAAGCAAAAAACCCAGCAAGGGCTGGGTTTTCGTGGAGACAAAAGCAAGCTAATTACTTGATTTTGGCCTCTTTGAACATAACGTGCTTACGCACA
>Ga0209992_10004827_pt1 | contig 10326 bp, 7 predicted proteins | sample 2SBtaG_2_FD_182564 | JGI IMG/M metagenome (GOLD analysis project Ga0209992, IMG submission 182564) | Deep subsurface microbial communities from Kolumbo volcano to uncover new lineages of life (NeLLi) - 2SBTROV12_ACTIVE470 metaG (SPAdes)... | ecosystem: Environmental > Aquatic > Marine > Volcanic... | reverse complement strand
AAAACCAATTGATATTTCCCGACAATCATGACCTGGACAGGTTTTATTCACGGCTCCATAAAAACCTTGATAACTGGAAACTGGGCATCGCGATGTACATCACCATGCGTGGTATCCCGGAATTCTTATACGGCACCGAGGTGCTAATGACTAATGAAAAGGCTGGAAGCGATGGGCAAAGAAGAGGCGACTTTTATGGCGGCTGGGAAAATGATTCAAAAAATGCCCGAACGGAGCTGGGTCTCACCCAGGAAGAAAAGGAAGCCCAAAAGTTCTTCTCAAAACTATTGAACTGGCGAAAAACAAATACCATTAGCGGAGACGGAAAGTTTAAACATTATGCCCCGCAAAAGAATGATGTCTATGTTTACTTCCGCTACAACACCAGACAAAAAGTAATGGTATTATTAAATAAAAACAGCCAGGCGGTGAGCCTCGATATGAATCGGTACAGCGAAATGGTGCCAGCCAGTTTTACGGCAAGAGACATCGTTTCTGATAAGGATTTAGAAGTAAGGAATTCACTGAAAATTCCTGCGAAAACCGCGATGATCCTGGAGATAAAATAAAAATAGCAATGGCACCAACATCAAAATTGAAGTAGTGCCATTGCTATAATGTTTTGTTTGCTATTGTTTAAACCCAATCACTGGTAGTTTCTTATCATGGATCAGGTTATTGAATGATGCGAGATCATTGCTGAAAATGCCGGCAAGTTTTTGCAATTGCTGCGTTGCCTGTTCATTCAATTCTGCAAATGCTTCTTTTGCCTGCTTGCTGGGCGACGTATTGCCACTGGATACTACCCCGAAGATGCCAGATATCTTATCATTTAAACGGATGGGATAGTTTAATACATCCTGCCCGCTCTTGGCCTTTGTCTGATATAATGTTTCCTCGATGGTCGTCAATTTTGCATTGATGCTGTCGGCTTCTTTGCGAACGTCTTTTGTTGTCGACGTATCCAGCTTCGCCGTAAAATCATTGATCTGCGTTCTTACCTCCCGGATACGTTTAATGGCTTTCTGGATATCGCTGAAACTTTGTTTAACATCCAATAAAAACGAAACCGTGTTGTCGTAATCCACTTCCGTCATACCATAAGCTGGATTGTCTTTGATCACAAAAGGTACATCCATCGAATCTTTTTCATAGCGGAACCTGGCCATATACTTGCCGGGGGCCGCTTTTACTGTTCCTACATTGCCGTTCCACAAAATCATATTATCGATCTTTTCTGCAGGCGGGTAATTCATATCCCATACAAACTGGTTCATGCCACTGCTGAAATCTATCTTATCAGTTTCTTCTTTAGCATTCTTGCTGAAGGTTCTGATGGGCATATTCTTTTTATCGAAAACAGTAATGGAGAATTTCGTTGAATCATTCGCCTGCTTCAGGTAATAATTGATGACTGTTCCGTTAGGCGGATTGGTACCTGTATTGGGCGGTGTTTCCATCCCTGCTCCTGAACGGGCCCTTCTTCCTCCACCCTCCATCCGGTAAGCATCGCTCACTGTAAACACATGCCAGGATTTACCGGTGGTAGATTCATCTTTTTGCTGTATCACACTTAAATCGTCAATGGCCCAGAAAGCTCGCCCCTGTGTGGCCACCAGCAGATCATTGTCTTTGATCGTAAGATCGGTAACCGGCACCACGGGCAGGTTGAGCTGGAATGATTTCCATTGTGCACCGCCATCGTAACTGATGTACATGCCGTATTCTGTACCGGCATACAATAACCCGGGCCGTTTTTGATCTGCACGCAGGCAACGGGTAAAATGCATGTTATTGATGCCATTGGTGATCTGCTTCCATGTTTTACCGTAATCGGTGGTTACGAATATATATGGCGCATAATCATCGAGCTTGTATTTGGTTCCCACAAAATAGGCGGTACCTTTTTGGAAAGGATCGGTTTCTATACAGTTCCACATCATCCATTTCCCTGCCTGCGGTGGTGTTACATTTTCCCAATGTTTGCCGGCGTCTTTACTTACGTATACCAATCCATCGTCGCTGCCGGTCCACAAGAGGTCTTTTTCCAAAGGAGATTCCGTTGCGGTGAAAATGGTACAATAGTATTCTACCGAAGTATTGTCTTTGGTGATGGCGCCTCCGCTGGAAGCCTGTTTGCTTTTGTCGTTCGTGGTGAGATCAGGGCTGATGGTTTCCCAACTGCGTCCCTCGTTCTCCGTTACGAATAACTGGTTGCCACAGGCATAGAGCCGTTTGGGATTGTGTGGTGAAAAGAAAACAGGGAAGTTCCATTGGAAACGGTATTTCTGTACATCAGCGCCGGCGCCCATAGGATTATCGGGCCATACATTGATGGCCCTGTTTTCACCTGTCTTATGATCGAGCCGGGAAAGATAACCACCATAATTACCACCATACACGATATCGGGATTCAATGGATCAGCCACCACATAACCACTCTCGGCGCCTGCTGTAGGATCCCAGTCGCGCTCGGTGATACCTGCACCTGCCGAACGGCTGCGGATGCGCACGGTAGAATTATCCTGCTGTGCGCCCAGCAAACGATAAGGATAGGCATTATCGGTTGTGATGCGATAGAATTGCGCCGTAGGCTGGTTGTTCATGGTACTCCAGTTGGCCGCTGCATCGAAACTGATCTGTGCACCCCCATCATCCCCAATGATCATACGGTTGCCGTCTTCCGGATCGATCCAGAGATCGTGGTGGTCGCCGTGCGGCGTGGAAACGGGTTGAAAGGTTTTACCACCATCCTTGCTGCGCATGAATTCCACATTCAGGCAGTATACCAGGTTGTCGTTCTTAGGGTCTACAAATATTTTGGAATAATACCAGGCGCGTTGGCGAATGTTGTTATCGCTGCTCTGCAATGTCCAGCTGTCTCCGCCGTCGTTGCTCACATACAAACCGCCGTTGGCATTCTCTATGATAGCAAATATTTTATCCGGATTGCTGGGTGCAGATGCTACACCTACAATACCCCAGGTGCCTTTGGGCATCCCTTTTTTGTTGGTAAGGTTGGTCCAGGTTTCGCCGCCATCGGTACTCTTCCACAAACCACTGCCTTCACCGCCGCTTTCCATGTTATAGGGCCTGCGTATCACATGCCACATACCGGCATACAATACAGAAGGGTTACCTGCTTCCATTACCAGGTCTGAACAACCGGTCTGGTCATTGGCATACAACACCTGTTTCCATGTTTTACCTCCATCGGTGGTTTTATAGACGCCTCTTTCCTTGCTGGGCCCGAATAAATGTCCCATCACCGCTACCCATACCGTGTTCGGATCTTTGGGATGTATTACGATGCGGATGATGTGCCGCCCTTCTTTCAATCCCAGGTTATGCCAGCTCCTGCCACCATCATCACTGCGCCAGATACCTCCCAATCCTTCCGACACATTGCCACGCAGGGTATTTTCACCCTCGCCTGCATACAGGATGGTTTCATCACTGGGCGCTATGGCTACTGCACCAATCGATCCGCCGAAATATTTATCTGAAATATTTTTCCAGTTACTGCCGCCATCTGTTGTTTTCCATACACCGCCACCCGTAGCGCCAAAATAGAAAGTGGTCTTGTTTTTATAACTGCCGGTAACAGCAGCGCACCTTCCGCCGCGGAAGGGACCTATCAAACGATACTTGACATTCGAAAAATAAGTCGCGTCATTATTCGCGACAGGTGTTGCAGTAACAGGCTTTGTCTTTTTTTTCTCCTGTGCCAGGGCCGGCACGGTTAAAAGGCCGATCGCAACCAGCAGGTAGAAGGCTTTTCTCATGGTGTAACTGTTTAGCTAAAATTGGGCAATAAATGTATCAATGTTTAGTGGAATTCAAAGATTGCAATTTTTGCTGCCAACGTTTTACTGCTGCGATGAGCTGTTCGGTTGGCGGATTATCTGTTTCTTCCAGTTGTTGTAAGAGTGATAAGAATGCATTTTTTACTTCGGTATATGCCGACTCTCCTTTCTCCATCGCTCTCCTGCTGCCTTCATAACAGATCATAGCATAACGATGCTGATCAGACAAATCTTTCAACGATGTAATCACCCGTGGATCCATTTTTACCTGTAAGGGCTGCACATAACTGCTTCCGTTCACCGTGAGTGTAACCGTATAATTGCCGGGCATCACCCAGGGCGATCTGGGTTCGGGGGTTGTGTTCCCATAAATAGCGGCAATGGGAAACGAAACCGGAACCGGTAACGGCGCATAATGCAGGTCCCAGGTAAAGCGATGCGCTCCTGCTGCAGTACCCAGGCTTTCCTGCGGACGTATCCAATACAAAGGAATGTTTACTGCCGGCAATGCATAAGGTTGATCGCTGTTACTGAATTTTCTCACCGATTTTCCGTTGGCATCTTTTATTTCCAGCGTAACATTACCTGCCGATCCTTCCAGGAAATAATCAATGATGGCGCCATCGGGCGGGTTTTGTCCCGCCGGCTCTTCCTGTGGCAAAGGCGTATCGGTATTCATGTTCCAGCGCACACGGATAGCTTTTTGTGGGCGGAACAAAACAGTCTGTGTTGTAGTTGTTTTTTGTGCAGCCAGTTGGCGCAACGAAGTGATGTTATCGAGTATCCAGAAAGAACGGCCATGGGTACCTGCTACAATATCATCGTCTTTGATCACCAGATCACGGATGGAAGTAGCCGGCATGTTCAATCGCAGCGGTTGCCATTGTTCACCATCGTTGAACGATACATAAACAGCCGTTTCAGAACCGGCGAATAACAATCCTTTCTGGTAAGGATCTTCCCGCACCACGTTGATGGGATCATTGGGCAACCCGTTCACGATCTCTTTCCAGCTAACACCATTGTCGTTTGTTTTATAAATATGCGGATGCATATCATCGAGCCTGATCCTGTTCACAGCTGCATACGCTGTGCCCTTATCAAAATGACCGGCATCCATCAATGAGATCTTGCTCCATGAATCAATAGCAGCGGGTGTTACATTTTTCCATGTCTTGCCACCATCGCGGGTGAGTTGTATCAAACCATCGTCTGTGCCGCACCAGATGGTGTTGCTGTCTTTGGGTGATGGCGCTACAGTATAGATCACTCCCCTGCGTGGCATTTTTTTCAGCTCATCTGTAGTGAAGATGCCTACACTGGCGGGGATATCCCAGGTGCTTCTTGTTAAATCGGGACTGATCTCTTTCCAGGAATGCCCACCGTTATTGGTTTTGAACAACACATTGCCGGCAAAGAAGAGTGTCTTAGGATCAATGGGTGAAAAAAGAACCGGCGCCGTTCGCAGGAAACGGTACTTACCGTTGCGCACCGCTTCGGGTGCGATGTTTTGTACCTGGCCTGTGCGTTTATTATACTTTGTGATCTTTCCTCCGTAAATAATATCGGGGTTCAACGGATCGGCGGCTACATAACCATATTCTTCTACTCCCACCGGATGCCATTCGCGGAATGTAACTTGTCCGTCGTTGCCCCGGGATGCAATACCTACAGAACCGCTTTCCTGTTGCCCTCCATATACGTTATACGGGAATGCATTATCGGTACTCACATGATAGAACTGTGCAGTAGGTTGATTATACCAGGATGAAAAAGTTTCGCCACCGTTAACGGTAATGATGGCGCCCTGGTCCGATGCAATGAGCATGATATTGGTATGTTCGGGATCTATCCATATACGATGGTAATCATCTCCGCCCGGCGCGCCCCTGAAATCTTTCCAGGTATTGCCACCATCGGCAGACCGCCATACCACTACATTGGCTGTATATACGATATCGGCATTTTTAGGATCGGCCTTTACTTCTGCAAAATCGCTTCCACGGCCCCAATACCTTCCGTCGTTGCTGATGCTGGTCCAGCTTTCTCCTGCATCATCACTTCTATACATTCCTCCATACTGGCCCGCATCTACTGTTGCATACATACGATTGGGATTGCTGGGTGCAATGCAAAAACCAATACGTCCCAATCCCTGCTCTACCGTAGGCAACCCTTTGGTGAGATGGGTCCAGGTGTTACCGCCATCAGTAGATTTATACAATCCGCTACCCGGACCATTCCAGGCGCCGTTCTCCCACGGGCCCTGGCGGCCGGCCCACAAATCGGCATAAACGATATTGGGATGTTGCGGATCGATGGCCACCTGTATGGCGCCTGTGTTCTCATCTTTATACAATACCTGTTGCCATGTCTTGCCGCCATCGGTAGTGCGGTATACGCCGCGCTCTTTATTGGGCCCATAGGGATGTCCCAACATGGCTACAAACACACGGTTGGGATCATGCGGATCAATGGCAAGACCACCTGCCTGTTGTCCTTCACTCAATCCCAGGTGTGTCCATGTTTTACCCGCATCGGTTGATTTATAAATACCATTACCTACTGAAAGATCGGGTCTTTGCAAGCCTTCACCGCTTCCTGCATAAATGATATTGGGATCGGAAGGAGCTACTGCTACATCGCCGATAGAGCCTGTAGACTGCTGATCGAAAAGCGGAAACCATGTGCGGCCATAATCTGTGGTCTTCCACACGCCGCCATTGTTCACACCAATGTAAAAAGTACCAGGCTGCTGCGGCACACCTGCTGCGCCTACGGTGCGGCCGCCGCGGTGCGGACCGATCATCCTCCATTTCAATGCCTGTAAATAACCCGACGGGGTGTTTTGTGCAAAAGAAAAAACAGCTGGCAACACTATTGTTGCCAGCAAAGCAATTCGAAGGTATTTCATCTGTGTATTTTTAAGCTACTACTGTCTTTATCGTTCCGGAAGCGATCAACGAAAATAAACCCAATATCAATCCGGAAACAACACCGATCACCGGCCCTATGACCAGCTGCATCACCCGGGGATTCTGACCGGGCATTTTTGCATTCATTTGCGCGGCCATATCGGCATGATGCGCCATATATGTATCGTACAAGATCAGGTGTACAGCGATGATCCATACACAATTAAAAATACACTAAAAAACTAACTATATCTATTAAATGAACCTTATTTCTTCTGGAATGAGCTGGCTGTGCGTCTTTTTACGACCTCCGGCGGATCAGGTAGTCGACACTCCATTTACCCGGGCCATATACCAACAGGGTCAGGAGCATAATGGTATAATAAAGGGGTATCTCAAAGCCGTTATCGGCCGCTTCGAAGCCATTGGCCCAGTGTACTGTTTTGATGGCTACCAGCATGGTAATCACCAGCGGTATAGCAATCAGCCGCGTACCCAGTCCCAATACCAGCAAGACCACTCCCAGCATTTCCGTACCTGCCGCCAGGTAAGCGTTGAATACTGGCGCCGGTATACCAATGCTGCCAAACCAATCAATGACACTGTTGATATCTTTCCATTTCATTTTGGCTGGTCCGTAAAAACCATAGGCCAGTACCAGTCTCAATAAGAGCAAGGGTACAGCAGCTGATTTTTCAAGATGACCAACCAGCGAATAGTATTTTGTTGAAATAGACATATAGGGTGTTTAAAAAATGATCAATTCTTGCGTTAAGGCGCTTTTGAAAAAAAGATGCATGGCCTGCCTGTCGTTTGCTGAAGAAACGATACCATAATCTTTCTCCAGCGTTTCCAGCAATTCGTCAATAGTAGCTGGCGCCTCTTCCAGTAAAGAAAGTATGATGGCCAATGCAGGCGAGAGATCGGTGAAGATCACCGTACCGGCTGTATTCCGGTGTGCCGCCAGGAAATAATTTCCTTTATCTGCGGTTGTGATATCATGTGCCGGTTTAAGATGCACTGGGTATTGGAATGAAAACAATTGATGCTCGGGGTTGATGACCAGCTTGTCGGTTTCCAATGAATAGGTAGCTGCCGGCTTTTCTCTCCTGTCTTCCATCATGAACAACTCCACTTCCGCCCATTCAAAACACAATAATTCTTCAAGGAAAGGATATTTTTCCAGTAGCGGATGTTTTACCGTTACCAGGTACTGGTAAAATTCTTTGGGCATATACCATACCTGTGGCGACTGGCAGGGGTGATGGGTGAAGAATTCATTCACCAGGTTCTTCCATTCAGTTGCACCAAGTAAAGCGTGTGTCAACGGGTAAGCATTTTGCAGCATATCATCCACTACATTGTACACGAGCCGCCTGTAATGACTGATGTGTTCGTTGTGGATACCGGGAATGGGTTCCAGTTGTCCGCTGCGACAATAACCGGCCAGGGCCGACTGGTACCGGCGGGTAGTATCATGCAGTAACATAGGATGGTTGTTTTAAAGCGGCTGTTTTGATGGTGTTCAGCCTGTTTATTTCTTCCTGTAGCTCTTCCAGTTCAGGGATATTGAAATCTCTTTCGAGTAATACCGGTACATCCCTGCCGAGTTTGCGCATGGTATAATCGAAGAGCTCATAAACAGGATCGATAATGGCTTCGCCATGCGTGTCGATGATCAATGTATCGGATACCTGTTCGTGTCCTGCCATATGTATATACCGTACACGTTCCATCGGCAGTTGATCGATGAATGCTTTGGCATCGTAACGATGGTTGAAGCTGTTCACATAAACATTGTTCACATCCAGCAACAGATCGCAATCGGCTGCTTCCAATATAGCATTGATAAAATCAATCTCTGAGAGTTCGGGTGCAACCGGACTGTAATAACTCACGATCTCGATGGCCATTTTTCTTTCCAGCAAATCCTGTACTGTTTTGATACGTTCCGATACATGCGCTACTGCATCGGAAGTGAAAGGGATGGGTAATAGATCGTACAAATGTGCGTTATCGCATTTGGCATAGCTGAGGTGTTCTGAATAAACAAGGGCTCCGGTGGATGCCAGAAATTGTTTCAGCTTCTTCAGGAATGCAAAATCAAGCTCATCCGGACTGCCGATCGAAAGCGACAAACCATGTGTAAAGAGCGGATATTTTTCCAGGGCTTCCCGGAATTTCTTGTTCCAGAAACCACCCACTCCTATCCAGTTCTCCGGTGCCACTTCAATAAAAGCAGGTTGCAATGTGCTGCTTTGGAGGAAAGCTTCGGCGAAGTCTTTCCTGTATCCGATTCCTACCATATCCATTGTTTTAAAAGTGAAGAATAAGGACAGGCTACTACCGTAACCCGTCCTTACCGGAAAGGATTACATGCCGGATTTTGTTTTTCCGCTCTTGTCCTTGGTCTTGTCGGCTTTTTTGCCGTCTTTCTTGTGACTACCACATTTACCTTCTCCACATTTCCCATCCTTTCCTTTTTTGCCCATGGTTGAATCGGCTTTCCCTTTCTCACCGCATTTCAATTCCAGGCTCCTGCTAACAGCAGTACGGCTGAGCAGGTTACCCCTTACCGCTTCTCCTGAGCCCATATTGTTGTAGTGAAAGGTTCCGGCAGCATTGGCTGCAATACCTGATACGGCAATCATGGCTCCTGTGAGGATAGAGCCGGCTACGATGTTTCTTTTCTTTTCCATTGTTGGATGGTTTTAGTTTAAAAAATGATGCATTTGCAGGAATAGTCTGCGCATTCTTTAAAACCTGACAATGGAGTAAAAATTTTTTTTGGGGAGATTTACAAACGTTCGATGATGCGTTCCTTCAATTCATTGTTTTGCAGTTGAGGAGCATTTTCTTCCTGGTGATCATGGAGGTGGTGGTGCAGGAGCCGGTCAATCAGTCTGCTCTGCTTATCGTAAGTAGTACAAGCGTCGCAAAGGCTTTTATGCATGAACAGCCTGATACTTTCTATCCAGGATAAGCCCATGACCGACCGTTTATCGATCAGCTCTGTTGCTTTCCTGCACGAGTATAAGATGATGTGCATTATCTTTTTCATTCCCCTCTTTTAAACCAGTTGTGTTCCAGGCATTTTCTCAATTGCAACTTTGCACGATGCAGTATTTGCCAGAAGTTAGTCGGCGCAATTTGCAATTCCTGACAAATCAGTTCGCCTTTTTTTTCTTCCAGGTATTTTAATTGCACAGCAGCCAGCCAGGTTGCCGGAAGTTTGTGCATGCATTGCCGCAAAACTTTGGTGAAATCCATATCATCCAGCAGGTGTCCCTGCTCATCTCCCCATTGCTGCGGCCGTTCCTTTTTCACCCACGATCCTTCTTCATCAAAAAAGCTTTCCATCAACGCATTACCGGCCCGTTCCTGTTCCACCTGTTCCGTAACAGCAGCACGTTTGTATTGCTGCCGGTAATGATCGGCGATCTTGTGATTGAGGATGCCCAGCAACCAGGTCCTGGCATCCCTTCCTTTAAAAGAAAGCAGCGACTGGCAGGCGGCCAGGAATGTTTCCTGCACAAGGTCTTCTGCTGTCTCTTTATTATCGGTCTTGTAGAAGGCCCAGGAATACAGATCGTCTGTATACCTGG
>Ga0209992_10004826_pt1 | contig 10327 bp, 8 predicted proteins | sample 2SBtaG_2_FD_182564 | JGI IMG/M metagenome (GOLD analysis project Ga0209992, IMG submission 182564) | Deep subsurface microbial communities from Kolumbo volcano to uncover new lineages of life (NeLLi) - 2SBTROV12_ACTIVE470 metaG (SPAdes)... | ecosystem: Environmental > Aquatic > Marine > Volcanic... | reverse complement strand
ATTAGAAACAAGTCTACAAGAAAACGATTCATGGGTTGTTCAAACTATTATGGAGGATGTAAAGCATCATCACCACTCTTACAAAGAGCAAGAATGAGAGCAACTAAAATGCCATGTGAAGTTTGTAAATGGCCAATGATAATTTTTCGATATACACGAAATCAAAAATGGACTAAACAATGTGGAAATTTTAATTGTGAAAGCAGAAAAACTAAGCCTTCAAAGTAGGATAAACATCTGTTCTTCTGTTTTTGAGTAAGGGTAAAATTTTCCTTGTTTGTTTTACTTTGTTTAAATCAATATTTACAAAACTAATTCCTTGCTTCTTTTTCATATCAAGTAAAATTTTTCCATATGGATCGACTACTAAACTTCTTCCACAGTAGATATTTCCAACTTGATCTGGTGCAATAACATAACATCCATTTTCAATTGCCCGTGTTTTGTTAATTGTAATCCAATGTTCTTCTTTCATATTTCCTTTTACCCATGCAGATGGTGCAACTAAAACTTCAGAACCTGCAGCTGCAAGTGATCTTGACATTTCTGGAAATCTTAAATCATAACAGATCATCATGCCAATTTTTCCAATTGATGTTTTGATGGGCTTTGCAATTTTTGAGCCTGATTTCATTTTGTCTGATTCTCTAAATCCTAATGCATCATAGAGATGAATTTTACGATAAGTAGAGATTACCTTACCTGACTTGTCAATAACAAATGCAGTATCATATACTCTAGCTTTTGTTCTACTTTTTTCATAAAATGAACCTACAACTTGAATTTTATTTTCTTTTGCAGCTTTTGCAATAGTATTAACAAAATTTCCATTAATTGTTTCAGCTAAACTGGCTAATTGTTTTGAAGTTTGAGATGAATTGGTATAAAACATCATAAATTCTGGGAATGCACAAAGTGTTGCATTTTTTGTTGCTGCTTTTGAAATGTATGAAATGATTTTTTTTAAATTAACTTCTTTGTTAGTTGATGCTTTGAATTGAATTACTGCAACTTTCATGAAAAATATTAATCATATCACAATAAAAGGATAAACTATTGGTACAACTTAGAAATGTACCATTTTCTTCTTATGTAAATTCATTCTATACAATACAAACCGATCATAGTGTGTATGTCGACCCTAGACTGGCAGGGATATTTCCCAGTCAAATATTTTTAAAAATAATTAAAGTTGGTTTCCTGCTAAAAACCAATTTTCTTTAGGATTGTCTTCAAAAACAACAATAACGTGACTTTCTTTTGTTTTTAGAATTTCTACTGCTGATTTTGTGATTGCTTTTGCATATTCGTCTTTTTGTTCCTGAGTTCTTCCAGGATACATTGACACTGTAATCAAAGGCATGTGAATTTTCAATGGGTTCAGGGATTTATTCTTTCAATAGTCTGGTCTGTAGCCATATCTTGTGCCATATGTAAAGTCAGAACTGTGCATTTTTTTGTAGAGATACCCAGTACCTAAACCAACTGCAAATCCACCAATGTGTGCAAGATATGCTACTCCTCCACCTGCAATACCAAACCCTCCAATGAAGAATGGTAACAAATTTTGGAAAACTAACCAAAAGGGTAGGAACCATCGAGCCTGAATGTGCATCATTCTCCAAAAGAATCCAAGCATCATGAAAGTCTGAATTCTTGCTCTTGGGAAAATCATCAAGTATGCACCTAGTACTCCAGAAATTGCACCGGAAGCTCCAACTGCAGGAATTGCACTAGTAGGATCTCCTAGTATGTGAATTAAACCTGCAGCAATTCCCCACATTAAATAAATTCCAAGAAATTTTACTTTGCCAAATTTTTGTTCAATGTTATCACCAAATATCCACAAGAACCAAATATTTCCTCCAAGATGAAGTAAGCCACCATGCATGAAAGTGGATGTTAGTAAAGTGATTTCTGAAAATGCAGGACATTGTACTATTCCATTACCTGTATCGATTCCACTATACGTTCCTGTAACACACGCCGGAACTGCACCCCAATTGTAAAACATTGTAAATGCATTTTGATTTGTAAAGTCAAAAAACTGTCCTGTATATGCTACTTCCATAAAAAATACTATAACATTTGCAATGATTAATGCAATCGTAACTTTTGGTTTGAATCCTGGAGGATGTGGATTTTCATCTCTTAATGGAAACATGTGATAATAAGATTGATTGAAATTTGTATAATAAGATTATCCAATTTTTTAGAAAAATAAGATGAGAAACATTACTAAAATGACTCCTTTGTTTCTCACCTAACTATGGCCTGTGTAATTCATTATTCTACAATAGATAAAAACAAAATTGGTACATTTGAAGAATGTACTGGTATGAAATGGAAATTATATTTGTAAAATTCCATTACTAATAAGATATTGAATTCCTTGTACAAAGGCCTCATCATCAATTGCACCATCTGCCCACCAACCTGCATTGTTCTTAATCCATGAAGGGATTTCGTTTACTGATGATTCTCCAGATGTGGTTTCAGGAATATCTAAAATTTTATTGCTGATCAAAAATTGAATTCCCTGAACAAATGCAGTATCATCAATTGCACCATCGGCCCACCAACCTGAATTGTTCTTAATCCAATCTGGAACCATTGGTTCTACTTGACCCACAGTGATTGTGCCAAGCATCCAAGGGTGTAGAGTACAATAGTAGTCAAAAATACCCTTTTTTCCAAATTGATATGAAAAATATTCTCCACCAGGAATAATTTCACTGTCAAACACTCCTGAAGATCCATTTTCTGGCCCTCCAGAAGTTACAGTATGAGCCACATTATCCTTATTTTTCCAAAACACCATCTCATTAACTGGTATATCCATTGATGCAGGCTCATAGCATAAATTATCAATTTCGCAACCAGACAAAGAAGAGCCTGCTGCAATGTCTATTACTACATCAGAATTATGAGGTTCTATCTTTGACTCTGAAACTTTGAATGGGAATTCTCCGGAAGTATCAAAATTATTTACATTTGAAATTCTAACAATTACCGAACCTATTTTATCAAATTCTATCCTTACTGAATCACGTCCACTAGGAGTTTCTAATCCTTGTTCAGACAAAACAGAAATGCCACTCAAAAAAATATCAAGATCATATGTAATTTGTGGAATTATTGAATTTGTTACAGGATCATGGAATTCAATATTTAGAATAATTGGTTCGTCAGGATTTATTTTTCCTTTAGGATCTAGTGATAGATGGAATTTCCAATCTTCTTCACTAGATAGCACAATTACTTTGTCACCATCTTCTAATGATGCATTTTCCTTTTGAACATCTCGTGCATTCCCTGATTTTATTCCAAAGATCATTTTATCATTATGTTCAGAGGGGATCTGATCAATCATTTTAAGAAGTTTTGATGATGAGAGTAAAAAATGGATAACAATTTCATCATCACCTGAACGATCTATTGTTCCAAAATAAGAGAGATCATTTACTGTTAACAAAATTTCATGATCCTCAAAAATATCAATAGTTTTAGGAATATAGTATTCTGCATGAACAAATGGAATTGATTCGATAAAATCTTTATCCCAATTAAATGGCATTTCAGCTGTAACTTTTTTATTTTTTGAATCATAATCAAATTTTTCAATTTTATCAAAGTATGTTGCAAACATCAAGTCAGTATTTTCATCATCAATATCAATACTAAATGGAATAAATTCGCCCATGGTAAACATGATTTCAAAAGTTGTGTCACTTCCAGATACTGGAACAGAATTAATGGACAAAATTGTAATGTGAACATTCACTAATCCACCCTGTAAGAACAGAGGGGCTTCTATAGATAAAGGGGAATTATTTGAGGCTATCCAGGCGTCATTTTCTGTTTTTTCTCCTGAAATATTAACAGAGGGACTTGGAATAATTTTTGTTTTGAGTTTATCATCTGATGAGAATGCAGTAAAATCAACAACCAAGTTGTTACTACTATCAAAAATCTCAATATCATATTCAACATTGTTGAGTACTTGTTGTGTATCATAATTAATGGCAGAAATGTCAAAAATAATTTCAGATTCATTTCCTTCAAGAAGAGAAGGACTGGTTTCTAATTCTACTTTGTAGTAGTTGTCATTGATAAATAAAACATCACTCTCTTCACTACCTGAACCTCCTGCAAAAACAAATGGAGTAAAACCTATCACAAAAAATAATGATAGTATAGCAGAAAAGAATTTCAAATTCATAGTCATTTTTTAAATTGAATTTAGATAATAAAGTCTATACTTTAATCAAACCAGTTGAAATTAGATATTTCAAACCATTTGCAAATTCTACATCAGTTAGTTGACCTTCAGACCACCATGATGCATTGTTTCTTACCCACATTGGTATAGATGTAATATTGGCTAATTCTTCATCAACATCCACATTATCTCTTGGAACATCAATAATATTCTCTTGAATCATGTATTCAATTCCTTTAGCAAAGTCAGGATCATTTATTTGTCCATCAGACCACCATGATGCATTCTTTTTTACCCATGAAGGAATTGAGATATCTGCTGAAACTGAAGTAATTGAAGATTTAGATTCCGTATCTTGAATTCGTTTAATGCCTTCAGAACTTTTTAAAAAGGAAGTTTCAGTAATTGAGGATTGTTCATCAGTTTGCTGGGCAACATTGACTAGACCTATTGGTTGATCATAAACCACAGTACGTGAAACAATATCAATATCATCTGATGTTACAAATGGTTTTGGTAATGTCATATCAATATACTCAACAGTGATTGTATCACCATGATTTACATGTAATACATCTAATTCTTGAGATTCTTCATCCAAGGTAACAGTAAATTCCCCTGCAAGTTTATCGATATAGTGAGTGCCATATCTGCCTTCAAGTTCACCAATAACTGTATCAAATGCATGATGTCGTGGAACCACGTCTTCTAGAATAGCTTCAGGTGCTACTTGGAATGAAAAGGAATTTCCAATATCAGAACCAAATAGATCTGTAAATACAATTTTTGCAGAACCTCTTTGATCAAAGTTTACAGTTTCAATTGCATGACCATCATCTGCAAATTTCTCAGTTCTGACTTCAAGTAATTCACCGTTAAGCCAAATTTCCATGGTATAGTATAATTTTGTCTCGTGAATGTCTGTTAATCCATCATGGACCATTAAGTTAAGATCATAATCTTGATCAATTCCAATTACACCACCTGGTGACCACCAAAAGTACATTTTCCATTTTCCTTCAGGGGTATATTTTGTTAAAGATGAGGCAGCTGGTTCAGATAATTTTGTTTTTACTCCGGTATATTCAACTTCAGAACCATGATCATGATTTGGGATAAATTGAACTGGAACATAAATTCCTGCTTGATCAGAGTCAGAATATACACGCATCCAATATGTAAAGAACTCTGCATGATGAATCCACAAGTCTCTATCATGTAGTGTGAATGTTATTGGTTCATTAGCACTAAATTGATTTTTATCAAATGCAATTTCACCAATTCTCCATGACCATGTAGCAGTTTGTGTAAGAACTACATCTTCATTTGCTTCCCATGATACAGTAACTGCACCTTCTTGGAAATCAGTAGGTAATCTTGCTGCAACATCTAATGCACTACCCGTAATACCTACTTGGGTACAAGTTGGAGTATGATGCATCATATGTTGACCGTATGCAGATGGAAGTAATTCATATGGAAATGCTGTAAAAAATAATGAATGTAATTTAATAAATGGAATTAAAAATCCATGAGAGCCATGACCTCCTGGCAAATTACAATTTGGAGCATCCATAACCCCATAATTGCTTGACAAATGACCATGAGCTTTGATTTCTATATCATTTTGATCATGAACTGTGTAATGTTGTCCAGTTAGTTTGACTACACCAAAAAATATTCCTGTGTCAGGACCAGTTTCGGTAAATACTGCTGTATCTATAGTTTCATCACGTGTAGAAATTGTTATTTCATTACCTTCCGACTCACCAATTTTTTCCATAGTATTTTCTTCAGTATTCCATCCTGGTGCATAAATCAGAACATTTACTCTATCAGTCCATGTATATCCATCATATTTTTCCTCACACTCCTGTGGAGTCAAGGCATGGTTTGAACAAAACATCATTTTTACACCTGTAGATTTTTGCACTGGAGAAAATCCAGATTCTGAAGGCGGCAAAAATCTAGATTCAGCAAATGAATCTTGAAGAGAAATAGGTATTACAAGAACAGTAACTAAAGTAAATACAGCAATTAAAGATAACTTACTAACCATTGATAATATTTTCAAAAGAATTTTTGATATAAGAAAAATGGTTCATTCGAGAAATGTACCAATAATATATGACTTTTAATTTTTATTCTATCTTAATTTGACATGAATGGAAATTCTCACTCCATTTGGAGTGACCTAAAAATCTCTTTGACTCAAATTCTTTAAGATCATAAAATGTGGTACTCGTTTTTCCAATAGAATTACCTTTACCATCTAAAAATGAAATATCCAGATTAACTTGATCACGTTTAACATCATCATTATAATACAAACCAGAAATAGTTACCAATCCAAAATCATCTCTAGTACAGGATAAATTTTGTATTCCTTGACGTACAGATTCTTCTAATTCAAGAGATTTTGGTATAGTTTGAATTTGATTAAGAGAAGAATCCAAATTTTCATTTTGTAATACCTTGTGTAGGGGATAATTCATCTTATCATTTTTGAAATAACTAATTTTTTTCAAAATTTCACTTGAAAATCTACTCGTAGGTTCAGTATCATCTAAAACTAAATTATCAGTATTATAATCAAAGTGTTCACCATGTTGATCAAATATGAGTACTTGAACTATCAAATTATCATACATGCAAGAAGTAACTGCACCCTTTGAATTATAATTAAACATACATTCAGAATTTTCATTTGGAGATCCTAAAAGATATGATGAATCAAAGATTTTTTCTTTTGTTCTATCTTCAAAGGAATTCCAATAATGATCTAGATCATTTGGATTGTTAAATTCAGATATCTCCATAGTTATAGATGGAACTTTAAACTTGTAAAAAACTGGTTCATACACTCTTGTTATATCAGTAAAAATGATCTTAACAGAATCTACAACTCCTTCTTTTTCTTCAAATTCGAATTCAGTTGAAAGAAGTCTCCATTTTGTTTGCTTAGTAATTTTCAAAAGTTCTTTATCAGTTAACAAAAATTTTTCAAGACTTGATTGAAAAGTTTCATCATTTGAGAAAATATTTTTCTTAGGATCATATTCCAAATATCCAACTTCTCTCAAGTAATGAATTGTTCTAAGAAATTGAGAGTCATCTATTTTTCCTTCAATCCACCATTGTGCTCTATCTTTTACCCAATGAGGAATTATCTCTAAAGTATTTTTTTCATATAATTCTGGAAATTCATTGATTACAGTTTTTGCAGTATGTTTTAGAATTTCTTTTGATTCTAATTCTTCAGGCAAGATATTTTTTTCTAAAACATTTTCTATCAATGCCAAAAATTCAGAGTCAGATATTTCACCACTTACCCAAATTTCAGTCCCCTGTCTTACCCAATCAGGGAATATTTTCTCTTCCACATTTTGTCCAAAAGCTTGTCCTTGAAATGAGACTAAAATAAAAGAAAATGTAATTCCTAGTAATAATTTCGTCTTTAAATTCATCATTTTTGAGACACCTCATTTGAAAAAAATTGTATGGCTTTCTTAAACTCACCATCATTTGATTTGTGTCTAGCATATTCTACACTTCCACAAAGTAATAGACTATCTTTTATCTGAGAATATTCACTTGACTTTACTTCTCTTAAGACATCTAACAATTCAAAATTTGTCATCTCTTTGTAAATTCCCAGATTTTGTGAATAATAGTATCTTATTGCCTGACTGAGAATCTCGTGAGCTTCTTTTCTCTTGTTGTTCTCAAATAGACTTTGAGCTTTATTTAGCATATCATGTGTTAATTCTCTGAAATCAACTTGAGGTTTCGATACTTGGATCATTGGTTCAACAACAAGTTTTCTATCTGTGAATTTTTTGCGCATCAAATATACAAAAATAGCTAAGGCAGCAAATACAGGAATCATCAAGAATAATCCAATATCTTCAAATCCGGGTGAAATTGGAATTGCTCTAAATGGTTCACTCTGTAATGAATCACGAACATGTCTAGTATTTTCAAATTTAGGTTGTTCAAATTTGAAATCATCAAAAATACTCTTAGAGTCTCGTGATGGTTGTGAAATTGCCACTTCAATACCTGGTAATGTACCATCTGACTGTAATTGTTTTCCAGAAATAATTTCATTGAATAGTTCAGAAGTTTGTTCTGAAAATGATTTCATCATGCGTTCTTGAATTTGTTCTTTATTCAATTCTAAATAATTTGGTGAATATTCTCTAAGATCAAATTCTCCATCACCAGATCTCATTGCTTCATCCATCATTGCTCTTCCCAAAGTGAATTCTCTAGGTGTGAAAATATCGTTAGGTATTGCTTCTAAATTATCCATACTATATCCACGTTCAAGTACAAAAAGTTCCAGGTTTGAATTTGGATTGTAATCAATAGATCTTCCATTAATGATATACTTACTATTTCCAATTGGATCTAGTAATGCTTCAGCTATTTCGACATAACCATCTGAAAATCTATCAAAATACTTTATTTTTTGCTGAAAACTTTCTTGTCTAAGATCTCTCTGTTCTATTAGCATTCCCGCAATTACTTGACCTTCTTCTGAATCAATAGTAATTTCGTAATCACCAAGTGAATATTGATTATTAGTAATGAATTTGTCATAAACTGTTTTTGTTGATTCTAAATTTTTATCTGCATAACCTGAAATGATCTCATATTCTTTTAAAGAAATACTTTGTTCATTAGTTTGTCCTTCAATTAACCAATCCATTTGAATTTCTGCATTATCTGCATATACAGGATTGGTAATCAGAATTAGAGGAATTAAAAAAATAACATATTTGCAATTTCGTGAAAAATAATTATTCATAATAAATCCTCAAAATTGTAAAAAAGTGATTCTGGAAAAAGAAAATTCTAAGGGTTTACAAATAAGGGTCAATTCTTAATCAGAAAAAGACAAAATTTTCCTTTAATCGTAATTGGTACATTTCTCGAATGAACCACTTTGCTATTAATTCAAAAATGTGTAATTATAGAATGGCACTTAGAAAAAATGAGATAAATTATTCTGCCTCAAATAAGGAAATTCAGGAATTAAATGAAAAAGCCCAAAAATATGCAGAAAAACTTCTCGAAGTGCTAAAAGAATCTAGTCAGGTAATTGTGGGTCAAGAAGATGCAATTAAAAAAATATTGATTTCAATAATTGCTGATGGCCATGTTCTATTAGAGAGTGTTCCAGGTTTAGCAAAAACATTGATGGTAAAAACAATGTCAGAAATTTTCAAGGTAGACAATGTACGAATTCAATTTACACCTGATTTACTGCCAGCAGACATTATAGGAACAAAAATTTACAAGAATGCATCAGGCTCATTTGTAACCCAAAAAGGTCCTATATTCCATAATTTTGTTTTAGCTGACGAAATTAATCGAGCTCCCCCCAAAGTGCAATCTGCACTACTTCAAGCAATGCAAGAAAAACAAGTAAGTATTCACGGAGATACATTTGAATTAAAAAAACCATTTTTAGTACTTGCAACACAAAACCCTATTGAAAATGAAGGAACTTACAAACTTCCTGAGGCACAAGTAGATAGATTTGCCTTAAAAATCTTAATTGATTATCCAAATAAAAAAGATGAAATAAAAATAATTGAAAAAAATTCATCAGATCAAAAATATTCTATAAAACCAATTTTTAATCCTGAAGAAATAATTGAAATTCAAAAATTTAATGAAGAAATTTACTCTGACAATCTAATTACAGAATACATTGCAGATATTGTGAATGCTACTAGAAATCCAAAAGACTATGAATTAGAACTAGACAACATGATAGAATTTGGGGCATCACCAAGAGCTTCAATTTGGTTAATGAGAACTGCAAAAGCTCATGCATTACTAAATGGAAGAGGATTTGTAATTCCTGAAGATGTAAAAGCAATTGCACATGAAGTATTACGTCATAGAATAATTCTAACATTTGAGGCAGAAGCTAATGGAATTGATGCAGACAAAGTAATTGATTTTGTTTTAGAAAAAATTAGTCCACCTTAGATATGACCCAACTTTCAGAGTTATTAAAACAGGTAAAAAACCTGGAAATCAAAACAAAAAACATTGTCGAAGGCATGGAATCTGGTGCCTACAGATCTA
>Ga0209992_10004825_pt1 | contig 10330 bp, 11 predicted proteins | sample 2SBtaG_2_FD_182564 | JGI IMG/M metagenome (GOLD analysis project Ga0209992, IMG submission 182564) | Deep subsurface microbial communities from Kolumbo volcano to uncover new lineages of life (NeLLi) - 2SBTROV12_ACTIVE470 metaG (SPAdes)... | ecosystem: Environmental > Aquatic > Marine >... | reverse complement strand
CGTTTCCGGTTCAGTCGGTCAAACAACTGGCGCATCAGCCAGTCCGCATCCTCGGTCCGCTCGCCAAGACTTGGTATCTTAATTTCCATCATGTTCAGGCGATAAAATAAATCGGCACGCTGGGGATCATTTGCGATAATTTCGGATATTTCATGTCCGCAGGACGCAATCAGCCGCCCTTGAAAACCGGTTTCAAACGCAACCAGAAACTTTGGAACTGCTTGATCGGGTAGCCAGCTGATGCCCTGTAGGAAAAGCACCCCATCATTGATGTTTTGCCACAGACCGTCCGAACCAAACAACACGTGCTCGACATTGGGTTCACGGGCCAGGTTAACTGTCAGAAATGGTGCTGACCGTCGATCTGAAGCTGCATAAATTTGCCGGGCGACAAGTCCCTTTCCGGTTCCGGGTCCGCCCTGTATCAACACCGGCCGATCAAGCTGCGCGGCTTGCTGGGCCTGTGTTTCAACACGCCTCGCCAACGCCGAGACGCCCAGCACAGGTGGCATGTCCAGTTGATCGCCTGATGACAACAGCAAGCCTAACCGTTCCAAAAACACTGCTATATCAAAGGGCTTTGTCACATAATCTGCTGCCCCGGCTTGGATCAACCGGACGGCCTGATCAATCCCACCGTGACCGGTTATGAACAAAAACGGCGGAGGCTTCGTTGTATCACACAACGTGTTGAACAATTCCTCCCCGGTGCCGTCCGGCAGTTGTATATCGCAAATCACCACATCAATTTTGGTTCGTGGTGTTCGGATTGCGCCCAGTGCCCGGTTGACCTGTTTGAACCAGATAACCTCAGCGCCTTCAAGTTTTAGACGGTCCATCAGGGACGTGCCCATGAACAGATCATCTTCGACCAGCGCAATTGTAGCGCCCTTCAACATTTCGCGACCGTATTGATTGCATGCATAGGAAAAATCACATCAATCTCCGTCATCCCCGCTATGTGGTGCGCCTCCACTGATCCACCCAATTCTTGAATTAGATCGCGGACCAAGCGCAGCCCAACGCCGCCGCCCGGTGGAACGGGACCTGAACCCAGCAAACGTTCGCGGGCAGATTTAGATAGTTCGGGCCCCGAATTTGCTATTGTTAGGCGCAGCGCGCTTCCCTGACATTTCAATTTTAACTTAATATGGCCGGCTTTGCCTGCTGCCTCTGTCGCATTTAGTAGCAAATTAAGCGCAATTTGACGGATCGGCACAGCCACGAACTGGGTGAGTGTCTTATTGTCTGCATCAATGTCCCAGTCGAGTGTTTGCGAATGACGCAAATTTTCGGGGCCAATCAAAAGATGCAGGTCCTCGAAATCTTCCCTGGACAGTGCCGCTCCAGAGTGATCAATACGATTCTGATCCAAAGTGGCACGGGCCACGTCGCGCAGATGCCCCAAACCTCGCGTTAAAAGGTCTGCGGATTTTCGTACAACCTCTGGCCGATCAGCATATTCTTGAATTGTATCGGCAGCGTTCAACAATCCACCCAGAGGGTTATTTATTTCATGGGCCAACGATGAAGACAGACGGCCAAGACTGACGAAACGTTCACGCTCTGCCAGACGACGGTCAGCTTCGGCTTTAGCCTCAACGGCTCCGGCCATGGCATTATAGCTGCGGACCAGGCGCGACATTTCTGTGTCCCCTTTTGGCAGATCGTGATCTGGAATGGGTTCAGGTGCAGTAGCAGACTCACGCATACGCTCTACAAGAATTGTAATCGGCATCAGCATGCGGCGTATGCCCAGATATCCCAATAGGGCCAATCCCCCAGTGACGACTACATTTCCCAAAACTAGAATCCAAGCAGCTTGAAGCCGCTCGAATAATAGATCCGTAACGTTCATTTCTGTTAGAATTTGACCAACAAGTCGGTTTTGATAAGTTAGGTCAGCCAATATGCGAATATGTGGTTCGCTGCCGGAAACCGATAGGTTTTCCAGTGTTTGCGAATTGACTGCTATGTCTTGAATCCGACTGCCAACCGGAGCTCTTTTAGGGTCAGTTGCCGCCAATATGCTGCCGTTTCGATCTGCAACCGCCGTAAATACCAATCGGCGTTTATCTGTAAGGGTAGCGCGGTCCAGCGTGTCGTAAATTTCCCAGACATCTTTGCGTAGCACATGCGGACCCAACGCAATTGATAAGGCCTCGATCTGTAGCTGCGCCAGTTCGCGAATGCGGTCGTCTTGTACTTTTCCGATTGCCCTCAGGACTTGCTGGGAGGCAAAAATTCCGACCATGACCATAAGCACCACCGTCACCAAAGGGACACGTAGTGAAAATGGCAATCGCAGAAACATTTCCATTAGCGAAAACTGTAATAGGTGCGCATGCGTTCCGCAATGCCGTCATACAAGGACGTCTCCACCGCAACCATTGAGTCCAGTTGTAGCAACTTTAGGGCCGATCTGCCGAGTTCGGTTGTATTTAGGCTTAACAGAGTTTCAGCCATTGCAACAATCTCAGGTTCATTCGCGCGATCGGTGCGCATACAAAATGGCGGGAATCCAAGCCATTCAGATTGCTTTACAACCCGGGTACGTCGGGTCAGCTCTGGTTCTGTTTTAATAAGTGCTTCCCAAACATACCCATCGACACTGCCCGACCGGACCAAACCGGCTGCTACTGCCCGCACCACATTTCGGTGACCAAAAGTAAAAATTGTGCGTTTAAAAAACTTTTCTGGACTTTCTCCTATCTGCGCTAAATCGGAAGCGGTAACGAGATAGCCAGAATTTGAATCCGGGTCCGAAAAAGCGTGCACACCTCCGCGAAAATCTTCCAAGTCGGTTGCTTCGTCGTCCGAGGCGGCGATGAGATAAGATTGATACAGCGGCTGACCGTTCCAAACCGGAACGGCCATGAGCGAAAGTTCATTCTGATGCTGCAAATATGGAAATCCACAAAGCCAGGCAGCATCGATGGAACCTTCCAGCAGCAGCCCGGTGATTTCCTCATAAGTGCGCCTCTGTTCCAGTTCCACCGGAACACCAAGCGACGCTGCAAATGCAGATTGCAATTGATCCACAACAACAGCGTCATTGTCCAGAAACACCGGGGTTAGACCAAGTCGAAATGGTTCCATTGCCTCAGCACGAAATGAGGCAACTCCAAACGCTGCCCCAGCTGCTGAGATAAATGAACGTCGCGATACCACTGTGAAATCTCCCCGACAAACGATTTATAGATAATAGATACCTCAACCATTTTTGCAAACTGACACCTTTACATCCCCTTTTGCGGCATATTTCTTGTAGGATTGTTAGGTGTTTGATCCCAGAGTTTGATGGTGCGATATTCTCTCTAGAATGGAAGGATGCACTATGGGACAGATACTGCACGGCAGCGTCACGACCACGCGCGCGGTCAGAGCGTCTTCAACTTGCTCAAACGCGAGCGCATCCGCCGCCGGACATACAATACAGGGGACGACGCAAGACGGGACATCTTTGACTACATTGAAATGTTCTATAATCCAAAACGAAAGCATGCGAGTAACGGGATGCTGTCGCCCGTCGAATTCGAAAACAGACAGCCCAACCTGAACCACGAAGGTGTCTAGGGAACTAGGGGCTATTCATTCACCGACAGACGAAAGTGCGTCACCCATGGACGAACGGGCAAGTCGAGCGAATGAACCGCACGATCAAAGACGCAACGGTGAAACGCTTCCACCACGACAACCATGCACAATTGCGAACACATTTGGATGACTTTCTCGCCGCCTACAACTTCGTCGAAGGCTCAAAACCCTCAAGAGGCTCACGCCGTACGAGTACGTCTGCAAAATCTGGACTTCTGAGCCAGAAAGATTCAATACTAACCCGACCCATCAGATACCGGGACTAAACAACTAGTGGTTTGCATCTCATAAATTGAGTAGTTTTTGGTTTTTTTGTTTCCCCCTGTTCATTTTGGTGATTCACTCTGTGTCAAGAGTAACAGGCAGGGGTGCATCGCAATGTCGAAGAAGAAATGGGTCGTTGATCTGAATGCCGGGGAACGGGATGAACTGAACAGGCTCATCAGCACGGGTCGGACTTCGGCCATGAACATTCTGAAGGCGCGCATTCTGCTCAAGGCCGATCAGGGCGTTCATGGTGCGGCATGGACTGATGAACGCGTTACCGAGGCCCTTGAAACCAATCTGGCGCAGGTTGCCCGGGTTCGCCGCAAACTTGTGGAAGACGGCATGGCGGCGGTGTTTGCGCGCAAGAAGCGCGAAACGCCGCCTCGCAAGCGCATTTTTGACGGTGCAGCCGAGGCGAGGCTGGTGGCTCTCGCCTGTTCTGAACCGCCGCAAGGGTATGCGCGCTGGACCATCCGGCTTCTGGCCCGGAAAGTCGTGGAACTGGAAATCGTTGATGCGGTTCATTTCAACACCATCGGGCGCACGCTCAAAAAAACACTCTCAAACCGCATCTGAAGAAATACCGGGTCATTCCACCCAGGGCCAATGCCGATTTTGTCGCCAATATGGAGGATGTGCTGGAGGTTTACATGCGCCCGCAGGACCCGAAACGCCCGCTGGTCTGTCTGGATGAAACCTCAAAACAGCTTGTCGGGGAAACCCGCACGCCACAGCCGATGCAACCGGGCCGCGTGGCGCGGTATGACTATGAATACCGGCGGGGCGGAACCGCCAACCTGTTCATGTTGTTCGCCCCGCTGGAGGGCTGGCGGCACGTTGAGGTCACAAAGCAGCGCACGGCCATCGACTACGCCAGGATTTTGAAGGATTTGGCCGATATTCATTTTGCTGCGGCTGAAAAAATCGTGCTCGTGCCCCCTTTCAGCGAATGCAGGCATTCGCCTGTCGGGCAACGAGACAACCTCAACACCCACAAACCCGCGTCACTCTATCAAGCTTTTGAGCCGACCGAGGCGCGTCGGCTGACAGAGCGGTTCGAGTGGCACCATACCCCGAAACATGGAAGCTGGCTAAATATGGCGGAAACAGAACTGGCCGTGCTCAGCACTCAGTGCCTGAACAGGCGCATCCCGAATGAGGAAACGTTGCGCCGCGAAGTTATCGCATGGCAAACGCACCGAAACCAGTACAACGCAAAGGCAGACCGGCAGTTCAAAACTGAAGACGCACGAGTGAAATTGAAATCACTCTACCCGATAATTTAAGTGATTCAGACCACTAGGTTGTGTTGATGAAGTCTACATGCTGCCCGAAGCACCTGGCTCTGCTGGTCTTGGATTGAAGGCGCTGAGCCTATTCATGGGCGGACAGTCCCGTGGTGCGCTCGGCATGGCGCGGTTACTTACCGGCGACCCATATGAACGCAAAGCGATCCATCGGTATTCGCCCAGCGCGCCCGATGGTTTTTTTACACTCGATGACACCAGCAAGATTCAACGGCTCAAAGGTCTTGGCGCATCAAGCGCACGGCATGCTGTCCCGATCCTATCGCCCATTTTCTTTCAAAAACCCGCCGAGCCTTTTGTGCCCGTGCACAGCCTTGAACGGGAAACCGCATGAACAAGATCCTTAAAACCACGCTCACCGACACAGCGATCCATCGTCGTGCGCAGGTTTTCACAATCTTAGACGACATTTGCCAAGAATTGGAATGGTCGCAAACCCAGTTCGAACGGGCGCGTAGCAGCTATGAGGCAGTTGCCGAATGGTTGGCTGGTTCTGATGATCCGCTGCTGGTGTCTTTGCATGTCTACTTGCATGGCTCGGGTGCGATTGGAACGTCCATCAAGCCGATTGGACGGGACGAATTTGATGTCGACCTTATAAGCTTCATCATCGGGTTTGGCCCTGATGTTGCCCCTAGCGTTTTGAAAGCGGCCATTGGCAAACGCCTGCGTGAACATGCCTACTATGCTTCTATTCTGGAAGAAAAGAAGCGTTGCTGGCGGCTCGACTACGCAGGCGATTTTCACCTCGATATTTCGCCAACAATCGCAAACCCATCAAGTTCGAATGGCGGGGAACTTGTGCCAGATCGCAAACTGAAGACCTGGCACCCAACCAACCCACGTTCCTATCGCGGTGTCTTTGATGGACGGGCAGCACTTGTTCCCCAAATGACGCAGACGATTATTGCAGCGCAACGCGATGCTGCGACATCGGAACCATTTCCCGTTCGCCAATCCGTCAAAGGCATCTTGCGGCGTACCGTGCAGCTTCTGAAACGCCATCGTAACCATCAATTCCTGCACATCTCAGAAGAAGTCGCGCCAATCTCAATCATCATCACAACGCTGGCCATGCAATCCTACGAATTGTGTGTGAAGCGCCATGTCTTTGCCGACGAATTGGAAGTTTTGATCGACACAATCCGTTTGATGCCTGCGTTCATCGAAAAGCCAGTGGTGAACGGCCGCCAAATCTACGCCGTTTGGAACGAAACCACTCAAGGCGAGAATTTTGCTGAACGCTGGAATGACAACCCGGCCCGCGTCAAAGCGTTCTATGAATGGCACGCAAAAGCTCTTGCCGATTTCGAATCCCTGCGTGATTTGGTTGGTCTCGATGTGATCATAGGATCGATGAAGGATAGCTTGGGCGACAAGGTCGTGACGCGCGTTATGAATCGCCGCATGGATGCCGTCAGTGAAGGGCGCAAGGCAGGATCACTGGTGTTGGGTGCAGGTATCGGCCTGATTTCTCAGTCGTCGGCGGCAGCAACACCCATTCCTAAAAACGAGTTTTATGGAGACTGACTGCAATGATGTCGGCTGCGCAAAGAATGGAATTTTCACTGCCTCAACAGTTTCTGTTTTTGCGCAATTCGAAGACAGCGGTTGGTGAAGGTGTTCTGATGCCACGATCTCTTGAATGGCGCTTTGTTGCGCAGCCGACCCCATTGTCACGAGAATATGAAATCCACTTGGCCTTGCAACAGGATGGCTCTCCAGACGTCACGGTTGCTGATCCAAATCTTAGACTATTGGCCGGAACGCGCGACCTGCCCCATATCTATCACAACCCGGATCGACTTTGTCTCTATTTACCAGGCACGGGTCAATGGGATGCTTCAAAACGGTTAGATCAAACAATAATTCCGTGGACACATCTTTGGCTCATCTATTTCGAAGACTGGCTTGTTTCAGACGATTGGAAGGGTGGTGGTAAACACCCGGGTGAAGATAATGACATAGATGGAAACAGAGCGCTGAGGCGCAGAATGAACCGCGTTCGATAGGGCTAATTATCTAAACAGAACAGGCATGAGGCGTCAGTCTCGAAAGTTAAACACAGGCGAAATCCTTGGTATGGCCAAAAGGTTTATGATTATAGGTTCTTTCGTAAATCAGTTTACCTCAACGCCACCTCAACCCTCGAACGACGTTTTCGCGCGGCCTGTGACGTCGAATGTCTTCCAATGGTGGTGAATGCTGGATTCAATATCTTGCGATATCAAACGTTTATCATACAAGTCGTTGATATTGTTAACCTATTGAAATAATTGAGGTTTAGGCTCATAACCTGAAGGTCGTAGGTTCAAATCCTACCCCCGCAACCAAAATTCGAATATTTTACCACCACCCATTTCAACGCGATTCCGAGGCGTCAGTTCACTCCAACGCCGCTGTGACTTGCAATTATCTGGTTGAAGTGTCTTTCTGCCTGCAGCGGGCAGTGTTTTGACGATGGTTCAACCTGCGCAAGTGGAAGGAAAGCATTCGATGGCCCAGGCAAAATCAAAAACCGCACCGGTATTTTCACAGTTGGACAGTGCACTTGCAGAGTTGCGCGCCGCCCGGGATGACTGGGCGCAGACCGGCAATTTGGAACGTGTTGCGATCCTGTCTGAAATCAAAAACGATCTGATGGCGGTATCACAGGATTGGGTAAGCGAAGCTGCAAGACAAAAGCAGATACCTGACAATTCCTCTTTGGTTGGCGAAGAGTGGCTGTCTGGACCTTACGCGGTGATGTCGGCCTGCAACGGTTTGATCGAAACGATCTCTAAAATGGACGGAAAGACGTTTTTGAACGGCTTGCCCAAGCGGCAGTTGTCCAGCGGGCAGACCGCGGTTCGCGTGGTGCCCCATTCCATTTGGGACCGATTGTTGCTGTCGGGAGTGTCAGCCGAAGTGTGGATGCAAAAGGGTGTGAACGTTGGCAATCTGGCCAAACACACCGCCGGCGGATACGACCTGCCAGCCGGTGAAAGAAAGGGCAAAATCGCCCTGATTTTGGGCGCGGGCAATATTGCGTCAATTCCTATACTGGATTGTTTTCAAAAGCTATTTCAAGAAAATCAAGTGGTGATCGTCAAGATGAATCCGGTCAATGAATATCTGATCGGATTTTTTGAAGCCACGTTCAGATCGCTGATCAAACGCGGTGCGGTACGGTTTGTCACCGGTGGCGTAGCGGAGGGTGCGTATCTGTGTAACCACGCGGATGTCGAGGAAATTCACATTACCGGGGCCGCCACGTCTCACGACGCCATTGTCTGGGGTGCCGGGGCTGTGGGGGCAAAGAACAAGAAGGCCAACACGCCCGTAAACACCCGGCGCATAACGTCAGAACTGGGCGGCGTCGGGCCGGTCATTGTGGTGCCGGGGCCGTGGAGCAATGCCGACATTACTTTTCAGGCGGAACAGATCGCCACCCAGAAACTGCATAATTCCGGGTTTAACTGCATCGCCTGCCAGATGCTGATCCTGCCCGAAAGCTGGGACAAATCGGATGTTTTGGTGGACCGTATCCAAAGTGTGATGAGCGCGGCACCCGGTCGCGGGCTGTATTATCCCGGTGCAGAAAATCGCATGCAAGATTTTGCGCAGCACGCAAAAAATATTGTCAATTTTAAGCGCCCCGCGTCCGAGGCTTGTGTGATTGCACCGATGGCGGATGCGCCTGACCGGTACTTTGAGACCACCGAAGTTTTTGCACCGGCCATGAGCACCTACAAGATCGATGCAGCCGACGCCGAAGCCTATCTGCGCGCGGCGGTCAAATACGCCAATGATCAGCTTTATGGCACCTTGGGGGCCAATATCCTGATCCATCCGTCCACCAGGCGCAAAATTGGCAAAAAGAAGTTTGACGAGATACTGCTGGCGCTGGAGTTTGGCACGATTGCGGTCAACGCCTGGACAGGTCTTGGATTTCTTTCCGCGCAAGTTCCGTGGGGCGCATTCCCCGGGCATACGCCCAAGGACGTGGGCAGTGGCATCGGATTTGTGCATAATTCATTTATGTTTGACCGGCCCGAGCGCACGGTGGTTACAGCACCCTTCCGGCCATTCCCGCGCAATTTGTTAAGCGGCGGGATCACCCTGTTGCCACGTCCGCCGTGGTTCATCACCAACAAACGGCAAACGCAGATTGGCAGGGTGCTGACCAGATTTCAGCATCGTCCGAGCTTCCTGAAAATTCCGGCGATTTTCTATCACGCGCTTTTGGGATAGCGGACCGGATCAGGCGTTGACCGTCTCGCAGGCCTGTGCGAACTTGGTTTCAAACACAAACACCCAGCCGGCGTTGTACCCATCGCGCTGGCCCTGGGCCTCTTCGCCAAGCACTTCCCAGCCGTGGTGTTTTAGCGTCACGCGCGTTCCGCTGTCGGCAGCGTCAAAATTGACGTCAACCAGCGTGGCCTGGTCCGCCGGTTTGTTGATGTGCCACAGCAATGCCAGATGGCTGTGCGGATCGAAATCTTTGACCGAGCCCCAATTGTGATTGGTGCCGTCGTAGCCGATTTCAGTTACCGCGCCGCCAACGTGCGGCTCCATTGTAACCGATTTTGCTGTTTCACAGGACATGGCCGACACGGAATGCTTGTCCCGTGGCCACCATTTGCCCATGTCGCGGGTGAAGATTTCGAATGCGGTTTTGGGGGTGCAGGGCACGTCTATTGTCTTAACGACGGCATCAACCATTTTCAGTCTCCATTTGGTTTTTAATTTCGTTGGCAAAGGAATTCAGAATGTCGCCCCAGACGTCTTCAAGATAGGTTTTTAACGGTCCAAGCCCGTCGGGTGTTACCCGGTACAGCCGCGATGTGCCTTTTGCGGTGGCTTGAACCAGCCCCGCGCTTTCCAGCACTTTCAGGTGTTGTGAAACGGCGGGACGGCTGACCGGGCGATTTTCCGCAAGACGGGCGACCGGCAGAGGGCAGGCGCGAAGATCCTCTAAAATCGCGCGGCGGGTTGGGTCCGCCAGTGCTGTCAATATTTCTGCGTAAGTCATGACTTACGGTAAGTTATCACTTACCGAATGTCAAGCAGCCCGTTATTCGCTGCTGCGCAGCACCTGCGCCGGGCGGGTTGCCAGCGGACGCCAGGCGAAAATCAGGCCGGATATCAATGTGGCGGACGCACCGCCAATAACGATG
>Ga0209992_10004823_pt1 | contig 10331 bp, 12 predicted proteins | sample 2SBtaG_2_FD_182564 | JGI IMG/M metagenome (GOLD analysis project Ga0209992, IMG submission 182564) | Deep subsurface microbial communities from Kolumbo volcano to uncover new lineages of life (NeLLi) - 2SBTROV12_ACTIVE470 metaG (SPAdes)... | ecosystem: Environmental > Aquatic > Marine >... | reverse complement strand
AGAGTTATATTTACTTTTATAACTACAAAAGGATTCATTCAGCGATCGGTTATATGACACCTGCTCAGAAGATGGCTGAATTGGAAAAAGTGGCTTGAAATGTGTCCAAGATTAACGGACCACTACAGTATATAATAATGAATGATTTTATAGTTCAATTGGCGGAATTCCATCAAGAAAGCTACTTAAGGCTATTTAAACAATGGAGATTCTATTTTTAATAGGCGTTAAAAATGGGAGGATTGCACAAGATGGAAGTTATTTGGGTGAAGCGTGATATTGTAGAATTTAATATTAAATATCACAATGCAGCTATCGCCAGAGAAAGATATGTATCAAACCTTACTGTAAAATATTTAAAAATTAATCTTTAAAATTATCTTAAACCAAAAAAACATTAATATATTTTTATGAAAAAAGCATTTATAACAGGAATCACAGGCCAAGACGGATCTTACTTGGCGGAGTTGTTATTAGAAAAGGGTTATGAGGTGCATGCTATTATTCGGCGTTCATCAGTATTTACCACACAAAGGATTGAGCATATTTTTAAGCATGAGAGAGTGTTTACTTATCATGGGGATTTGACTGATTCAAGCAATCTACATAGGTTGTTAATGAAAATTAAACCTAATGAGGTGTACAATCTTGGGGCGCAATCGCATGTTTCTGTATCCTTTGAAGTGCCAGAATATACCGCAGATGTTGTTGGATTAGGCGCTATAAGAATATTGGATGCGGTTCGGGATTTAGGGCCAAAGTGTAAATTTTATCAAGCTTCTACTTCAGAACTTTTTGGAGGAATTCCAGACACCGAGCCTCAAAGTGAAATAACACCTTTTTATCCGAAATCACCATATGGTGCCGCCAAACTTTATGCCTACTGGGTAACAGTCAATTACCGTGAGTCTTATGATTTATTCGCCTGTAACGGAATTTTATTCAATCATGAGTCTCCACGTAGGGGCGAGACATTTGTAACCAAGAAGATCACCCAGGCGGTTGCAAGGATTCATCAAGGCAGGCAAGAAATATTAGAGCTAGGTAATATTGATGCTAAGCGTGACTGGGGTCATGCTAAAGATTTTGTCTATGCACAATGGTTAATGCTTCAGCAAGACAAGCCTAGAGATTATGTTATTGCAACGGGTGAAACGCATACTGTCCGTGAATTTGTAGAACTATCTTTTAAAGAAATAGGTGTCGACATAGAGTGGGAAGGTTCTGGCGTTAATGAAAAAGGTATTGATAGAGACACAGGAAAGGTGTTGGTTAAGATTAATAAGAAATATTTTAGACCCGCAGAAGTTGAGCTATTGCTTGGCGATCCATCTAAAGCTGAAAAAGAGTTAGGCTGGAAAAGAAAAGTATCATTCCAAGAGTTGGTTTCGGGGATGGTTAAATATGATTTGGAAAATGAGGATTTTGGTGGTAAAGAGTGAGTATAGGGTTTGATATCCAGGAGTCTACTGTGATTAATGGTGTTTATATTTTGACTCCATCAATATCGAAGGATGCGAGAGGTAATATTTGGACTTCATTCTTAAAAGATGATGTGGAAGGATTATTGCCAGATGATTTATTTTTTAAGCATGATAAATTTTCAACCTCTAAGCGCAACGTATTAAGAGGTATTCATGGCGATACAAAGTCGTGGAAATTAGTGACTTGTGTGTTTGGTGAAATTCAGCAAGTAGTGGTTGATATGCGTACAAACTCACCATCCTATAAACAGTGGCAAAGTTTCACTATTAATAAAGACAATCAACAGCTAATATTAATCCCACCCAGTATGGGTAATGCTTATTATGTCAACAGCTCGGAAGCTGTATACCATTATAAATTAGCTTATGATGGTGATTATATTGATGCAGATGAGCAATTTTCTATCAATTGGAATGATGACAGTATTGGTATTAAATGGCTATCTGACAATCCAATGTTATCAAATAGGGATGTAAAGTAAATGGAAACAATTACACACAATGGACAAATAATTTCAATTATTTATAGAGATAAAGACTGGGTGAAGGGCCTTAATTTTATAACGCCAGACGAGCTGTTTGTGCAAGTAGGGTCTTGGTGGTATGACAAAGGTAGAAAACTTGATTCTCATATTCACAAAGAGTTTGACAGAGCTGCTACCCGTACACAAGAGACTATCTATGTAAAACAAGGGTCTGTGAAAGTGTTGCTTTTTACTGAAGAAGAAAAGTTTTTCCAAGACTATGTCTTATATCAAGGGGATTTGGCGGTATTTGGTTATGGCGGCCATGGTTATGAAATATTAGAGGATGATACTCAAATCATTGAATCTAAAAACGGTCCATTTATTTCCGTCGATAAAGACAAAAAGAAGTTTAAGGATTAAAACATGAAATTACACTTAGGTTGTTGGCATAGAAATATACCCGGTTTTGTTAATGTTGACTTGTGTGATATGGAACACATAGACCACAAATCAAGTATTGATGATTTATCCATGTTTGACGATGGATCTGTTTCATTAATATACTCAAGCCATAGCTTTGAATATTTCAACCGTACAGAGGCTGTTAAGGTTTTAATGGAATGGGGTAGAGTTTTAGAGTCAGGAGGTGTTTTGCGTCTAGCTGTTCCGGATTTTGATTCCTTGATTAGAGTGTATCAAAAGACTGGAAAAATTGAAAAAATCCTTGGCCCTTTATATGGAAAAATGGATATAGATACGGCTTTGGGACAAGAAACCCTATATCATAAAACGGTTTATAATTTTGATAGCCTTTCAGTGTTGTTAAAAAATAACGGATTTAGAAATGTTAAACGCTACGATTGGCAAGCAACAGTGCATAAGGATTATGACGACCATTCCCAAGCATATTTTCCTCATATGGATAAAGAGAATGGTATTTTAGTAAGTTTAAATGTTGAGGCGGTTAAATTATGAGTGATTTTATTATGCAAATGCGCCCCTTATTTGAAAAGGAAGAGAAGCAGGCTATTTGTGAGTATATGGATGAGGATGGTTTTATTACTGAATTCAAACGTACTGAAAGATTTGAGCAGATGATTGCAGAATATACTGGTGCAAAACATTGTGTTGTTGTGAATAATGGAACCATTAGCCTTACACTTGCTGCAATGGCTGTTGGGATTGAAGCGGGTGATGAAGTGATAGTGCCAAACTATACAATGATTGCCACACCTAACTCACTTAAATTGTTTGGTGCAAACCCAGTTTTTGTAGATGTTGAATCTGAGACACTTTGTTTGGATATCAATTTAGTGAAAGAGTCAATTACATCAAAAACTAAAGCTATTATGCTTGTTGCTGCTAATGGTAGGTATCCACAATCAAGCGTTAAAGCGTTTGAGGATTTATGTATTGAACAAGGTTTAATTTTAATTGAGGATTCAGCGCAATCACTAGGTTCTTTTTATCCAGATGGTAGACATATTGGCACAGTAGGCTTAGTAGGTAGTTTTTCATTCTCAGCACCCAAAATTATCTCTACTGGTCAAGGCGGTGCAATTGTTACAAATGATGACAATGTGGCAAAAAAACTTAGAAAGTTAAAAGATTTTGGCCGCTCAGGTGGTGGCAATGATATTCATGATGAAATTGGGTTTAATTTTAAGTTTACTGAGCTTCAGGCTTGTATTGGAATTGAGCAAATGAAAAAACTTCCGGTTAGGGTGGAGCGTAAAAAGGAAATATTAAAACTTTATCAGGAGTTGTTAAACGAGGTTGAGCAAATTCGTTTTTTTGATCAAGATTTGGACAATACTACGCCTTGGTTTATTGACTGCATAGCGGAAAATAGAGATTCTTTAATTGTCCACTTAAAGGATAACGGTGTCGGATCTAGAGTTATGTATCCACCCATTAATAAACAATTAGCATACAATGTAGAAGGCGAGTATTCTGTTTCTAATCTAGTTGGAGAAAAGGGCTTGTGGCTACCTTCTGCTGTACAGCTTTCTGATAGCGATATTGTTTATATCTGTGATCAGATTAAACAATTCTATTAGGTGTAGTAGTGAAAACGCAAAATACTATCCGCCACAACGCAATCGTCACCCGGCAAAAGCTAAACAATCATAATTCAATTGTTATTTGGTTTGCAGGCTTGTCGGGGTCAGGTAAGCCAACCCTTGCCCATTCAGTGGAGGAGGAACTACATAAACTAAAAGGATGGATTTATGTAAATATGTTGGACTATCAGTATATTGACCCCACTTAGACAAAGAGAATGGTATGTTGATGAGTTTAAATTTTGAGGCGGTGAAGTTGTAATGAAAACCGCATTAATTACAGGGATTTCAGGGCAAGATGGCAGTTATCTTGCTGAGTATTTACTCGGTAAAGGTTATAAGGTTCATGGGCTGGTTAGAAATGTTGCACTTGAAGATCCTGACCATAGATTGTGGCGATTAAACGCAATAATGAAGAATGTGGTATTGCATGTAGCCAACATTGAAAGTTACTATAGTATTTTTAAGATATTGCAAAAAATTCGTCCAGATGAATGTTATCATTTAGCTTCAGAAAGTTTCGTATCCTACTCATTTGAAAGTGAATACTCAACAATAAATACAAATATTAACGGAACTCATAATGTTTTGTCAAGTTTAAGGGATGCATGTCCAGAATGTAAGTTGTATTTTGCAGGGTCATCTGAAATGTTCGGAAACGCCGAAAAAAGCCCTCAGAATGAATTAACAAAATTTAATCCTAGATCAATTTATGGAATTTCCAAAGTAGCAGGATATCATCTGACTAAAAACTATCGGGATCAATACGATTTATTTTCTTGCTCCGGTATTTTGTTTAACCATGAATCTCCAAGAAGAGGATTTGAATTTGTAACGCGCAAAATTTCATCAAGTATCGCTCAAATTAAATTCGGCATGTCAAATGAAATCCGATTAGGAAATATAGACTCGAAAAGAGATTGGGGATTTTCAGGGGATTATGTGATAGCAATGCATGCAATGTTGCAACAAGATAAGCCTGATGATTATGTTGTGGCCACTGGAAAAAGTCACTCTGTGAGAGATTTTTTAGAAATAGGGTTTGGTGAAATTGGTCTAAATTACCAAGATTATATTAAGATTGATCAAAATTTTTATAGGCCAACTGAAAAAGTAAAGTTGTTAGGCGATGCAAGTAAAGCAAAAAAAAGATTAAACTGGTCTCCAAAAGTAAACTTTGAGGATTTAGTTGTAATGATGGTAAGAAGTGATATTGACAATCTTAAAAAATAGAGTTAATTATTTTAATATTTAAATAGGTTCTGTATATGTTATCAAATTCATCAATATTAATCACGGGCGGTACTGGTTCGTTTGGCCATACATTTATTCCGATGACGCTTGAAAAGTACAATCCAAAGCGCTTAGTTATCTTTTCACGAGATGAAATGAAACAGTGGGAGATGGCTAAACTGTTTAAAGATGATGAGCGTGTTAGATTTTTAATTGGTGATGTGAGAGATAAAGACAGGCTATACCGTGCATTAGATGGCATCGATTACGTTGTACATGCGGCAGCCACAAAAATTGTCCCCACTGCTGAATACGATCCATTTGAATGTGTAAAAACTAATGTGTTTGGTGCAATGAATCTGATAGATGCCTGTATTGACAAAGGTGTTAAGCGTATTATTGCCTTATCTACAGATAAAGCGAGCAGTCCAGCAAATTTATACGGCGCAACTAAGCTAACTTCTGATAGATTATTTGTATCTGGCAATTCATATAGTGGTAGTCATAATACAAGTTTTTCAGTGGTACGATATGGGAATGTAATGGGTTCTCGCGGCTCTGTTATTCCATTTTTTATGTCGGTGGCAAAAGATGGAGTATTGCCAATCACAGATAATCGTATGACTCGTTTCATGATTTCACTAGAAGAGGGTGTAGAGTTGGTTTGGCATGCATTTGAAGATATGAAAGGTGGTGAGATTTATGTTCAAAAAATTCCATCCATGAAAGTAACAGACGTTGCCACGGCTGTGGATGAAAAATGCAGACAAGAAGAGGTTGGTATACGCCCAGGAGAGAAGCTGCATGAACAAATGATCGGCCCAGAAGATGCACTTTATACCTATGAATATCAAGATCATTATAAAATATTACCCTCTATTAACGAATGGGCTAACGATCCAGAAAGAATCGGAAATGGTGTCAAAGTAGATCCAGATTTCATATACTCTTCTGATAATAACAAAGAGTGGATGGAAATTTCTGAACTTCAGCAATGGATTGAGAAAAATAAAGCCAAGATCGGAAATATCTAGAAATGATTCCTTATGGAAAGCAAGATATTAATCAGGCTGATATTGATTCAGTTGTAAATGTCTTGCAATCCAACTTTCTAACTCAGGGTCTGCAAGTTCCTTTGTTTGAAAAAACAGTTGCAGATTATTGTAATGCGGAATATGGGGTGGCAGTTAATAGTGCCACTTCAGCATTACATGTTGCTTGTTTAGCACTGAATCTCGGAAAAGATGATTACCTTTGGACCTCTCCAAATACTTTTGTCGCTTCAGCAAATTGTGGCTTGTATTGTGGCGCAAAGGTTGATTTTGTTGATATTGATCAGAAAACGTACAATCTATCAGCTGTGGAATTAGAGCAAAAATTAATTCAAGCAAAGAAGGAAAACAGACTTCCAAAGATTGTAATACCTATTCATTTCGCTGGACAATCTTGCGATATGAAGAAAATTTATTCACTTGGTCAAGAGTATGGATTTAAGATTATTGAAGACGCCTCTCATGCGATTGGCGGTAAGTATCTAGATCAACCAATTGGTGGCTGTCAATATTCTGATATTACAGTATTTAGCTTTCACCCGGTCAAAATAATCACTACAGGCGAAGGGGGTGTGACAACAACAAATGATAGAGAGCTTTCAGAGCGTATGCGACTATTCCGTAGCCATGGGGTAACCCGTAATCCTGAGTTAATGGCTAAAGAGCCAGAAGGTAGTTGGTACTACCAGCAAGTTGATTTAGGGTTTAATTACCGCATGACTGAACTGCAGGCTGCATTAGGAGTAAGTCAAATGAAAAGGCTTGATGAGTTTGTTACCAAACGTCATAAGCTACAAGAGAGATATGATTTATTGTTAGAGGATTTGCCAATAACTAAACCTTATCAAGATAAGGATAGTTATTCTGCATTGCATTTATATCCTATTAAAATCCAAACAGATAAACTAAAAAGCACAAGGAAAGAAATTTTCGAAGCATTACGAAAAAATAATATCGGTGTAAACATCCATTATATTCCTGTGCACACACAACCTTATTATCAAGATATGGGGTTTAGAAAAGGCGACTACCCAAATGCTGAAAACTATTATGAAAGCACAATTAGCATCCCAATATTTCAAGGACTAACTCTTGAGATGCAAGACAAAGTAGTAAGTGTATTGAAAAAGGTATTAGTATGAGGCTGTGTGTGATTCCAGCACGCGGAGGAAGTAAACGCATTCCTCGTAAAAATATCAAAAGTTTTTGCGGTCAATCGATGATTGCCTATTCTATCAAAGTTGCAATTGCCTCAGAATGTTTTGATAAGGTCATTGTCTCAACAGATGATCAAGAAATAGCTGAAGTTGCTAAATCATTTAGAGCAGAAGTGCCGTTTATTCGGCCTGATGAACTAGCAAATGATTACACTGCTACCATCCCCGTTATTAAGCATGCCATAGAATGGTTTGACGATCAAGGGCGGTCGCCATCTGAGGTGTGCTGCCTTTATGCCACAGCTCCATTTGTTCAAGAAGATTCCATTAGAAAAGCCTATAAGAAAATGAAGCAAGAGAAAGCAGACTATTGTTTTACAGTAACTAGTTTCGCATTTCCAATTCAAAGAGCAATTAAGATTACAGCAGAAAATAGAATTGAGATGTTTTATTCTGAATACCTTGAAACTCGGTCGCAAGATCTGGAAGAGTCCTATCATGATGCGGGTCAATTTTATTGGGGTAAAGCAGAAGCTTTTAAACAGCAAAAACCACTCTTTTCAAAGGGCTCCACGCCGTACATTTTACCACGACATTTGGTTCAAGATGTAGATACACCAGAGGATTGGAAGCGTGCAGAATTAATGTATGAGGTGCTAAAGAAAAGTGGAGAATTAGGTTGAAAGTAGTCTTTCGTGCCGATGCTTCATTGCAAATGGGCACAGGGCATGTAATGCGCTGCTTAACCTTAGCACAAGCACTAAAAGACAATGGCGCAAATATTGAGTTTATTTGTCGAAAACACAAGGGAAACTTAATTGATAAGATTCGCTTAAACGGGTTTAATGTTCATGAGTTGGAGGTGTTGGAAGAGGTTGGTGATAAATTGGCACATTCACACTGGCTAGGAGCGACCCAACAACAAGATGCTGATGATTGTATTGAGATACTCAAAGCGGAAAAAATTGATTGGCTTATTGTTGATCATTACGCCCTAGATGAACAGTGGCAAAAGAGACTCAAACCTTATTATGAAAAATTAATGGCGATTGATGATTTGGCAGATCGCAAGCACGAATGTGATATTTTACTTGATCAGAATTTTGGGCGAAGCTTTCAAGATTATAAAGAGCTTGTACCGTCATTAGCTAAATTACTAACGGGCTCGAAATACGCACTACTTAGACCTGAATTTGAAAAGTATAGGCAGTATAGTTTAAATCGTCGTAAAGATGAAAATTTCAAAAAATTGTTGGTTAATATGGGTGGTGCTGATCCAGATAATATAACGGGAAAAGTGATAGAAAGATTGCAAATTGCCAAGCTGCCCAAGGATGTAGAAGTTATCATCGTGATGGGGAAAACGGCACCACATCTTGCGAATGTCATCACTAGTGCAAACAAGCTGCCATATAGGTCAGAAGTTAAAGTGGATGTGGATAATATGGCCGAGTTAATGGCTAATGCAGATATTGCTATTGGCGCATCAGGGGCGACAACATGGGAGCGATGTTGTTTGGGTTTGCCAACTATTCAGCTCATTACCGCTTATAATCAAGAGTTTATTGCTCAGAAGTTAAATAAAATTAATGCAATTAAGCTGGTTGAGATTGATGATGTTATTGAAAATTTAGAGAATTTTCAATATTGGATGAAAAGCACTGGCGAAAGCGCCAGTAAAGTCACAAATGGTAGTGGAATTAAGCGTATTTTGGATTGTTTAGCATGAAAATAGCTATTTTAACCACTAAAAACCAATGGTTTGAGTCTTATGCAGTTGCATTATCAGAAAAATTAGGAAATATTCAAATTTTTAATAATCATGCTGAAATTAAGAGTAATTACGATGTTATTTTTGTTTTAAGTTATCACGAAATTATTCCACAAGAATATCTTAAAAAAAATAAGCATAATCTAGTTGTGCACGCAAGCGCCTTACCAAAAGGCAAGGGCTGGGCTCCACTATTCTGGCAGGTTTTAGAAGGGGAGAATAAAATTCCATTCACCATGATTGAAGCGAGTAGCAAGGTCGATAATGGTGATGTTTATATGCAAGAGATGCTTGAATTAACTAATCATGAGTTAAATAAAGAGTTAAGAGATAAGCAAGCCAACATGATTATGCAAATGTGTGTCGAATTTGTAAATAATTATGAAAAATATAAAATCCCCGTTAGGCAAAATGGTGATGAAAGTTTCTACAAAAAGCGAGATAAAAAAGATAGTGCATTAAATATAGATAAAACGATTAGAGATCAGTTTAATCTTTTGAGAGTTGTTAATAATAGTGATTATCCTGCGTATTTTGAGCTAGACGGGAAGCGCTATATCTTGAAAATTGAACTAGATAACTTGGGGGGGGTAGAGTTGATTGATTTTGTTGACTTAACTCAAAAGGAAGTATTGATGGTTTTAGGCTGGAGAAATCATGAAAATATTAAAAAGTGGATGTATTCGCAAGATGAAATTTCTGTAGAGGCGCATCTTGGTTTTTTAGATGAGTTGCAATTTTCAAAATCTCAACAATATATGGTTGTAAAAAAAGATAATAACTATGTAGGTGTGGTTGATTTTATAAAAATAGATGGCGCAAATAAAGAGTGTAATTTTGGATTGTATGCCAACCCTTTTGAGAAAATAGCTGGCATAGGGCGGGTTCTTGAGGAGGTGTGTTTGAAATATATTCTAGACTTGCTAAACTTAAATAAAATAAAGTTAGAAGTTTTTAGCGATAATATAAGAGCTTTAAATTTGTATAAGAAATATAATTTTAAAAATGTGGGTGTGAAAAGCATTAATAATAAGCAAGTAATCTGCATGGAGTTAATAAAATAATGCAAGAAATTTCCATTAATAATAGAAAAATAGGTCAAGA
>Ga0209992_10004819_pt1 | contig 10338 bp, 16 predicted proteins | sample 2SBtaG_2_FD_182564 | JGI IMG/M metagenome (GOLD analysis project Ga0209992, IMG submission 182564) | Deep subsurface microbial communities from Kolumbo volcano to uncover new lineages of life (NeLLi) - 2SBTROV12_ACTIVE470 metaG (SPAdes)... | ecosystem: Environmental > Aquatic > Marine >... | reverse complement strand
ATTGCCAAAGAGAAAAAACAAAATGACAAAATTTCAAGATTTAGGATTAAGCGACGATGTGCTGAAAGGAATTACTGATCAAGGTTTCGAAGAAGCATTTCCAATTCAAGAAGCAGTTATTCCAGTATTATTATCAGGAAGAGATGTTGTAGGACAAGCACACACAGGTTCAGGAAAGACAGCAGCATTTGCATTATCCATGTTACAAGAGATTCAGCCAAAACAAGGAATTCAAGGTTTGATTATGGCACCAACAAGAGAACTTGCCATGCAAATCAGCGATGAGATCAAAAAATTTGGTAAACATACGGGAATTAAAATTGCAACAGTTTACGGAGGACAAGGAATGGGAATTCAGTTGGATGCCTTACACAGAGGTGTTGAAATTGTTGTTGCCACACCAGGTAGACTGATTGATCATCTCAAAAGAGGTTCAATTGAACTTAGAGATATTTCCCACATTGTTCTTGATGAAGCAGATACCATGTTAGACATGGGATTTGTAGATGATATTTCATTTATTTTAGATTTAGCACCTGAAGAAAGAGTGATGTCATTGTTTTCTGCAACAATGCCAACTGAGATATTAAGACTCTCAGAAGAATATCTGAATAATCCAAAACAATTCTTGTTAGATGCAGACGATCTTAGTGGAGAAGGAATTGACCAATCTTATTTGGTAATTAAAGACAGAGACAAATTCAAGTATCTTATCGATTTCATAAAACCAACTAAAGGGCAAAGTATCGTATTTTGTTCAACAAAATACAGAACTAGAGATGTTGCAAAGTTTCTCCATCAAGAAAAATTCAATGCAGTAGCCATTGAAGGCGACATGTCACAGCACAGAAGAGAGCAATCCATGGGTAAATTCAGAAGTGGTAAAGCAGATATTCTTGTTGCCACAGATGTAGCATCAAGAGGAATAGATGTTCCTAGAGTTGAACTAGTAGTAAATTATGATGTTCCAAATCAAGAAATGGCATACTTTCACAGAATTGGAAGAACCGCAAGAGCAGGTGCAAAAGGTAAAGCAGTTACATTTGTTTCATATTCATCAGTCGGAGATTGGAATCTTATCAAACGACAAATCAAAGTTCCACTAACTGATTTGAATCAAGAAATGGGAATTCAGATTTCTATTCCAGATCCACTAAAAAGACAAACTCCATCAAGAAGATACGGAGGACAATCAAGATCTAACTATTCCAGAGGTGGACGTTCTGGCGGATATGGTGGTTCAAGAGGCGGAGGAAATCCAAGAGATGATAGAGGTGGCAGTAGAAGAAGAAACAGTAGAGACGGGAATAGAAACAGCTACGGTGGACGTAGTAGATGGTAATACTGTAAAACTTAAAGACCTGAACAACGTAATTATTTTAAGATAAACCAATGCACAAAGGATTCATTTTATTAAATTGTGACCTAGGGGCTGAAGAATACATTGTGGATGAATTAAAACAAATGCAAGACATTACAAATGCATATCTTACTTTTGGTGCATATGATGTAATTGCAGAAATTCAAACTGAAAATCAGGATGGATTTGAAAAAGTCATTGCAACTATCAGAAAACTATCAAGAGTAGTCAGTACAATGACGCTAAATGTTATAGTTCCCGAATAATTGTTATATGAGTAAATTTAGGATTGTTTCAAATTGCAGAAAATTGAATATGAAGGAAAAGTTTGGGTACTAAATTATAACAATCCAGAACCCCTACTAAACCACTCCATTCACATGCTTGAAAGACATGGTGTAAAGCGTGAAGATATGGAAATTACGGAAACTCCAACTGCAAAAGTAGGCGCAATTGTGGTAGAAATTTGGCCATATGAACTAGTTATCGGCAGAGTAAGAACCACTAGAAATGATTCATTTATCAGCGGGACAGAATTTACTATTGAATTAAAATTAGATGAAGACGGAAATTACATAGATTATCTTTGAAGAAAAATAAAATACAGAATATTTCAATTGCTGCAATAGGAATAATTATCATTATTGCAATCATAGGATACAATTATTCTGCAGATCAAACCAAACAACAAGGATTTCAATTTGGAAATGAGCTTGCACAAATTCAGATAGATGTTGCAGAATTACAAACAAAATTCTACTCTGAAAAAACAAAATGGGATGAAGGAGACATCACTAAAGAAGAATTGTTAAATTATTATGAAAAACACATTGTAGAATTTGAAAAGATAATTTCAAAATATGATGCATTATCTACTCCAGAATTATTTGAAAGTTCAGTAGAATTGTTCAAAATTTCATCAGAAACACAATTGGGAAGTGATATTGAATATATCAAATGGATTACAACAGGAGATGAATCAGCAAAAGTAAGATCAGATACACAAATTCAAGAAGCATACGAATATGAAAATTTAGGTCTAGTAGAATTTCAATTAGCTAAAGCTGGAATTGTGGAATTTGATGAAGCAGGTAAATTTTCACCACCAGACAAGGTTCTAAAACAAAAAGTACTTCAAATATCTGAAAATATGAAATCAAAATGTGATATAGAATTCAAAAACGAAATGAATGAATTTGATTCAAATGAAATTGAAGTTGAGTGGTTTAATTGCTTTAATGAGGCTGAAAAATGGAAAAAAGAGCATTTACCTTAGATAAAAAATTATAGTAATTCAGAATTTTTTAATTTTTCCAATATTTCAAAGAGTTCTTTTTCTAATGCCTTTTTTTCAAGAGGAGTAGGAGTTGAGAATTTAATAGGAAATGCAATTGTTAACATATCCTGATCAGTGTGAGAAATTCTTACTGAATGGGCATCATGTTTAGTGTCATTCATAAATTTTTTCCATTTTTGTAAATGGATATTTACTCTAGTAACTTGTGCTTCAACATTAGTTAATGAGGTATCCAAATCAGTGTCAAATAGTTGAAACTTTACAAGTGGAACCATCATCACCCCACCTGAAATTTTATCATGATTTTTCAGCATTAATTCAATAATTTCTTCAGATTTCTCTTTAGGGAAAAGTTTACCATAGTCAGGATCAAAATATCCTGCAATGAGTTTTTTGGAATCATATATTCGAAAAAAATCTTCATCAGATTCTAATTTCCACAACAATTTTGAAATCATTCATGAATAAATAAACGATTAATCAAAAGACAATTAAATAAACTAGGAAATTAAGAAAAGACAATGGGAATTTCCAAAGAGAATAAAGATTTCATTGATAGTTTAATTGATTATTACATTAGTGAGTCAGAATCGTATAAACAGATTGCAGAGAATTTTGTTCCAGAAATAGAATCAGTCCCAGATACAGCATTTGGAATCATTACTGGATGTGTTTATTCAGGATTTTTGCAAGCATACCAAAATCAACAGCAAACACCAAGTTTGGAGGATATGCGTGAATTTAATCAAATCATCAAAGAAAGAGCCGCATTAATCAAAAAAGCAATCATAGATCCTCCAAAACCAGATACAGGCAATCAAGATACAAAAAATGAGCCTGAAAAGAAAGACCCAGAATCTAATTCTAATTAAAAAGAGTGCCCAAATGGGCACCCATTATGACTCCTGTTGGACTGGTCGTACTATCGCAGGTGTATGAATACAGTTAGTATGCGATAACAAACAATAGTAATTTTGTATTAAAACACTTACGTAGAAATCATCAGTAAGTTAATTTCAAAAAGAAGAAAATCAGTACAGTTTAATTCCAACCATGAAAAATAACCACTATGAACGTAGATGGAAGTAAGATCATCTTTTTTTTAGGAGTGGCTGCAGCAGTAATTACAGCAGGTGTTGCATTGTATTTTTCAATTCGTTAAAGATAAATCATCATTAAAACCAATATTATCATGTCAGATACAAATGAATTCAAAATTACACAAATTGTAGATAATGGTCAAATTGTACAATTATCATTAGTTGAAAATATTTCAACAGAACCAATCTCTCAAAAACAAATGATCATAGAAAATGTCTCAAACAAACTAGATGCTGAAACTAAAGAACAAGTAATGCCATTATTAGAAGCAATATTACAAGCACAGCCAACAGTAAATGTAAAAACATATCAACAAACCCAGATTACAATTGGAATGCCAAAAGGAAGATATGATAACATGGGAAGACCTCAAGTTGGAAACATTATAGAAGTAGATTTAAAAAAAGTCTAAAGATTTGAATTTATTTCATCAATAGTGTGTAGTGGCAAAGAGCAAGTAAAGTCCTTACAAACAAAAACTGAGGTTTTATCTTCAAATAATTTTCCTTCAAAGAATGGATATTTTAAAAGAGCATCAAGTTGAGAAGAATTTTTAATTGTAATTAAAATTGAATTGGGTAAATAATCTAAATTTAGAGTTTCACATATTTCAGAATTTTCAGAATTGATGACAGTGATTTCTGTAGGTTTTTGAATATACATGCTAATTGTATTTAGCAAATATCCAAATCCAAATGGATTTTCAGCAGCCATTTGTGCCTGAGATTCCATTATTTTTGTAGTAATTTCAAGAAAACTTTGTTCTTGAGATAGATGGAACAATCTAAGCATTACAAATGCAGATACAGAATTTCCCGAAGGCAAAGACAAGTCATAATTACTCTTGGGTCGAATAATCAGCTTTTCATGATCATCTGAAGTCATAAAGAAACTGTTACTTTTAGGATCCCAAAAGTGATTTACCAGATGATGTCCCAATTTTATAGAGAGTTTAAGATATTTTTCATCAGGTTCAATTTCAAATACATCCAATAATGCATTGATAAAATAAGAATAATCTTCCAAATAACCATCAATTTTTGCAACACCGTTTTTGTAAGTTCGTAATAATTTTTCATTAACGATTAAATTATTTTCAATAAAAGAGATACAATCTTTTGCAGCATTTAGATACCTAACATCCCCTGTAACGCGATAACCCTTTGCAAAAGCAGTAATCATCAAAGAATTCCAAGACACTAAGACTTTATCATCCAAGCCAGGAGGAACTCTAGTAGAACGAACTTTGAGTAATTTTTCAGAACAGGAATGAATTATTTTTTTAACTTCTGATTCAGATACACCAAAATTAAAAGCGACTGTAGAAATATTGAGATTATTACATAGAATGTTATTTCCTTCCCAATTCCCACCATCAGTCACATCATAGTATAGACAAAACAGATCTGCATCATTTCCAAGAATTTCTTTTATTTCACTTTTCTTCCAAACATAGAATTTTCCTTCAACGCCTTCTGAATCAGCATCATATGCTGAATAGAATCCATTTTCGGGAGAAGTCATTTCGCGTAAAACATAGTCAAGGGTTTTTTGTAAAACTTCAAGGTAAAACGGATCTTTTGTAATTTGATATGCTTCAGCATAGTTTACTGGAATCAATGCATTGTCATAGAGCATTTTTTCAAAGTGAGGTACAAGCCATTTTGCATCTGTAGAATATCTAGAAAAACCACCTCCAATTTGATCAAAAATGCCACCATTTGCCATTTTCCTTAGTGTTTTAAGCGCAAATTCATTGAATTTATTCAAACCAGAAAGTTTTGCATATCTAAAAAGAAATGACACGTTTGCAGCATTTGGGAATTTTGGAGCTGAACCAAAACCACCATGAGTTGCATCCCCCAATTGAAACAGATTCATAGCTGCCTCATCAAGAATTGCTCTCTCCAATTTTGAAGGAATTTGGATTGCTTCTGCTTTGTTTAATGCACCAAGAAATCGTTCTGCAGAACTTTCAATGTCTTTAGGTTTTTCTTTCCAAGCTTGTGAAAGTTGTCTGCAAATACTTCCAAATCCTGGACGACCATAAGAATCCAAAACTGGAAAGTATGTTCCAGCATAGAATGGTTTTTGATCAGGAGTTAGGAAAATGCTTAATGGCCAACCACCTTGACCTGTTGCTATCTGACAAACTTTTTGATAGATATCATCAATGTCAGGTCTTTCTTCCCGGTCAACTTTGATATTAATAAAATTCTCATTCATGAATTCTGCAACATCATCATTTTCAAATGATTCATGCGCCATTACATGGCACCAATGACAAGAGCTATATCCAATACTAAGAAAGATAGGTTTGTTTTCATCTTTGGCTTTTTTTAACGATTCATCATTCCAACCATACCAATTTACTGGGTTGTTTGCATGTTGAAGCAAGTAAGGACTACTTTCATTGATAAGATTATTTTCAACCATAGTTTATCAAATTCATTTCAATATTAGTACCTAATTAGTAAATTAACTCCAAATTCCTTTGCCTTCAGTTATTTCATAAATTCTAACATTGATTTTGTTTAGTAATTTGACTTTAGATTTATGGGCCTTTTTGTCATGACTATAATCTTTTTTCTCAACTAATTCTTGTAAGCGTTTTAATTGCTCTAAAGAAAGTTTTTTGAATTCATGTTTTGAACTAGTGACAATTTGTAATAATTTCACTCTTTCACGATCTTCATCAGTAATTTCAGGCATGTTTTTGATTTTATCAATTTTGCAAATAAATCTTAGCGTAAAAGCAAGATTGGCCTATTGCTTAGGATAGACCAATCTCTACCATTGGATTTATCAGATTGATGATAATTTCAACACCCGCTGGATATGTTCTCAAAATTAGGAATACAATAAGAGTCTACAATGCATATTTCTTTAGAAAATCAGTCAAAACCAAAATGATTTTACGAATCTTAAAATTTCATGACGAATTAAAACAATTATGGAAAAAATGCGAGCCATGATACTATCTGAATGTGCAAAAATTGAAACAAATCCACTGAAACTAACTGAAATAGATAAACACGAGATTAAAAGATCTAATGAAATATTATTAGAAATAGAAGCTTGTGGAGTATGTCATTCACAACTTCACGGGATAGAAGGAGATTGGAAAGATATCGGCATCCCACCAACATTACCAACTGTTCCAGGTCATGAAGTTGTAGGTAAAGTAGTACAGGTAGGAGACAAAGTTACAAAATTCAAAGTGGGTGATAGAGCAGGAATTACGCCATTGTTAGAAGCATGTAAGGAATGTCAATATTGTAAAGAAGGGAAAGAATACCTTTGTGAATCATCAATCATTACAGGAGAATCTTTCAAAGGAGGATATACAGAATACATTACAGTTGTTGAAGATTTTGCAACCAAAGTTCCTGAAAATATGAAAGCAGCATATGCTGCCCCATTATTTTGTGCAGGAATTACTGCATACAAAGCAGTAAAAGCAGCAGAACCAAAACAAAATAAAAAAATTGGAATTTTTGGAATTGGTGGAGTAGGTCACATGGCAATACAATTTGCCAAAGTAGAAAACTGTGATGTGATTGCATTTTCTAGATCTAAAAATCACCTTGATGTTGCAAAAAGATTAGGTGCATCTGATGCAATGGTTTTTTCTGAAAATCAACAAGAATTTCTAGATAAATTAAAAGAAACACATGGATTATTAGATGCAGCCATAGTGTTTGCACCAGCTGATATTGTAACTGATACTGCCATCAAATCAGTAAAGAAAGGAGGATTGATTGTGATTGCAACAGTGGGTGAAAATCCAACATTTATGGCATTTGAAGAAAAAACCATTCGAGGAACACTGATAGGTTCAACAAAAGATATGGAAGAAGTTATCAAAATATGCGATAAAGAAAATATCGAGGTCATTTTTCAAACATTCCCATTAGAAAAAGCAAATGAAGCTCTCAAGAAATTAAAAGATTCAGAAATAGAAGCAAGAGCAGTTTTGATTCCTTAATTCTTGGCTTAAATATTAGAAGAATATGTTTTTTGTATGAATTGTAACAGATGCCATCATACTGATGAAGCACACAGTAAAAGTGAAAAGAGTGATTCGCTAATGAGAGCTGGAAAATGTCAAATTCCTTCATGCACCTGTCAACAATATTTGGATCCTATTCAGGAAATTGATGAAGACCTTTTGTAACAATTCATATATCAAATTAATTTTAGATAATCATGGATAAACACAAACCATCAGAAGAAATGATAAAGGATTTAGATAATTTATTATCAAAATTAAATGCTATGGAAATTGTTGCATCAGATGAATTCCAAAAAAATTCAATTAAAATACAAAGAGCTTTAGTTGAAGGTCAAATACATACAATTAATGAATTTCAACATATGAAAAAAGCATTAGATTTGTTAACACTGCAATTATTTGATGTTCAAAACAAAGTTAAGAATTAATTTTTGTGTCACTTAATCCACAACCAGTACATCTAAACAATGTTGATTTTTCAAGAACTTTTTCAGGTTTCATTTCAGCACCACAACAAAGACAAGAAATTTTTTCTGAATCTGTAGTTTCTGATGATCTGACAACATAATCAGGTTTCGTTTCAGGAATATCAGAAGAATTGCAAAGAGGTTTGTAATGTGTTAAAATTTTACTAAATACATTTTGTCTTTTTTCTGCACTAGACTCGAATAAGGGTAAAATAGCCAAATAGAGCGATTCTTCTGAACCAGATTTTTCAACCCAACATTTGTAGTTCAAATTCTGTTCAAAGAAGGCCTTATCTTCAGTCTTTTCACAGTCACCAACATAGACAATTTCAAAATTATCTTTATCCCTAGAGAGAATCAAGTAAACCAATTTTTCCATTGGAGGGCCCCATTCTTTTAGAGGAATTGGCCCAAGGAACTCGTATTGAAGAATTTGAATACTCATTGTAGGTATTTTTGACTACTTTCTTTTCATCTTTTCTCAAAAAAATCCCTAGTGCCACCAATTTGATCGCAAAAGCCCAACTTGAAAAGATTAAATTCAAGAGGTATGGATTTTCCATAAATGAAAGAGCCTCACAATTATGCCAAAGTAGGATATTCCATGATTGCAGTTGCAGGGAGTTTAGCAGCAATAGGCATCATAGCACTGTTTACTGCAGATGATGTGTTATTATCAGATAATATTTCAAGAGACAAAACTGCACATTTTGACCAATGCAAAAAAAATGATTTCAAAACAGATGGTTGTGAAAAATACTGGGACAGAATTAATAACAAAGCCTCAGGAATTTATGTAGACCTTCCGGAATAGATTAAAACCCACGACTAAAATCTTCAAGCATGTTTTGATTTTTAGTAAGACGATTCATAGCAAAAAAGGCCCCACCAACAATTCCTGCTTGGTAAAATGTATACAACAAAACTCCAGATGATGTAGGATCTGATTTTGTAAAACTTAGTACTAGCATTGTGAAAAAAACAAAAGTTCCAACAAAGGTTACTATTCTATTAATTATTCCCGTATTCATCCCTACAATTCGTTTTGATGCACCTGCCATCAAACCAATACTGGTAATAATTAGAAAAGTTGCACCTCCGTTTGCAGAAATGAAACTATCAATCCAAGGAATTAATCCATCATCTAAAATTGTAATGTCAGGCATTATACTTCCTCCATTAATTGCAAAGTTTACAGAACTGAACATTCCGCCAATAACAAAAAAGAACAGAAATATTTTTACAATTGATCTTTTGAAAGGACTTCGAATTTCTGATGGATTTACAGCTCTTTCAGTAATTCGTACACCATAAAGGAAACCTACGGCCATTGCTGGAATAAACATGATATTGATAAGAATGGGAGATTCTTTGTTAATTTCTTCAATTTGAGGATGAAAAATCAAAAATAGAATTATTGCTAGTAAGGCTGCTGAACCAAACAAAATCAAGCCTAAATGACTACGAACACTAGATTCCTCATAATCATTCCAATTAGACATTTTATCACCTCATAAGAAAATAATTAAAAACCAAATCCAAAAATCATTTGGTTAAATTATCAATTCTGTTTACCCTTTTTTAGGACAAATGGCGTCATAAACCATGAAAGGAGGAAAAACCCTAGTAGTCATAGGAGCCATAGTAGGAATTTTTGGCCTTATTTTTCATTTACAAGGTCAGTCAATAATAGGTCCAGAATCATCATTCATGTATTCCAACCCAGATTGGATAACATATGGGACTCAAATTGTCATTATAGGAATTATAGTTTTAGTGGCAGGATTTGCGGTTATTAAAAAAAATTAGTTTGTAACTCTAAGAGTGATTGTACTTCTAATTTTTTCTAATTTTCTAATTTTGGATGTGATAATTTCATTAATTTCTGAAGCTGAATCAGTTACAAATTCAGCTACAACATCATAGCTGCCATAAGTAATCAAACAATTTTTTATTTCAGGGATTTCTTTTAGTTGAGAATAAAGTGATTGTTCTTCTCCAATTTCACAACTAATCAACATGTATGCTTTTTCCAACTAAATCATATTTTCTTAAAAATACACCAACTTAAAGACATCTGAGAAATGATTCTCAAAGA
>Ga0209992_10004817_pt1 | contig 10339 bp, 7 predicted proteins | sample 2SBtaG_2_FD_182564 | JGI IMG/M metagenome (GOLD analysis project Ga0209992, IMG submission 182564) | Deep subsurface microbial communities from Kolumbo volcano to uncover new lineages of life (NeLLi) - 2SBTROV12_ACTIVE470 metaG (SPAdes)... | ecosystem: Environmental > Aquatic > Marine > Volcanic... | reverse complement strand
GGCTGCTGATCTTCATCCTCGCGGGAGGACTGCTCTACATCGACCGGCAGGACACCTGGTGACTCGGGGCTAGGGCGTCGAGGCGCCCGCGGACGCGCTGGCTCCGAAGCCCGCGGAGGCGCTGGCCCCGAAGCCCGCGGACGCCGACGCGTCGAAGCCGCCGGAGGTGCCGATGTTGGCGTCCACCCCCGAGGTGGTCCCGCTGCCCGCGGGGTCCGAGGACGTCAGGCCCGAGGCCGCGGCGTCGGTGGTCGACGTCGAACCCGTGCCGCTGCCCGTCCCGGTGCCGGACGCGTCCCAGTCGATGGGATCGAGGATGGCGCGGACCTTCGCGGAGCGCAGGCGGCCCTTGGGCGCGCCGGGGCGCTTCTTGAAGGCGACGTCCGGGAGGTCGGAGACGTTGCTGATGTCGAGGCCCAGGACCTGGTCGGCGTCGTCGAGCAGCACCATCTCGAGCGAAGCCGAGCCGCCGCCGGCCAGGGTCCCGCTGCCCGCGTCGCCCTCGGTGGCCCATCGCTTCCACTCGTCGAAGGGCGCGAACTCGAGGTTCTCCGGGTCCGGCGTCGGGCCCGTGACCGTGAAGATGTTGACCTCGACGCTCTCCACGGCCTCGGCGGCGATGGCGACCGAGAGCGTGAAGTTCGTGGCGTCCGTCCGGGCGATGGCGATCAGCCCCTTGGTCTCGACCCCGTCGATGGTGACGGCGAACTCGGTCCCGTCGGGGTTCGTGCCCAGGTCGTAGGGATCCAGGCCCTCGACGACGATCTCGAAGTCGGACGAGCCCAGGGCGTTGCCGGCGGCGTCCTTCGCGTCGATCGTGCCCTCGTAGACCTCGTCCGCCGCGAGGTCGGGATCGTCGAAGGTGAGCGTCGTGTATTCGAACAGTCGGATCGTTCCGGTCGCCATGTCGTCGAGGGTGTCGAGGAGCACGCTGCCCCCGTCGTCGGTGAGGACCGCCTGCACCGAGCCCGAGCCGGCGTCGAAGCCGTCCGTCCAGGCCACTACCCGGACGTCGCCGTCGGGGGCCGTGGAGACGCGGGCCCGCTCGATGTCGGGGCCGATCGGATCGACGTCGCCGACGGTCAGGGTCTGCGTGGACGAGTCCAGGACGTTGCCGAGCCCGTCCTTCACCGTGGTGGCCATCGTGTAGGAGGAGCCCGAGTCGAAGCCTGCGGGCATCGCGCTCTCGGGGATGTTCTTCGTGAACCGCGTGGTCACGAGGATCAGGGGGAGATCGTCGGCAGCGGAGCCCACGCCCACCCGCACCGCGGCGATCTCCGCGGGGTCCCAGAACTTGTCCTGGTGGGTGACGATCACCCGCCAACGGGTGAGGCAGACATCCTCCTCGATGCAGTCCTCGAGCGGCCCCGTGTTCGGGTTGACGAAGCGACGGACGGTGGCCTTGTAGCCGTCGCCGAGGACGACCGTGGACTCCGTCCGCTCCGCGACGACCTCGAGCCCCTCGATGGGCGCCGACAGCGTCGTGCCGTCGCCCAGGTCCATGAAGATCTCCGCGGACTGCGGGAAGTTGTCGATGAAGCTGTCCTGGAAGTGCGCGCGGCGGCGCTTGCCGTTGTTCATCGTCTGGCCGGGGATCGACCCGCCCGAGACGGTGGGGAAGTCGACCTCGACCGTCGCCGGATCGTCCGAGCTGTCGTTGCTGGTGTCGTCGCCCACGACCACCACGACCTTGTAGCCCGTGGTGTTCTTCAGCTTGATCTTGCCGCGGCGGATGAACGCGGCGTCGGCCGGCGCGGCGGCGGACACGAGCACGGCCAGGGAGACGAGGGAGGAGAGGAAGAGACGCATCGAGGGCTCCGGAGCGAGTGGTTTCGTGCCCTGCAAGCTATTCGCCGAAGCGCCGCTCGGAACCCTTCGCCGATCAGACACCCGGCCGGGATCGCAGGTCGCGCAACACCGAAGTCGCTGGTCCTCGAAACGCGTGCTAGCTTGATGACTGGCCCCGTTTCAGGCGTTTCTTGGAACGCGCTTCGGAAGAGGATCTCTGGATGACCGGCATCACCACCGACTCCCTCACCACCGCCCGGCAGCTCGTCGGTCTCGTCCGCAATCACCTCGGCTCCGTGCTCAAGCGGAAGCCGGCGCTCATTCCGAAGCTCGCGATGAACTACGCGCGCATGCAGATGGGCCAGGAGGTGCTGCGTACGGCGTCGATCTCGGTCGAGTCCGGCTGCAACGCCGCCTGCGATCACTGCTCGGCCGACCACATGATGGAAGAGACCTCGCGCCTCGACGATCAGCTGACGCTGGACGAGTACCAGCGCGCGATCGACGGGTTCCTCCGCGCGGGCGCCGTGTCGGTGAACCTCACGGGCGGCGAGCCGATGCTCAACCCGGACGTCTACGACATCATCAAGATGGTCCCGGCTCACCGCGGCGTGGTGAACGTCCAGACCAACGGCATGCGCCTGGCGGACGAAGAGAACGTCAAGAAGCTCAAGGACGCCGGCATCTACATCGTGATGATCAGCCTCCACAGCCACCAGCCGGAGGTCCACGACGCGCTGCTGAACGTGCCCGGCTGCTACGACGCCGTGATGGCCGCCATCGAGAACTGCCACAAGTACGACATCCCGGTCATCCTCAACTGCACGATGACCCACCAGAAGGTGCTCGACGGCACGCTCTGGGAGATGGTCCGCCTCGCCCGCGACAAGGACGTCACCGTCAACTTCGTCCAGCCCTGCACCACGGGCAAGTGGGAAGAGAACGGCGACGTGCGCATGACCACCGAGGACTACGCCGAGTTCGACAAGGCGATGAAGCTCCCGTGGGTCGTCTGGGAGGGCAAGTCCAACTACAAGGAGAACGGCTGCCGACCGGGCCTGGAGCGCATGTACATGAGCGCCTCCGGCGACGTGGTCCCCTGCGCGTTCATCCACCTGAACTTCGGCAACGTGAAGAAGGAAGCGATCAACACGATCTGGGCGCGCATGCAGAACTTCGAGTACTTCCAGGAGACTCGGGCCCGCTGCATCGCCTCCAACGACGAGACCTTCTACACCGAGTACATCGAGCCGATCATCCACCACGACGCGCCGCTCTTCCCCATCGAAGAGCACCCGAAGTACCAGGCGACGAACCCCGAGGACGCCAAGGCGGTCATCCGGTAGCACCCCTCTCGATGAATCGGCTCGCTTCGCATCCGCCGATTCCTCGCCGGGGGCCCCGCAGTGCCCCTTGAGACTCCGCTTCGCTTCGCTCCGCTGCGCGCGCCTGAGGGCGCTTGCGTTCAGCCTGCGACCGTCGCAAACGTGAAGTAGGCTGACTGCAATGAAGGTGGTTTTTGTAAATCAGCTCACGGAGATGCTGGGGGTGCAGACCCTCAGCGCCGTGCTGAAGCAGGCCGGTCACACGACCGGGCTCGTCTTCGAGCCGAACCTGTTCGCCACCGGCGCGATCAAGAACCCGCGGCTCATCGAGTTCCTCAGCAACGACGACCTGGTGGTCGAGGACATCCTCGCCGAGGGCCCCGACATGGTCGGGTTCCCGGTGGAGATCAACGGCTACCACTGGGCGCTGAAGATCGCGGGCGAGCTCAAGAAGCGACGCCCGGGGCTGCCGATCATCTTCGGCGGAATCCACGCCACGATGTGCCCGGAGGTCATCGCCGAGCGGCCGGAGGTGGACTACATCGCCGTCGGCGAGGCCGAGTTCAGCCTGGTCGAGCTGTGCGACATCCTCGACGGCAAGACGTCCGGCGACGACAGCGCGATCAAGGGGATCTGGAAGCGCGAGCCCAACGGCACGGTGCACCGCAACGAGCTGCGACCGGACCACGCGAAGCTGGACGATTTCCCCTTCTACGACAAGGACTTGTACTACGACAAGCTGCCCGTCCTGGGCACCGAGTACATGACCACGATCAGCCGCGGCTGCCCCTACAACTGCACCTTCTGCTTCTACAACGCGGTGCACGACATCGTGGGGAACATGCGCGTGCGGGTGCGCTCGCCGCAGCACGTCATCGCCGAGCTCAAGGCCGCGAAGGCCAAGTACCCGCAGATGCAGTCGGTGCTGTTCCACGACGACATCTTCCCGGTGCGCACGCGCTGGCTCGAGGAGTTCGCTCCCCTCTACAAGGAGGAGATCGGCCTCCCCTATTCGTGCATCACCTACCCGCTGCTGGTCACGGAGTACATGGCCGAGCTGCTCGGCGACTCGGGCTGCCGCAGCGTGATCATGGGCGTGCAGTCCCTGTCCGAGGAGTCGCGCCGCGAGACGATGGAGCGGCACGAGAAGAACGTCGACATCTTCAACGCCATCCGCCGCCTGCGGAAGAACGGCATCTTCGTCACCTGCGACCACATCCTCGGCACGCCCGGGGAGACGTTCAAGGACCAGGACGAAGCGCTGCTCTTCTACACGGACGCCGGCCCGAACGTCGTGAAGCCGCTGCCGCTGGCCTACCTGCCGAAGACGCGGATGACGAAGATCGCGATCGAGCGCGGCATCATCAGCGAGCAGGACGAGGACGACGCCGCCCACGGCTTCATGAACTCGCTCATGTTCAAGGGCCACGGCTACGAAACGGAGTGGCGGCCCTACTTCATGATGTACGGGCTGCGGCCGATCATGCCGAAGGCCTTCTTCCTGTGGCTCGTCCAGTCGGGCAACCACATGAAGCTGGGGAACATCCCCAACGTCGCGGGGGTGGACGCCGCCGTGTTCTTCGCGCCCCGCATCTTCAACGGCCTCACCAAGGGCTACGACCGTCGGGCCAAGTACCTCGGCTGGCGGTTCGCCGAGATGCTGCAGTACTCCCTGGCGCGCAAGAGCCGCGCCCTGCGCATGGGCCCCGAAGAGGCCGCCAAGCAGATGCGCGGCAAGGCCACGCCCGTCTCCCGGGTGACCGCGCGCATCCTCAAGCGCCGCACCGCCGCGACCTGATCCGGCTTTCCCCGCGCCCGCAGGCCCCGTCCGCCCTAGAGTGAGGCACGGCGGGTCGGAGGACTCCGGCCCCGAGAGGTGGTGACATGCGCGGCTATCTGAAGACTGCTCTGGCGGCGAGCATGTGTGTGCTCTTGGCCAACACGTGTCAGGAGCTCGAAGGCGACGACGCCGGCGAGTGCTCGGACGAGGCCGACAACGACACGGACGGCCTGTTCGACTGCGACGACGGCGACTGCGCGGGGGCTCCCCCCTGCCAGGGTGACGACGACGACGCCACAGACGACGACGACGCCACAGACGACGACGACGCCACCGACGACGACGACGCCACCGACGACGACGACGCCACAGACGACGACGACGCCACAGACGACGACGACGCCACAGACGACGACGACGCCACAGACGACGACGACGCGGCCCCCGTGGACTACTGCCTCGGCCCCTGGCAGATCGGCCTCTTCGGCGGCTACACCTTCAACGGCCAGCTCGACGCGACGGACGCGATGTGGGATCCGCCGGACATGGGCGGCAGCGGGGTCGACCGCTTCTACGACGTCTACGCGTTCGTGCAGAACGGCAACTTCTCGACCGGCATCTGGATGCGGCCCGCCTCGCTCAACGGCGAGCTCTACGTCTACGACGGGGCGCAGTTCGACCCCGCGAACCCGACCCAGGGCTGGCTTCAGAACCTGGACTACGGCGGCAACAGCCAAGGCGACTTCGTGGAGCCCAACCACTACACGGACGGCGTCTGTCACGTGGTCGTCGTCTCCACCTTCTATCCCAACGTGGCCGGGCTCTACGAGCTCGACATCTGGGACGCCGACGACTGGATCGGGCCGTGGTAATGCGGGTCCTCCCGGCCCTTGCGGCCGTCGCCACGCTCTTGATGACCGCCTGCCCGAGCGACGGCGACGTCGTCGGCAACCAGGCCCCGGGGGCATTCACGATCGCGATCGGTCCGGCCGCGCCCGTGACGACCGACCCGCTCATCGCCACGATCCTCTCCGGATCGGTCGATCCGGACGGCGACGCCGTCACGTACACCTACCTGTGGCTGGCCGATGGTCTGCCCCAGGACGACCTCGCCTCCGACACCGTCCCGGCCGATCGCACCGCCAAGGGGCAGACCTGGGACGTCTCGGTCACGCCGACGGACGGGACGGCAACGGGCACCGCGGTGACGGCCCAGGTTGTGATCGGCAATCTGCCGCCGACCGGAACGGCGAGCCTCGTGTCCACCGCGCCGCGCAGCGACGAGGCGCCCCGGGTCGAGGCCGAGGGCACCGACCCGGACGGCGACGAGGTCGAGTTCACCTACGCATGGACCCGGGACGGCGACCCCGTGGCCCCCGACGGGCCTGCCGTCGATCCCGGGGACACCACGCGAGGCGAGGTCTGGGCCGTGACCGTCACCCCCCGGGACGACGTGGAAGCGGGCGCGCCGATCCTGCTGGAGGCCACCATCGGCAACGGGCTGCCGTCGGTGGGCTCGGTGAGCCTGGACCCGGACCCGCCCACGGTCGCCGACGACGTGCGGTGCGAGGGCACCGACTTCGGGGACCCCGACGGCGACAACGTCGCATCGACGTTCCGCTGGTTCCTGGACGACGCCGAGGTCGCGGGCGTGGTATCGCGCACCCTGGCTGCCGGGGAGTTCGACGTGGGCGATCGGCTCGCGTGCGAGATCACCCCGACCGACGGCCGGGAGGACGGCGAAGCAGTGCGCAGCAGCGACGGCGTCGTCGTGGACTGCCCCCTGTGGCACGAGGACGCCGACGAGGACGGCTACGGCGACCCGGCGACGGCCACCACGACCTGCGACCCGGAGGTCGGCTGGGTCGAGGACGACCAGGACTGCGACGACACCAACCCCGCCGCCTTCCCGGGCGCGCCTGAGGTCTGCACGGCGCTGGACCTGAACTGCGACACCGTCTTCTCGTCGGCGCCCTGCTACGCGAGCTGCAAGGACATCAACGACGGGGGCGCCTCCACCGGCGACGGCGTCTACTCGATCGACACCGACGGGGCCGGAGCAGCCGCGCCCTTCGACGTGTACTGCGACATGACGGTCGATGGCGGAGGCTGGACGATGATCCAGCGCACGGTCTGGGACAACACCGCCTCGGCGGCGCTCCTGACCGACTACGCGAGCTTCTACTCCACGCGCGTCGGCACGCCCGCGCCCGGCAACGTCTTCCGGCTCGAGGGCGCGCTCTGGCCCGGCCTCGATGTGCTGCACGAGAGCATGTCGCGGGTGGAAGTGCGCAAGGACGCCTCGGGCCTGTCCTGCGACCCGCTCTTCTACACGGTGTCGGGGGAGACCCTCTCGGTGTCTCCCACGGCAGCCTCCGTGAGCACCGGCAACAACTACGTGTACCGCGGGACGGCCTTCCAGGCGACCGACACCGCCGGCAATGCCTGTGTCGCGGACTACGACGCCACCCCCTGGTTCTACGCATCCTGCTGTTGGATCTGTCCATCGTACGCCGGGAGCCTCTTCGGGGTGCCGCGACCCGCCCAGAGCGCCTCGAACCTCTCCTTGGACTTCTTCGGAAACGAGGACGAGGGCGTATGCAACAACGATGCGCCCGTCCTCTCGAACGCGCAGAGCTACCTGGGCGCGAACGCGATCGAGTTCTATGTCCGCTGACCGCCTTGCCCGAGTCCTCCCCGCCCTCGCCCTGCTCATGCTCTCCCCGGGCTGCCCTCCCGAGCTGGAAGGCGACGAGGGGGGCGAGTGCTCCGACGAAGCCGACAACGACGCGAACGGCCTCTACGACTGCGACGATCCAGGGTGCGTCGGCTCCCCCGCGTGCGACGGGGGCGACGACGACGCAGTGGATGACGACGACGCCCTGGACGACGACGACGCCACGGACGACGACGACGCCACGGACGACGACGACGCCACGGACGACGACGACGCAGTGGACGACGACGACGCAGTGGACGACGACGACGCAGTGGACGACGACGACGCAGTGGACGACGACGACGCGGCGCCGTGCAGCGGCGGCTCCCTCGAGTTCGACGGGACCGACGACTGGGTGGAGGTGTCCGGGCACCCCGACGTGGCGGACCCGTTCACCGTCGAAGCGTGGATCTGGATCGCGGGCGGCGGCGAGCGGGCGATCGCCTCGAAGTACGTGCACGGCAACGGCGCGGACTCGAACTTCGTCCTCCGGCTCCAGCCCGGCGGCCAGGTGATCTTCGCGACGCGCGGCAACTCGCTGATCGAGTCCTCGCCCCTCGCGACAGGCACCTGGATCCACGTCGCCGCGGTGTGGGCAGGGGGCACCGCGCGCCTCTACGTCGACGGGACCGAGGTGGACACCGCGTCCATGGACGCCCCCAACGCGTCGTCGCAGCCGCTCGCCATCGGGCGCCACAGCAGCTGGCTCTCGGGGCGCTCGCCCGGGTACTTCCAAGGGAAGATCGACGCGGTGCGGCTGTCGTCCTCGGAGCGCTACACCGCCGCGTTCACGCCCGACCCGAGCCTCGGCGACGACGCGGACACGGTGTCGCTGTACCTCTTCGACGAGGGCACCGGCGCGGTCGCGGGAGACTCCGGCACCTCCGGCTACGGCGGCACGATCCAGGGGACGCCCGCCACCTGGAGCACCGACAACGCCTGCCCCTGACGTCGGGGCGGCCATCTACTAAGAAGTTAGTAGTTCGCCTTGATCTACTAATTCCTTAGTACTAAGGTCTTCGCACTGAAGCGGAGGTCCTGTGGCGCGGTTGATGACCGAAGGTGAGCTGGAGCTGATGCAGGTCCTCTGGGATCTCGGGGAGGGGCGCGTCCGCGACATCCTCGACGGCCTCCCCGAGGACAAGGACGTGGCCTACACGACCGTGGCGACCTTGCTGCGCATCCTCGTGGACAAGGGCTTCGCGCGGGCGCACCGCGACGGCCGGGCCTGGGTCTACTCGCCGGCGATCCCGCGGGACCAGTACGAGCGCCGCGGGGTCCGCCACCTGGTGAGCCGGCTCTTCGGCGGCGACCGCGTGTCGATGGTCCGCAGCTTGGTGGACGACGACCTCAGCGTGGACGAGCTCGAGGCCCTCGAGGACCTGGTCCGTCGGGCGAAGGAGGCCCGATGACCTCCTGGCTGATCCTCCAGGCCCTGGTGGTCGCGATCGGCCTCGTCGCGGCGGCGATGCACGTCGGTCGCGTGGCGTGGAGGGCGCGCGTCCTCGTCCTGCGCGCCTGCCTGGTGGCGATCCCGGTCGCGTTGGCCGCGCCGTCTCTGCTTCCCGCCCCGCCGGAGTGGACCCCGGCCCGCGGGACCTTCGCGGTCGTCGATGCGCCCGCCGGCCCCGTCGTCGAGGCGGTCGATCACGCGCCGGCTCCCGCCGCTCCCCTGCCCCTCCCGCCGTGGTGGATCGTCCCCCTCGTGGGGCTCATCGCCCTGGGGGCCGACTCGGCGCGCCTCGCCGTCCGGCTGGGTCGCGCCCCGCTCCGCCACCGCCTCCGAGGCCTGGACGTCCGCCTGGGCGACGCGTCTCTGGCCGTGCGCCTGAATCGTCGCGTCGTCGTGCTCGATCGGTCGGCGTCCGCGTCCGACCTGCGCGTCGCCCTGCGGCACGAGCTTCAGCACCACCGCCACCGGGACCCGGAGTGGGCCTGGGCGTGGGCGATGCTGCGCGCCCTGTGCTGGGTCAACCCCCTCGCGCTCGCCCTGGTCCGCCACGCGCGCGGGCTCGACGAGCTCGCCTGCGACGAAGCCGTCCGCCTCGACCGCCTCCACTACGCGGACGCCCTCGTGCGGTCCGCCCGTCGCTCCGTGCCCCTCCCCGCCGCGGCCTTCGGGTCGAACACCCTGCTGAACCGGAGAATCGAGATGCTGCTGTCCCCCCCGTCCCTGCGCCGCCTCCCCCTCGCCCCCGCGGCAGCCTTCGTGGCCACGCTGCTCACCGCCACCGTGTGGACCATCCGCCCGGCCCCGGCCGGGGACGTCGCCCCCTCGGCCGTCGTGGAGGACGATCCCGTCGTCGACTCGCGAGCCCAGCGCATGGCGAAGAGCGACTGGATTCGAGACGGGCTGAAGCAGACCGAGACGATCGAGTACGTGAAGCGCGAGCTCGCCGCCGCGGGCCTCCCCGCCGACCTCGCCGCGGTCCCGCTGGTGGAGTCGGGCTATCGGAACCTCGGCCCCGAGGCGAACAAGCACATGAACACCGCCGGGATCTGGCAGTTCATCCCGGCGACCGCGCGCGCCTACGGCCTGCGCGTTCACGAAGGCCTGGACGAGCGACGCGACCTCGAGAAGAGCACCGCCGCGGCCCTCCACCTGCTCGGGGATCTCCACGAGCAGTTCGGCGACTGGGGGCTCGCGCTCGCGGCCTACAACGTGGGCAGCAAGAAGGTGCGCGACCAGATGAAGCACTTCGGCGAGGACGACGTCCTGGGCCTGAT